>Ga0070754_10000784_pt1 | contig 27711 bp, 5 predicted proteins | sample VirMetDEL_Sep_01_FD_75181 | JGI IMG/M metagenome (GOLD analysis project Ga0070754, IMG submission 75181) | Aqueous microbial communities from the Delaware River and Bay under freshwater to marine salinity gradient to study organic matter... | ecosystem: Environmental > Aquatic > Marine > Coastal...
AGTGTTTTACCATCTTTAATAGCTTGTTCAATTGCTGACATAGTAGCATCTATTTCTGTTTTTACATCAGACTTAATTTCAGCATCCTTTGTACCATATGCATCATCTTTTATCAAGTGATTAATACCGTCAGGTTTATATTGCTCTACGTTAGGAATATAAATAACGTTAGGAGCATTTCTAAATTGCCATCCTGAATGTTTTGCATAAGCACCTTGATCATCAACTGTTCTAGAACCGCTTGAAATAATGATTGCATTTTCATTCTTACTAGCATCCATTACATCTTTAGCTTTTACCATGTCGTATCTCTTACCGTTTTTAACAGCAAGATATCTAACTGGATCATTGATAACAACTTCATCATTTAATGGTGTAAATGTAGCTTCTTGAGGCTTATTTACAATAGTAGGTGTAGCTGTAATTAAATCAATAGTATCAGCAGTAGGATTAGGAGCTTGTGATGATATAATTAAAACATTATTCTTAGCTCTTGTAATAGCTGTATACATAGCTTGAGACTTAGTCTTATTGCTTGTAGGTCTCACACTCATAATATCATTTTCATCAACTATAACAGTATTGTATGTTGAACCTTGTGATTTATGAGTAGTAATTGCATAAGCTAAGTCTAATGGCGCATACCTTTCACCATAACTTTTTGCTTGTTTAGCAAGTTCTGCAGATGCTCCAAAATCTTTACGTGCTTTAGCAGCTTTTTGAGCAGCCCATTTTTTACTGATAGCATTTCTGTATTTTTGTACACCGTCTGCCATAGGATCAGGAGTGACTATTGTGTACTCCATACCTTCTCTTGTTTTTACAAGCAGTCTTACAACAGGAACACCTTCTGCATCTGTATATCTAGCATCTACGGCAGTTACAATAATCTCTTCTGAGTTAGTAAGCCTTTCACCTTGTACTATACCTGGATTTAAACTTTCCCATACTCTATAGTTATTTGTCATAACTAATGGTGCATTAGTACTGAATGTATCAGCACCTACACCAAAAATAGCTTCATGAATAGTTTTGTTTACTCTTTCTCTAGTAGCATTTTTGTATGCAACATATTTAACTATGTTCATATCACCTGTTGCTACAACTTTTCTAAACTCTTCTATTGCTATTTGAATTGCATTTCCAGGCGTAGGAAAAGCTAAGACACCCTTGTCTGTAATAATATCTTGCTTTTCTTCATTCATTACAGGAGTAAATGCAGGGTCTTCTTCTCTAGAATTATTCCAGTAATTATCAGCATATGGTAAAATAGGTGATTCTTCACCCTGTCTTACTCTTACTAATAATTGTGATTGATCTTCTATTTCAAAAGTAGGAGAATCCATACCTTCTTTAGGATCACCTTGTTTTCTTATAGGAGGTAATTGACCAACATCTCCCGCAAATATAACTTTTGCATTAGGTTTTTTCATCTTCATGATCAACTCTAATGTTTCTTCATTAATCATTGAAGCTTCATCAACAATGATTAAATCTAATGTTGTTATTCCCGGAGGATTTAAACTATAAGGATCTGGTGCATAGTTACCAGGTCTTTCAGGATCTTCTTTCATACCTAGTAAAGAAGCAACTGTATGAGCATCATGTCTTACATCATTACCTAATGTACTTGATAATACTTGCTTAGCTTTATGAGCAACTGCAGCAATACCAATTCTTAAGGAAGGATCTTTTTCTGCAGCTCTCATCAAGACTTCTTTCATAATAGTAGTCTTACCTGTTCCTGCTTTACCTATAATAGTAAACTTCTCTTTGTCTGATGCAATAAAACTTTCTAAAGCATCAATAGCTTCAGTTTGTTTCTCATTATAAGTTAACCCTGTAAGAGTTTCATTCTCACTTCTTTTTTGCTCTTCTTTAGTTTCTGGAACAACAGTTTCACCAGCAATCATTTCTTCTAATCTTACTAAAGCATTGTAATTAGCTCTAGCCTCAATTCCAACATTGTGTTCAGATAATAGACCTTTGTCATCATACTTGTCTTGATAACGTATATGATCAACTTCATGAAGTACTAAGAATGCATAAACTTTTTCAGGAGTATTTAATAGCTTTTTAATATATGCTAAATCATACTTCTTATTACCCATTTGTGCTAAAACATCTAGAGTAGCTTTCTTTTGTTGTGATCCCGCACTATCAGCTTTACCTTCAAAATAATCAAAGAATTCTTTCACGGTAATGTTGGCCCTAACGTAAATTGATTTATCTCTTGTGTTAGTTTGAGCTAGTACTGATGTAAATTTACCACCTGACTTATGAGCTAATCTAGGAACTACAATAGCATTTGGTAAATCAAATGGTGATACTAAAGGTTTTGCTTCAGCCTCAACAGGATCAAATAAGTAGTCTTCAACATCTTGTTTTTTAGAAACCTTTAATGGCTCTATAGAAGTTCTATCTGATACTGTAAAGTTTCTAAAATAGTTAACACCTTTTTCTGCACCAGATGCTAATCTACCTCTTTTATAATCTCTAAGGAAATTTCCAAAGTAATCATCTAAAAATGCTAATGCTGCTGCTGATTTATTCTCATCAGTTGACATCGCATCATCAAAGATTTGCTTAAACTCAGAAATAGGTTTTCTCATTATTGCTTGAACCTTTGTCTGATCTCCTAGTTTATTTAAAGCATAACCTCCTGCTGTTGACCATCCTCCTTGTAAATGACCATAAATAGCAAATTTTCTAAAGAAGCTTGTAATTTCCTGCTTGTCTTTTAAACTTGCTTCAGGAATTAAATCATTAAGCTTCGTCATGCTAGATAACATTTCAAGATTTTCATTTAAAACATCAATCATATCTCCATCAATCTTGTTATCTATAAGCTTAAGGTTTAACTTATTAGTTCTAGGATCTTTAAGAGATTTAATTTGCTTAAATATTGCTAAGTCTTGTAATGCTGGGAAGTTTTTCAATATCCCTGTAAACTCCATTGCAATAGAAGTACCTCCTAAAAATAAAGAGTCGTAGTTAAAAATGTTGACCAAAGCATTATCTCTTACGTAGTTCTCATAAGTGTTATTGATAACTCTTTTTTCAAATGCCTCTTGAGACTCATCTTTAATTTTCTTAGTATTCTTTAAGTTGTAGTCTAATTTGCTTTTAAACTTAGTACTAGTTTTTAAATCTTCTAATGGATTTTGAGTTCTATATATTTCTCTTTCTATAACAAAATTTACATACTCATTAAAATCTCTAAAGGTACCTGTTTTAACTCCTGAAACACCATCATGTTTTTTAGCATACTTACCAGAATTATATTCTGAAAGTAATTGTCTAAGGTTCACATCAATAGTACCTGTTTTAGTATCAACAGCAACACCTTTGATATTTAGTGCTGATTTTGCAATCTTAAGATTCTTATCAGAAACTTTAATACCAAATCCTTTATGAGATTTTAAATCCTTAATGCTAAAATATTTCAGCTCATTTTGGAATATAAAATAATTAAGATCATTTAATAAAGATCTAACTCTTTTACTTTTATCAGGCTGCATTCTTTTTAGATCAGCATCTTCAGATATAGTTTGTATTTGATTATATACAGCTTTATGGTTTCTGAATGATAAAAGGTTTTCTAAAATGTTTAATTGTAAATCAGTATTAAAAAATGCTCCAATAGGAGATTCATTTTTGAGTTTTTCTGCAGCATCAACAGCAAAAGTGTTTTCTGCTAAAGCATTGATCCTTGCAAGTCTTTCTCTTACTTCAACACTTGTACCATCTTTACTTGTATCAACGTTAGTAGACATTTTGATATCTCTTACGTGATTAGACATTTCTTCTATTTGCAAGTAATGGTAGAAAACAGCTTTATCAAACTCAGTGTAAACATAATCATCTCCTGAATCTTTCCAGTTATTTAAATTTTCTATGATATTCTCTAATGTAAACTCACCTTCATAAGTTTTCATGAAATCTTCTCTTTCTTTAACAACGTCTAATGCTAATGAATCCTGATCAATAGGTGATACTAATCCCATTACAGCTTTTCTAGCATTACTTCTATAATAGTTTCCTGCATATGAATCGTCAATAGCTAATGAAGCAGGGCTATTAAAACGTCTTTGTAATATACCGTATTGTTGAATAAGAGGATTTGATAAGAATAATACAGCTTCTCTAATAGGAACACCTGCCTGAACCATAAATAAAAGCTGAGGTGTCATTTCCTTGTTACCGTGAACATCAAACACCCATGCTTTTTTTGCAACATCAACCCATCCGTTCATTAATTGACTGATCACTTCAGAAATAGGTTTACCATCTTTACTTTTACTTTGTGATAAACTGATTCTTTTTCCTGATTGATTGTGTTGTAATCTTAATTCATGTTTTCTATAAGCATAAAATGCTGTTTCTATATTAGTAAATTTCTCATATACATCTTTAGGAACTCTTTTACCTTGACTATTTGCTGATTCTATCTGCTGAATTAAATCATTATATTCTTTTTCTAATGCTGCATATTCTGTATCAGTCATGTTAGCCTATGTCATAGTAAGACCTATTCTGTTTGTTAATACATTGTATGTATTATCTACAGCTCCTTGTCCTAATACTTCTTTACCTACTTTATTGTTCTGATGTTTAGATCTGTTAACCAGGTTCTAAAGTAGTCGTAGGAGATATCATCTTTTTACCTGATGTATTTTTTCTCTCGCCTTTAATATTTAATGCATCATAGTTGTAACTACCCATATTATATTTGGCAGCTTCTTCAACAAGCGTTTCACCTTTACTGTTTTTTTCTTTTTGAAAAATATCAGTACTGTTAGGTGTTGTAAGTAAGTTGAAGTTTTCAGGTCTCAAAATGATATCTCGCATTGCTTCAATCAGTTGATTTTCTACACCAGCAATCTTATCATTTTTAGCGTACTCAGCATCACCTGCTGTATAATCTATAATAGCATTACCTACTGCTTCTAATTCTTCAGAAACTACCCATAATGGCGCACCATCATTAATCAGTTGTGTTACTACCTCAATGTTTTCTTCACTAAAGTTTAAATCTGGATTAGCCATTTTTAAATACTCAAGACCAGCTTCATCAAGTTTTTTAGTCTTGTTTATAATATTAGGCATCATGATGGTCATTTTATCCACATCAAAGTCAGCTCCTGATTTAGTTACAATTTCAGTAGGAGGAATAATAACATTACCCGCAGATTTGTCTAAGAACTCATATACTTCCATTACTTCCATAGAGTTAACTCCTTGTACAGGAATTCTTACTCCGATCATAGTAATAGCATTACGGTTGTCATCTTTATTTAACCATTCTTCATTACGGATCAGTTCATTAAGTCTTTCAACAGTACCTATTCTATTACCGTCAAGATCTTTAAAGTTTAATAAGTTTTTAAACTTACCTCTTAAAGCAACTTTAACTTTCATTGCTGATGTAGGTAATGGGTTACCTTCTTCATCTAAATTTTGCTCGTAGTAAGGTAAAGACTTAGCGTTATATTTTTCAAAATCTTCTTTAGTAGGACTTCTAAAATCAATGTCAGATGGAGATGCCGCTTTTTCCATTAAAGTATTTGCTACTTGTACTAAAGCTTCTCCTGTTACTTTTTGCTTAACAAGATTTTTTTCTACTAATGAATTGATAATTTTGTCAATAGTTTCAGCGTCTAATAATCCGGAATAATCACCAGTTACTTTATTTAAAGCCTGAACTCTAGAATATCCTACGTCATCTCTTTCTAAACTGTCTTTAGCAATTTGAATTAGTTTAGACTTAGCATTATTATCAATTGTACTAACACCGTCCCATCCTATTTGCTTAAGCAATTGATCCTTATAAAGACCACTTAATTGTCTAATTAAACCTTCATATTTTAAAGTAAGGGCATAATTAGGAGAAGCTTTTATTCTAGCTTCATCTGTTTTTAATTTATCCCAGGCTTTAATACGTTCAGTTGATTCTGCATCTGACATGAAATCAGACGGTACACCTTCTTCCCATAAACCTGTTTCAACAAGTTTTCTTAACTGAGTAGAGAATATAATCTTACTCTTATCTTCATCATGAATATAAAGCTGATCTTTTAAATACTCTAATCTAATTGTGTTTGAGGTAAAGTATCTTAAATCAGGGTCATCCGATTTTAATTCATCAACCAGTATCTTATTTTCTTTGTCAGTATAAAGTTTATCAAATCCAGATTGTTTAGTGATATTACCAACCTTAGAACCTGATTCAAAAGTTAAATATCCTATACCCTCTCTTACCATTCTTTTATGTACTATTTCAGCATTAGTATCTTTAATAACAGAAGGTATTAACGGGAATAGTGAGTATTTATGGAAAGCCATCACATTAGCAAAAGGACTTTGTACTGGTCCCCAGTATTGACCCTTAATGACAGGGAAAAACTTAGTTATTTCTGCCGGTGTAGATTCACCTTTGATAGCTTTGTTATAAATTTTTTGGTGTTCATTAGTCCATGTTCCTTGTGATATTTTTAATACTCTATATGCATCAATAGTAATCAAACCTTGAGCATCTGCTTCATTTTGTTCAGCATAATCTGCAGCACCATCTTTGCCTAAAGTTTTTTCTAATTGCTCAAAGTAAATTGAACTTACAATGTTATCTTCAGCTACAGCTGTTTTCATTGAACCTGTAAATTCATTTACAGAAGGCTCAATACCTAACTCCTTAGCATAACTGTTTTTAGCATTAAGTGTATCAATTACTTTCTTAATAATAGCATCAGTTCTATAAATAGTACCTGTAGATCCGGAACCAGCATTACGCTTATGTAGTTCTTCTTTTGCGTGATTATACAGTGCAATATCACCATATAAAAACATTGTAGATTCTACGTTATTTAAGAATGTGTTATAAACAAACACTTTGTTTACTACATCATTTATAGCAGTTTCATTGTTTTTTAAATCTTGTGGTAAAGCCGCATTGATTTCTTTCTTTGTCTTTTTACTTAAATAGTACTGATCAGATGATACAGAATCTTTTTGAAGTAAATGATCAAAGTATTTAATTATAGCAGCATTAATTTCATCTTTAATACCATCAACATTATCTTTTACCTGGTTTACAGCATAATTATTTTCACCTGTTGATTCTGCTGATACCATAAGCTCTTTTATCTTTTCTCCTAAAGTAGTATCATTACCTATAATGTCATCAAAGTAGTGGAAATTTTTACCCTCTTCTAGATACTTGTAATCAAACACTGAACTTTCAGTAAGCCTCATATCATGGAACTTCTGCATTCTAGTAAGCTCGGCATATAATACACCTTGCATTCTTTCTAGAAGTTTTGCATCTATTTCTTCTTTTGTACCTACCGCGTCAGCAAGAGTAAAGCTGCTTGATGGTGAAGTTTTAGGGTAAATCATAGGCCCGTCAACTCTAACACCGTAGGAAGTACTTTTATCTGCGTGTCTTAATAATTCAGGATAACCCGCCAACGCTAAGTTAATATCTAATGATATTTTTGATAATTCATCAGATTTAGCAGAAGCTCTACCTGTCATCCTGTTAGAATTTTGATCAAGATATGCTGTACCAGATAAGTTGTATAACTGTAACTTTACTTTTTCACCGTTAGGTTTAACTCTCTTTTTACCAGTTTTCAAGTCAAACACTGAATTTAACCATGTTGAATATTCAGCAAAAGGATTTGTTTTTATATTGAACTGAGACATTGCAGGATTTGCAATTAATTCCTGATAAGTTTCAGCATTATTAATACCGTTAACAACAGTTGTCAAGTAGTTATTTAAACTATGTTCAAACTGAACATTACCTTCAGCATTGACTTTAGAAAAGTTTGTAAAGCTGTAAGAATAATCTTGTTCCAAATTAGCAAGCTTATCATATCTACCTGATAAGTTTACTAAACTTTCTTTTTGAGATTTTTTAACTCCAGGTATAGATGCTGGATCTACAATATGCTTAAGACTTCTTACGTTTAAACCTATATTTTTTATAGCCAGTACATTTCTGTAATATGCCGCTACATTATATAAGTTATGATTACGTAATTCTTTTCTAATTTCAGGGATATCTGTAATGTTAATACCTAATGCTCTAAAAAACTCAAAAGGCTTAGCTTGAGCATCTCTTACGGTTTTAAAATCTTTAAGTAATTTATTTATGTTAAGTTTGGTACCTTCTTCATCAGCAATCATGTATTCCTGATTTATAGCTTTACCTGATGTAAAGTCACCATCCCAGCTTTGTTGTACTACATTACTTTCTGATAAAGCAACACCTACATTACTTGATTCTAACTCATATGATCCTTCTTCATCTAATACTAAAGTGTTTGTAAGAGCAACTAGCGGAACTCTTGTTTTATTAAACATTTGCCAAATATTACTCCACATGGTAGTATTAGCAGGTAATGCATTATTAATATCAGTAGGGTTACCTAACTTTTGTCTTAATTGATTTATAATAGGATCTTTATCAGCAAGTTTATTGAAGGCTTCAGCCCACAATTCATATGTTTGAGTATTCTCTGTTGCTCTAATTATTTTAACTATTGTCTGCTTATAATTAGACTTTTCAGGAACACCGTATTTATTTGCTTTGTTCGGATCAATTAATGATTCTAACATCCATAAAACTTCAGGTTTAGCATCTTCTGCTAATGAACTTTCATTACCTTTTCTGTCAATACCTGATCTTTGTGAATCAGCATATAAATCATCTTCACTAATATTTTCAAAATCAATATCTTTAGCTTTATCTTCAAACAACTTAGTCTTATTTAAATGATAAGCTATAACACCTTTAGGGTATCTGTTCTGACCTTTTTTATTGTTCTCAAAGTTTTTCAAATCTCCAAACTCTTTAAGAGCCCAGCCTAAAGTTTGACTTTGTTTTAAAAGTTTATTGTATTCAGCCGATCCTTTTTCTAATGTTTCTAATTTAACATCTATGTCTTCTTTTAATTTAGACATTCCTTTGAATGCGTGCTGATACGCTCTAACAGGATCCTGAATGAATCTTGATGCTCCTGTATATTTTTTAGCAGCAAAACTATCTAACTCTTGTTCTTCAGCTCTTGTTCTTTCTTTCTTTAAAACAAGCTCTCTGTAACGTAAGATATCATCAGGATTCATTTCCGCATTAGATGCAGTAATCCATTCGTTGATAAAGTAATCAACTGTATTTACAATATCTAAACTATCTTGTAAATTAATTTCACTTACTTCAGCTTCTTTACTTTTAGCAGCAATACCTTTATTTAAACTATCAAAACTTACATTATCTACTGAGAATGTATACTCTTTAAGATCACCCACACGTAATTTTTCAAACAGGTTATTGATTTTATAATCAACGCTGTCGTCAGTTACAATGTCTGTATATCTTGAATCACTAAATAAAGTCTTTAAGATATTCCAGATTTTTCTGAAGAAAGAGTTTTGTTTAGTAGCACCTTTTGTAGGTTTTTGACCTTTTAACATGTACTGTCTAAACTCTTCAGCTAAATGTTCTTCTATTTGTAAATCTGTAGCATCTTCAAATCTTACTCTCACATTTTTATGATCGAGGAAAGATCCTGATTTCTTTCTTACTTCTTTATACAACTCAAACTTTTCTTTTTTAGTCATGAATGTTTGAGTAAAGCCGTGCCATGCTTCATGGTATACATCAGTAAAATCAGAACCCTGGAATAAGGTGATACCATTTAAACTCCAGTTAGCAACACCTTTGCTGTTTATAACATCAAACATTGCTTTAAAAGGAATGTATTTGTTTAATGGATTAGATTCACTATTCCACCATTTTTCTGCAGCTGCTATCTGTTCTTGTGTAGCTTTTTTACTTCTATTAGCTACATCAGTGCTTCTAAACAATTCATCATCTTCAATATCAAATGTTGTATCACTTAAGTCTTCAGGCTTAGATGCAGATTCAGTTGAATTAATTTCTTGTTCTTCAACATCTGTAGTATCAACTTCTTCTACGTTATAAATCCTATTTGTTGATTCTTCAGTTAATGCTAAAGTAAAATAAGAGTTTAAAGGTTCAAGAGCCCCGGTATCCGAGATAGGAGCTATTTCAACAGTTGCTGTCTCATTAAATAAATCTTGATAAGTTTTATCAATCTCTCTTAATACTAATTTACCATCTTCTTCAAAAACTTTTTCCAACTTTCTATTAGCAGAGTATAATTCTGGATCAAAGTTGATATTAGCTCTTGCGTTTTTATTTTTAAAACTAGACTCTAAATAATTTAAAACTGCAGCCTCAGCTTTTTCTAAACCTTCCGGTGTAGTTAAATCTAACAATATAGGATTGCCGTTATTTTCATTTAGAAAATCATTAATCATTAAAGTAAATGCATACTTATCTTTAGGATCAGTAATCATTGAAATACCATAAAGAGTTTCTACTTCTTTACCTTTTATTTTTTTAGTTTTAACAGTACCTAGATGAATAAACTGTCTTATAGCATCTTTTCTTTCTTGTGCTGTTAAAGGTTTTCCTTCAGACCCTAATATCTCTTTTGCTGTTAGTAAACGTAGGATAGTATCTTTAAACTCCGTTTCCCTTACAGCTCCTAATCTTACTCTAAAGTAAGTTCCTGCTAAATCATCATTAGTATAATAAGCTTCAAAAGGTTTTAAGTCTTTATCAATAATTTGATCAGGACTTAACTTTTGCCCAATTTGTATTTTTGGATTTGAAGCTTCTGCTAATAAAGGATCTGTCAGCCTAGTTCTTTGAGCCTTAGCTTTCTCAACTATAACAATTCCTTTACTACCACCAGTAATGTTATAAACAATAGGTTCCGTAGTATCTTCATTTAATACATATGAGTTTACTTTACTTTGTTCATCACTTTCTCTTTCTATAACTTTTGTTGCTTCTGCTAAAGATAAACCAGTTCTTTCAGCTAAGTTTTGTGCAGCAGCTTTTTTGACCATTGGTGAGGTCATTTTAAAATAAGCTACGTTATCACCGTTTAAATCAGGCTGTAATGCATCATCAAAAGTAATAGGTTCACCAAATTTATTTGTAACCACATAAAGATAAGGATATGTTTTAGCGTCAACATCCCCTTTAGTTTTTACATCTCCTGTTTTCATTATAGAAATGTAAACACCGCCTACTGAGTTTCCGTTTTTCCATGTTAATGGTAACTCAGACATATCTTCTAAACCACTGTTACTTAATAAATCAAGCAACATTCTTTGAATTCTGTAGCTAGTCTGATCAGTACCTTCTACCTCATTAGGTCTAGTTGTTCTAAGAGAAGGAACTGTTTGTGCTAATGCTTTAGGATTTTTAGTTTTAGATGCTGCTTCTTCAACAGGTATAACCATAGTAACAACTTGTTGAATAGGAGTATGAGTTTTTGTTTCAGGAGTTTCATCTTCAACTTCTTCTTCAACTTCATCTTTTTTAACAAGCATAACATCAGATAAAACATCTGATGTAAATATCTTTTTATCTTTACTTAATGATTTTAATTCTGCTGCTTCTTTGTCTTTGTAAACAACAATATTACCCATTAATTTATTCTGTACACTAGCATTATCTACAACAATAGCTAGATCTGCTTTGCTAGCAAACTTTAATGTACCAGTTAACACTGTAAAACCTTTTGATGCTAAATCTTGTAATTCAGCAAAGGTGTCATCATTAACTTTATCTTTTACCTCATCTGATACATCATTACTTTTAGCAAACTCATAAATATAATCTTCTGGAAGCATACCTTCTTCAAAAGGATTTGCTTTTCCCCATTCGGTATTTTCAATATATTTAATTTTAATTGGATCAGAATCTACTAACTGTAAATTAGGATTTTCATTTACGATAGTAGTTTTACCTCCACCAGGTGTTACGTAAATTACTTTACCTCTAAACTTTTCATTAAGGCTTACTTCTTCTTCTTCCGTAGGAGTTTCTTCCTCTTCTTCAGGTTCTTCGTTTAATGAATTAAGAGTTTTCTTTACGTCATCACCGTTTTTTAAACCTAAAAACTTTTCAGTTGCATCTAAGTCACTTTCTAACAAGTCATTCATAACCTGCATAGTTTCTGCAATATTTAAACCCTGTAATTTACTTACAGAACTTATATTAAATGCAGTAGTCCCTACAAATTTAGGGACAACTCTTGCAGCATCTAATGCTAATGTATGATCAGAAGTAGCGTTTAGCACAGAGTCATAAACACTCTTCATATAATCTTTTAGAACAAAAGTATCATTTGCTTCCGCTAATACTTTTAAATCTTTTACAATCTTAACGTTTAAAGATTTTAAAACTTTAGGACTTAAACCACATGTAGCCATTATTCACAGTTATTTTTGATATCATTTAAAAAATCATTGTCAACTTCTTCTGAAGTTTTTGAATCTGCAGTGCTTTCAATTTCAGCATTATCAAAATTGATATCATTCAAGTTTGTAACACTCTGTTTTGCTGCATCATTGCCTTGAGGATCAATTTCTGGTCCTTCATCAATGTCTACATTATCTAATGCTTTTGAACTTTTATACATCTTTGTGTCTTTTAAATCTTCTTTATTTATTTTAAAAGTACTGAATTCACCTTTAGAATTTGGTGCTAAATATTGAAGAGTGATAGAGTCTTTATCTTTTGCTGATACTGTAACAATAGCAACGTATTTCTGACCATTTTTATTTACTCTTTCTACACCGATAAACTCACCTACCTTTACGTCTTTAAAGTTACTAATAAATGCTAAACGTTTAAGCTTTTCCTCTAATAAACTTTTAATGTTTGCTACTGTATAGTTACTTTGAATGAATATATTTTGCATGTCTTGACCGTAAATTTTGTTTGGTAAATCAAGCCATTCTTCATATGTAGTAGCACTTTCAATTACTGCATTTATCTCTTGTCTAGCTGTTTCAGCAATATCTCTTTGAGCTGCAAAGTCTTCATCTTGCTCTTTGATAAAATCATACCATTCCTTACTTTCTTCTTTAGTAAGATTATCATTAGCATATTGATACTTTTGAGCATCACTCATAGCACTAATATCTGCTGCAGTAAATCCTAACTCTCTAAGTTTACTAGTAACTTCTCTAGTTGCAATACCTGACTTAGGAGCAATATATACTATTTCTTCAGCAGGAGCTTTAGGCATAGTACGTTTACCTGAATCATCTTTAATATTTGCAGTAGCGTTTTCAATTTCTTGAACTAAATCTTTAAAAGCTTGAACTACTTTACTTCTCTCATTATTTTCAAAAGTTTTTCTACCGCTGTTTAAAAATTCACCGTTATATTCTTTTCTTATTTCTAAAGCTTTTTCTTTAGTTAAAACTTCTTTTTCTGGATTTTGAAGGTCAAGTGTTTTTTGATTTATTTCAGAAGCATAAGTATTTGTGTTTCCAAATTGACTATCTATAAAAGCCCCTACTAAAGCTAATGCTGGAGAATTGTAATATGAGGCCATCTCAACACCGTCTATCTTATTTATCCAGGTACCATTATATCTTTCATCAGATTCAATACCTAATGTTGGATAAAATATTCCTTCTTGTAAAGCTTTTTTTCCAGATCCCGTTGAACTATAAAATGTTACAGGAACACCATTTATTAATACTTTTACAAAAACTCTTTGTCCAGCACCTGTTAGAATTTCACCTTTATAATCAACGAATTCTACCTTAAGTCCGTTTACATTATGTACAGTACCTGCTAAAGATTGAGCATGATTAATTAATTCTTCAATAGTATTAAACTTAACTTTTGCAGGTTCTGCTTTTTCACCTTTTTTAGCTTTTTCTAAATTTTCTTTTTGAGAATCTGTTAGAACATTTTCTACGCCAGCTTTACTATCTGTTGCTTTAGGTTTAGTAGTTTGATTCTTAATAATCTCCTGAGCTTCTTCAGGTTTCATTTTATCAATATCAGTTTTACTATATCCTAAATCTAGTAACTGCTGTCTAACAGCTTTTGTTATTGTAAGTGGAACACTTCCTGTTGTAGTTGTTGTACCTGCACCTGGTTTAACACCTAGCTTAGCGTTATAATCTTTAAAGATTTTTTCAGGTTTGACAAATGCTCTATTGCTAACAAACTGTTTAAAGAATGGTAATTTAGCAATGTCTTTTCTAGAAGTATTTTCTGGAATAACAGAATCTTCACCTCTTTCAATTCTTCCTTCATTATATTCTATAAATGCATCAACAAGTGCATTATATAATTCAGGATGATTTGCACTTATAGAAGCAATACTTTCATCTCTTGTAACAGCAGTTTGAGTACCATTAGTCTTTGGAGCTTGTGTGTTTGGTGTAAATCCTGCAGGATCTATTTTGGTTGTAACTATACCTAATGTAGCATTAAGTACAGTACCATTTACAGTTTTTACTTTTAATATTGATGAGATTCTTTTAAGAATAGTATCCACAAATCTTTTCCATAACGGAGTAGTATTTGTTTGAGTTGTGCTTTTAACAGTACCTAAGAACTTTTGAAATCTCAAGTTAGTCATTGCAGCAACTGCAAAATCATTTATGTTATCTAATCCTCTTAATGCAGATGATTCTGAATACTCTGCTTTTTCTTGTGCTGTTAACTTAGACCATGCTTCTTTAGCGTCTTTTAATAAATCTTCTAAATCAGATTTGAAATCAGCATCTTGATCTAGAGCCTCACTTAACTTTCTTTGTATTTCACCATGTAGGATAAATGCTTCAAGAGGTGCATTACTCCTACCTTGTTTATATTCATTAGCACTAAATGTAGCATTAACAATAACTTTGTCATCACCAACATTATATTCAGCAGGTGTAGTATTAGTCTTAGAAAAAACAACTACATCAGTATCTGTTGCACTTTTTAATAAAACTTGTGCTAAAGCTTTTTCTCTCTCATCAGCAAACTTACTGTCAATTATAGATTGTAAAACTTGCTTTAAAGGAACTTCAGTAGTTTCTTGTGAAGCGTCAAATCCAAATTGTGTAGCTAGATCTTCATAAGTTCTTTGATCATTTTTCTTTTTAGCTCTAGATTTGATATCATAAATACTGTATCTTTCTTTAAAAGGGACTGTATCAATACCTTCTTTAATTTCATAATACTCACTGAATAACTCTACCAGGTCTTGATATTCTTTTGTATTATGTGCTAGTTCAATACCAGATTTTTCAGGACTAACATAAAAGAAATGTTCAGGAAATATACCTTCATCTTTTAATGCTTGTAAATCTTCAAGTCTAACAAAAACTCCCATATCAGCTAATGCATTCAATAAATCATTATGAAGTTTATTTCCTTTTTTATAAGCATCATATGATTTTTTTATTTCTTCTTTCATAGAAGACTCAGCATTTTGGTATATGTCTACTTGTCTTTTAAATAATTGATTAAAACCTTCAGGATCAATCATAAAATTAACAATTTCAACCATACCTTCAGTTCTTCCTTTTAACTTGTAATAATCAATAACTTCAGTTAAAGAACTTTCAATTTCACTTGAATCTATAGGATCTCCGCTTTTTTTAGCTAAGTAAGTTACGTAATCTGTATATGCCTTTAATAATGATTCATATTGTACAGGATCATCAAACTTTTCATTTGCACTTCTGCTTAATACATTATCTACATTTGAATTAAACTCTTTTAAAAGTTTCATTCTTTCTTTTTTGTCTTTTAACTGTTCTTTAATATCATCAGTTAAAATAGCACTTTTTTCTAAAGTACTTATTTCAAGACTCAAAGTGTCTAATTCTTTCTTCAAAGATGTTTTACCAAACATAGCACTGAACTCTGAAAAAGCAACATTCTTTAAACCTAAATTATTTTGAGCATTTCCTACAATAGATTCAGCTCTTTCCAAACTTCTTTGAAAAGCAAACTTATTAAATGCTATTGATTCTATAACATCATTCCAAGCTTTATGAGATCTAAAAGCGTCCATGTACTCAGGACTACCGTATTTATACTGTTTATAATTTACAGGATTAGGCATTTTTGCCTGCAAGCCTTTATAAGTATTTTGTATAGATTCAGCTCTTTCAACAGACTTGTCAATTACATCATGGAAAGTATTTAGATCCATTTTGTATTCTTCCATAACCTCATCTGCTGTTAAATCTTTTAACCCTTTTAGTAAATCTAAATGTCCGTCTAATCTATTATGACGTATAAGATTCATAAAATGATCAAAACGTGATGAGTCTTTAATATCATGCCATGATTTAGCATCACCTATAGATTCTGCATTTTTAAGCATTGCTGCATACTCACCTTGTCTTACAAGATTCATAAGGTCACCTGCTAAATACTCAGTATTATTTTTGTAAAAATCATTAAGTTTTGCTACAGTATCTTCATCTTGCTTCTGTCTATCTTTTTTTGCTTTATAATAAGCTTCACGATCAGTAGCAAATAATCTTAAATCTGAATAATTTTGTTTATCAAATACTTTCCCACCCGCAATAGTTAAAGGACTTACAAATTTTTGCATTAAGAAACCAGACATAAAAACTTCAAATCCTTCTGGACTCATTTGTTTTTCTATACTTCTTCCTAAGAAATCATAATAAGCACCTCTGGCTTCATTACCTTCAAACATTGCAGTATGGTATTCTTTTTGCCAATCTGCAATAGCTTCTTGTGATACCTCTTGGATACCTTCCATTACGTTATCAGTACTGTATAATAACTGTCTTTGTAGGAGAGCTTTAGGATGTCTTAATAATTGTAAACTTCTTTTTGCATAATTTTTTGATAAAAGCTTATATGCTTCAGGTACTCCTTTTTTACTTGCTGTATAAATAAAATTACCAGCACCTTTACCTAAAGAATATATACCACCACCTAATGCTCTATTCATAGGTCTTAGCAGAGGACCTAATGTAAGTTTATTAGTTCCTAAAATTAAAACAGCATTATGTAAAGCAGTACTTGATGTAGCTTGTTTAATAGTAGCAGCCATTTTAGCAGCTTCTTCTTTATTAGGTGATCTACCATTATTTCTAGCTTTGAACTCAGCTAATAAGTTACGTTGCATTTCATCTTGCACCATATTAGCTTCTAACGCAGCTTCATTCCACGCTGCTCTAACACCTCTTGTATCTTTAATAAATGCACCAACACCTCTTACCGTTTTTGTTAACTTTGATAAATCATCTAATTGATTTATAGTTTTAAAGAAATCTGTTGTATTTTCAAGAGGATTTAGAAAATTCATAGTAGCATTAAAAAACTTTCTAGCTTTAGATGCATCTTGTACTTTATCTACTAATTTTCTAGTACGCATTGCTGCTTCATAAGCCTTAGCTAAATTTTTACCAAACTTACCTATTGAGAAAGCTTGTCTTGTTGCTGCAGCTCCAGTTAATCCTAATGATGTACCACCTGTTGCAGGAGATAATGTAGCACCTAATGCTTCAGCACCAATAAGTAATGCTTCTTCAGCAGCAAAACCTAAAATTAATCCTACTGTATATCCTGAATTTAAAAATGTATTTGTAGCAAATGCACCTAAACCTTTTCTAGATGATGTACCAATAGCTGCTGCTTCAGCATATCTTTTAGAAGTTGTAATATCTTCTAAATCTGATAACCCAAAGTTTTCAGCAAGACCTATTCCAGCTAAAGTAAGCATTTCACCACCAGCTCTTCTAAAGTCATCCCATCCACTAGAATTAGAATTATAATACTCTTCATTATTTCTAAATGGACTAAACCCTAATTGATCAAACTTAGGGTGTTCATAATATCTTTTATAAAATGTGTTCTGTTCATTAGGATCCCTAAAGTCACCCATCATAGATTTAAATGTTCCAAAAGGATCATCTGGAAGATTATATGTAGATTGATTTTGTAACATAGTTCTAGTTGCATCAATAGAATATGGATCTTTATTCATATTCTTATTGATTTCTTCTAGATCCTGTAAATCCATCATTCCGGCATCAATACTTGTTTTAAAGTTTTCTGCCATGTACTTACTAAGTTCTTCTGCTGGATTGTAACCTAATTCTGCATTTATATCTATTCTTGGAGCAGGTCTTGGTACAGATTGAGTAGACTCTTCTGATGGAGGAGCTACATATTTACTTTGTATATATTGACCTAAATCAAAACCTAAATTAGCATTTGACTTTGGTTCTTCCTCATTTAAATTATTTTCAACAGCCATTATTATTTAGATTTTAATTTTTCATCTTGTGCTTTACCTTGCTCTGTAATAACCTTAACTCCATTATTAATTGCTGTTAAAATATCAGACATTTTTTTGTTAGCTTCAAAATGAAAATATTTTTCTGCAGCATCAAATTCTTCAACCCCATTTTCATTAACACCTACTCTAACTGCTCCTTTTAAATCATAAGAATTATCAGGGTTTCTTACAAGTTTTAAATCTTTAACATATTCATTAAAGTCATATTGTTTTAAATCAAGATATCCTTTCCAATCAATAATCTTATCTACATCATTTCTTTGTGCATTTTGAACAAATAAATTAGAGGCACTTGCGTCTTGTTTTGGTAAATATACAGTCATACCTTCAGACATTAATCTTTCTTTATTTTGGTATATAGCGGTTCTATTTTTTTCATCACCTTTATTTTTATCAAAAAATGCAGGGTTATTAACTTTTAAATTAACTGCAGCATATTGTGAATTACCACCTGCAACATCTGTATATGTAATATCAAAGTATGGTCTATAGTCCTTACCTTTGTAAAGAGTCATACCATTTAAAATTTGATTTAAAATATTTTTATTTCTCTTAATTGTTTCATCAGCTAATTCCGGTAATGTTTGAGAAAAATTATTAATATCTACAATAGCACCATCTGATTTTAATGCATCTTTAATAAATGAAACACCACCTTTCATACCATTACTATTAACAGCATCAGGATCAACATTTGAAAATTTATTACCCATAGCAAACTTATCACCTGCTCCTGGTACTAAAGTACTACTAGCTTCAGGTTTCACATACTCTGTATACGCAGCTTTCCATATATCTCTTAACTGAACATCTTCAAACGTCTTTAATTCATCAAATGATAAATTTACAAAATCTTCAATATCTTCATATGTACCTCTATAAATTTCAATAATATTTTCATCAGATAAATCATTTAATTTATCACGTAAATCAGCATCTTTTACAGTCCTTCTAACTTGTTTAAATGTTTGAACAAATGCTCTTTCATTTCTAGGTTTACCTGTAGTAGGATCAATATATGCTTCAAATATAGGAGACATACTTTTATAAACACCTGTTCTACTGTCTTTAATGACTTGAGCTGATTGTTTTTTATAAGTCTCATCAAAATTCTCAAGTATTAAATTTTTAGATTCAATTGCATTTAAAATCTCACCACTATTTTCTAATATGCTACCATATACACCTTTTCTTAATTTTGCATGCTTGCTATTCTTATCTAAAAAAGGTTTTAATGTTTGTTCATAAATAAGATCAACACCTGCTCCAGATAACTTGTTTAAGTCTATATTCATTGTTTTAGCAATTCTATACTTTTCATCTAGTGTTGTAGCTTTATTCATTTTATTGATCACCTTTGTATACTCTGCTAAATTAGGTAGGTAATTAACCTTTGTTGGGTCTATGTCTTCTCCTGTTAATCCTCCGCCTAAATTATATCCTTGCTCTAACTGTTTTAAACCTTTGTAATAAGCTTTAGTCATTTTGATATAATCATACTTAGCTTGAACATCACCTAAGTCAGCTTCTCCTTTAGCAGCTTTTAACATTTGATTATATAAACTTGCTTCAGCACCACTTAAATCAGTTCTTGCTGATGCAGCATCTTCTTCCCAAGCTTTATATGTTCTAGTTAATAAATCATAACTATCAGATTCTAAATTACCTGTAGCAGTAGCTCCTGGTACTTCTATTTGTTCTGGAGTATTCATGTTGGCAGTACCATTTTCACCAACTTTTTTCTTAATGTTTTCTAAATTATTTTTATAATCTATAAGATCAAGTTTATTTTCTTGCTGAATCTCTTCAAAAATTATTCTATTTTTTAGTTTTGTAGCTTCAAGTTCATACTCATTTATTTTAATATCACCAGCTTTGACTTTTTTCATAGCCATTTGATAAGCAGCATTTGTAATATCTTTTTCTAAATAATTAAGTCCTAATACTTCATCCATATAAGAACCACTAACCTTTGGATTTTCAGCATAGTTTAATGCTGTTTTAGCAACATTTTCTGTATGGGTTAATAATTCTTCTGTAGCTTCATAAGCACCTTGTTTTTTAACAAGATCTTGATATATACTAATATAACTATCTCTTCTAGCAGGTATATCATTTCCAGCTTGTTGATTAACTTGTTTTATTTGCTTAGCATTATTTTCTTTAGCATCTTGTGCTGATTCTTTATCTGAAGATATACCATTTAAAACATCATATGCTTGATTAATATATGCTGCATTTGCTGCATCTATAGAACCAAACTGTTGTTCATTTTGATAAGCATACCCCATTCTTTCATTATATGCTATAGCTTTGTAATATTCTCTAACTAAAGGATCATTTCCAATTAAACCGCTAAATATTTGATTGTATTGCTTAAATTCCTCAACATCATCAGTAGCACCAGTAATGATAAAACCTCCACTTAATTGAGGAGCTGCTTCAATTTCTATATCAAGTTCTTTAGCTAACTCAATTGCTTTTTGCGTAACATCTTGTTTTGCAACATAATTTACATTACCAAAATTCATAGCGTCTTCTGCAGAGGCATTCTTAAACTCCATTCTTTTGAAGTTCATATATTGATCTCCTCCGTCCCACCATTGTCCGTTACATTTTTTAGGATCTGTACAACCTTTTAATGATTGACCTTTTTGAAATTCAGACATCCAATTTTTAGTGTATATCATGTCTTTTACAAACAGATCATTATCTAGTATTTGATTAAATACATCTCTAGCAGCTTCTACATTTTGTCTTTTAGATAAATCTAGAGTAGCCATTTTTTTAATGTCTTGATCAATAGTCTTAAAAAACTTATCTCTAGTCTCAGCAGTATCTTCTCTAGTTAAAGGTGCATTAAGTAATGAACCATATAATGTAGAAAGTTGTTTAACAGCAGCATCTTGTCTAGACTGTTTAAAATCTAAAACTTTTGCATATAAGTTAAAATCTGGAGACCACGGTTGTATTTGTGGTATATAATCTGTTACGCCTTGTAAATAAGTTGCCATGTTTTATATTTATTACACTATAAAAATAATATAAGTTTATCAAACCTCATAAGTTTATTAATCATAATAACCATAAGGATCATAAGAATTTCCGTATGGATTTTGATTATATCCTGTCATATATCTTGGATCATAATATTGAGGACCAACATTATAATTATAATTAGGATAAACTACGGGATTACTTGAGTTCTTTTTATTTTTAAATTGTTGATCTTTATAATAACTGTTTAATATAGCATCATCAGTAGCATTAGGAAGTGATTTTCTAATGTTACCAGCATATGTATCAAATTGATTATATGTACTAGATGTATTATCTGCAGTTATATTTGAAGGATTTTGATTTCTACGAGTGTTAATAGAACTAAGTGTAGACCCACCTGGTATTATATCATAATCATCATACATTTCATTATACAATTTTGTTTTATCAACATTAGTTATTCCTTGATTAAATGCTTGTCTTAAATTAGCTTTAGCCATTCTTCTAGCATTATCAAACTGTTGATTTGCTGTTGCATTTTCATCATAGAATCTTTTATCTAAATTAGATTGCAATATAGCATTTTGATTACTCATTTGAGCAACATTAGTATTAAACTGATCTAACAAACCTTGATTAGTTGTATATTCTTGTTGACGTAAATCACCAACACCTTGAGCGTTCTTAGCAAATATGTCAGCCATTCTAGCATTATAAGCTTGAGGACCTGCAAATTGTCCTAGTTGTTCTGCAGCTCCTGAAACACCAGATGAAAGTCTAGAGGCAGCTCCTCTAAAATCTACACCTGCAAATTCTGGAGTATCAAATTGTAATGCTGGTCTAAAAGGTCTGTATTTTTTAATACTTGCTAAATCTTGTTGAGCACCATATAAGTTTATTAAATCTTGAGTATGCCAAGGTAAATCACCTTGTGGTGCAATATTAGGTTGACCTTCATCAACTACATCTTGATAGTCTTCTATTTGAGGATCTTGTATATCATCAAGTTGATATTTATATTTTGCTTCTGCTGCATTTGCACCTTGTTGAGATGTCATCCCACCTACAACACCATCTTCATATGAAAACTCACCTTGATATCCTGTAGCACTAGTTACAAAACCAGGTATATCTACACCATTTTTTATTAAATCATTTGCTGAGTTTACAAATGTCTGAAATACTAATGCATCAGTATTTGATAAGGGAGGTAATCCTGCTTTATCAGCTGCATCAAGATATGCTTTAGGATGTTGAAAACCTGGTTGACCTTGTATATTTTTTTGCCAAGTATCTCCATCTTCAGGTTTATAACCTAAACCTTTTTGTTGAATTATTAAAAAATGCTTTTGTGCATTTAAAAATCTATTAATAACTTCTTCTTGACTTAATCCTTCAGCTTCTTGTATATTACCTTTTGCATTAGGAGTAGCCTTTTTTATATTTTGCTTATACTGTTCAAATATCTGATCTCTTAACTGTTGATCATTTTCTAATCTTTGTGCTAAATTAGCATACGCATCAGCATATTCATCTGTAAGCTCACCTTCTGGTAAATATTTAGAAACATCACCTTCAAAAGCACTTGCTCTATCTTTTTTAGTTATGATTTTTGGTCTAGTTGATAAACTACCATCAGTCATAGTAAAAACATCACCTCCTACTTCAGGACTTACCAATTCAAAATAATCATCCATCTTATCTGAATCAGCACCATCTTTAACCCACTGATCATATTTAGCTTTTTCAATGTATTCTCCTTGACCTAAATCAATATATTCAGTTCCTTTTTTTGAACCATCTCTATGTACTGGATTACCTTTGCTATCTACAAAAATGTCATCATCATTAAAAGTAGCAGGACTAATCATCATACCTCTATGATCAAAATACTGATTTTTACCTTTTGAGTTTTTATAAACTGTGATTTTTCTACCTTTTTTAACAGCTTTATTTACACCAGCTTTTATCTTTTTTTCTTTTTCAGCATCACCAGAATCGCCTTTTTTAACATCACCTTCAGTTTGATACTTAGTAAGTTCACCACCTTTCTTAAACATTGGTGCTTTAACAAAAGGATTTTTAGATTTTATTTCTTTACCGTACATAGCAGTTTGCATTTGCTCAGGTGTTGGTCCCATTTCAGGATTAACAAATTGAGTTGGGTCTATTCCTACAGATTCTAGATAAGGCATTGCTATTTTAGGAATACCTCCATCAAATCCTTTAATTGATTCTTGTACTAAAGCTAATGCTCCTAGCTTTAAATTATAGTTTTTAATCATTTGTTCAGCAGTATCTCTTTCTCTCTTTGTAGAAGAAGGATCTGCAAGAATTTCTTTATACTTGTTTAAGTCATAAGATTTAGATAACTCAGCAGGAGTATAACTTTTTTTATTACCAGACTTACCAAACATTTTTAATAATTCAGGATCATCTATCTTCATAGATTTGTCTCTTGAAAATATAAATGAATTTTCAGGGACATTTAAATATGTACCACCTTTGTAATGTCTTTTACCACTTATATTATAAAATTCAGGTATACCATCACCAGATAAATTAGTAACAATAGTTTCACCTACTTCAGCTTCTAAAGTTGCATTTTCTTTAGTAGTAGGTTTTAAAGTACGATTTAATTTAATTTCTGGATCATTACCACCGTGATATGATCCTGGACCAGGACTTACTGTTCTATCAACAGGAGGAGTTTGTGCGCCAAACATTTGTGTTGCACCTCCATTTTTCATCTCAGGATGTTTTAATATCTTTACTTTTCTCATAATGCTATAATTAATCTAGGTATTCAATTTGACCACCTGCTCTTAAAAATCTTTTTATTTCTTCATCACTCATATTAACTATGTCACCGCCATATTTAGCTTGACCTGTAAACCAAGGTTGCATAGTAGTTAAATCAGGATTAAAATATCCTTGATTAACTGTCCAGTTACCTCTTTTTAACTCATTATCAACAGGACTAAAAGATTGATCTGCCATAGTTTTACGTTGAACAAAATCTTGAAATCTTCTATCTTCATTCATTCTTTTCATATTTAAAGCTACGTCACCTGCAACTTGTCCTATATTACCTATAGTAGCACCAATTGTCATGAAAGGATTCATTCTTAATGCATTTCCGTAAGAACCTAATACATCAAACTTTTCTTCACCGTCTTTGTTCATACGCACTTGCATACCATCTTCTCTACTATATCCAAAATCAGCATTAGGATTATACATTGCTTCTTTCATATGCCAACCGGCTTTTCTAAAAGGTTGAGCAACATTTTCAAACATGTTTCCAATTTTATTAAAATAAGGACCAATACCTGTTGGGATTGGACCTACCTCACCTTTAGTAGCATACTTGTCAAATCCGGTAGTTTGTTTATCATACCATTTTAAATCTTTAAAAGCAGGAAACATTTCTGGTTGTTCTTCAGCTTGAATGTCTTGAATGTTTTGAGGATTTGCTTGCAAAAATCTATTATTAAGTTTTTCTCTTAACTCATCATTACTATAAATGTTACTAAAAGCATCTCCTGGAACATTCATATAATTTTCATGTTGACCACCGTGTTCATAAGTATTAATATTACCTCCATACTTGTTTTGTTGACTTTTCATCAACAATAATTTTTTTGCTCTTTCAGATAAACCTTTTTTACCTTGACCTTCATATATAGTAGGTTGTGTATTCTGTACTGGTTGTTGTTTTTTAGGTTTTGGTACAACTACTTTTGGTTGAACAGGTGTTTGTGCTTCAGCAGGAGGAGTTTGATTTTTTAATGCTTCTTCCAATAAAGCATCTTCATCATTATCACCTTCAGATTCGTCTGTAATTTCTACCGGTTCTAAAAGTTCACCTCTTTCAAGATAATTATCTACACCGCTTTTATTAAATACAATATCATCGTTGATAAAATTTTGTTTAGTCCAAGCTGTTTTTACACCTGGTGCATTAGGACTAATTCCAGTAATTTTGTTACGTATATCACTTGCAATACCAGCATATGAAATTACTTGATATTGATCAGTTAAAGGTGTTGGATTTTTATCAGTTCCAAATTCAGCATCATACATATCAATAAAATCACCATATGCTTCTCCCCAATTAGATGGATCCCAATCAATTTGATTAGGTAAATGATAATTAATAATACTGTTAGGATCTTTTTTATGTTGTTGAATAACTCCTTTAATACGTTCTAGATTGTTTAATTGTTTTTCATAACGTTTAGCATCTTTTCCTGTTGCAGTATTAAACTTTTCATTTAAAGTTGTTTTTAACTCTAAATACAATTCATCATCAAACTTCTGATCAAACTCTTTCATTTTTGTTTGAGCTTCATCATAAACTTTACCTCTAGCTTCTTCTCTTGCAATGGCAGCCATATCCTCTAACTTATCTTCATCAGACCATGGTGCAACATCTAATGAGTACCATGTACTTACATCTAAATTGTCTAATTGATTACCAATATCATAAGAGAATTTAGGATTATTAGATAATAAAGCTCCTAAGAACATAGTAGCTGCTTTTTTCTGCATAGGTCCTGATTCAACAAAACTTACAAAGTTTTTAACGTCACCAAAACCTTTAATAGTTTTTTTAGATTTTTCATATGTTGAATAATCTGTACCAAAATATTTGTAAAATAAACTATCAAAAGCATAAGGATCTTTTAAAGCTTCTTCTATAGGATCTACTTCTGGGTTTTGTGTATTTTCTGTATCTCCACCATTTTCCATCATAGGCATATACATGTCTTGTGTATATTGTCCGCCAAATTGATCTGACATATAATTACCTCCCATATTGTAGAAAGGTGATCCTCCCATTTTCATAAAAGGATTTTGAGATTGTTCTTGAATCATATTTTGTCTTTCTTGTTCAGCCATGCTTACCATAGCATTATTAGAAAGTTTGGATACAAACATGTTTTTACGTTCTCCTACAACTTCATCAGTATTTTGATTTTGAGGAGCCGTAGATGAAAAAGGTTTATAAGTAGATTTTAATTCTTTAGCAAGTCTTTTAGAAAATTGATTACCACCAAATTGTTTTTTAGGCATCTCTTCTTTATGTAAGAAGCCTTGTTCTTTCATACTTAAATGATCCTCCATTGATTCAGCAGGGAAACCTTGACCTGTTTCAGGATTATACATCATATGAGGTTCAAACTGACCTCCTTCTTTCATATGAGTTTGTCCACCACATTTCATACATGGTTTCTTATATATTCTTACTTTCTTTTTCATCATAACATGTTATAATTAAATATAGTAAATTTTGAGTAAATAATTGTAAATATAAAAAGTTTATTCCAAGATATCTAATTTATATCCTTGACTAAGATACCAGTTGATTTCTTCTGGTGTTAACTCAGCATCAAAATATTCACCACCTGTTTTAAACTTTTCAGACTGAGGTATCAATTTATTATAATCAAAATCATTTTGCGGGTAAAAAGATTGATTATCATTCGGCATTAAATATAAAAAGTTACCTCCACCAACATGTTGTTTATCGTATGCTTGTAAATCTTGTGTTGTAAGTCTATTATCTTTAGTTCTAATACCCATATTATAAGCACCGTTATCTAAAGTAATAATTGTAACAGGCTTATTAGTTCTTTCTCTCATTTCCTTAAAAGCTTCATATACATTTTGTATAGAACCTGAAACAAATACATGAGAACCATCAGCACCTTTTAAAATTACTCTACCTCCTTGTATTGGACCATACTCATTTATAGCATCTTTTTTATCTTTAGCGAGTAAATTTAAACTACCTAACTTTTCTTTACCATTTTCAATAACTTTTACAACAGGAACCAGATCATTAGGATTGCTTTTATTACGTTTATCTAATTTTACAGTTCCATCATTATTTAATAAAAAGTCATCTATCACATTGGATACAGTTCTTGTAATAAAATCATTTGAGTCAAAATCAGAAATTGAACCTGATTTAAATTCACCGTTTGGATTAATTCCTATAAACGTTGCATTATCTGAAACTGATTTAAATCTTTTTAAATAATTATTCTTTTTTTCAAAAGGATGAAAGCTTGTTATAGCTCCAGTTTGAGTATTTATTGGATTAAAATTACCTCTATTTCTATAACCAAACTTTAAATTATTCAAATCTAAATATTCTTGTCTATACACCCTTCTACCTAATGGATTAAAATGTTTATCTTTTATTTCAAAGTCTTCACTAAATTTTAACGGTTCTGTTAATACAGACTCTTGACCATCAGTAATTTCTTCATTACCTAATTCAAACAAAGATTTAGTTTTAACTTCAGCTTCTTTATTACCTTTTAAACTTTGTCTTGTTAAATAGTTACTTGCTAAATCACCATATTGATGCATTGCGTCTAATACACCTTGTGCAGGACTCATATGTTTACCTCCCATTGATTCTTCAATATTAAATAAATCAGACCAATTAAATGAATCATCTGAAACTTTATGTAATTGAGGATCTTCATATAAATTAGGATTA
>Ga0070754_10000788_pt1 | contig 27660 bp, 26 predicted proteins | sample VirMetDEL_Sep_01_FD_75181 | JGI IMG/M metagenome (GOLD analysis project Ga0070754, IMG submission 75181) | Aqueous microbial communities from the Delaware River and Bay under freshwater to marine salinity gradient to study organic matter... | ecosystem: Environmental > Aquatic > Marine >...
AGTCTATGGATCGGCTTTGCGTGCTGGGGCCGAAATAACCCTGAATGAGGATGTGACATGTTCGGCCTAGAGGCGCTTGATCTCGCCCGAATCCAGTTTGCCTTCACCATTTCCTTCCACATCATCTTTCCCGCCATCACCATCGGTCTGGCCAGCTATCTGGCCGTGCTCGAAGGGCTGTGGCTGAAGACCGGCAACACGGTGTACCGCGATCTCTACCATTTCTGGTCGAAGATCTTCGCGGTCAACTTCGGTATGGGTGTGGTCTCCGGCCTGGTCATGGCCTATCAGTTCGGCACCAACTGGAGTGCGTTCTCCGACTTCGCTGGCGCGGTCACCGGGCCGCTGCTGACCTACGAGGTGCTGACCGCGTTCTTCCTCGAAGCGGGTTTCCTCGGCGTCATGCTGTTCGGCTGGAACCGCGTCGGGCCGGGGCTGCACTTCTTCTCCACGGTGATGGTGGCCATCGGCACGCTGATCTCGACCTTCTGGATTCTCGCGTCCAACAGCTGGATGCACACGCCGCAGGGCTACGAGATCATCGATGGCCGGGTGATTCCGGTCGACTGGTTCGCCGTGGTGTTCAACCCCTCGTTCCCCTATCGCCTGGCGCATATGGCCACGGCGGCCTTCCTCGCCACGGCGTTCTTCGTCGGTGCTTCGGCGGCCTGGCACCTGCTGCGCGGGCGCGATAACCCGGCGATCCGCAAGATGCTGTCGATGGCGGTATGGATGGCGCTGCTGGTGGCGCCGGTACAGGCCTTCATCGGTGACCTGCACGGCCTCAATACCCTGAAATATCAGCCGGCGAAGATCGCGGCCATCGAAGGGCACTGGGAGAATGTTGGTGATGAGCCGACCCCGCTGATCCTGTTCGGCTGGCCGGACATGCAGCGTGAGGAAACCCGCTTCAAGGTGGAAATTCCCGCGCTCGGCAGCCTGATCCTGACCCACAGCCTGGACAAGCAGGTGCCGGCGCTGAAGGAATTCCCGCCGGAGGACCGGGCCAACTCCACCATCGTGTTCTGGACCTTCCGCGTCATGGTCGCCATGGGCCTGATGATGATTCTGGTCGGCCTCTGGGGCACCTGGCTACGCCGTGGTGGCCGGCTGTTCCAGTCGCGGCCGTTCCTGCACCTGGCGGTGTGGATGGGGCCGTCGGGCATCCTGGCGATCCTGGCCGGCTGGTACACCACCGAGATTGGTCGCCAGCCGTGGATCATCCATGGCCTGATGCGCACTGCCGATGCGTCCTCTGGGCACAGCGCGACGCAGATGGGCGTTACCCTGGCGCTGTTCGTGGTGGTGTATTTCGTACTGTTCGGCGCCGGGATCGGTTACATGCTGCGCCTGGTGCGCAAGGGGCCGAAGATCGACGAGGGCAAGGGTACCTCCGAGGGTGGGCCGGGCCAGCCGCGTACGCCAGCGCGTCCGCTGTCTGCTGCCGAGGAAGGCCTGGAAGATGGTGAAACCGACACCTTGCCGGAGAGGAACTGAACATGGGTATCGACCTTCCGCTGATCTGGGCGGTGATCATCGCCTTCGGTGTGATGATGTACGTGGTGATGGATGGCTTCGATCTGGGCATCGGCATCCTCTTTCCCTTCGTTCGTGACGATGGCGAGCGCGACGTGATGATGAACACCGTCGCGCCGGTCTGGGACGGTAACGAGACCTGGCTGGTACTCGGCGGTGCGGCGCTGTTCGGCGCCTTCCCGCTGGCCTATTCGGTGGTGCTGAACGCGCTTTACCTGCCGCTGATCCTGATGCTGCTGGGGCTGATCTTCCGCGGCGTGGCCTTCGAATTCCGCTTCAAGGCCAAGGCCGCCAAGCGCCACCTGTGGGACAAGGCCTTCATCGGCGGCTCGCTGACTGCGACCTTCTTCCAGGGTGTGGCGCTGGGAGCCTATATCGACGGTTTCGAGGTGGTCGACCGGACCTTCGCTGGCGGCGCATTCGACTGGCTGACGCCGTTCTCGGTGTTCTGCGGCGTGGCACTGATCGCCGCCTATGCGCTGCTTGGCTGCACCTGGCTGATCATGAAGACCGAAGGTCGCCTGCAACAGCAGATGCATGGTCTGGCGCGCCCGCTGGTGTTCGTCCTGTTGGCGGTGACAGGCATCGTCAGCCTGTGGACACCGTTCGCCCACCCGGATATCGCCGAGCGCTGGTTCAGCCTGCCCAACCTGTTCTGGTTCATGCCGGTGCCGGTGCTGGTGCTGCTGTGCACCTGGGCGCTGTTGCGGGCCGTGGCGAGCAACGCCAACTACGCGCCGTTCCTGCTCACCCTGGTGCTGATTTTCCTTGGCTACAGCGGTCTGGGCATCAGCCTGTGGCCGAACGTCATCCCGCCGTCGATCAGCATCTGGGAAGCCGCCGCACCGCCGCAGAGCCAGGGCTTCATGCTGGTGGGCGCGTTGTTCATCATTCCCTTCATCCTCATGTACACCGCATGGAGCTACTACGTATTTCGCGGCAAGGTGACGGTGGATGATGGCTATCACTGAGAACCTGTCCAAAGCCTGCTGCGCGTCGGCCCTGCGGCGTTAAAAGCAGGCTCGGCCTGCTCATGTACCACTTGTACAGTCGAACGCGACTCCGACCGTTCCTCGCCTGCTTTGACCAGCCGGAGGCTGTTACTTACGTTGTGCCTTGCATGGCTCTAACTCGCGAGGCTTTGAATCAGGTTCTAAGGAGGCGGCTATGACCGAAACCGAAGAGAAGAAGCCGCTATGGCAGCGCCTGGGTTGGCTGGTACTGATCTGGGCCTGCAGCGTCACCGCGCTGGGGATTGTGGCGTGGTTGCTGCGATTGTTCATGAGTGCGGCGGGGTTGGGGACGCCGAGCTGAATGCCGTCTCCTTGGACTGCTGAATAGGTGTTCTGCCTGGAGCTGGCGATATGATTCACAGCCGCCTCGCCCCTCAGTCCAGCGGCAGGTGTTCTCCGCGCAATTCGGCAGCGCGGCGGCGCAACAGTTCGATGAAGGTGCTCTGCGCCTGGGTCGGTTTTTCACCTTGGCGCCAGAGCAGGCCAAAAGGCGCCATGCGCTCTTCGATGTCCAGTGGCAGCGCCTTGACCAGGCCCATCTTCAGGTAGTCACCGAGCGCGGTTTCCGAGAGCACCATCAGCGCGTTGGTCAATTGCACCAGTTGCTGCATGGCGTATACCGAACCGCATTCGATGATGTCTGCCGGCTGCGGCAGCGCCAGGCGCTCCAGGGCGCCGTCGAAGGCGATGCGTGCCGGGCTCGATTCCGGCTGCAGGATCCACGGCCAGGCGCCGACCAGCTCCTGCAGGGTCAGGCGCCGCCGCCTGAGCAGGGGATGGCCCTTGCGCACCACCAGCATCAGGCGTTCGTTGCCAAGGGGCTCGAAGGCATAGTGCTGGCTGTCCATCGCCGCGTTGCGGCGCGCCACGGCCAGATCGATTTTGCCCTGCTCCAGTGAACGGATGATCTGGTCACTGGTATCGCCGGTGATGCGAATGCGCAGCTGAGGCTGCAGCGCCTTGATTTCGGCGATGGTATCCATCACCAGGCGTGGCGCCGCACCCATGATGGTGCCGATGGTCAGGTAGCCATAGCCGCCCTGCTGGCGAGCGGCGAGATCCTCGGCGCAGCGGTTCAGGCCATTGAGCGCGGTCTCGGCGAACAGCAGCAACTGCCGGCCCAGTGCAGTCGGGCGCATGCCGCGTGGCAGGCGCTCGAACAGCTCGCAGCCGAACATCTCCTCGATCTCATGCAGCATGCGCGTGGCCGCCGGTTGCGACATGTTCAGCATCTGCGAGGCCCTGTGCAGGTTCTGGCTCGAGCCCAGGGCAATCAGCATGTGCAGGTGTTTGTAACGCAAGCGGTTGAACAGATTGCGCGGGCTATTGGGCGATTGCATGGCAGATTCCATCGATACCTTTTAGTTATCGATATTAAGCGAGATTCGATTAGTCGTGCATCGATGGTCGCCGTTAGAGTCGGGGCTACAAAAACAACAGCCCCGAGGCTCGCATGCTTACCATCCCTACCGCGTCTAGACACACAGCGTCACTTCCAGCATCCCCATTCGCTCAGCGCTCAAGCCGTCATCCGGCTGTGGTCTGAGGTTTTCCCTGGCGCCAGTCGCCAGCCCACGCAGTGCACAATAATTCCAAGAGGAATACTGTCGTGAATAACGTACCTGCTGCTCTGATCGCCAAGATTTCCTGGCGGCTGCTTCCCTTCTTGCTGTTGATGTACATCCTCGCGTTTCTTGATCGCGCCAACGTCGGCTTCGCCAAGCTGGCATTCCAGGCCGACACCGGGATCAGCGATGCCGCCTTCGCTTTTGGGGCCGGCATCTTCTTCGTCGGCTATGCCCTGCTCGAAGTCCCCAGCAATCTGATCATGCACAGGGTCGGAGCGCGCATCTGGATGTGCCGGATCATGGTCACCTGGGGCCTGCTCTCGGCGGCCATGATGTTCGCCCACAACGAAACGACCTTTTACTTGCTGCGCTTTCTGCTCGGCGTGGCCGAGGCCGGTTTCTTCCCCGGGGTCATCTACTACCTCACGCAGTGGTTCCCTTCGGCGTCGCGTGGCAAGGCCATGGGCTTCTTCTACTTCGGCGCACCGCTGGCATTCATTTTCGGCGCGCCGCTGTCGGGCCTGTTGCTGGAGTTCGATGGCTTCGCCGGGCTGCACGGCTGGCAGTGGATGTTCCTGATCGAAGGCTTGATGGCTTCGGTGGTCGGTGTCTGGGCCTACTGGTATCTGGACAACAAACCGGCCGATGCCAAGTGGCTGAGCATCGAGGAGCGTCAGAGCCTGCAGGCCGCTATCAGTGCCGAGGATCGTGAAAAACAGTCCCATGGCCACAACCTGCTCGCGGTGCTGTTGCAACCGACCGTGCTCTATCTGTGCGCCATCTATCTGTTGATCCAGGCCAGTGTGTACGGCGTAGTGTTCTACCTGCCCAGCCAGGTGGCCGGGCTGATGGGCAGCAAGGTCGGCTTCATGGTTGGCCTGGTCAGTGCCATCCCCTGGGTTTGCGCGCTGCTCGCCGCCTGGCTGATTCCCGCCTGGTCGGATCGTACAGGTCAGCGTCAGCGCACCGCCTGCCTGACACTGCTGATGTCGGCGGCCGGCATCGCCCTGTCTGTGAGTGTGACCAGCCCACTGGTGGGCGTGCTGGCGCTGTGCTTCGCCGCGGCCGGTTTCATCGCGGTGCAGCCGATCTTCTGGACCCTGCCTTCGAGCTACCTGGCCGGTAGCGCCGCTGCGGGCGGCATCGCCCTGATCAATTCCTGCGGTGCTCTCGGTGGTTTCATTGCGCCAATCCTCAAGAACTGGGCGGAAACCGCCGCCGCTTCGTCCGCCGCCGGCCTCTACCTGCTGTCTGTCACCACTGTGATAGCGGCGTTGATGGTGCTCGTCTTTCGCCTTCCCGGCGGACGAGAGCAACTGAACCGGCCCGCCACCTCTCACTGAATCGAATCAAGGAGCAATGTCATGAGTGTCCCGACGATCAAGCAGGTACGTGCTTTCACCCTGCGCGGTGGTGGCGCCGATTACCACGACCAGGGCGACGGCCACTGGATCGACGACCATATCTGCACGCCCATGAGCAAGTATCCCGAGTACCGTCAGAGCCGCCGCAGCTTTGGCATCAATGTGCTTGGCACGCTGGTGGTGGAAATCGAGGACAGCGCCGGCAACGTCGGCTTTGCCGTGACCACGGGGGGGGAGCCGGCCGCCTATATCGTCGAGAAGCACCTGGCGCGCTTCATCGAGGGGGCAAAGGTCACCGACATCGAGAAGATCTGGGATCAGATGTTCAACTCGACCCTGTACTACGGGCGCAAGGGCCTGGTGATCAACACCATTTCCGGTGTCGACCTGGCGCTCTGGGATCTGCTTGGCAAGGTGCGTCAGGAGCCCGTGCACCAGTTGCTCGGTGGCGCCGTGCGCGATGAGCTGCAGTTCTACGCCACCGGCGCGCGCCCTGATCTGGCCAAGGAAATGGGCTTCATCGGCGGCAAGCTGCCGCTGCATCATGGCCCGGCCGAGGGCGAGGAAGGTCTGCGCAAGAATCTCGAGGAACTGGCGACCATGCGTGAGCGGGTCGGCAAGGACTTTTGGCTGATGCTCGACTGCTGGATGAGCCTGGATCTCAACTACGCCACGCGCCTGGCCCACGGCGCCGCCGAGTTCGGCCTGAAGTGGATCGAGGAGGCGCTGCCGCCGGATGACTATTGGGGCTACCGCGATCTACGCAAGAACGTGCCGGCGGGCATGCTGGTGACCACCGGTGAGCACGAGGCGACGCGCTGGGGCTTTCGCATGCTGCTGGAGATGGGCTGCTGCGACATCATCCAGCCCGATGTCGGCTGGTGTGGTGGCATCACCGAGCTACAGAAGATCTCGGCGCTGGCCGATGCGCACAACGTCATGGTCGTGCCGCATGGCTCGTCGGTATACAGCTACCACTTCGTTGCCACCCGCACCAACAGCCCGTTCGCCGAGTTCCTGATGATGGCGCCCAAGGCCGACGAGGTGGTGCCGATGTTCCATCCGCAACTGCTCGGCGAACCGGTGCCGGAGCGTGGCCGCATGCGCCTGTCGCGCCTGGACAAACCGGGCTTCGGTGTCGAGCTGAACCCCGAATGTGCCCTGCATCGTCCCTACACGCACTGACCGGAGCGCCCCATGAAGTTGCCCCTAAACCCCTTTAAAGCCGCCCTGGCCAGCGGTCAGTCGCAGTTCGGCATCTGGGCCGGATTTGCCAGCGGCTACGCCGCCGAAATAGTCGCCAGTTTCGATTACGACTGGATGCTGATCGATGGTGAGCACGCGCCCAATACCCTGCCGACACTGCAAGCGCAGTTGCAGGCCGTGGCGCCATACCGCAGCGCGCCGGTGGTACGGGCGGTCAACAGCGACCCGGCACTGATCAAGCAGTTGCTCGATATCGGCGCACAGACGTTGATGATCCCCATGGTCGAAAGCGCCGAGCAGGCGCGTGCCCTGGTGCAGGCCACACGCTACCCGCCGCACGGCATTCGTGGTGTGGGTGGCGGCCTGACCCGCGCCACGCGCTGGGACAGCGTGCCGAACTACCTGAAGACCGCCCATGAGCAGCTGTGCCTGATCGTGCAGGTGGAATCACGCGCCGGGGTCGAGAACGTCGAGGCGATTGCCGCCGTCGAGGGTGTAGATGCGGTGTTCGTCGGCCCGGCGGACCTGTCCACCAACCTCGGTTACTACGGCGATGCCAGCCAGCCCGAGGTGCAGCAGGCGATTCGCCGTGCCATCAAGGCCACACTGGCGGCCGGCAAGGCAGCCGGCATTCTCGCGCCACAGGAGGCCGATGCCCGCCGCTACCTCGACTGGGGTTGCCAGTTCATCGCGGTCGGCATCTACATCAGCCTGATGCGCCAGGCCGCACTCGCCAACCTGAGCAAATACAAGGCGCTGGATGACCAGCCCGTGGCTTCACGCACCTACTGAACCGGCGCAAGTCGGCACTGACAACAGGAAAACGCCATGTCCGTTACCGTCTATCAGAACTACATCAACGGTGCCTGCACTGCCAGCCAGGAGCACCTCGACGTCTTCAACCCAGCCAACGGAGAGCTGCTGGCCAAGGTGCCGGCCTCCACCGACGAGGATCTTGACCAGGCCTTCGCTGCGGCCCGGGCCGCGCAGAAGGACTGGGCACGCAAACCGGCCATCGAACGTGCCGGCTATCTACGCAAGATCGCCCAACTGATCCGTGCCAACGCCCCGGCACTGGCGCGCACCATCACCCTGGAGCAGGGCAAGATCAACGCTCTGGCCGAGGTGGAAGCGAATTTCACCGCCGACTACCTCGACTACATGGCCGAGTGGGCACGTCGTATCGAAGGCGAGGTGATCAGCAGCGACCGCGCCAACGAGCAGATCTTCCTGCTGCGCAAGCCGCTGGGGGTGGTCGCCGGTATCCTGCCGTGGAACTTTCCGTTCTTTCTCATCGCTCGCAAGATGGCGCCTGCACTGATCACCGGTAATACCATCGTGATCAAACCCAGCGAGGAGACGCCGAACAACTGCTTCGAGTTCGCCAGGCTGGTGGCTCAGACCGACCTGCCGCCGGGCGTGTTCAATGTGGTCAGCGGTGACGGCCGGGTCGGTGCCGGCATGACTGGCAGTGGCCAGGCCGACATGATCAGCTTCACCGGCAGCGTGGAAACCGGCCAGCGCATCATGGCCGCGGCCGCACCGCACCTGACCAAGCTCAATCTGGAGCTGGGTGGCAAGGCGCCGGCCATCGTCCTCGCCGATGCCGATCTCGATCTGGCGGTGCGTGCCATCCGCGACTCGCGCATCATCAACACCGGGCAGGTGTGCAACTGCGCCGAGCGCGTGTACGTCGAGCGCAGTGTGGCCGAGCCATTTATCGCGCGCCTGGCCTCGGCCATGGCGGCCACCCGCTATGGCGACCCGGTCGCCCAGCCGGATGTGGAGATGGGCCCGCTGATCAACCGCGAAGGTCTGGACAAGGTAGCGGCCAAGGTGCGTGAAGCTCTGGCCCAGGGCGCGACGGCGGTGACCGGTGGCCAGGTGGCCGATCTTGGTCGGGGTTACCACTATCAGCCCACGGTGCTGGCGGGCTGTCGCGCCGACATGCCGATCATGCGCGAAGAAATCTTCGGCCCGGTGCTGCCGATCCAGATCGTCGATGACCTCGACGAGGCCATCGCCTTGGCCAACGATTGCGAGTACGGCCTGACCTCATCGCTCTACACCCGCGACCTGGGCAAGGCAATGCATGCCATGCGCGAAATCGACTTCGGCGAAACCTACATCAATCGCGAGAACTTCGAGGCCATGCAGGGGTTCCATGCCGGGGTGCGCAAGTCGGGTATCGGCGGTGCCGATGGCAAGCACGGCCTGTACGAGTACACCCACACCCAGGTGGTCTATTTGCAGGGCTGACTGCTCCAGCCAGACGCAGGCGCTCTGGCGCCCGTGTCTGGTTTGCCCCTCGGCTAGTACGGGCCGCCTCTGCGGTCATTTCCCAGGAGGCCCGATATTCGCCCTCAGCGATACGATCATGCGTGGTTTCGCCGCGCTTAAGAGCACCGCCGATTTATGGTCGCATTGCGAAAGGCGGACAACCTTCGCGTTGTCCACCCTAGGCTGTACAGCAACGCAGCGTATCGCGTGCAACCTTCAACTTGTCGGTGCGCCTTTTTCTACCATTGCGGCCCAGGCAACCAGGCTGGGGCGCTGTTGCATCCGGGCATACCATTCTCGAAGAGCCTGGCAATCATCAGGAACCGCCAACCCTAGGAGCGCGGAGAAGACCATGCCGCTAATCACGGTAATATCCGCCATGGAGAAGGAGGGGCTGGCAACGAATGGCTGGCTCTTCAATACCTCATTGAAATAGCGCATGCCTCGTACGGCCTTGTCACGCATGTGCAGGCCCCACTCCCTGTTCTGATAGATCTCGACGTGTGAGCCTAGGCCCGGGGTGGCATGGTGAAAGTACATGCTTACGGCATCCAGAAACTCGATCTCGGCCCGCTTGGTCATCATGTGAATCAGACCCTTTTCAACGGCGGTGCTGCCGGTCAGCGTGGGTGAACCGTCCAGGTCGTCCAGATACTGCGTGATGGCCGTACATTCCGCGATGCGGGTACCGTCTTTCAGCTCCAAGACTGGAAGAGTGCCGGAGTAATTGATTTCGAGAAATTCGGGTGCCTTGTGCTCGCCTTTCCATAGATTGATCGAAACGAAGTCGACCTTTGCTAGCAGGCCTTTTTCCGCGAGCGCTATGCGCACTCGCGCCGGGTAGGGGCCGTTGTACCAGTCATAGATGTTCATCGGCAGTGGGGCGGCGTCGGTAGGGCGATTTGCAGTATTCATTTGTATGCCTATCTATCAGTTGGTAGGCATAGTTGTAGGCGCTATCCGGTTTGTGTCAATACCTATCTACCAGTTGGCAGGTTGTGGGCTTGCAGTTAGCATTCTCGCCATCTTCCAACCAGCGGGGTAATGGCGTGAGTTCAAACGCACGAGAGGCCATCCTGACGGCTGCAAAGCAGGCGGCGCAGTCGCATGGTTATAGCGGGCTGAATTTTCGTGACCTGGCGGCTGTAGTCGGTATCAAGAGCGCGAGTATCTACTACCACTTTCCCAGCAAGGCCGATCTCGGCGCGGCGGTCGCCAGGCGTTACTGGGAAGATACGGCCGCCGTACTGGAGGCGATGCAGGCAGGGGCTGACAGCCCGCTTGAATGCCTACAGCGGTATCCCTCCATTTTTCGCCGGTCGCTCGAAAGCGGAAACAGGTTGTGCCTTGGCAGCTTCATGGCCGCTGAGCACGAAGACCTTCCCACGCAAGTGAGGAGTGAGGTGCAGACGTTCGCCACCGTAAACGTGGCATGGCTGTCCAAGGTTCTGCTTGCGGCCGGGTTCGGTGACCCGGTTGCGTGTGAGGAGCGGGCACGGGCTATTTTTGCGGCTATTGTCGGTGCCCAGCTGATGGCCCGCAGCCGCGCCGATATCGCCTTGTTTGATTCGCTTCTGGAAGGCTATCGGAAGGCTGGGCTGCTGCCAGCCTGAGTGAAAGGCCGTGGCGCCGCGAACCAGGCAAGATGGGCTTGTTCGCGCGCAGTGCATTGAACCCGCTCTGACACGTGCAGCCCCAGCAGTGTTGCTAGACTGTGCCCCTTTGCCACGATCCAAGGGGGCTCAATGTTCGCCTTCAGCGAAGTCCTAGAACGCCGTTTCGCCGCCCTGCAGTGCTCTGCCGATTTCTGGTCGCTGCGCCATGTACGTGAGAGCAGGGCGTCCTATTGGGTGCGCCGGCGCGTGGCGCAGGCGCCTTCCTTCCTCGACGATGGCGGCGCCATGCTCAGCGTGCGTATCGCCGGTGTCGAAGCCTATGCGGCCACCAGCGATCTCAGCCAGGCTGGCCTGCAGGCAGCGTTGGAGCGGGCCGAGCAGATGGCCCGTGCACTGGCCGGACATAACCTGCTGGCGCTCGCTGAGCTGCCGTATCCCGCCGAGCAGGCCAACGACGTGATGCCGGGTTACCAGCAGCCCCTGGCCAGCGCCGCACACTGGTTCGAGCTGCTGATGGCCGAGTCGGCGCTGATTCCCCAGGATGCGCGATTGGTCGACAGCCATGTTGGCCTGACCTTCACCGAGCATGAGCAGATCTACCTGAATAGCGCCGGAGCCTGTCTGCGCCGCGCCCAGCGTTACGTCTTCCCGCAGGTGGGCGTCACCGCCAGTGATGAGCACGACAGCCAGAGCCGCAGCTTCGGCGGTACCCACCTGGCGCGCCAGGGCGGGGCCGAGGTGTTGCAGCAACTGGGCGTGATCGGCAGTGCCGCGCGTATTGCCGATGAGGCGCTGCAACTGCTGCTGGCGCCCAATACCCCTAACGGTGAACGTGACCTTTTGTTGCTGCCGGACCAGATGATCCTGCAGATCCACGAGTCCATCGGCCATCCGCTGGAGCTCGATCGCATCCTCGGCGACGAACGCAATTTCGCCGGCACCAGCTTTATTCGTCAGGACGATTTCGGGCATTACCAATATGGCTCGCCGCTGCTCAACGTCAGCTTCGACCCGGGCGTGCCGGGCGAGCTGGCCAGCTACAGGCATGACGACGACGGCACGCCGGCCGAGCGCCAGCTGTTGATCGAGCGGGGCATCCTCCAGCGTCCGCTGGGTGGCGCGCTGTCGCAGTGGCGCAGCGGTTTGCCAGGCGTGGCCAACAGCCGCGCCTGCAGCTGGAATCGGCCGCCCATCGACCGCATGGCCAATCTCAACCTGGAGCCGGGTGACAAGACCTTGGCCGAGCTGATCGGCGGCATCGAGCGCGGCATTCTGATGAGCAACAACCGCTCCTGGTCGATCGACGATGCGCGCAACAAATTCCAGTTCGGCTGCGAGTGGGGTCAGTTGATCGAAAACGGCGAGCTCAAGGGGGTGGTGAAGAACCCCAACTATCGCGGTATCAGTTCGCGCTTCTGGCGCAACCTGCGCGCGGTGGGGGACGCCAGCACCTTCGAGGTGATGGGCACGCCCTATTGCGGCAAGGGCGAACCCAATCAGGTGATCCGCGTCGGGCATGCCTCGCCGGCCTGTGTGTTCGCCGATATCGACGTTTTTGGAGGGGCGGCCTGATGGATGCACGTCAGCATTTTTGCGCGTTGCTGGAGTACCTGCAGGAGCAGGTCGTGGGCGAGGAGGGCTTCACCCTGGGCTACGGCGCCGAGCGCTCCAGCTTCATCCGTTTCAACCAGGGTCAGGTGCGCCAGGCCGGGCAAGTACAGCAGGTGTACGTCACCCTGGCGCTGTACCAGGGTCAGCGCCATGCCGAGAGCAAGCTGGCACTCAGCGGTGTGCTCGATGAGGATGTGCCCCTGCTGCAGCAGGCGTTGCGACAACTGCGAGATGTACTGCCTTCCCTGAGTGATGACCCTTATTTGCGCCTGAACCGGGAGGCCTGGCGCAGCGAACTGGCCGGTGATGCGGTGCGCCTGGACAGCGCAACCATGGCGCAGCAGATCGTCAGGGCGGCGACGGGACTGGATCTGGTCGGCTTCCTGGCTGTGGGGCCGCAGTACCAGGGTTTTGCCAGCTCCTGGGGGGCGTTCGGCTGGTACGCGGCGAGCAGCTTTAACCTCGAGTTCAGCCTGTTCCATGGCAACGGCCAGGCAGTGAAGAGCGGTTATGCCGGTGAGCAGTGGGATGCCCAGGCATTCGCCCGCAAGCTCGATGGCGCGCGCCAGCAACTGGCGTTTCTCGGCCGCCCGGCCAAGGCGCTGCAGCCGGGTGCCTATCGCGCCTACCTGGCGCCGGCCGCGCTGGAGGAGCTGGTCAGCCTGTGCTGCTGGGGCTTTGGCGCCCAGGCGTTGGCTTCCGGTGGCAGCCCCTGGCAGCGTCTGTTCAGCGGCAAGGCGCAGCTCAACCCGTTGCTGACGCTGGATGAGCGTATCGAAGGCGGCTTGGCCCCGGCCTTCACCGCCGAAGGGCCGCGTCAGCCGCTGCGCCTGATCGAGCAGGGTCGCCCCGGCGAGCGCATGGTCAGCTCGCGCAGTGCAGCCGAGTATGGCCTGACTGCCAATGGTGCGGGCCGGGGCGAATTCCCCTTGTCGCTGCGCATGCAGGGTGGCGATCTGGATGAAGCCCAGGTGCTGCAGCGGCTCGGTACGGGGCTGTATATCGGCAACCTGTGGTACGGCAATTTCTCCGACCTGCCAGCCGGGCGCCTGACCGGCATGACTCGCTTCGCCACCTTCTGGGTCGAGGACGGGCAGATCCAGGCGCCGGTCAACACCATGCGCTTCGACGATTCGCTGTTCGACTTTTTCGGCGCGCATCTGGAGGCGCTGACCCGCGAGCCGGAACTGCTGCTGCCCACTGGCACCTATGGCGCCAGGCAGACCGGCTCCATGGCACTGCCGGGGGCCTTGCTGTCACGGTTTGCCCTGACCTTGTAAGGCCGGGCTCACCCTCGGCTATCGCTGCGCCCGATCCCAGCAAGCGGCTGGCCACGCGGCGTCGGGCGTAACCATTCTGGCGTCCGGCTGTCGCGATATTGTCACCTTGGCAGCGCACCATTCGCTCAAATGAGATCGATCTCAGGCGAGTGAAGATGGCAGATCTGAAAGCAGTGGCGCAGTTGGCAGGCGTGTCTCGGGCAACGGCGGCGCGTGCCTTCGCGTCCCCCGAGCTGGTGCGCCCGAACACCCGTGAACAGGTGTTGCTGGCGGCGCGCGAGCTGGGTTTTCGGCCCAATCGGCTGGGGCGGCAGATGCGCCTGCAAACCACCCAGCTGATCGGCGTGGTGGTGCCCAACCTGCTCAACCCGGTGTTCGCCGAGCAGTTCCAGGCCATGGAACAGGCAGCGCGTGCGCGCGGCTACAACCTGTTGCTGGCTACCACCGATTACCAGGCCGAGCGCGAGAGCGACGTGGTCGAGGAGCTGCTACGCCAGCGTGTCGACGGCCTGGTGCTGACGGTGACCGAGGCGCGCAGCAATCGCGTGCTGCAGAGCCTGGCCCAGGAGGACACGCCCTTCGTGCTGGCCTATCACCAGCCCGAGGATGCCGAGTACAGCGCCGTGTCTGTGGATAACCGCGCCGGCATGGCGCTGGCCACGCGGCATCTGCTGGAGGCCGGCCACCGGCGCATCGGCATGGTCGCCGGCTCTGCATTGCAGTCCGACCGTGCGCGCCTGCGCTACGCCGGCTATCAGGACGTCATGCGCGCGGCCGGGCTACCGGCGCTGCCGCTGATCGAAATGCCCGCCCACACCCAGGCCGACTTTGCCGCCATCGAACCCTGGCTGCGCGGCCCGCAGGCGCCCAGCGCGCTGCTCTGCTCCAACGACCTGCTGGCCATCAGCCTGATCAACGTGCTGCGCCGCAATGGCTGGAGCGTGCCCCACCAGCTGTCGGTGATGGGCTTCGACGGCATCGCCCTGGGCACCCAGATGCACCCGACGCTGTGCAGCGTGGTGCAGCCCATCGCCGAGCTGGCGCACACCGTGATCGACCAGTTGCTGGCGCAGATCGCCGGCGCTCGCCCCGTTTCCCACTGCCTGCCGTGCCATATCCGCCCCGGCGAAAGTATCCGCCCCTACGAGGACACATCCCATGATCCGCTTCAGTAAAACCCTTGCAGCCCTGCTGTTCTGTGGCGCCGCCAGCCTCAGCCACGCCGCCGAAACGGCGATCTGCTACAACTGCCCACCGGAATGGGCGGACTGGGGCACCCAGCTCCAGGCGATTGCCGAGAACACCGGCGTCAAGGTACCGCTGGACAACAAGAACTCCGGCCAGGCCCTGGCGCAGCTGGTGGCCGAGCGTGCCGCGCCGATGGCCGACGTGGTCTATTACGGCGTGACCTTCGGCCTGCAGGCGCAGAACGCAGGCGTTGCCGGCAGCTACAAGCCCAAAGGCTGGGACGAGATTCCCGCCGGGCTGAAAGACCCTGAGGGTCACTGGTTCGCCATCCATTCCGGCACGCTGGGGATCATGGTCAATGTCGACGCCCTAGGCGGGCTGCCGGTGCCGCAAAGCTGGGCCGACCTGCTCAAGCCCGAGTACAAGGGCATGGTCGGTTATCTGGACCCGTCCAGCGCCTTCGTCGGCTACGTGTCGGCGGTGGCAATCAACCGCGCCATGGGCGGCGACCTCGACAACTTTGCGCCGGCCATCGACTACTTCAAGAAGCTGGCCGGTAACGCGCCGATCGTGCCCAAGCAGACCGCCTATGCGCGGGTGCTGTCCGGCGAGCTGCCGATCCTGGTCGACTACGACTTCAACGCCTACCGCGCGCGCTACAAGGACCAGGCCAACGTCGCCTTCGTGATTCCCAGCGAGGGCAGCATCAGCGTGCCCTACGTGATGAGCGTGGTGGAAAACGCCCCGCACCGCGCCAATGCCGAGAAGGTGCTGGACTTCGTGCTCTCCGACAAAGGCCAGGCGCTGTGGGCCAATGCCTACCTGCGGCCGGTACGCCCGGTGCAGATGCCCGCCGAGGTGGCGGCGCGCTTCCTGCCGGCAAGCGACTACACCCGCGCTGGCGTGGTGGATTACCAGAAGATGGCCGCGGTGCAGGAAGCCTTCGCCGCGCGCTACCTGAAAGAGGTGCGCTGAGGTGAGCCGTGCGCTGAGCAACTATGCTGCCGCGAGAGCCGACAGCCGTCCACTGTGGCGCTGGCGACCCGGCGCGGCCGTGGCGCTGGTGCCGGCAGCCGCGGTGCTGCTGGCCTTCTGGCTGTTGCCACTGGCCCACCTGGTGCTGCTCGGTGGCGAAAGCCGCAGCGAGGCAGGCAGTGGCTACTGGCAGGTGCTGAGCAGCGGCCAATACCTGAGCAGCCTGGCGCAGACCAGCGTGCTGGCTGCCACGGTGACCCTGGCGGCACTTCTGGTAGGCAGCATCAGCGGGGTATTCCTGGCCCGCCAGCGCTTTTTTGGCCGTTCGGCGCTGGTCGCCTTGCTGACCTTTCCTCTGGCGTTCCCCGGTGTAGTGGTGGGCTTTCTGGTGATTCTACTGGCCGGCCGCCAGGGCGTGTTCGCCGCGCTGGGCCTGGGGCTGGTGGGCGAGCGCTGGGTCTTCGCCTACTCGCTGGCCGGCTTGTTTCTCGGCTACCTGTATTTCTCCATCCCGCGAGTGATCCTCACCGTGATGGCCGCTAGCGAAAGTCTCGATGCCAGCCTGGAGGAGGCCGCCCGTTCGCTGGGTGCCAGCCACTGGCGGGTGATCTGGGACGTGATCGTGCCGGGGCTGATGCCGGCGCTGGTGTCCTGCGGGGCGATCTGCTTCGCCACCTCGATGGGCGCGTTCGGCACCGCCTTCACCCTGGGCACCCAGCTCAACGTCACCCCCGTGGCGATCTACAACGTGTTCACCAACTACGCCAACTTCAGCGTGGCAGCGGCGCTGTCGGTGATCCTCGGCGCGCTGACCTGGGCGGTGCTGCTGGTGGTGCGCAAATGGGTGCGCCAGTCCGGAGGGCTGCTATGAAACGCTCGACGCTGTTCGCCGCGCAGCTGATCTTCACCTGCCTGGTCTGTGCCTTCATGCTGGTGCCGGTGCTGCTGTCGCTACTCGCCGGGCTGACCCGCAATTATTTCCAGGGCCTGTCCAGCGGCCTGACCTTCGACTGGCTGCTGCAGGTGTGGCAGGCCTATTCGCCGACAGTTTGGCTGTCGCTGCAACTGGCGCTGGCCTGCGCCCTGTGCGTGTGCCTGATCGGCGTGCCGGCGGCCTATGCGCTGGTGCGCATGAACAACCGCTTCAGTCGCGCCTTCGAGGAACTGATGGTGCTGCCGGTGGCGATGCCTGGCCTGGCCAGTGCCCTGGCGCTGCTGCTCACCTATGGGCACTTCGGCGGCTTTCGTGGCAGTTGGTTGTTCATTCTGGTCGGCCATGTGCTGTTCACCCTGCCGTTTCTGGTGCGCCCGGTGATGGCGGTGATGCAGCGGCATCACCTGCCGACCCTGGAAGACGCTGCCGCCAGCCTCGGCGCCGGCCCACTGCGACGCTTCTTCACCGTGGTGGTGCCCAACTGCCGGGCCGGCATCCTCGCTGGCGTGCTGATGGTCGTCACCCTGTCGCTGGGTGAATTCAACCTGACCTGGATGCTCCATACGCCGATGACCAAGACCCTGCCGGTGGGCCTGGCCGACAGCTACGCCTCGGCGCGGCTGGAAGTCGCCAGCGCCTACACCCTGCTGTTCCTGCTGATGATCGTGCCGCTGCTGATCGCCCTGCAGGCCATCAGCGCCCGCCTGTCCCGTGGAGACCAACGATGAGCGCTACCTCCATTCGCCTGCACAACTGCCGCAAGGCGTTCGCCGACGGCACCGTCGCCGTGGACGACCTCAGCCTGGAGATCCAGGCCGGCGAGACCCTGGCCATCCTCGGCCCGTCCGGCTGCGGCAAGACCACCACGCTGCGCCTGATCGCCGGCCTCGAACGGCCGGATGCCGGGCAAGTGCTGTTCGCCGGGCGCGACGTCACGCCGTTGCCCATCGAGCGCCGCGACGTGGGCATGGTGTTCCAGAACTACGCGTTGTTCCCCAATCTCAATGTGGCCGACAACATCTGCTATGGCCTCAAGGTGCGCAAGGTACCGCGTGCCGAACGCGAACAGCGCTGCGCCGAGCTGCTCGAACTGGTCGGCCTGCAAGGCTATGGCCACCGCGCCATCCATGAACTCTCCGGCGGCCAACGCCAGCGCGTGGCCCTGGCCCGCGCCGTGGCACCGCGTCCGCGCGTGTTGCTGCTCGATGAACCGCTGGCGGCGCTGGATGCCCAGTTGCGCGAGCGCCTGCGCAGCGAGCTGGGTCAGTTGTTGCGCGAGCTGGCCATCACCGCCGTGTTCGTCACCCATGACCAGGGCGAAGCCATGGCTTTGGGGGATCGGATTCTGGTCATGGAGCGTGGCCGCATCGCCCAGCTCGCCACGCCACGCGCGCTCTATCAGCAGCCCGCCAATGCCTTCGTGGCGAATTTTATCGGCACCCTGAACGCCTTCGCGGTGCTCGGTCGCACGGCCAACGGCGTACAGGTCGACGGCGGCGAGTTGCCGTGGAGTGCCAGCGAATTGCCGGGCACCTTGTATTGCCGCCCCGAGCACCTGCGGGTGACCAGTGCTCCGGGCCACGTGCGCGGACGCTTGCTCGGGCAGTTCTTCCAGGGCGCGCAGAGCCGCCTGCTGGTGGACGTGGGCGGTGTGCAGCCGTTGTCGGTGGACAGCAGCGACGACCGCCTGCTCACCCCCGGCGATCTGATCAACCTGGCCGTCGAGCCACAGCGAGTGTTCAGCCTCAATGCCTGATGTCATCCCCAACGCTTCGACCTTCCTGATCGCACAGATCAGCGACCTGCACCTCAAGGCCAGCGGCAAGCTGAGTTACGGGGTGGTCGATACCCTGGCGGCGCTGCGCCGCGCGGTCGCGTACCTCAATGCCAGCATGCCGCGCCCCGACATCGTGATCGTCAGCGGTGACCTGGTGGACTTCGGCCACCCGGACGAATACGCCGTGCTGCGCCCCGAGCTCGAGCGTCTGGCCATGCCCTATTACCTGGTGCCCGGCAATCATGATGATCGCGCCCATCTGCTGGCAGCCTTCGCTGACCACGCCTATCTGCCAAAGTCGCCCGAGGCGCTGCTGGACTGGGTCGTCGACAGCTATCCCGTACGCCTGATCGGTCTCGACACCACGATTCCCGGCAGCCACGGCGGGCAGCTACAGGACAGCCAGTTGCGCTGGCTGGATGCCCAGCTGGCGCTGCGCCCGCAGGTGCCGACGGTGCTGGTTCTGCATCACCCGCCCTTCATCAGCGGCATTGGGCATATGGACCGCGAGCCGTTTGGCCAGGCGGCGGCGCTTGAGCGCGTGATTGCCGGCCATGCGCAGGTCGAGCGCTTGCTCTGCGGGCACCTGCACCGGCCAATCCAGCGGCGCTTCGGTGGCAGCCTGTGTTGCGTGTGCCCCGGGGTTTCCCATCAGATCGTGCTGGACCTGCAGCCCAGCGCCCCGGCGCATTTCAATCTGGAGCCACCTGGCTATCTGCTGCACCACTGGCACGCGGAACGTGGGCTGGTCACGCACAGCGGCGTGTTCGGCGAATATCCGGGGCCGTATCCGTTCTATGACGCCCATGGCCTGATCGACTGAACGGTGGCTCCCCGGTACTCGCGGCTTACTTGGTCGCCTTGAGCACCACGAACTTCGGATTGGCCGCTACCTGTTCGACACCACGGAACAGGCGCTTGAGCTTGGCGTGATAGCCCAGGTGGCGGTTGCCGACGATCCACAGTTCGCCGCCGGTGACCAGCGCCGCGCGGGCCTGCTGGAACATGCGCCAGGCGAGGAAGTCGCCGACCACCTGCTGCTGGTGGAAGGGCGGGTTGCACAGCACCAGATCCAGCGAATCGGCCGGCTGCTCGGCCAGGCCATCGCCGGCGCGGATGGTCACCGGGCGCTCGCCCAGGGCCGCCTGCCAGTTCTCTGCAGCGGACTGCACGGCCATATAGGACTCGTCCACCAGGGTCAGCTCGGCTTGTGGGCTGCCGAGGGCATAGGCGATGCCGAGCACGCCGTTACCGCAGCCGAGATCGGCAACCCGACGCGCGTCCAGATGGTGCGGCAGATGCGGCAGGAAGGCGCGGGTGCCGATGTCCAGGCCGTCGCGGCAGAACACGTTGGCATGGTTGAGCAACTCCAGTGCCGGTTTGTCCAGGCGATAGCGAGTCGGGTAGGGCGAGCGGGGCGCTGCCTTGGTTTCGGGCGTGGCACTGAGCAGGCGGGCTTTCTTCACCGCCAGCGAGGCCTGCACCGGGCCGATGTACTGCTCCAGCAGATCGCCAGCGGCGCGGGGCAGGTGTTTGATCATCGCGCCGGCAATCACCTGGGCGCCCGGCGCCAACTGGCCGTGCAGGCGAAGCAGTTGCTCCTCCAGTAGCGCCAGGGTCTTGGGTACGCGGATCAGCACCCAGTCGAACGGCCCCTGTGGCGTTTCGCTGCTCGGCAGAAAACTCACCCGGTCATGGCTCAAGCCGTTGCTGGCGAGGTTCTTCTGCAGGGCCAGATAGCCCAGGTGCGAGTCGCCACTGCTGGTCACCTGGCAATGCCCGGCCAGCGAGCAGGCCAGGGCGCCGAAGCTGTCGTTGAGCAGCAGCACGCGGCTGCCTGCCTCGAGGCCTTGTTCGTGCAGGTGGTTGAGCAAGTATTCGTCGGCCGCGTCGAATGCCTGCAGAGGTTCGTTCTGCTGCTCGGGCTGGCGAATCAGATCGAGGTTGGCGAAGGGGGTGACGAGTGACGGCATGGCAGGCGTTTTCCGGAGGCGTGTGGAGCTGGCGCATCATAGCCGCTGGCGCACCTGCACCCCAACATTCCTGGAGACGGCCACATGTGCCGCTGGACAAGTGTGAGCGCCAATGGCTAAGTCTCACCCAGCGGTCTGGCGGGCGATCTGCCGGCAGACCTTGGTGAGGCATGAGCGAGAGACAAGATTGAGCGTTTCCGAAGCAAGACCCATCCGGCGGCGGACGTTGCACAGCGAGATCGTCGACCACCTGCGTGAGCTGATCGTCAGCGGTGAACTGGCGCCGGGTCAGAAAATCCCCGAGAAAGCCCTGTGCGAGCGTTTCGACATCTCGCGTACCCCGCTGCGTGAGGCGCTCAAGGCATTGTCTGCCGAAGGCATGATCGAACTCCTGCCACAGCGCGGGGCGCGCGTGGTCACCATCACCGACGAGGAGTTACAGGAGCTGTTCCCGATCATCGCCAGCATCGAGGCGCTGGCTGGCGAGCTGGCCTGCGAAAAGATCAGCGATGCGCAGATCGATGCCATCCGTCAGATGCACGAGGACATGATCGAGGCCTATCGGGCGTCACGCTCGCTGGAGTATTCGCGGCTCAACCGAGCCATTCACTTCGCCATTTTCGAGGCGGCCGACAATGCGTCGCTGCTGGCGCTGTACCGCAACCTGGAACTGCGCATTCGTAATATCCGCCACACCGTGCGCCAGGCCCCGCGGGACTGGAAAGAGGCGGTGAGCGACCACGAGAAGATCCTTCAGGCCCTTGCTGCACGCGATGGCAGTCGGCTCGGCAAGATCATGCGTCAGCACGTGATGAACACCGCGCGCACGGTGCGTCACTCCATCGACGAGTTGCAGGACTCTGCGCTCGTCAGCGATCGAGAATAGTCGCTTACCTCAACATAAATCTCTTCTTGGTTGGGCGGTTTCGCGCCCGATATTCGAGCATTTGCAGGAAAAATCGCCCCATCCTCGTGCAATTAAAATGAATTCATTATTTATTATTCTTTTTTTGTTGACGATGCCGATTGCCGTCCCGCAGAGTGACTTGGCGATGCTTGCTAGGGCACGCCGGCCCCCATCAAAGGGAGTCGTTGCGCGATAACAAAACAGGGGGCAAACCATGAAGAAGATTCTTGCGGCTTCGTCGATGATGCTGATGTTTGCGGCGACGGGTGTATCGGCACAGGAAGGCACGCTGGAGAAAATTGCCGAGCTGGGGGAGATCAGCGTCGGTCACCGTGATGGGGCCGTCCCCTTTTCCTACTACGACGATCAGCAGCGCCCGATTGGCTATGCCATGGACCTGTGCGCGAAGGTCGTCGATGCCATCAAGCTGAAGCTCGACGAGCCGGATCTGAAGGTCAGCTACCTGCCCGTGACCGGCGCTACCCGTATGCCGTTGCTGGCCAACGGCACCATCGACATGGAGTGTGGCACCACCACCAACAATGCCGAGCGTCAGCGTCAGGTGAGCTTCTCCAACACCTACTTCGTCGCGGGTGTGCGCATGCTGTCGAAGAAGAGCGCGCCCATCGAGACCATGGCCGATGCCAAGGGCAAGACCGTCGTCACCCTCGCCGGTACTACCAGCGTCAAGGTCATCAGCGATATCAATGCTGCGCAGGATCTGGGTCTCAACGTGCTGAGCGTGAAGGACCTGGCTGAAGGCATGCTCACTCTGCAGACCGAGCGCGCCGTGGCGCTGATCTTCGATGACGTCTCCATCGCAGGTGCTGCTGCCACCTCGAAGAACCCGGACGATTTCGTCATGTCGGCCGAACCGCTGTCGGTCGAGCCCTACGGCATCATGCTGCGTCGCAACGACGAGGCCTTCAAGGCGCTGGTCAACACCACGCTCGACGAGTTGTACGCCAGCGGTGAAATCAACGCCATCTACGACAAGTGGTTCGTCCAAGCGATTGCGCCGCGTGGCATCAACATGAACTTCCCGATGTCCAGCCAGCTGAAGAAGGTCATCGCCCAGCCTACCGACGACCCGAACCCCGAGCTCTATCGCTGATCGAGCGGCGCCAAACCCGGTCGATGCCCTGCGCCGACCGGGCCATGACATGCACTGGACGGGCTAGGCCATGAGCTACAACTGGAACTGGTGGATCTTCTTCGAGCCCTCGCTCGATGGCACCAACACCTATCTGATGACGTTGATCTGGGGCGCCTGCTGGACGGTTGCCACGGCCATCGGCGCCTTCACCATCGCCCTGGTGCTCGGCTCGTTGGTCGGTGTGGCGCGTACATCGCCGTTGGGCTGGATGCGCGCACTGGGCACCGGCTTCGTCGAACTGTTTCGCAACATCCCGCTGCTGGTGCAGATGTTCCTCTGGTACTTCGTGCTGCCGGAGCTGCTGCCCACCGATCTGGGGCGTTGGTTCAAGCAACTGCCCAATGCCGCGTTCTACACGGCGGTGCTCTGCCTGGGCTGCTACCACGCCGCGCGCATGGCCGAAGTGGTGCGCGCCGGGTTGGAAAGCCTGTCCCGCGGGCAGCGCATGGCGGGCCTGGCCATGGGCCTGACGCTGGTACAGACCTACCGCTACGTGCTGTTGCCGATGGCCTACCGCATCGTGGTGCCGGCCATCACCTCTGAATTTCTCAGTTGCACCAAGAACACTTCCGTCGCTCTGGCCATCGGCCTGATGGAACTGACCGGCAGCGCCCGTGCGATGCAGGAAAACAGCTTCCAGACCTTCGAGGCCTTCACGGCGGCAACCACCCTTTACCTGGTGCTCAACCTGCTCATCGTCTTCGCCATGCGCGCCGTCGAGCGCAAGGCCGCTGTGCCGGGCTACGGCCTGCGCAAGGAGAACTGAAGATGTTTGGCAGTTTCGATCTGGGAGTGGTGGTCGACTCGCTCCCCTATCTTTTCTATACCGGCATGAGCTTCACCCTGACGCTCACGCTGTTCGCCACCCTTGGCGGCATCTTCTTTGGCTCGCTGCTGGCGATCATGCGTCTGTCGCGCTATCGCGCGCTGTCGATGTTCGCCGGTGGCTACGTCAACCTGCTGCGTTCGCTGCCGCTGGTGCTGGTGATCTTCTGGTTCTACTTCATGGTGCCCTTCGTGGTGCAGTGGATTACCGGCGCGCCGCGGCCGGTGCGCATCGACCCGTTCTGGTCGTCGGTGATCACCTTCACCTTGTTCGAGGCCTGCTACTTCTGCGAGATCATCCGCTCGGGCATCCAATCGCTGCCCAGGGGCCAAACCCAAGCGTCGATGGCGCTGGGCATGACCGGCCGCCAGAGCCTGTTCTACGTGGTGTTGCCGCAGGCGCTGCGCAATATGCTGCCGCTGATGCTCACCCAGACCATCGTGCTGTTCCAGGACACCTCGCTGGTCTACATCCTGTCGATCACCGACTTCCTCGGCGCTGCCGCAAAAATCGCCCAGCGCGACGGCCGCCTGCTGGAGATGTACGTCTTCGCCGCGCTGGTCTACTTCGTGATTTCCCTGTTCGCTTCCTATGCCGTACGCCGCCTGCAAAAGCGCGTCGCCATCATTCGCTAAGAGTTCTTTCGCCATGATTACGATCAGCGATGTCTGCAAATCCTACGGTTCGTTCCAGGTGCTGACGCACTGCTCGACCACCGTCGCCAAGGGCGAGGTGGTGGTGGTGTGCGGGCCTTCCGGTTCCGGCAAATCCACCCTGATCAAGACGGTCAACGCGCTGGAGCCCATCGACAGCGGCGAGATCCGCGTCGATGGCATCAGCGTGACCGGCAAAGATACCAACCTGCCCAAGCTGCGCTCGCGCGTCGGCATGGTGTTCCAGCATTTCGAGCTGTTCCCGCACCTGACGATCATGCAGAACCTGATGCTGGCGCAGATCAAGGTGCTCGGTCGCAGCAAGGCCGAGGCCGAGAAGAAGGGGCTGCAACTGCTCGAACGCGTCGGCCTCACGGAGCAGGCGTACAAGCATCCGGGCCAGCTTTCCGGCGGCCAGCAGCAACGCGTGGCCATTGCCCGTGCCTTGGCCATGGATCCGGTGGTGATGTTGTTCGATGAACCCACCTCGGCGCTCGACCCGGAGATGGTCAACGAGGTGCTCGATGTGATGGTGCAACTGGCCCAGGAGGGCATGACCATGATGTGCGTGACCAACGAAATGGGTTTCGCGCGCAAGGTCGCCGACCGGGTGATCTTCATGGATGCCGGGCAGATCGTCGAAGACTGCCCGAAGGATGAGTTCTTTGGCGACATCAACGCGCGCTCCGAGCGTGCCCAGCAATTCCTGTCGAAAATTCTCTCTCACTGACGCCGGACGAAAACCATGGAAATGCCCAACGAACAGCAACTGCTGGCGATGGCGGCTGCGCGCGGCGCTGCGCTGCGTGATGGACGCGTGGTGCTCTACGCTGGCGCCAACCTGCCTAGCGAGGAGGCCCAGCAGGCCTACAGCGTCGCGCTGAGCGCCTACCCGGCAATGGGACCGAGCTTTGCCAAGGAGCAGCCGGATACCGACCTGGTCTCTGGCCTGGAGGTGGCCGTGCGCGAGCGTATCTGTTCGCTGTTCGGTGCTGCCTGGGCGGAACCGCGCCTGCCCAGTTGCACCATCGCCAACCTGGCCGTGTTCCATGCCTTCGGCCGTCCGGGCGATCTGTTGCTGGCACCGGCCGCGGCTCATGGCGGGCATCTCAGTCAGCGCCGTGGGGGAACGCCGGAACTGGCCGGGCTGCGGGTCACTGACCTACCGTTCGACAGCCGTGCCTGTCGTCTGGATGCCCGGGCCGCTGCCGAGCAGGTACGCACGCTGCGCCCGTCGCTGGTGATGCTCGGCCGTTCGGTGATCATCACGCCCGACGACATCGAACCGGTGGTGGCTGCCGCGCGCGAAGTAGGCGCCAAGACCATATTCGACGCCTCCCACGTGTCCGGGCTGATCGCCGGCGGCACCTTCCCCAATCCGTTGGCGCTGGGTGTCGATGTCCTCACCAGTTCCACCTACAAGACGCTGCCGGGTAGGCCGCACAGCCTGATCGCCGGTAGCAATGCCGAGGACGGCGAGCGCCTGGCGCGGTTCATCGACCGTGCGCTGCTGGCCAACTATGACGCCGGCAAGCTGCCATCCTTGCTGGTTACCCTGCAACAGGCCGAAGCCGATGGTGGCGCCTATGCCCGTCGCATCTGCGCGGCCAGCCAGACTTTTGCCGTAGTGCTGCGCGAGCTGGGCGTGGCGGTGATCGCGCCGGATGCCGGCGAGGTGTTCACCCATCAGGTGCTGGTGCCGATGAGTTCGGTGAGAGACGCTGCAGCGACGATCAAGGCACTGGAGCAAAAGGGCATTCTGGTCGGTACCTGCAACGACCCGACGACTCCTGGAGCCTATGCCCTGCGCGTCGGCACCCAGTTCATCATCGCCAGCGGGCAGGACGAGCAGGTGTCGAACATCGTCCGCAGGTTGGCAGCTTCCCTGCGCCGCGAACCAGATGGACGCATGAGCGTGGTCTGATGCCCCTGCGATTTGCCGGTTTTTGTCGCCTGCTTTTTGCGTGACACTGCCAGCATCATTCGCTTAGGAGCTTCGTATGACCGTCAGCGATGACAAGTTCACCCGTCAGACCCTGCTCGATGTGCAGACGCTGACGCCGAGTCTGTTCACCCTGCGCACCACGCGCGATGCCGGGTTTCGTTTTCGTGCCGGGCAGTTCGTGCGCCTGGGGGTGGAAAAGACCGACGGTTCGTTGGTGTGGCGCGCCTACTCGCTGGTGTCTGCGCCGCATGACGAGTTCCTCGAGTTCTTCTCCATCGTGGTGCCGGGCGGTGAGTTCACCAGCGAACTGAGTCGCTTGCGCGTTGGTGACAGCCTGCTGGTGGAGAAACAGGCCACCGGCTTTCTGACCCTGGATCGCTTCGTCGATGGCCGCGATCTGTGGCTGCTGGGTAGCGGCACCGGTATCGCCCCATTCCTGTCGATCCTGCAGGACTTCGAGGTGTGGCAGCGCTTCGAGCGCATCGTATTGGTCTACAGCGCGCGAACTGCCTCCGAGCTGGCTTATCAGCCGATGATCCGTGGTTTCGCCGAGCTCGAGCACCTGGCCGAGTTCGCCCACAAGCTCACCTACTTGCCGGTTGTCACCCGCGAACAGGTGCCGGGTTGCCTGGCGGCGCGCATCACCGACTTGCTCGACAACGGCGAACTGGAGCGTGCCGCTGCTCTGCAACTGACACCGGAGCACTCGCGGGTGATGATCTGCGGCAACCCGCAGATGATCGACGACATTCGTCAGCGTCTGAAGGCGCGCGGGCTGAACCTGAGCCTTACGCGGCGGCCCGGGCAGGTGGCAGTCGAAAACTACTGGTGATCAATCGGCGCGGATTGCCTTGATCCGATGCTCCCAGCGGCGCTTGGCGAACCGGCGCATGTTGGGGATATCGTCGGTTTCGTCGAGGATCGGTTTACCGATGATGGTTTCCATGATGTCTTCCAGCGTCACCAGGCCGCGCCAGCTGCCGAACTCGTCGTACACCAGGCACATGTGCTGACGCTCCTGCATCAGCAGGGTCATCAGGTTTTCCACGTTCATGCTTTCCGGCACGACCTTGAGCGGCTTCATGATCTGGGTGATCGGCTCGCCATCGTTCTCGGCGGCTAGGGCGTCATAACGGAACACCACGCCCAGCGGCGACTCGTCTTCGCCGATTACCGGGTAACGGGAGAACTGGCTCTCGCGGGCGCGCGCCTTGAACGCAGCGATGGACTCGTCCGGCGCCGCCGATTCGCAGACGATACGCGGGGTCATGATGTCGCGCAGACGAATTTCGTGCAGGTCGAGAATGTTGCTGATCACCCGGTGCTCGTCTTCGTCGAGCTTGCCCACTTCGCGGCCTAGCAGGGTCAGCGCCTTGATTTCCTGGCGAATGTCGTGCTCCGGCTCCTTGCCGCCGAACAGGCGCATGATCAGGTCTGACATCACGATAAACGGCTTGAGCAGCAGGATCATCGCCCGCAGCAGGCCCGGCAGGATGGGCGCCAGGGTACGCCAGTAGCGGGCACCGATGGTCTTCGGCAGAATTTCCGAGAGCACCAGAATCAGCAGGGTCATGATCGCCGAGGCGACGCCCAGGTAACCGTCACCAAAGACGATGGTGACCTGTGCACCGACGCCGGTCGCACCGACGGTATGTGCGACGGTGTTGAGGGTCAGGATGGCCGCCAGCGGCTGGTCGATCTTGTCTTTGAGTTCTTTCAGCCTTTCGTACAGCTGCGGTCTTTCGACCTTCTGCTGAGCGATGTAACTGGGCGTGAGGGAGAGCAGGGCGGCTTCGAGGATGGAACAGATGAACGAAACCAGAATGGAGAGGACAGCGAACGCTATCAGGAG
>Ga0070754_10000789_pt1 | contig 27645 bp, 18 predicted proteins | sample VirMetDEL_Sep_01_FD_75181 | JGI IMG/M metagenome (GOLD analysis project Ga0070754, IMG submission 75181) | Aqueous microbial communities from the Delaware River and Bay under freshwater to marine salinity gradient to study organic matter... | ecosystem: Environmental > Aquatic > Marine >...
AATATCAAGCGTCACAGTCATCATCTGTGAGTGTGACTTATAGAAGTTATCACACGCTGCTTGTGTTGCGGGAAGTGTCTCCTCAATATGAGTCAACATTCCTTTGTATTCTTGTGGCAGAGGACCAGTTGCAAGTTGTGCTAGGTCACTCTTAAGTGTAGTAACAGAAATCTCTGCACCTGGTGTAATGTCTACTGATGTAATAGCAGAACTTTTTTCAGTCATATCAGTTCAAATAGTGTAACTTTGATTATTTATTATAGGTCTTGGGTGCGGTTTTTACAACCCTCCGTGAGCGTTGGAGAGACCTGCTAGACTTCTTCTACTTAAAGTCAAATCTCCAAAATCTACAGCATTTCCTTGTGCTGATATTGTTACATAGTCTATTGTGTTTACTTCTGTTGGTGTCTGTCCTCCACCAAAAACACCACGAGTAGATGAAGAACAGGCAGATAATGAATGTCTAGATGTTGTTAACTCTCCAAACTTTACTGCATTACCTAATGTGGAGATTATTATATAATCTATTGTGTTTATTATTGATGGTTGTAATCCCCCACCAAATAGTCCCCTAGTTGCATTTGAACAGACACCTAGATTACTTCTTACTATTGTTAAATCTCCAAAATCAGATGCATTTCCTAATGATGAAATAGTTACATAATCTATTACATTAACTGCAGTTGGAGTATATCCTCCACCAAATATTCCTCTTACTGGAGAAGCACAACCAGTCCCACCAATATCAGACCTAGTTAAAGTTAAATCTCCAAAGTCTTGTGCGTTTCCTGTGGATGCGATTGTTACATAATCTATTATATTAAAATATGCAGTTGCTGGTGAAACTATTCTACCTCCAGCAAATAATCCACGAGTTGAATTGGAACATCCACCAATACCCAAACGAACTACTGTTAAATCTCCAAAATCCAATGCATTTCCCGTTGATGATATTGTAATATAATCTATTGTATTAGTGTCAACAAATCCACCACCAAATAATCCTCTTGTAGATGAAGCGCAAGAACCAGATAGTCTTTTTGCTACTGTTAAATCGCCAAAATCTATTGCATCTCCTGTTGATGATATAGTAATATAATCTATTATATTACTATTTGCAGGAGTTCCTCCACTAAACACACCACGAGCACCACCATTCAGGTCTGGGCGACTTGATTGAACTTCAGTCCACTGGTTTCCATCATAAAGTTCTACCTTATTACTATCGGTATTATATCGTAACTGTCCTGCTTTAAATCCTACACCAATCTCTGCGATTCTTTCTGGTGGTGTGAAGTTTGCTGTGTATTTTGCGAGTCCTTTGTAGATACGGAGGTCTTGCATGTAACCTTGAAATGGATATACATTTACTGCAAAAGAAACTGCTCCAATATTTGGATTATTTGCTGGTAATGCTATACTGCCCGAACTTGTTTTTGAGGAAGTGGATGTACCATTTACATAGCAAGTAAATGTTGAACCATTTCGCACTACTGCAAAATGACTCCAAGTATTTGCTGTAATTGAATTTGAAGGTCCAAGTAATGTATTAATAATATATGTAGAAGTATCATCAGAATCATTAAAATAAGATTCTATAGTGCCACTTCTTGTGTATACTTGAAATGGATATCCAGCAACAAAAATAGTTTGATATGTAGAATTTACAGTTGGAATATTTATCCATCCTTCAATAGTAAAATTTTCAGAACCAAAATAAAAATCTCTACTATTTTCTAAAGTTAAATAATCCCCAGTCCCATCAAAATAAGCAGAACTTCCATAATACTTACTTTGTGCTGTGCTGATTGCAACATTACCATAAGCACCAGGATTACGATTCCTTGAAGATACATCACGGAATCCAGTTGCCTCATTAAAAGGCATCGCAAGCACTAGATTATCATAATAAGTTCTACCAGTCCCTACAACGTCAGCAGTGGTTCTTAAAACACCTTCTTGTGCTGATGTACCTTTTGGAAGAACAATATAGTTTTGACTATTGAACTCTAGGTTTCCTTCTAATGTTGGTCCGAAGGTTGTTCCAGTTCCTGCGATTGTATCTACTCTTAATACTGTCATTTCTTATAAACCTCCGTGGGCGTTGGAGCAGGCACCTGCAGTCTGATAAAATGAACCTCCATCTGCAATTAGGTTGCCAAAGTTTACGGCATTTCCTTGCGTTGATATAGTCACATATTCTATTGTTAAGAATGCTGTTGGATTATCTCCACCAGCAGTTACTAAACGAGTTCTATCACTTGAACCGAATGATGAATTTGCATTTAGTTTTAATGAATCTCCAAAATCTGTAGTATTTCCTTTAGAAGAAATAGTTACATATTCGTATGGAACTGTTTCTCTTGGACCAAATATTCCACGAGTTCCATTTGATCCAGTTGATCTAGAGTAAATGCCTCCAGCAGTCAAGTCTCCAAAATCTTGTGAGTTTCCTGTGGATGCGATTGTAATGTATTCTACAGTATTTAACGCAACAGGTGCAGGATTTCCATTTCCAAATATACCTCTTGTGGGACTAGAAAATCCCATTGTATCTCTATTTGCGTTAAATAAATCTCCAAAATCTCGTGCATTTCCTGTGGATGCAATAGTTACGTACTGTATTACATTATAAGGTCCAGCGCCACTGGCAAATATCCCTCTATTTTGATTGGAACAAGAACCAAGAGACCAAGTTGGATTTATTAAATCTCCAAAGTCTTGTGCATTACCTGTTGAAGATATTGTAATGTATTCTATACTATTAGTTCCACTAGAACCACTTAGATATCCACCTGCAAACAATCCTCTATTATTTGATGCTAATGCACAAGCGTGTCTACCTTTTCTTGCTAAATCTCCAAAGTCTTGAGCATTTCCTGTAGACGAAATATTGATGTACTCTATAGTATTTGTATCTGGTGCGGGTCCTGGTGCATTAGAACCACCACCAAAAACACCACGAGCACCAGCAGTGGTATCAGAACTCGTTCCAAGATTAGGCGAGTCAATCACCATCTCCCACCATTGGTCTTGAGCATAAAACTCTAACTTCTGGGAGTCGGTATTAAATCTGATTGCTCCTTGTGGTATTGCTGACATTAGTATTATGGTTCTTATGTTTATTTATGAGTAACCATAGCGACCCTTGAGTGCTTCATAGTTCTGTTGAATTTCTGCTGCTGTGAGTACTTTATTGTATATTTGAATATTTGATATATTTCCAAGTAAATATTGCACACCACCCGAAGGACCAGTTGAACCAAAATATGTACTTGTTGTGTCGTCATAAACCGCAGCCTCACCTGCAAAAGTTGTCTGTTCTTGTGTAGAATTGAGATAAAATTTTACGGCACTAGTACTCCAAGTAACAACAATATTAAACCATTGATTTAGTGGTATGTCTGATAAACTAACACCAGCAATACCATTAGAGTTTAAAATTTGAAATTTAGTTCCATTAAAACATCTAATTACTCTACCAAATGAATTATTATCATTTCCCATAATACCGCAATTGTTTGCCGATCTGCTTGTATAAACCCAAGCAGAAAAAGAAACTTGAGGTAATAAGTTTAAGTTCAAATCACTAACAACGTAATCATTAGTACCATCAAACACCAAAGAACCTCTATTATTCTCTGTATAACTTACTCCATTATAAAGAACACCACGATTATTATTTCCACTTAAATCATTCCAGTGTGTTCCTACACCAGTAACAGGATATGAGAATGGATTACCTGCATCCAAATGTAATACGAGACCATCAGTAACAATCTCATCAAGTCCTAATGTATATCTGTTCTGGGTATTAGCTGATGGTGGAACAAAATATCCTTGAGTATCAAACTTTGAAACACCATCAAACTGTGTTCCATAAGTAAAGTCACGAACTAATCCAGGAGAGAATGTTGATGCTGCTGCGTTTCCATTGACTGTGATAGACTTTCCTGTTGCTTCTGCTGTTGCTGATGTTGAGTTATTGCAACAGAGTAATACAGTATCTCCTATTGGTTGAAGTTCTCTTGTTGGTGGTGTGAAGTTTGATGTGTAGAGTGCAGTTCCTTTGAGGATTCTTAGGTTGGAGATGTAACCAGCAATAGCATCTGTACCATTTCTATATGCACCAACAGAACATTCTCCTAGTGAATCCAAACTTGCAGATGATACAACAGTTTGTTGATTTATCCCATCAATAAAGAAATAAACATTACTACCATTTCTAACTATTGAATGGTGTGTCCACCTATTTTGAGTTAATCCATTTGAAATATTATGTTTGTCTGCTCCTGCCCAATAAGTTTTTATACTAGTTCCAACATATCTAATAACTAATGGATTATTACTTCCGCTATTAACTCTCAAATCGAGAATGGAATTATCTGTATAAGAAGATTGTGTATTATAAATCCAATATTCTACAGTGAAGTCTCCTGTACTAAATCCAAAATCTCCACTACTTGCTAGTTTTAAATAATCCCCACTTCCATCAAACACCACAGACCCTGTGACTGGTGTTGGAGTTTCTAAACCTGATACTGTATTAGTGCGTAGTATTCCCATTATAGACCTCCGTGAGCGTTGGAAAGTGCCGAAACATCACTCTTACCTTCTGTTAAATCACCATAATCAACTGCATCTCCAGTAGTTGATATTGTGACATAGTTCATCGTATTTACCATCGCTGGAGTTTCTCCACCTCCCCATACTCCACGAATACTGGATGAACAAGAAGAAATCCACTGTGCAGAATATGATAAATCCCCAAAATCTATTGCGTTTCCTAATGTTGAAATAGTTACATAGTCAATAATATTATATGTTGTGGGAGTTCTACCAGAACCTATTAACCCTCTGGTTGAGTTTGAGCACCCAGAACAGGTATTTCTAGCAAGGGTTAAGTCTCCAAAATCAGAAGTATCGCCTAATGTAGATATAGTTAAGTATTGTATTATATTCAGATTAGATAAAGGAGCAGTTCCCGTTCCACCACACCAAACTCCTCTAGTTGAAGAAGAAAATGATGCAGTTCTACTATTAGATGTAATCGCATCTCCAAAATCTACTGTGTCGCCCAGAGAAGAAATAGTAACATATTCTATTGTGTTATAATATGATGGAGTGTCAAATCCACCTAAAAATATACCCCTAGTACTTGAACTACATCCACTATTTGCAGATACTGGTATTCTCAAATCTCCAAAGTCTTGTGCATCACCAGTTGAGGATATTGTTACATAGTTTATATTATTTGTGAAGTTTGTAACTGGAGTTAATATTCCTCCTGCAAATAAACCTCTAGTTGATGAAGAAGCAGAACCAGTCGTTCTAGTTGCAGATATTAAGTTTCCAAAATCTACAGCATTTCCTGTGGTGCTTATTGTTATATACTCAATAGTATTTCTATTGCCAAGTGTTGGAGAAAACCCTCCACCAAAAACACCACGAGCACCACCATTCAGCAGTGGAGAGAATGTGCTGACTTGTAACCACTGTGCGCCATCATAATACTCCAACTTCTGTGAGTCAGAGTTGAATCTTATTGCACCTAATGGTATTTCTGATGGTGGGAGTGACATATTCTTATACCTCTATGAGTATTTATGAGAGACCACCGTGGGAGTCGGAGCAGGCACCTCCCCTAGTAGTTTGAGCAATCAGGTCTCCGAAATCATATGAGTTTGATGTAGACGCTATGATTATATAATCAATATTATTAACAAATGCCGGAGTTCTTCCTCCAGCAACTATTCCTCTAGTAGAGTTGGAACATCCAATAGTTTGTTGAGTTATTACCTGCAAATCTCCAAAATCTGATGTATTTCCAGTTGATGAAATGGTTATGTATTCAATTGTGTTATATACTGTCGCTGACGGCGCTGTTGGAGTTCCTGCATATCCACCAGCAAATACTCCACGAACTGTTGATGAAAAAGTTCCCATTGTATCTTTTGGTAGAGATAAATCACCAAAGTCTTGCGCGTTTCCTGTGGATGTAATAGTAATATAATCAATAATATTAATATAACCAGATGGAACTGTGCCTCCTGCAAATATTCCACGAGTTGGTGATGAGCAACTTGTAAATCTATGTTTAGCCCCAGATAAATCGCCAAAGTCTTTTGCATCTCCTGTTGATGGTATAGTCACATATGAAATTGTAGTGCTATAACCCGGACTTAATGCTTCTCCAATCATACCTCTTGTTGAAGATGAACAAGAAGCATTGTTATATGATGGATTCAATAAATCACCAAAGTCTGTTGCATTACTTTGAGATGCAATAGTTATATACTCTATGGAATTTGTTCCAACTACTGGAGAACTAAATCCACCGCTAAATATTCCTCTAATAGAAGAAGAGCATCCACTTTTTCCAACTAATGCTGCAGATAAATCACCAAAATCTTGGGAGGTTCCGGATGATTGAATATTAATAAACTGAATGGTATTTAAATAAACAGAAGGATTATAACCACCACCAAAAACACCACGTCCTCTACCTCTATCTTCAGTATTTCCAGTTGGTAGATAGAAGTAATTTGGAGTGTTTATCTTTGTGGTTCCTTCAAAAGTCACAGTTCCATCAGAGCCTACTGATGGTGTGAATGCTGGTTTGGTTCCCGGGTCTAGTTTGGTTACAGAAACATTATCTAAATTGAAAGTTCCAGTTGCATTTATTCTAAAAGTTTGCGTGGGTGTATTAGTAGGTGGAGTAAATATAACACTATACCTACCATTAGCGTTTGCAGTGCCTGTTGATATTAAAGTTTTTTGGCCAACAATATCTATTTGAGCCCCACCAGACGAATAATTTAAAATGTCAAATGTTAAAACATATGTTGAAGATGTATTAAATGTTATAGATTGTTGTTGATAATCTATATTATAAACTGCACTTGAAAAATTTAAAACGCCAGAACTAATAGTTGCATTTGTGCCCCCTTGAGTCCACCCAGATGCACTACTAAATCCTCCATTCGTAACTAACTCAACACCCAAATCAGTTCTATCTAAACTTCCATAAGGTGTAATCGTCTTTCCAGTTTCTTCTGCTGTTGGATTGCTGGAATCTTTGCAACATAAAAGAACAGTGTTTGGAATCTTTTTAAGTTCTCTGGTTGGTGGTGTGAAGTTTGATGTGTAGAGTGCAGTACCTTTGACTATACGGAGGTTGGAGATGAAACCAACATATTCAATATTTCCATAAACATGAGTGTATTGTCCAATAGTTGGATTTCTTGTCGTATCACTAAAATCGGTAGTTACTGTTGTCCCTGATGAAGCAATACCATTTACAAAAACTCTTACTGTATTTGATGATCTAGTAACAGCAACATGATTCCATGATCCTACTTCAACTGTTCCTCCAGTTATTGTAGTTGCTCCAAATGTTGCTTTGATTGCTTTATCACTATCCAATTTAAAAACAATATAATCATTACCAGATTGTGTTTGGGTAAATATTGCTTTTGTTTCACCACCATTAATTCCTTGTGGTTGTATCCACGCCTCTATTGTAAAATCTCCAGTTCCGTAGGCAAAATCAGATCCTGCAGGAACTTGAAGGGCATCGATACTGGTAGTAAACTCAACAGAACCAGCAATCGCACTAGTTCCACCAGACTTGACTACATCTGTGAGAAGACCAGGAGTGAGTTCATTTGCAACTGCATTTCCATTTACTGTGATGGTCTTACCAGTCTTTTCAAGTGCTGCATTAGTTGTTGATTGACACGCTAAAAGAACTGTCTCTGGTGTGACTGTGAGTTCTCTTGTGGGTGGTGTGAAGTTCTTGGTGTAAAGTGCAGTTCCTTTGAGGACTCGGAGGTTGCTGATGTGACCATCAAATTCTTCACCACCATCTGATGCACCATAGTTTCCAATAGTAACTTTTTGTGCTCCGTAATTGTGAGAATCGCTTGCGAATGATATTAACACACCATTTGTATATAAAGATGTTGTTCCGCTTCTTCTAACAGCAGCAAGATGATACCAAGTATTTGTAGATAATGTTCCAAATCCTGTGGTATATAATACATTACTTTGACCGGTAGTAGTATTATAATATCTGCTTCCAAAGACTCCTAATGTTAATGTTCCACCATTAATACCATGATCTATTATGTAATGATTTCCTGAAAGGTCTTTTGCATAAATCCATGCTTCCCAGGTAAAATCACCTGTTCCATAAGCAAAATCGTTACTACTTGCAATTTCTAATTCATCATTCCCAGTCCCATCAAACTGAACTGAACCAGTCGTCTCAAAGGTTTCTGTGCTTGTAATTCTGTTTGCTCTTAAATTTGCCATTTTAGAAACCTCCTAGACCACCGTGAGAGTCTGAACAAGCAGCAAGTGAATATCTACTAACTGATAAATCTCCAAAGTCAAATGCATTTGATTTTGTATTAATTTCTACATACTCAATTACATTAAGTATTGTAGATGCAGGAGATTGCACCTCACCCACAGAGACAATTGCTCTTGTTTGTGTTGCACATCCTTGAGCACCATAACTAGTATTACTTGTATTTCCAAATTCAACCGCATTACCTAATGTTGCAATAGTTAAATAATCAATAGTTTTTGAATATGTTCCTGGTTTAAATCCATTTGAAAAAATACCACGAGTAGAATTTGAAGATCCACTTGGATATCCTCTTGCTTCAGATAAATCACCAAAATCAACAGCATTTCCTGTAGATGCAATTGTTACATACTCCATAACTTGAGTGATATTTGGAGCATTTCCTCCTGCAAATATTCCGCGAGTTGATGAAGAACACGCTCCAGGTCCGTGTCTTGCTTGAGTTAAATCTCCAAAATCTAATGCACTACCGATTGTTGCTATTGTAATGTAGTCAATTACATTTGTATCAGAAAATCCTCCACCAAATAAACCTCTAGTTGATGATGATAATCCCGCAGGATGTCTTACAGATACTGTCCTATCACCGAAGTCTATAGCATTTCCTTCTGATGCGATTGTAATGTAATCAATTGTATTATCATTTGAAGCAACCGTATTATATCCTGCAGCATATATTCCACGAGTTGAAGATGAACAAGCATTAAGACCATTTCTCTCTACAGTTAAATTTCCAAAATTAACTGCATTACCCCTACTTTGGATATTAATATAATCAATTGTACTAACTTTAGTTGGAGTCAGACCACCACCAAAAACACCACGACCTCTACCACCAGTATCAGCAATGGACCCAACAGTTCTCCACTCAAGTCCAGTATAAAACTCTAACTGCCCTAAATCTTCATTAAATCTTGTACTTCCTTTCTCTGGAGTATCTTCTCTGTCTTCTGAACCACCTTGTGGTAAATCAAACTTTCCAGTAATAGTCAGACTATCTAATCTTCCACCTGCTAATGGAGTTCCTTCTTCTACTGTAACTTCACCTTCAATCTTAATCTCACCAGATAATGTGTTGAGATTTCCTTTATCAGTAATAGAAAGTGAAGTTGTTCTTTCAGTTAAGATTAGGTCTGGATTTAAGAAACCATCATATCTTGTAATGGTTGAGATACCACCAGAATCTAAAATATTCTCTGCAAGTATATTGCCACGAACTTCCAAGCGAGCAGTTGGAAACTCGGTTCCAATACCAACCTGCTCGTCTTTTAGATTAAAATCAGTTGAAAAACCAATCCTTATACTGGACATCTTATATCTGTTTTAAGTATTTATCGGTCATTAGAATCCTCCTAGACCACCGTGAGAGTCTGAACAAGCACCTTGAGTTCCTTTTGGTTGAGTTAAGTCGCCAAAATCTTGTGCATTCCCAGTAGTTGAAATAGTTACATAATCTATAATATTGATTTGAGTTGGTGATGCTCCTCCACCAAAAAGTCCACGACTTGAAGAAGAAACTGAACTTATTTGTGCTTTGCTAGTTGTAGCATCACCAAAATCAACAGCATCTCCGTTAGTAGATAATGTAATATAATCAATCACATTAGATTGTCCGCTTGATAATGGAGAAGAGTTGTTACCCGATGAAAATATTCCTCTCGTTGAGTTTGAACATCCATCAAATCCATTTCTTGCGTGAGTCAAATCTCAAAAAATCGTAGAATCTCCCTTTGAAGATATTATAACAACACTTATCTCTGCATTTCCAAATCCTCCAGGATTTCCACCTGCCCAAAAACCACGAGTTGTAGAAGAACAAGTTGCAGGGTATCTTCTACTACTGTTTAAATCACCAAAGTCTAATGCATTACCGATAGTAGATATTTCAACATAATCAATAATATTAATCCTAGGACTAATAGTATTTCCTCCGCCAAATAATGCTCTAGTTGAAGAGGAACAAGCAGAAACTCCATATCCACCAGAAAACAAATCCCCAAAGTCTTGAGCATTTCCCTCTGATGCGATAGTAACATAATCAATAGTAACTACCCCCCCTGGTGTTGCTGGAGTTTGCCCTGCCCCCCAAAGTCCCCTAGTAACAGACGAACAAGATGCAACCCACCTTCTAGACTCTGTTAAATCTCCAAAGTTTAATGCATTTCCTAGAGATGAAATATTTACATAGTCAACTAGTGATGTGCTAAATGGATTTATATTGCCACCACCAAAAACACCTCTTCCCCTCTGCGTCGTATTATCAACCTGTCTCCAGTTATTACCATCAAAGAACTCAATCGTCTTAAAGTCTTGGTTGTAATATAACTGTCCTGGTTTTGCTTTGGTTGGTCTCTCTTCTGTTCCACCAACAGGAGGTGTAAAAGTATTATAAACTTTCAGACTTTCAATCTGACCTTGACCAGCATAATCAGTTGCATTATTTGTAACTGTTACACCAGTACCAACAATAATCTCACCAGATAGTGCAGAACCATCAGTAATAGAAATACTTTCATCAATATTATAATCAGTTCTTAAGAAACCTTCATAAGCAGTAAAGGTTGCAACACCACTTACAGTAAGATTATCTGCTTTGATTGTACCACGAACATCTAATGTTGCTTGTGGGTCTGCAGAGTTTATACCAACATTACCATTCTTTAATACGATGTCGTCAGAGAATTGAAAACGATTTGTCGGCATTTTAGAAACCTCCTAGACCACCGTGAGAGTCTGATAATGCAGTTCCAGAATCACTCGTGTAAGAAACATCACCAAAATCAACTGAATCTCCAAAAGAAGAAATAGTTATATATTGAATGACATTTGTTGGATTTGTGCTTGCATCAGAACCTTTAGCAATAATACCTCTTGTTTCATTTGAAGTTGATGATGCTTTTCCTAATCCAACTGATAAATCTCCAAAGTTTACTCCATTACCTTCTGTTGCAATAGTAATATAATCAATTGTATTTGTTGTTACAGGTCCAGAAATATACCCTCCAGAAAAAATACCTCTTATTGATGAAGAGCAAGAAGTTTTTGTAAATGAACTTATAGTCAAATCACCAAAAGACACAGCATTTCCAGTTGAAGATATTGTAAGTAAATCCATTTTTGTCGCACTTGGAGATATTCCAGTAAATATACCTCTTGTTGGAGATGAACAAGCACTTCCTTTTTGTGACCCGTCTAATAAGTTTCCAAAAGTAATAGCATTACCAAGAGTTGATATCTCAACATAGTTTACAACTGAACTTGAGTTTACTCCTCCGAATAGTGCTCTTGTAGAAGATGAACATCCAGAGTAACATCTTCCAGCAACAGTTAAATCACCAAAAAATATCCCATTACCTCCAGATGCTATTGTAATATAGTCAATATTAGTAGTATTTCCTGCTGGGGATTCTCGTTGCCCTCCAGCAAATAAACCACGAGTTGATGAAGACCCTCTTCCCACAGCAAATCTTGCTGAAGTTAAATCTCCAAAATATGAACTATTTCCTTGGGATGTGATATTTATATATTCCAAAGTAGTTTTATATGGTCTTTCTCCACCACCAAAAACACCACGACCACTTGCACCAGTAACCGTAAACTGTCTCCACTCAATCCCATTATAAAACTCAAGTGTATTCAGGTCATCATTAAATCTTACACTTCCTTCTATTGGATTTTGTTGTCTTTCAGTTATTCCACCATCAGGTACACTAAAGTGATTCTGAATACTAACACTTTCTAATGTTCCAACACTCACTTCAGAATCATTAGGCACATAAACATCTTGTGTTCCTGATGTTGTTGTACCAATCACAACATCTTCTGTAACTTCAAATATCTTTCCGTCTTCTACTATAATATCTTCAGAAACTGTTGCAAAGTTTCCATCAAGGTTTACATTACCTGTTTCGGTTTCATAAGAATAGACAAAGGTTCCAACACCAACTGTTGCGATTCCTACAGAATCTTCTACAACAATGTTTTGCTTCTGTGGTGTGAAACCAGCATAAGAACTTTGAAAAGTTGTTACATCAGTAACTTCAAAGTCACCAAGGATTGTTCCAGCAACCTCAAGTTTCTCTCTTGGTGCTGTTGTTGCAATACCAACTCTTCCATCCTTTAGGACAAAATCACTACCAAACTTTATGCGATTCGTCGCCATTTATGAATGCTCCTCCTTCATACTATTTAGACTGTGATTTTTTGAGTCAATACTTTCGTAGTAGCAGAAGTTGCACTTGTCATTGTAACAAGAAGTCGTGCATTTCCACCACTTACATCAGTACTAAAAGTACATAGATAATCATTCGTTGCAATAGAACCATATTCAATAATGTTTGAAGTGGTTCCATTATGAATCATTAGGATGTCTGAAGTCTGATAATCAGTTCCTTGTGTGATTTGAACCTGCATTCGTGCGGAACGATAAGTCGCTACAGCAATCGTTTCAATCGCAGTTGCTGTTGTGGTTGCAATTGTGGTAATCGTTGTGGAAATACCAGCAAAGGAATTTAAAGTATATGCATTTGCAGTGATATCACCAGAAGCAGTTACACTAGTTGCACTTGCTGCTCCTAATGTTGGAGTTACAAGAGTTGGTGATGTAGCAAATACTAATGCACCAGAACCAGTCTCATCAGTAACTGCAGAAGCAAGATTTGCTGATGAAGGAGTCGCAAGAAAAGTAGCAACATTTGCTGCAAGACCAGAAACCCCAGTGGAAATTGGTAATCCAGTACAGTTTGTAAGTGTACCTGATGAAGGTGTTCCAAGTGCAGGAGTTACTAATGTTGGACTTGTTGCAAATACTAATGCACCAGAACCAGTCTCATCAGTAACTGCAGAAGCAAGATTGGATGATGAAGGAGTCGCAAGAAAAGTAGCAACATTTGCTGCAAGACCAGAAACCCCACTGGAAATTGGTAATCCAGTACAGTTTGTAAGTGTACCTGATGAAGGTGTTCCAAGTGCAGGAGTTACAAGAGTTGGTGATGTGGCAAATACTAATGCACCAGAACCAGTCTCATCAGTAACTGCAGAAGCAAGATTTGCTGATGAAGGAGTCGCAAGAAAAGTAGCAACATTTGCTGCAAGACCTGTAATATTTGAAAGTGCAAGATTTCCATCAAAAGTTGATGCAGTAACAACTCCTACTACATTTATATTAGTAACTGCAAGTCCTACAAGATTTATAATACTGTTTTCAGACAAATTTAAATTGTCCCCAGAAGCAATTTCCTGGAGTTGATTTGTATTTGGATTGTATATTATCGGGTAACGATTCGCCATTTATATGTCCTCTTATTAATATTTAGAATGTAAGTGTTGCAATAGAACCTGAACGAAGAAGCATTGTAATTCCCGTTCCAACTGCATTGATTTCTGCGGCTGGGTCATCTCTTCTTCCAACAGTTAATACTTTTACAATTGTTACGGTTGCTGTTGTTAATCCTGCAGTAACTTCAGCACCAATAAAGTTAAAATCTGTAATTCCAGTAGAAACTCTAGAACTATCAGAAGATATTCCAACACCCGTAATAAGAGGAGTGGTTCCTTTATAAAAATTATCTGCCTTTACATTACCATTAACTTCCAATTTTTATGTTGGATTTGTAAGTCCAATTCCAACATTTCCATCAGTATAATATGTCCCTCCACCTATATTTTCCGTCCAAGGATTTAATAGAGTTACTGTAGACCCTATACCGACATTATATTTTCTTGCAAATAATCTGCCATCATTCATATTGAGGGCTAGTTCGCCCATTTCAATTTGAGATAATCCTGGTCTTTTCCCTGGAACAGAGGACCTTTTTATGCGAATATTTGGTTCTGCCATAGTTTATGTTGGTATATACCGCAAAAGAAAGTCCAGTATATACTGGACTGTTTTTATTATTTATTGAAAATCTGTTATTTCCTGCTTTGTTTTTCTTGTCTTTGAGTTATTCATTTTTTCAACTTCTTTTGTCAATAAATCCACTTTTTGCTTATATGAATTTAATTGTGTTTCAAGGACAATATTTTGATTGAATAACTCAAAAGACTTCTGTTGATATGTTGCAATGATTGCTTTATAATCTTCTTCATCCATAATCTTTTAATTAACCTCAGAATGATCCACCATCAATGGTAATGTTTTCAAGGAATCTTTCGGTTCCAGTGCAAGAAATAACTTGGGATTGCCCTGCACAATCATTTACCCATAATGCGCTGACTTCAATTGGTGCATAAGAAGTAAAGGTAATTTGTGGACTGTCATTATTAGTTCCACCACCATCACTTACGTCAGAACCAAACTTAAATCTTCCGTCTGCATGTTCCCAAATTACACCAGACTTCTTTGCACCTGATGAATTATAATTAAATAGAACGCCAAGATCCCAAGTAGTTGCAGAACCAGGTGTAGCACCATTAACTATTCCTAATTCAATTGTACGGTCTTCAACAGTTAAACTATCTGTATTGACTTGGGTTGTTGAACCATTAACATAAAGATTTCCAGTAACTGTAAGGTCAGCATTTGCTGTTGCATTCTGTGAACCGTCAAAAGTAAATACATTGTTTCCACCACTATCTTGAATGTCATTACCGGCGACTTTAATATCACCCGCAAATGTGGTTAATGTATTTGAACCAAGAGTAATGTTAGTGTTACCATCACTTGCTTGAATGTCATTACCGGCGACTTTAATATCACCCGCAAATGTGGTTAATGTATTTGAACCAAGAGTAATGTTAGTGTTACCATCACTTGCTTTAATATCATTTCCATTAATTTGAACATCGCCAGTTACTACCAATTCATCATCAATGGTAACTGTTCCTCCTGCAGAATCTAAAGTTAGATTGCCTGATGAAGTGTCAATTTCACTTGAAGAAGAAATGCCAATTTGAATTGCGTCAGCAACAGCACCTGTGGCAAAGGTTCCTACCCCAGAGAAATTTGTATTTCTCCATCTTTTTGCACCCTCACCAATATCATATGTATTGTCGTCATTTGGAATCAAGTTGGATATAAACTCACCTGCAACATTGATATCATCAGTATCTTCATCGCCAAGATTAATTGTTCCGCCTTTAAATGTAACAACACCTACAAATTCACTATATCCTTGAACATTAAGATTTGCACCTACAGTTAAATTCTTATTGACACCAAGACCTCCATCAATTTGAACAGCACCAGTATCTGCATCACCAAGAGTATTATCTGTTGTATCTGTAAATGTAGTTATTCCCGTTAAAGTGCCACCAGGAATTGAGTTGGTCCAAGAAAGATTACCAGAAGCATTGGTGGTCAGTATATAAGTATCTACCGGAGTTTCTGGTAAGGTATAAGTCGTAATACCAGAAACTGTATTTGGAGACTTTAAATAAACACCATTTGTTCCGTCTTTATCAACTAACTTCAATCTTAATGAAGTTGTTTCATCTTCCCTTCCCCAGTAACGATGAGAACCGAAGAATTTATTATTTGCAACGGAGGTATCAATACCAATAAAGAAATCAAAATTGTTTAATGAAATTGCTGGTTCACCTGGGCGGAGAGCTGGAACTGTTCCTGCAACTCCTGCATTACCTCTTTTGAACTGAAGTACTGGTGTAGGCATCTTTTTATTTTTATACTTTTATTTATTTAGTTGGTTAAAAACTACCAGCATCTAAATCAATACGATCGTCCAAATCAATATCTACACGGTCTAAGAATGCAGTTGCAAATCCAACAAGACCAGGTTGTGTCAATTCTGTAGACGCAGCAGCATTAAGTACTTCATCTGGGTTTACCGGAATATATTTTTGTGTTGCTGCATCATACATAATCACATATTTATCGCTTAGTCCAGTGGGATTATAATCCGCTAAATCTGAAAAGTTTGCAGGCACTTGAATTTCTCCTACATTTGATTGAATATTTAATTTTGGAGTGGTTTTTAATTTTACATTAAATACATTGCCAGGAGATAAAGTTACCTTATAAGTCATAGTGATATTGTATCGTTGACTATGATTGAACCTTCAAAGACTTTTTGAATTTTGTTAGTACCTGATTGTACAATAATTACATCATAATAATTTCTACCAGGTGTTAAATCTGCAGTTACAGTTGAACCCATAGAAATTTTAATTTCACCTGTTGCAACTGTGATTGATGTTTGAAATGATTTATATGATGAAGCAGTAGGATGTTTACGAATTTTTGCAACAGCAGAAAATCCACTCAATGAAAAAGCACTTTCATCTGCATTTTTAATATTAAAAGTTGCTTCAAAATCTGTTCCTTTTTCTATTGTTAGATTAACTGCTGGTACAGCCATTTATTCTAGTTATTACTCTTATTATTATTTAGTTTGTAATTGATGTTCTATAAATCTTTATCTCATTAATAGAATAAGTTGGAATAAACTTCAATCTTGCGTCAGAACCAGAAATATCTGCACTATATTCTCCTAAATTATCATCGGATGCAACTGTTCCATACTCAATAAGATGTGCATTAGTTGTCGCAGAACCCGCAGTTTGTAAAAGAAGTAAATCTGATGTTTGGAAGTTTGAATAAGTAGAACCAACAACAAAACTAAATCCAATACCAACATTAGTGTCGAAAGCAATATCAAAATTGCTGTCAAGGAATTCGACAACTTCACCTTGAAGATAACCAGAACCGGGATTTGTGATTGACACACTATTTACTTCTCCACCAACAAATGCTGATGGTGAATTTGAAGTGCTAAATCCTAATGTAATTAACCCAGATCCATTAGAATTTGTTGAAATTCTAAAAGAAGAATTATCAACTGGTTGAATATAATAAACCTGAACACCACCGTAACCGGGACCAGGTGCTAAATCAGAGGATGCACCATAACCTAAAGTTGGAATAATTTCTGCAGATGTAGTTAAACCTAAAGTGGGTCCAGGAGTAATTGTAACACTTGGAATAACTGTATATCCAATACCAGATTTTGTTAATGATACACTATAAATTCCAAATCCAGTGCTTGCAGCAAATCCAACATCATTAAAAGTAGGTACTAAAGGTAAATCTGCTGAAGTATAACCAAAACCTGCATTTGAAATGGTAACACCTGTAATAAAAATATCAGTTACTGTTGCAGCAAGTCCAGTTCCACCACTTCCACCAGAGAAAGTAATTGATGGTTTGCTTGAAGTGTAACTTCCAGTATTTGTAACATCAATACCAGTGATACCAACTCCAATTACTGCGGTTGCCGTTGTTCCGCCTCCACCAGGAGGATTGAATAAAATAGTTGGAATTGAATTTGTATAACCACTACCAGAATTAGCAACAGAAACACAACCATCATTAATTGAAAAAGATGTTGTAGTTACAATTCCACCACCACCAGTAACTCCATCATTTGATGTTACTGCTATTCCAGGTAAGTTCAAATAACCAGTACCATAACCAACAACACTTACCCCACCAATTCCAAGTGAAGGAATTAAAGATGTTCCGGATGTTGTGACATCAGTTATATTGTTGAAATAGAATATTTGAGTTGTGATTCCAGTATTTGTTGTAGATTTAGAAAGACTGACTGTGCTAGAACCAATTCCATTTACAAGAGTATCAGATGGGATAAATGATCCAGTTACTCCTTGTCCAACAACGACTGAATTTGTAGAAATTCCAGTAATAATTGTGGTATTGCCTATACCAAGAACAGTTTCAATTGGACCAAAATAATAAGTATCTGTATGAATGCCACTGTTAAAAGTTGCATTTGATATTTCTACAGCACTACTTCCAATGGAAACAACGGTCGAACCTGCAGAAATAAAGGTTCCTGTTACACCCTGACCAACTTGGACACTTTCTATCGTAGTGTCGATAAAATAGAAAGTATTTGAAATTACTGGAGCACCATTTGTTGTTCCCTGTGAAATAAGAACAGTGCCGCCACCTGAACTGAGTGTAGCAATAACAGTTGTTCCTGCAGAAACATTAGACCCAGTTACTCCCTGTCCGACTCTAATATTAGATGTATTAATGCCAGTAATACTAAAGTCGTTAGGTTCACTCAAATCACCAGTTTTTGTATAAACCAAAGTATTAAAAGTAGAAATTCCACTGATAATTGTTGTGCTTCCTGTTGAAAGTGTTCCTTGATTTGAGATTACAATTGAACTCAATATTGTTGTGTCTGCTATACCAATAACGCCTTGATAACTTACGACAAAATCTGTAAATTTGGTGGTATATGGAGAAATAGATGCGTTTGGAACTGATGTCAATCCAAATCCATCTTCAAATATTTCAACGTCAGTTACTGTCATTGTTCTAATTGTAACTGCAGCACCAGTTCCTCCGCCACCAGAAATAGTTATTGTTGGTGGAACAGTATATCCATAACCTGGATTTACTATTACCAGATCTGCCAGATTGTTTGGTGAGTCTGGATTAATAGATGTAAAAGCAATTTGTGCTCCAGTTCCAATTCCATTTTCTCCGTCAATAGTGATAGTTGGAGCAGAAGTGTAACCAGAACCACCATCAGATAAAATGAGGTAATCACTAATTCCAAGACCGACTTTTCCAGAGAATCCTGTTGGAGTTTGTGAAAGATTTAGTGTTGGAGTATAAACATATCCAGAACCGCCTGCACCAATAATAAATGTACTAATGCCAAGAGTGGCGGCAACTGTTGCAGTATTTACTCCAATTGCAGGAGAATCTACTGTAAGTACAGGTACTGCAGTGTATCCTGCCCCAGCAGAAGAAATTGTAAATTGATTTGCAATTGAGAAAGAAGACTGGACAACAGTAGCAGTGTTAACTCCAACTGCAGGAGGTCCTACAGTAATTGCAACTGGAAAATCTGCAACAGTATATCCAGAACCAACATTTGTAATATCAACATCAGTTACAAATGTACCAGAAACTTCTGCAGAACCGGTGCCAGAAACAATAACTGTTGGAATAGAGTAATAACCATTTCCAGTAGAATTTACAGTTATTGTAGATAAACCAAATCCGACAAGACCAATTGCAGAAGTTCCAGAACCTACTGGAGGAGTAAAGGAAATTGTTGGTATAGTGCTTTTGACGCTGTTCAGTCCCGAATTTAAAACTACATTTGATACTTTTAAAGAATCTACAATAGCTTCTGCAGTGCTTCCAATTCCAACACCTTCCACAGGATTTCCGTTAATAATTGGAGAATCTATTGTCAAATTTGGAAATTCTGTATAACCAATTCCAGAATTATTCAAAGATAATTCTGTTAAAATTGAATCATCCCTATCACTTACAAATACAGTTTTATTGAAGTATAATGTTTGTCCAGAATCAATACCGCTTAAACTGTGCGAAGTTGTAAATAACCCTTCATATGAACTTGTAATTCCTAATGTTGCTTCTGGTTGGATTGTAATTGTTGCCTTTGCATTAGTACCAATTCCCGTTTTAGAAATTAAATTTACATTTTCATAAACACCAGGAGAATAATTTTTTCCTCCAGATATATTAGTAACTGACTGATTTTCTGCTAATAATTTTCCATAATTAGATACTTGAATGGTATATCTTGAACTTCTAAAAGTATTTGTATCTAAAGAATCAACAATAAATGGTACGCCAGCAAGAGTTGTTGTAGTAGTATTAGAATTAAATCTTGTAATTCCCTGAACATTAATATTACCTACGGTTAAAATTCCGGTAATATTTGCATCTCCAAGTACATTAGTGCTTCCAACAACATCTAAAGAAACTTTTGGTTGTGTGGAACCAATACCAAGATTTCCTGTTGATGGACTATAAATTAAATTATTACTGTCTATTCTTATTGATTGATTTCCACTAACTTCACTTACAAATGTTGGATAATAATAATCACCAGAACTAGTATCATTAATTGTTACTGAAGTTGCAGAACCAGCAGAAATTGAGGCCGGATTGCCCCAAGATACTGCGTTTATTCCATCAGAAAGCAATACTTGTCCAGGTGTTCCAGAACCATTGGAAGCATAAATTGCTCCAGAAAATCTAATGTCGCCAATAACATCTAGATTTGACTGTGGATTTGTAGTTCCAATTCCAATTTTTGTTGCTTCTACTCTTTCGACAAAGAGAGTGTCTGTGTCAACTGTTGTAATTGTTGCTATTCCAGAAACCCATGCATTATTGGAAGTAGAAAACCCAGAACTAATTCTGTCAGTTGCAGTTATTGATCCTTGAGGATCGATAGTTACTCCGGTTGTTGCAGAACCAACTGTGCTTACTCCAGTTATGGAAAAACTTGAAGCAGATATTGATGTCTCAGAATCTAAAGAAAAAACTGTCGCTAAACCACTAACTTTAAGATACTTTGTCGTGGTAAGACCAATTACACCAAGAGAATCTAATGTGGAAATTCCAGTTACATTTAAATCGTCAAATGTATTAGGAGCTGCAACAATCGCATTTTCAATTGTTTTAGTTGTTACTGCGTCAAGTCCTGAAATATTTTTGAGTACTCTTGTGGAACTAATTACCTCGTCAGTTCCTACTCTATAAGAATTGGAAGTTAATATACCAGTAATATCTGCATTTTCTGCAACTAGTTGTGGAGTAGAAAGTATTGCTGCAGTAGCAACACCAGAAATATTTGTTGTCCCTCTTACGTCTAAAGTTGAAGTTGGAATTGTCGTTCCAATACCAACTGAATCTGAAGTTACAACAAATTGTACTACAGTGTCATTTACTACAAAATTATTTACGGTAAATTTATTAGCAACAAGAGTGTTTGCAGATAAAATTCCACTTACATTTGTATTCCCAATAACTTCTAATTTTTCTGTCGGTAAATTCGTACCAATACCAACTCTGTTATTTACACTATCAAAGTATAACTCATCAGAACCTTCAATAAATCCACTAGAACCTTTATATTGAATACTTCCATCATTTCCAGACGCAGAAACATCTGTTACCGAAATCTGAATATCGACCGAACTAGATCCAGATCCAACAAAAGAAGCAGGACTTATAACAGTTACTCCAGAACCAACAAAGTTAATATCGGTGACTTGATTTATTCCACCAACAATAGAACCTTTATCACGAACTGTAATAGAACCAGGAGTTACAACTCCTCCAGAAATAATATCAGTTTGTTTTGTCCAATAACGTTTTCCTTCTCCACTAGAAGCAACAAAATACAAATCTTGTACATTTCCAGTATATGGATTTGCACTGACTGATGAGGGTCCAACATAAGGATCGCCTAAATCAGGTTCTGCTTGATCTAGACCAAGAAATTCGTACCTTTCAGATGTGATGCCACTCTGAGGTCTTTTCTTTACTCTTTTTGAAAGGAAACCGTTTGACATTTTCTTAATTATTGATTGGAGGTTTCAAGAATGCTTGTTATAAATTTTAAATCGGACGAAGTGCTTCCACTAACTGTTATATAATCGCCAGTTTCTAATACTAATTTTCCTGGCAAAAGATTTGCTGTATCATTTGCTGGAATATCAAAATTCTTTACAATTTCTGTAGTAACAGTTCCAAAACCAGAAACGTTTCTATTATGATAAAAACTAACATTTTGAGTGCTGGATCCAACATTAGAACATTGTGCAAGTAAAAATACTGCAACAAATCCAACAGGAGATTCGTAGATAGTATCTGTAGTTATACCAACAACCCTAGTTACTGTTTTAAATGTGTTTACTGCTGCCGCTGCAACTGCCATTTTGTGATTTCCTCCTTATTCTGAAAGTGCAAGTATGAATGGGGTTAGAGTTACAAAGAGTGCTTTTGTGAAATCTCTACCAGTGATTTGTCCTGTTGCTTGGTTAATTACTATTCCATCACCAATTTTAAAGTTTCCTGATTGATCTGTACTTGTATAAACTACAATACCACCATTATCTTGCACAACTTCATTTTCAGGAATTACGACACCTCCAAGAGCAGGTTTTGCTGTATTAATATCACTACCAGAACCAACCCATTCAAAAGAATGAGAAGATGTAATTTGAAGACTTACACGATTAAAGTATACTGTTGTGCCTGCACTAACTGTATTATTTAGAGTCTGTAAAAATGTTACAGTAGAAATTCCTGCAGAGGGTAAAGTTGCACTATCTACTTTATAATAAATTGGTTGTAACTTTGATACTTCTGCAGTTGCTTGCACTCCAACACCAGGTGGTGGTTCTATGACAACTGTTGGATTAGTCAAATACTGTGTACCAGAGTTTACAATATTAATTGCAGTTACTCTACCAAAAGAATCTATTTCAGAAGTTGCTTGAGCAGTGATTCCATTCTGACCTTGTGGTGCAGAAATTGTAACCTTTGGTGGAGAAGCATAACCAGAACCTGCTTTTGTAACACTTATGGTATCAATAAAATTATAAAGTTCTCCAAAGTAACAAATTTGACCATCGTAAGGTCTATAACTACCCACTCCAGAAATTTCTATAACACTGCCGCCAGCATTTACATCTGTAACAGCAACGCCAGTAGTTCTATAAATTGACTTTGATTCAGAACCACCAACACCATCGGCAACAAGACCCAATCTACCAAAAGAAGAGTTTGAGTTTGTAATATCACATTGTCCGCCAGAACCAGTGAAAATTGCAATATCATCGCAAATGGTAAAGATTGAAACTAACTGAGCATATGCACCATTTGTAATGGAAACTCCAATTCCTCCTTGATTATATTGAGTATAAGAATCAACACTCATTGTGCCAGTAACACCAATGTCGTCCTTATCACCAGGCTCCGCTTCAAATCCATCAATTTTCATACCAATAGATTTTGGAACAAAATTGGTACAATTTCTTATATAAGGACCTTGTGTAATTGGTCCTACTCCAGTAGAATATGGTGGGAATACATATCCACCACTTTCATAGGTGTGTGGAATTGTGGATGGTCCAACATTTACCACAAAGGTAGTTCCTGACCCTATAACTTCAGTTACTTTAAATTCATAACCAAGATTTCCTGTCGGATAAAGTGTTGTTGTTCCTGCACCACTTGTACAAGAAAATTCTAAATCTTGAAGTTTTACTAATTGTCCAACCTTTACAACCGCACCTGGAGCAGTAATTGTAGTAATTCCAGTTATATTATCATAAGAAGCAGTGGTAACGCCAATTGCACGATTAACTATAAATCCTCCACCAACATAAGTATGCGGAATTGTTGAAATACCATTATTAATTGTAAATGAAGTGTCTTCTGTAGAAACTCCCACCACATCAAATAAGTATCCATACTTTCCAGAAGGATATTTCTGAGTTCCAATAGATCCACCAGATTCGCACTCAAATGCTAAATCCCTAATTTCAACTACATCACCTTCTTTTACAGATAAGTTTGGTGCAATTAGTGTGGCATCTCCAGAAGTATTGTCATAAACTGCACTAGTAATTCCAATAATTGATGTAAATCCAATTCCAGAATTTCCTGGATATGTTGTTGTAATTCCTGATGTAGATCCATAACCAACAATTGTAGTCACAATACCCACACAAGACCTGATGGCAGAAACAACATTGGCACATCCATTAAGTGCATTATTAAATCCTGTTAATGGATCATTTTGAATTCCTAAATCCTTAACCTGCGTAAATTCATTTTGGAAGTTAGTGTATTTTTGTATAGTTCCATTACCAGGAATAAATGTATGTGGAAGTGTTGATTGTCCAACTACAACTTCAAATGTATCGGTATCAATTACTGAGTTTACATTAAAGATATATCCCAAATTTCCACTAGGATATATTGCTGGAGAAGGTCCTGATGGGCAAACAAATACAAGATCTTGAATTTTTACTGCATTATCTTTTAATAGTCCATGATTTGTTGCAGTAATTGTTGTAATACCTGTAGTATTGTCATACAGTGCATTTACAACTGTAGTTCCAAGACCCACTGGGAATCCTCCCCAGGTGGAGTTGTTTATAATTGCTCTTGCAATTCCAAAAGAATAATCTAAAGTTCCAATTGTCTGTTCAACTTCTCCAGGATTTTTGAGAATTTGTGGAATTAAGTTCCAATCTTCGTCATAATATGATTTACCTGCAGCAACACAACGACTATTTCCACCTCTGGTAATATCATGGATTACGCATTTCCAAATATCCTTTACATCATCTGCACAATCATTACTTTCAAGAGTTACACCATATACTGGCGGGAATAGATTTAAATTATTAAAGTCATCTAAAATGCTTGTAACAATACCTGCAAGTGATTGAATAGTTTGAATTGTATCTGTACAACCCCCACTTACAAGAATTGGAGAATAACTACTAGTATCTTGCGTTAAAGTGCTGTAAGTAGTTCCTCCATATGATATATTGTTTATTACAGCAGTGACAATTCCCACAGCATGATTAATTGTAGCAATTGTTGCTTCTTTTACACTATAACCAAGTGGATCCGTTCCTGTAATATGAAGTAAAGTTCCTGAATTGTCATAATAAGATAATCCAGCACCAATTGCTTTTTTGTTACTTCCTGCTTTTAAGTCATAAGAAATAGAGCGAAGAATATCCTTAATGTCATCAGAACAATTTACTGGATCTGTTGCAATTCCTGATGAATTGACGATTGTAAATTCTGGATTTTTATAATCAGTTGATGTTAAGAATCCAATTGCTTCTGCTGCAATAAAATCAATGTTAAGATCGATAAGTCTTGCAGCATCCTGCTCTCTATGATTTCCAGCAAAACCACTAAATCCACTAGTTAAGAATCCAACAGATTCTTTTGCAATATAATCTAGATTATATCTAATCATCCTTGCAGCATCAAAATATCTATCTGTAGATACTCCAAGAAGTGGTTTGAGAGCAATAATCGCTGCTCCATCAGTCATATCCCCACCAACAAAGCTTAAATCAGTAATATGGCAACTATTGTCAACGTGGAATAAGTCTCTATTCAAATATCTTGGAGTTACGACGCAGTTACGAAGTTCTGTACCTTCTACTGCAACATTTTTCCCAAGAACTACTGGATTATTCTCAACATAAACTCCAGGATAAACTTTGATTGTGTCTCCAGGGAACGCAATTGCTGCTGCTGCTTTAATAGTTCTCTTTGGATTGTTTTCTGAAAGTCCAGTATTTGAATCTAAACCTTCTTGAGAAACGAAAATTGTTTTTCCAATTGGTTTATATGAAGAAATTTCATAAGTACCTGCACTTGGTTTTTTGATATCAATACCAATTCCAGATATTATACTAGTTACAACACCAGATAAGTTTACTCCAGATCCAAAAAATTCTGTAGCGGTAATGTTTCCTGTTGCATTAATATTTCCACTACCTATTGTTATTGTATTGACCCCAGAGGCAATAGTAGCAATTCCAGAAACTTCAAGTTGACTAACTGATGCAATGCCACCGACAACATTTACTGCCGTTGATGCAATTCCACTAATACTAATATTATAATTACCCGAAAGTCTTTCGGTGCTAATTGTTCCTGTAACAATTCCCGAAGCATTTGAAAGACTTAATGCTGTTGATGCTATTCCAGAGAAGGAAGTTGCTGTTACAACTCCAGTAAACTTACCATCTCCGACAACATCTAAAGAAGATGTTGGTGCAGTAGAACCAATACCTAAATTGTTTTTTGATGGGTTGTATGATATTCCATCTTCATCTACTTTTAGTTCTGGAAGTAAATCTGCTCCATAATTTTTTGTGAAAATAAGTTTGAAACTGTCATCAAGTGAAGAAGTTGTAACTCCAATATTAAATGCTTTTGCAGAACTTTTCCAAGTTGCAGGTGAAGTAGATCCTCCAGATACTAATATATTTCCAAATTTCCCTTGTGTAATGTCCTCAGGACTGGATAATTGTACATTAATTGATTCTGTGCCAAATAAAAGAACGTGTTGATTGCTAATACCAACACTTCCAATTCCTATAGATGTAATTGTAGTATTTGAAGGTATTCTATTTAAACCTCCCTGATCGTCAATTAAATCACCTACAGAGACATTACTAGTGCTTATAGAAACAAAACTCCTATTTGCAGAGTCGATAACAGCAGATCTTGAATTGTCATAAATTGCAGATTCTGTCTGTGCATAAAGGAATCCGTCAATTCCAAGGGAACCAACAACATCTACATTATATCTTGCAAGTGTAGTTCCGATTCCAAGATTCCCACTACTTGGAACAAAATGTATTTTGTCTGTAGAAACACCCAGTGATGTACTACCAATACCAGAAACAAAAGTAGGATAATACTTTTCAGAGGAACTTATAGAACTTATATTGACATTTAAAGCAGTAGTCGCAGTTCCAGAAAATTCACCATAGAAAGAGTTTGCAGTGATAATACCTGCTAAAACATCTCCACTATTAGAAATACTATAATTTGTACCAATGGCAATGTGAGTTTCATCTATTGCAAATACTGTTCCAATTGAAATTCTATTTTGATCACCATCAATCGTAACACTACTTGTTCCAAAAGTAGCAATACCAGTAACTCTTAAATTTCCATCAACAAGTAAAGCAGTTCCTATTCCACCAGCACCATTTCCTATCGTTGCGCTTGTTGCAACAACTGAAGATCCTGAAATATCACCAACAATTGTAAGTTTACTTGTTGGAGTTGTGGTTCCAACTCCAACATTTCCTGATGACGGTATATAAACTAAATCACTATTTGTTTTAAGTGATTCTGTTGTTCCAATTCCTTCAACAAAAGTTGGAAAAAATGCTTTAGATGAAGTTTCTGTGGAAATTGAAATGTTGTTTGAAAGTTCTCTCCACACTGGCGGAGAATTATCTCCTTTTGAAACTAATATCTGACCATCATTTCCAGAATATACTTCTCTTGTTGCATTTATTGTTGTGGTTGCAGTTCCAATTATTAATGTATGTGGAGGATTTATTCCAATTGTTCCTGCACCAATACTGACAACTACAGTTCTCGATGATAAAACACCTCCAGGACCGTCATCTATTTTATCATAAACTCTGAATAAATCTGTATTTACTCCAGAAATAACATTTGGTGAGGAAGCACTTGCAATTCCTGTAGTTGTAAAATTTTTTAATTCTGATGTTGTATATAATTTTCCAGTAAAAGAAATGTCGCCATTTACATTGAAGTCCCTTTCTAAGGTAGTTGTGCCTACACCAACCTTTCCTGCACTTCCGTCAACGTAAAACAGACCGTCTACTACATCAAGTCCATTTTTAACGACAAAGTTCTTATTAACTGTCATTTGTTTTCCTCGAAAGGTTCACTATCCCCTTTTATATATTTATAAAAT
>Ga0070754_10000792_pt1 | contig 27473 bp, 36 predicted proteins | sample VirMetDEL_Sep_01_FD_75181 | JGI IMG/M metagenome (GOLD analysis project Ga0070754, IMG submission 75181) | Aqueous microbial communities from the Delaware River and Bay under freshwater to marine salinity gradient to study organic matter... | ecosystem: Environmental > Aquatic > Marine >...
AAGAGCGTGTGCGTTAGGCTAGTCCCTTGCAGACTTTGCCAACGCACTCAGCTTCAATCTTCAGTGCTTGCTCCCAAGGTATGGATGGCAATTTTGGAACTTGCAAATCACGAAGCTTGTCTTCGACAACGGAGACAATCGTTCCCCAGAGCAGGTCAATTGCCCCAAGCGCGAGCATTTCAAGGAACGTGTTATCAATCTCAGCGCGCACCCAGTCCTTGAACTCTTCAAGCTTGCCTTCAAGGCCGTCGACTCCCTGAGCCAGAGCCCAGCGAACTGCCATCGCGATCAAAAAATCTAAGCTCATTTCTTCACCGCATCGATGATGTCATAGGCAATGTCAATTCCAAGAGCGGTGACAAATTTTGCTTCTTCGCGGTCGAGGTCTGTAAGCTCACCAGCGGCAGCGCCTGCATTTTCGATAGCAAGCTGCGCTTTCTGGACAAAAGCTTCATCGGTCAGAACTTTGGTCACAAGCGCGAAGAGGTCGTCGGTTCCGGCTCCATCAGCCAAACGCTCAGCGGCAAACTTCACAATCTCACGAGCAAACGCACCAATCTCAGCGACTTCTTTGATTCCAGTCATTTCATTCTCCTGATTTTTGACGGCCGAGGCCTCAACCGTTCGGCCAGTTTACCAAAGAATGACTGCGGTGTAAGCTTTGCTGAAACGGAGGTAATGTTTTGGCAAACACACGTATCATGGAGCAGGATTTCGAATTGCTCCAGATGAAGCTTTTGCAGGCTGCAAGAGTCCAGGCCGGAGGCAGATGGAGCGACCTTTGCCGGGAACTGCCAATCTCGAGCAGTCATATGAGTCTGATTCGCAACGGCAAGAGCCGCGTTGGATCTGATATCCTGTGCAGGCTCCTCGAATACGTCGGAATCATGCCGACAGTAGAGGCGATGATTGACGACAAGCTGGGGGTGTGATGCAAATCCGAATCAAGACGCGATGGGACAGCGCGAACCCTGGCTTGACGGTTTTTCGTCTGAATCAAGGCAGGCTTTGCGAGAGGATGCAAATTCTTCTCATGCAAGCGTGTGTCGATCTCGGGCTCGAGGTCGGCAACGACCCGCGAACCTCACTCGACATTGAGATTGATTTCCCGCTGGACCCAGACCGCAAGGCCCGTTCGCGCGGTGCGCTTCTGCACAGTCAACACGTTGACACGAAAACAGCGGAAGCCATTGCGCATGAGATGAACAAATGGGGGCTTCAGTCTTCAGTGAGCTGGCACGAGTTCGCAGCGAAGGAGTGCGATTGGCTCAATCATTCTCTGCGGATTGTGCCTTTTTTCTTGGACGGGTTGGACGGGCATGTTTGCTATGCACGGCTGGAAAGCTTGGCTTACCGGATTGCTGAGAGCTTGCGTCAAAATCTTGGTCCTTCTGCTCGTCACCAGATGATGCACGAGATTCCCCGGAAGGGGCGATCTGCTCAGTGATGCCTAAATCTCTGTGGTGCCTTTTTAGCAATTCGCCAATGCCTGGACCCCAGGAGACAAGTTCTTCGAATACGTCCTTTGGATCTGCCATCTGGCGGGTGAGTGCATCGAGCTTAGAATAAATTGCGCGCGCTTTGTCTTCGATTGTCTGATTTACCAGTCCCTGTAGGTCCATAAATGACTCCGATTCGGTAAATGATATGAGGGTGAATGTGGTGCTTTTCTATGAAGTTTCGCACTTTGTCCGCGAAGAGATAGCCGCGTTTTTCGTCGGTGGGCCAGCAAGATTTGGGGGCTTCCCTGTCTGCAACTAGTCCTCGCTTCATGCCGCGAAGGAAGTTGTCCGCACGTGCAGCAGTCCAGCCCTTTTGAGGCTCGAACTCAAATTTCCCCACATATGGAATTGTGATGATCACTTTTCGAAATCCCACAGTTTCACATTTTCACTAGTGACAGACACGCTATGCTGTGTCTTTTCGACGGTGCGCCGTTGTTTGCCTCCTTTGACGAATCCCAGGAGTGCTTTTGCGGCATCACATCTTACTTTATCCTCTTCAGTGCCGTTTGAGCAAATTTCTTTGAGGGTCGAAAGCGCCATGGAGATAGCCTCCGCCTCCAGGTGATTGTCAGTCGATTCATTGGCGTAGAACTCGGCCACCGCGTCGTGAATATGCTGCGGATCGTTCAATCCAGCCTTGCTTGCGGCAAGGTCTATCGTCTCACCGCGTGACAATCGGCGGTGAAAGTCCTCGAGCATCTGTTTGGGCAAACGTTTACTACCATTTTTCGCCACGGCTACAATTTCCTCAGCAGTTTATTCAACGATAGCACAAAGGAATTAAAAAATGGCAGGAGCATCAGTATCCGACGTTTACTCATTCGGAGCAGCCAAAGAGCTTTATTCTGACGACCGCGAATATCAATTGAACATCGCAAGCACCTTGTACAAGTACATCAACAAGGACAGCGGCCGTATCACGCTGGACGGAAACTACTTCAACATCGACTGCGAATTTCAGCGAAACGAGTCATATGCAGCAATCAATGACAGTGAGCCCCTTCCTCTCGCGGGTATTCCCAAGGACGTTTTTGCAAAGTATCGTTCCAAGAACCACTACGCAACAATCGAGATGACCACCAAGGCGGCGACTCGCGGTCATTCTGGTGGCCTTGTAGGTGGGAAATACCAGGACCGATTGGTCAAAGGCACTCTCCTGACCTTCATCTCCAACATCAACTTCGACTTGTACGGCAATGGACGCGGAAAACGAGCTGTCATCTCCAGCGCAACAGGCGGAGCCTCTAGCTTTGTCGTCGACTCAGCCGCTCGCATTCGTCCTGGAATGATTTTCGATTGGTACGACAGCTCCCTTGCAACTCTTCGTGGCTCGATTCAAATCGGCGTGAAGGGCGTGGACCGAATGAGCCGAACTGTCTATGTCGATGGAACTTATGGATCTGCCGCAGTTCCAGCGGGCGCGACAGCTGACGACGTTCTTGTCGTTAAAGGCTCACTCGACGCTGGAGAGCCTTCTGATGGTCGACACCTTGCAGGTCTGGAGCGAATCACAGACAACACCGTCTCCCTGGGTGAAATCAACCCCTCAACTTATGCTGAGTGGCAATCTGTGAATCAGAACCTGTCTAACGGTTCAATCACACAGCAGGCTCTTCAGATTCAGTTCGATTCGATGCACGACATCGCGGGATACTATCCTGACCGTTGCGCGTTCAACACGGCACAGAAGAGAAGCTACCTTTCTCAGTTCCTCAACCAACGTCGGTTCACATCGAACAGCTTCGACACAGGCGCAAGCTCACTGACTTTCGACCCGCTCAAAATGGGAGTGGACGAAAAGAATCAGAGGCCTGGCGACATGATCATGATCGAAGACAAGGACTGCGATCCAGACGTTTGGTACTTCTGGTGCAATGAGCATCTTATTCTCGGCGAAGACTACTACGGACAACCAGCAATGGCGGACGAAGATGGTTCTGACTTCCGTTTCCGTCAGGGATTCGACAGTCTGCAAGGCTTCTACCGCTACTGGACAAACACAGTGGTCGACAAGCGAAACTGCATCGGAAAAATCTACAACCTCGCAATCCCAAGCGGTGTACTCTAAGAGTGCGCCACGGGAGGGCATGAGATGGAAGATTTTCAGTCACAGATAGAGCAGGCAATCAGGGCTCGCATTCTGGAGGAAATCAAAGCCGACAGACAAGCCCAGATCATCAACAACGTCTACGGCGGTGGGGCGCAATCCCCGCAGTCTGGCGGTTCTTCTGTTCGTGAGGCGATGGCGCAGTTTGACCCGAAGGACTACAATTACTTTGTAGACATCACTCGGGAAGACGTTCTGAATCCAGAGGGCGAGAAGATGGGCTGGAAAAAGCGCGTCAAACGCTACGCTGACCCGAAAGAACAGATGATTGAGGAGCTTTTCGGACAATGAGCATCAAAGAGAGCATGGGCGAGCAGACACCAGGCGGTGAACGAAGACAAATCACCTTCGAGGAGTTCATGCGTGCTGTTCTCAATGACATTGACCCGGCAAAGTATGCAGGCGAGGGGTGGTTTTCGACTGAGGAGTATGCGAGGCCCGAGGATATCCGCAACCCGTGGACCAGAGGCGAAGTGATGCGCGAAGGCGACTACTATCCAGGCCCTGATTTGATGCGAAAAATGAGAAACTACTAAGGAGAATTGAAATGGCAGGAATGGCGGCACTTAAGCAACTTCTTTCAAAGGGCGGAGACGAAGGCAAAGCGCTTTTGCAGGCTCTCGGATCCAAGGCTGATGACATGGGCGCAGGGCTTAAAGGCTTGGGCGCAGACGCAAAGCGAGCCGGTGAAAAAGGCTTGTTCGCTCTCGATCAGCAACTCGGAAAAGTCCCAGGCATGGCAGCCAAGCAGGACCCGCTCGCAATGACTGATGCATTCGCAGACCCACGCAAGCGCAATGCGCTTCTTGCTGCTCTTGGCCTTGGTGGTGCTGGCGCAGGATTGGCCTACGGACTGGACGAGGACTAAGAAAATGGATCGGACTCAGGAAGAACGGCTCCGAGATTTGGCCCTTTCAGGCGGCATTGGCGGCGCACTCGTAGGAGGCGCAGCCGGTCTTTTGAGTCCCAAGATTACGAAGTTTTCGCAACTTCTAAAGCCAGCTTTGACCGGCGGCGCCACATTTGGCGGAGTTGCAGCCGGTTCGGGATACATCGGTGACGAAATGCTGGGCGACCCTGAACAGGGTGAATCTAACCCCTACACGAAACGAACCGGACTGGGTGGTCTCGCAGTTGGTGGAGCTGGCGGAGGTCTCGCAGGTGCGCTCGTCGGAAGCGGAATCGCGAACAAGGCCGCTCCAAAGGTGCTTGGTGATTCGTTTCTAGCCCGTAAAGCAATGGATTTTGTGGGCAAAGGCGGATTGTCAAAAGCAGGGAAGCTTGGCGCGATTGGCGCGCTTCTTGGTGCAGGGGCTAGCGGATTCATCGCAGCCGATGAGGGAATGCAGATGGATATGATCGAGAACGAGCGCAGGCGCAAACTCCTGGAGGATCTTGGCTATGGGAATCGTTGAACAGATGATTCTAGCAGAGCGCAGCCTGGACGAGGGCGATATCGAGCGCCAATTGAACAATGTTATCGACCGTGGTTTAGAAACCTACATCCGCTTTATCGCGGCCAAAGGTCTTGCGGGTCAGTTTCTGGGTCTTGACACTCCCGTAGGGCAGGTCTCAGGAGTGCCTCTTGCCTCTGAATCTGTTCAGGGCGGCACTATAGAAAGTCTGTTTTCCGGTGGAGCGAAAACTTTGCTTGACGTACTGGCAAGGGGAAGACTTCCCTTTTGATTGAGTGATACTCTTTGGGCAAAAAGGGAGAGTATCGAATGACCGACGCAGGACACGGCGAAACCAGCCAACAAGAAGCACCAGGCCAACAATCAGCAAACCAGGGAAATCAGCAGGAACTCGCACAACAAGAGCAGTTCTTGCAAGCTCTCAATGCGAAGTTTGCCGAGTATGACCAAAAGCTAGCTGGGGACAACGAAGACAAAGAGACTCTGCAAAAGCTGAAACAGGCCTTCGGGAAGCAAGAAGAGCCGAAACAGAATCAAAAGTGGATCGACAAGCACCTCAGTACAATCCTTGAGGCCAGGCAAAAGGGGCAGCAAATGCCCATCACTGAGGACTTGGTTGTTGAGTTGCAAAAGCAGATGGACGAAACAAGCCAACTGAAGGCCGACCTTCTAAAAGCGCAGCAGGCCCTCCAGCGGATGCAGAATCCAGAAACGTGGCAGGACAATCAGATCTACTCTGATATGGACAACACCCTTTCGGGCGTTCTAGAAAAAGTCTACGGCCAGGAACACCCGCAGATGCATCAGCACGTCTCAGGGATGATTGCTGACAGGCTAAAGCAAGTGCGCAGTCAGGCTCCCGACGTGTGGTCGAAGATTCGCAATGACAAGACTCTCCAGCGCAAAATTGTCATGAAAGCAGTCGCCGATATCGTCCCGCCGCAGGCCATGCAAATGATGCGCCAGCAACACGAGGAGAATCAGCCGATCACACCCGAGCTTCTGAATCAAGCTTGGGAGGAGACCAGGCAAATCGAAGACCCCGAGCTGCGAGCAAAAGCAAAGGAGCTTTTAAGGCAGAAGCTTTTCAGTATGCGCTCACCCGTGAGGGCTCGCGGTGCTTGATTACTCGAGCCTAAAGCCGCTCCAGTCTCTCGTGACTGGGCTTTTCTTCCAGCACCGGCACATGATGCTCATGCTTCCGCGTCAGGAGGGAAAGACAGAACTCGGGGTGAGGCTCATGCACAATCTTATTTCGCATCCGACAGCCACACGTCAGGGGCTCTTCTTGGCAAAATCAAAGCTTGCCGGAAAAAAGGCGACCAGAGAGAAGATGAGCCGCATCTTTGACAAGGACCAGTTCAAAGTAAACACGATCGAAGTGGTCAACAAAGCCAACCCCAACGCGGTCTGCTTTATGGACTCGGTGGATAAGCAGCCGTCCAGACTTCGCGGAGGCTCCTATCATTTGGTCCATTGGTCGGAGGTGGCATTCTCTGAGTTTGACCACGGCGTGACAGTCGAGCACGTCTACAACACCGTATTGCAGCCAACCCAGCGAGCCACGCACGGCTACAGCTTTCTGGAGACCACGGCCAACGGAAAAAATGGATGGTACGACTTGTGGGAAAATGCCGAGGACTTCGGATTCTTTAAGCTGAGAATCAAACTCAGCCAGCTTGTAGACTGGGGTCTGGTCTCTGAAGAGGAGTTCTACCGACTGAAGGCCAAGATGCCGGATCTCGAGTTCGCCCAGGAGTACGAGTGCGAATTCGTCACATTCCAGGGGCTCACCTACGAAGAGATGCTTGAGGGGCACATCTGGGAGGATATGCCAGACCCTGAACCGTGGCAGGCGATTGCCTACGCAGTGGATTGGGGATGGCAGCCTTCAGCGACGTGTGTGTTGCTTGCCTACGTGCGCGACAATCGCGTGTGCATCTTCGACGAAATCTACGGCCAAAAGATTCGCCTGGAGGATCTAGCGACGCTCTTTCACGACAAGAAGTCTGACTATGGGCTTGGAAAGCTCTCAGGAGTCGGCGACCACGACCCAGACAAGATTGAAGAGCTGAACAGATGCGGCATCCCGTGCGCAAAGGCGGACAAGACGAACGTCCTTGCGCAGCGCATGAGAATCAAGACTCTGTTCAAGAATGACAGGCTCTACATCCACCCGAGATGCACGAATCTGATTCGTGACTTGCAGAGTGCTGTCTGGGACACGAAGAAAGAAGGCGAAATCGTCTATGCCAATTGTTCTTGGGGCCATTACGACGGGGAAGCGGCACTGCGCTACCTGATTCGGCATCTCTCAGAGTTCGAGTCAAAGAATCCGACAGTCAAACTTCCGGCTACGTCGCAGGACAAGCGAGCTATGGCGATGAGTCGCGGGAGAGTTTGAGGAGCGAAATGAGTGGCGGACTTTGAGAGATGAGCATCAACAGAACTGCGCAGCCGCTAAACATTGGTTGATTCAAGCTTCTCTTCTTTTTTTTCTTTTGTAAGTAATCCGTAGGCTGCCAAGCCAAGAACGGCACCAGCGGCAGCCGGTGCTGCAATAGTCATAGCAGCTGTGCCGATCGCAGGAACAACGGCAGCAAAAGCGCCAGCAATAACAGGTTTTCCAAAGGCGAAGGCAGTAATTCCAGCCCCTCCGATAGCTCCAGTTAGGACAAAATCTTTCTTTTTCATGGCATTCCTTTCTATTTACCCAAAATGGGTAATCAATGGCTTAGGGTAAGGAAAAGCATGAGTCAAGCAAATTTCTCGCATCGACTTAGGCAATGTTAAGCTGGAGCGAAAATGTTTTAAGGAGCCCACCAATGGCTGTCGCATTGAGCACACTAGAAGCAAACGTCCTCCAGCTTTTAAGCAAGCAAAACACGTACCAAGGATTCTATTCTGACGATCAGATCAAGTTCGCGGTGAATGACTCCCTGGATTACGTCTACGCGAATATGATGTTCAACGGCGAAGGTTGGTTGACGACAATCGGAACTCTCGACACTGTGGCAGACACAGCGACCGTAGCTCTCCCAACCGACACGGTTGTGATCCACCAGGTCCGCTATTTGCATGGTGATGTGTTCGTGCCTCTCCAGTACGATGACGATTTCGACCGGTATCAGTATTCTGGGGACCAGGAGACAGTCTACCCGACGACATACCGGCTCGTCGGCACGGATATCTACTTCAATCCAATCCCTTCAGTGGTTGGCACGGATCACGTTCAGATTGAATACTCCACATTCCCCGTGGAACTTGATATGGATGCGGATCTTGCAAGTGCTCAAATCACGCGGGGCTTGCAACGCTTTGTCACGTACCGAGCAGCCAGCATTTGCCTAACGACTACCGATAGGGCAAACTCACCCTGGAAAGAATATGAAATACAGTGGTGGCAATACTTGCAAGATTTGCTGAGCAAGCGCATCCGTGCGCCTCAGCCGATTAAGGACTTTCGGACGATATACTGATGACATACACGTACATGGACAGCCCCTTTACAGGCCCATACTATCAGTGGTTTTGCGACCTCGGATATCCCCAGTGTGATTTGCACGTTTTCGAGTCGGGAGAGTGGGCCATTCTCGAGATGATAAACGCACCTGTGGTCCCTTCGCTGACTCAGTGGAGATGGATAGCTAAGGGCTTTCGCAACATCGAGCCCAACCAGAGCCGAGTGAAGCGGATTCTCGAGCAGATCGACCCGCGCAAGAGGTGGATCTGGGAGCTGGAAGAGAAGCGCAGCCAGGAACTCGAAGCCCAGCAGAATGCCAGGGAAGAGCGAGCCGAAGAGCTTGCGACTGAGTGGACCGATTCAGTTGTGAGAAACCCTGACCTTATGGAGCGCATCGCGAAGAATGGCGCAGAGGAGCTTCTTCCGCACAAGATTGCCGAGAATATTCCCGACAGCAAACTGAAAGGCGTGTGATGAGACAGAATCTAATCCTTTTGACAATGAGCCCACTGGCCAAGATTTTCCTGAAGCGATTTCGCGTCCAGAACCCGGACGGATCCGAAACAATCGTCCGAGCTGAGGAGCTTCTTGATGACCCCAGCCGGATTTGGAAGGAAGAAAAGTTCTGTGTCCCGTTCACGACGTGCGCGGGCAATATTCCATTTTGGTCTGGGGTGCCTCTGCCGATTCAGGACCAACAACAGCGAGACGTACTGATCGGAGGCCGCAGCGGATACGACGGCCAGGAAACTGACGAGACCGGACTTGTCCTTCTCGATGTTGAAATGGACGTGCTGAGCGGAATCTTTCAGGTCATGAGCGGCGGCAAGATGCCCGCAATCGAGAAGAAGATCAAAGAGGCGATGAAGCAGGCCCGCCAGGAATCCGATGCCAGGTGCATGGCCGCAGCCAGACGAGTTTTCCAGCGGATGCAGATGCAACGGCGCAGCATCGAAGAAGACGGGAATGACTCCTACACGCCCAGCACCACAGAGCGACTTGTAGCACTTGTGATGGAAAAAGAGGCAACCGCAGAAGTTCAGAGACAGAGTGCAAGAGACGAGTCCTTTGCTGCTACAATGGCAAGAATTGAAAAGGCCGGAGTGAAGAATGCAGCACACGACGAGATTCGAAACTGACGACTTCCGCAACGGGATTGTCGTCTCAAAGCGGAATATCAACCTAGATTTTACGCTAAGCCAGGAATCGGTAAATCTCTCAGCCGGAGGTTACGACGGTTGGGGGCCTAGAATCGGCATTGCTCCAATTCCCTATCAGAGCGTGTATGCGGCGGTAGCCAACTTCTTGGAGGCAGGAAGCGAGAGGACGAGCGAAGACAACAAAACCGGGACTTATCCAAGTCTGAACCGTAGGCGGCGAACCCTTGGAATCCTGGGCTTTGAAACACTCTTGAACGACAGCCTTGTCGCAAAGAGCACGAAGCGCGTCTATCTGATGATTTGCCAGGACTCCACAGACAAGATTCGCGTCGTACACACTGGCGAGCGCACAACGAACGCGATTGACCCAAACTACAAGTGGGGCGGATACGCGCAAATCACGAGCGGCTATCCGACGGTTCTAGGCGGGAACTTCACCAGGCAAATCCCAGGCGGAACACTGGCCGAAGGGCTCGCAGCGCAGGATGATGAATGGAACAATGACGGGACGCGAGTTGATACCCGCGTTCGCTTGTCTTCAATGTGGCGCGTTGGTCCTGTGGACGACTTCCTAGACGTAGGTGAGGCTGTGAATTGGTCCAGTGTCAGCTTTCTGACAATCACAGGCCCGACATTTCGCATCCCTCAACTTGTTGCCACAGTTGCGAGAACGAAAGCGCCAGAGGGCAACAGCGGGACAGGCAACGATACACCGGGTGACCTATGCCTGAGTCTTACGGGTAATCCGAATGACTACTTTTACGAACTGAATCTGAACGAGCCACGCACAGGATTGACTTTTGTTGGGATGCAAGACGCATTTCCAGCGTGGCGCATCTACTACGAATGGAACTTCGACGAAGCAACAAACTTTGTTCGAGAAAATACCAAAGATTTTTACTGGAACGAGAAGCAGTATTCGCTCTCGAACGTCGGAACGGCGACCCTTCGGAGTTCTCCAAACACCACAACCGATATCGACCTTGTTTACATATACGACAATGCTTTCCGGCATCGCGCAGCGTACAAGTACATCGGCATCGCAGTTCAGAACAAGCCCTATATGTGCATTTGGCGCGATGATCACAACTCAATATCAGTCCACGCTTACGGCATCAGCTCTGCTTCGCCAGGATACGCAGACAACAAGGTTGAGTTTTTTGACGCAAACAACCTAGCATACTTCAAGCCAGCGCGAGCGACCACAGCAACGGCAGGCGGAAGTTACAAAGAAAATGACGCGGTGGTCTCCACAGTGTGGGCAAGGTGGCCGAGCTTCGATAGCTCAGCAGCAACAACCTTCCCAAGCTATTTGACTCTCGGAGCAGCAAACACCGGACTTCTTCGCGCAAATACAAACTACGAGTTCACCTACAGTGTTTTTGACAAGACTCTGAACTACGAAACAAACGTGGGAGTTCCTGCGAAGTTTCGAACCGGAGCTACTGACAATGTTGCTCTTGTGATTCTTAAGGCAGTAGCTTCGGGTAGTTTTGTCATATGTCCAGAGGGACAGAATCTTATTGCAGATTCAACACAAACCTTCTCTGAAAGCTTTTTGCAGAACATTAACTTTCTTGAATACAGATTCTACTACAGGGAAATTGGTACGTTTGAATGGCTCCCAGCGGGACAGGTTCCAGCCGCAGAGTTCACCTATACAAGCGAAATCAACTCCTGGGAATTTTGTGCGACTGCAATAGCTAGCCTGCCTGGTGGACAGCCTGGCGGATTTGTCGACTACAGCCCGCTGCCGAACGAGGATTTTGTTGACAGTGTAAGCTTTCAAAACCGCGCCTACTGGCTTAGCCGAAGAAGTCTCTACTTTTCTCTGAGAAACAATCCTCTCGCCTATCCCGTGCGCAATGCCGTTCCTTGTCCTAGAGGCGAGTTCAGAGGGATGATCACTCACACATATCCCGGTGAAGCTGAACAAAGCTCCAGGCTTGTCATCTTCGGTTCAGAAGAAACTTACGCAGGTCGATTCGTCGTTGGAGCCGAGACACAACAGCGCGTGAGAGTCGGGCCAGACGATGCGGGAACTTTCCCGGTTGATGGGTCAAACTTTATCGTCGATGCCTGGACAAGCAACACGTCCTTTTCAGGGCGAAGCGCAGTTGTCGCGGAAGGCGTGCTTTACTTCTGGGGACCACAGGGCATTTACAGAGACGATGGTGTCAGGCTCCCTCGCAAAATCAGCGACAATCTCGAGCCGTGGATTGATTCAATCTTCGACGCAAACAACACAGACAAGATTCACGCAGTCTACAATCCGCAGACAGATGAGGTGATTTGGTTCTACCAGGCCCCACAGGACGCAAGCGGAGAAAAGGCGAGTCGTGCTCTCGTGTACCACACGAAGACAAGCGCATTTTACAGATGGGAATTTCGGGATCTCGTCGTTGATTGGGCCAGAGTGCTTGATGACGTTGTGACAGATGCGGACTTTCAGGGTCTGTCAGGAGCGCGAGTTGTTGCTGCGATTCGAGACCCAGGAACAACAATATCGCGAACAGTCTATTTTGATGAGATGGTCAGAGCTTGCGATATGCAGGTCGACAGTCTGTACCTTGTCCAGCAGGTGCAACATCCCTCCGCGACCTCGAGGCGACTTGTCTTTGCAACTGGCCCAGCAAGTATTGCTAGCAAGACGGGAACAGCGATTGTCCAGGGCTTCCAGAAATACACGGGCGACGAGACGACAAACCCCGACGGCATTTACACGATTACCGGAAGCGGAGCCAACTACATTGACATTGAGCGGCAGAGTGCGTCTGCGGACTTTCCTGCGACAAGCTACAGTGTGGAGAACTACTTTCCTGTCTGGATTGCCGACGAGCACTCATTCGATTGGAAGCTCGAGTCGCAGTATTGGGCTCCAGGCGGAATGCAGTTTTGGGGGAGGTGGCTCTATGCGCACTACAGCTACCAGGTAGACTTAACCTATGACGGGCCTGGCGGATCGTATGATATCGCATGCCAATATTTCTCATTGCCTGGAACTGACAACAGTCCAACGACAACGGCACTTGCGGATAACAGTCGCGGAAATTGCCAGATTCTGAACTCTATTCCCTTCACCAAAGACAATGCGAGTGGTCAGGCGTTAAGATTGGTCTTGTCAGGGACTCATTTGGCTGGAGAGTGGAATTTGCAATATCTCGCCCTGGATGTGAGCCCACAGGACCGAGCAAATATCAGATTTTGGGAGGGTTAAATGGTATCGCCATTACTGCTTGGATTTATACAAGATGACAAAGGTGAGGATTACTTTACCAAGTTTGACAAAAAATTCATCTCAGGCGACTGGGACGCACGAGCGCAGCGGAAGAAAGAGCAGAAGTCAGCAGCCGAGCAGTCTGCAAAGAGGCAAGAAGAGCTTATCGGTGGACAGGAAGAGCGCGGTACAGGCTACTTTCAAGATGAAAGCTTGAGAAACAAAGAACGCGACATTGTCGACAATCGCTACCAGCGAAGCGCAGGCGAAAATATCGACGAAAACTATCGAAACGTCAGACGCTCGGAGGCAGACTACCGCGACGATTTGCGCCAAGCTGAAAACGTCTCAAATGAGAACATGCAGAACGCAAAGAGCGCCTATCAGACCCTGAGCCCTTATCACCGTGACGCGATGCAGAGCGCCAGGACAGAAGCAGATAGCGCAATGAGTCTGCAAGACTACATGGACCCAAACAATCAGGTGGCGAGTGGAGTCAGAGACCTCTACAACCAAGAAGGCGAAGGGATGTTCGGTCGATACGACCAGCAAGCCCAAAATATCCAACGACAAGGCCAGGCCAACTATGGAGTTTTGTCGTCTCTTGGCTCGCAGGCAGCAGCGCAGGCGATGGCGGGCCAAGGGCCGATGACGGTAGGACAACAGATGGCACAAATGGCTATGGCGAATCAGCAGGCTGGAGAGGCATACGCAAATACTCAGCGAAGAATGCAGCAGCTTCGAGACATGGGAATGAGTGGGCGCGAGGCTTTGCGCCAGGCCGGACTTGAACGCGGATTCGAGAGATCCGACCGTGCGTACGAAGCTGGCCGACTGGCTAAAGAAGACCTTGCCCGAAGGATGAGCGACTACGAAGGATTTGAGGACCGAAACATTAACCGGACAAGCGGGATCTCGGATAGACTTGTCGGACTCAGTGGCCAGGAGCTGGGAAGCCGAGGACGCGAAGAGCAGACACGGTTTGGCGGCCAGATGACCAAGGACACCCTGGCGCGAGACACTCCACTGCAACGACTGGCCCGTGAAAGCGGATTAAGTCAGCAAGAGCTTGAATACTTCAACCAGCTAGACGCGTTGAAGATGGGCCGTGAGGATATCAATCTAGATCGCGTGCTTGGTCGGATGCAGGCAGAGGGTGCGCAGCAAGCAGCAGATGAAGCCGCTAGACGAGGACTTCTCACGGCTGGCATCTCAGCAGCCGGAACAATCGGCGGCGCAATGGCTGGAGGGCCAGCAGGCGCATCGCTTGGTGGACAAGCTGGACAGGTGATAGGCCAAGCAATGGGACCAACAACAGCGCCACCAGTGGCATCGACACAACCTCCAGCGCAATCGGGATACACGAGCTTCGGGACTTCAAGCTACCAACCTCCGAGCTATCAGCAGCCGCAATATATGCAGATGTTTAACCAGCCACCTTATCAAGGCCCTTACCGGCCAACAGTCAATCCGGGGTATTCACAGTATGGATGAGAAGATAGTTGAGAGTATCGTTGAAAGAGCAGCCGAAGCAGCAGTGCGAAAGCTTCAGGAGCTGCCTAGGCAGGAAGTTCAGGTCGCGCAAGATCAAGAGCCAGCGAAGATTGAAGAATATGGCTTCGCAATTGAGCGCAGATGGTTTTGGGCAAGGCGGTACAAAGTTGTGGGTCATATGGAAGAGCGAGCCCAGAAGCTGGCCAGCGGTGAGATTGTGGAAATCAAGCCGCGCATGATTTTGCAGATGAAAGACGGGACCAGGATTTGCATACCTGACATAGAATCCAAGAGCTTTCGGGTTTATCCTCTTCCCAGGGGGTGAGTATGGGATACCGCGTCACAGAAGAATATCAGCCACAATACAGGCAGGTCAGGCCCTACATGCAGACTGGCCCCTTGCCCGGCGACCGTTTCGACAAAATCCGGCAGCAGATTGCTGAAGAAGGCAGAGTTCGAGCGCAAGGGCTCCAGGACCTTGTCGAGAAGCCGATCGAGGCATGGCAAAAGGCCAGCGACAGGGCTTTGCAGCGTGGCGCGACAGAAGAAGCAATCGAGACCCAGCGCGCACAGCGGCAGCTTTCGGGACTTCAGCAACGAAAGGCGCAGCAGGACCTTGCACTTGCTGAAGAGTTTGGACGAGCAGAGCGCGAAGCATCACTTGCGAGCACCCGCGAACAGATGGAAGCATCTCGAGTCCAGCGAGCCCTAGCAGAAGAACAGGCCGATATCATGCGCGAGGAGCTTCCGACGGGGCGCACGGTGATGCAAGAGCAGATTCTTGCGCCAATCGAAGCGAGCCAGCGCAGCGCACAGCTTGCAGAGCGGCAAATGAACATCGCAGAGCGCAACGCGGTAGCCCAGGCGGAGAATTTGAGACTTCAGCGCAAAGTGACCCAGCTTGGAATCGACGAGCAGGAGCGAGCGGCGCGAGTTCGAGGGTTCCAAGCACAGATTGCAGCGGAGACGGACCCGCAGCAAAGAGCAGCACTGATTGACAATCTCAAAGAGCTAGGGACAGCAGACGAGATTGGTCAGGCAGTGTCAAATCTCAAGGCCGGAGAGCTTCAAAATGAAATGATGCGCCGCCTGATGATTCAGAGCGACCCAGTAGAACAGAACAGACTACAGCGCAGCGTGGAAGCGCAGCGAGCTTCACAGGTAGCCAATTCTGTGACGCAGGAGCTGGACCAGGCGATTGCAGACCTGTCATCGGCAGCGCCAGACAGTTCGGAAGCGCAGAGCGCAGCCTTGCGGATTGCACAGATTCTTGAACGCTATGGATACACGACCGAAGCGGAGTCGATGGGCAGCAAATGGGACTTTGAGCTTGGGAATGTGCTTCAGGGCAAGAATCCGGTCCAGTCTCGAACGCAGATTGCGAAAGAGGCAAGAGCTAAGCTCTACAGGCGCATTGCGGCAGATATAGAAGCCCAGTACGGCGACTTTTCGAGCCAGAAGCAGTTTGCAGATCAACTCAGACGCAAAAGCTTGAACATGGGCGAGCAGATGTCGACGGGAAATCTGTTCCAGGCGCAGGGAGGCAATGCCATCCCGACAGTTCCAGGCATTTACAACCCAATCGCGCCCCAGCCTGGTCAGCAAATTCAACCTGCACAGACGCCGCAGTTTGAGAGAGCGCCGGACGGTTCAATCAGGCTTAAGCAGCCGAATCAACAGGCGGCGCAGAGTCAGCCGGGAATGTTGACGCCGCAAATGCTCGATATTCTCAAACAGGGACGTCAGAGAACACAGGTGGGCGGACGATGAGCTACGAAATCGAAATTCAGGCGCAGGACGGAAGTACGGCGACCGTTCCCGCGAGTAAGGTCGTCTCAGACCTTCAAAATGTGGGAGTCCAGGCGACTCTTTCCCCAGATGGTCAGATGCTCCAGTATGACTTAGAGGGGACTCCAATGGAGATGCCTCTAACTGATTTTGTCGAGCAGTCCATCGGGCCAGTGCTCTCACTTTCGTTCTTGCCGCAGGCTACAGACTTCACGACCGTCGATCCAGAACTCAGGCTCGGAATCGAGAACCTTCCAAACGACAGCTTGCGGCGCAAGTATCTGGAGCTGAATCTTGAGAGCCAAGGGATTGAGAATCCGCAGCTTGTGGGCAAGGGCTCAGACTGGGCTCTTTTCGATCCGACCGACGGAACCTACAAAGCGTTGACAAACAAGCCTGGACTCGACCTCTCCGAACTCGGCCAAGTGGGCGCAATTGGAGCCCAGGCCATTGGCTCGATCCTTGGCGGAGCTTTGGGAGCTGGCGCAGGCACAGCAGCAACACCAGGATTTGGATCATTCGCAGGCGGGGCAGCAGGTGCGGCACTTGGTGGCCAGCTCGGACGCGGCGCGGTGGATGCCTACCTTGCGGCAGCCCAGCCAGGATACAGAAACTTTCTCGGGAGTCTTGGGGGTGAAGAGTTCGCAGAGATTGCAAATGAGCGAACCAGACAGGCCGCTCTTGATATGGCCTTTGGAGGTCTTGCGGGCGGTATCGGTGCACTTGTCCCAGCTCTGAGCAAGGGCGCAATCACAAGAGGCGGCGCAGCGGCAGGGCTTGGACTCGAGAAAGCGGCAGGCGCAGGGCGCAAAGTGCTCGGTGCAGCCCAGAATCCACTTGGCCAACAGCTCGGCGCAGAACTTGCCTTCGGAACTGGACCGATTCAGCTCGGTGCGTGGCTCGCGCAGGCTCCAGCGTGGCTAACGAAGAAGGCTCCACAGTTGATGGGATGGACGGGGCGCAAGACAGGCAGCGAGGGACTCGAGAATCTCGCAGAAGAGCTTGGGAAGCGAGTGCCAGGCGGCATTCCAGCCGACGATTTTGTCAGACAATGGCAAGCGCGATTCGGCGGCGGCTTCAGACCAGGGCCAGGAATGCAGGAGGCTGGAGCCGAGGAGGTTCTAGGTCGCGCAGGCCGGAAGGTTGGGCAGAAGTTTGACCAATGGCGAAATGCCCGCAACGCAGCCAAGGAGCAAAAGGCTTGGGAGTTCGATATGGGAGTTCGAGGCAGGAAGCCGACAAATTTCCTGAACGAGAATCTCGGCCCGTGGAGCGCACAGCAGGGGCTGGAATCTCTAGGTAAGAGTGTTGGGCGCGGCGCAGAGGCTATCGGTTCGATCGGTCGAGGAGTTGAGGGCGCAATTGAGCAGGGAATGCGAGGCGTGTACGGAGCGACTCGCGCAGGACTCTACCCAGTTGAGAAACTCGGCCAAGGAATGCGGGTCGGATTCGGACTTGCCCAACCCCTCGAGTATAGGACGTATGGCGCACTTGGCAGTAGACTGACAGAAGAACAATTTTAGGGAGACCAGCAATGGCATTTGCATTGACGGATGCGAATTTCGGGAAAATCGAAATTCCAACAGCAATCAAGAAAAGAGGGCTTCAGTACATTGAATTGAAGGTGACTCGCGGAGCCTCCGATACGGATCTCGACATCGGCAACAGCGCAGGGACCTTTTGGACCGCAGCAATCGCAGATGGGACATATGGGACACTTGCGACAAACGCACTTCGTGAGTTCCAAAAAATCGAAGACAAGATTGACGGAATTGTCAGCCTTGAGATTCTCGGCGCAAATGCCCCTCTCTTGCGTGTTGCGTCTGCATCTGCCGCGACGAACTACGACGTTTCAAACGGCGGAACTTATCCGCTCGTTGTGCCAGAAGTGACGCTATTCAATGACGCAGCCCCAGCAACGCTATCCGTGCGGCTTGTGGTATCTTTGACCGACGAAACAAACACAGTTGACTTCAGCTACTGAGGAGAATTTGAAATGGCTTTCGGACTTTCATCAATCAAGGCATATGGCGTTCCTTCTTACGAGTACAGCGGCAACAAGTTCGTCCAACATCTGGAGCTTGAAATCACAGGCACCACAGCAGACGTTACTCTCGACATTGGCGACACAAGCGGGACATTCTGGACTGACGTTTCGGACGCGGCAGCAGCCAAAGTGATCGACCAGATTTACGCGAAGGTCGAAAAGCACTTCTCCCTGAGCGTTCCCGAACTGCTCGCAAAGGTTCCAATTGCTTCGGGTGACACTGTAGCGACCGGAGAGTACAAAGTTGCTTCGCCAGAGAGCACAAGCTTCGAAATCACTCTCTTCGCAAATGAGGGGCTCACATCGTACAATCTCGCAATGAGCTGGAGCCTCCAAGACGGAGAGCTGCCAATTGAGTATGCTGGATGAATGATCTGACGAAACACTATCTGCTCCAGACGATTGAAGTTATGGAGCAGAATTTTTTGAGCCAACTCAAAGTGCTTCGGGGCACAATCCTTGCAAGTATGCCTGAAGAGGTGAAGGCCCCGACGCGAGTCGAAATGAAGAGGAAGGAAGTTGACGCAAACGCGGAACTTGCCAAGTTCTTCGGCGACATCGAAGGCGTGAACGTAAGGGGAGCAGATGAGCGCAACATTCCAGCCAGCGAAACGGGAGACAAGTGATCTTCCCTGGTGCGAAGATTCCGTAGAAAAGCTGGGATCGACCGTCTCCACTTTCGTCGAAAAGAACGAAAGCTATATCGGCGAATGGGGCAAACGTTGGTACGAGAATTTTCAGTTCATCTACGGCAATCAGTCGGTGATGTGGAATGAGAAATACGGCGTACCCGTAGACTATGACTTCCTTCGCCAGCAAACACCGTCAGTCAATCAGCAGAGTCAGACCAACGTCAGCCGAACCATTTTCGAGGCTTTGAAGGCTCTGATTTTCTCCTCTATGCCTGACTGGGACGTAGCGACTGAAGAAGAGAGCCACAGACAAGGCAAACGCTTCCAGAAGATTTGCCAGAAGCTTTTGGATTGCTACAGCGAGCGCCTGAACCTCGAAGAGCAGCTTGACGACGCAGCAGGAATCTTTACCGGATTCGGAATGGTCGCAGGCAAAGTCTCTTGGGACAAGGCGCGCGGTGGTGTGCGCACAGTGCCAAAGATGGTCGAGAAAGAAATCACAGTCCAGACAACCGAGTATATCGAAACCCCTCAGGGGATTGTTGAAGTCCCAACAGTCGCGCTTGATGAAAACGGTGATCCAGTCGTTGAAACGCGGTTGGTTGAAGCTCGCGATTCAAGCGGTGCTGTCATCACTGAGACGAAATGGGAAGGTGATGCCAGGTTAGACATTCTGACACCGTTTGAATACCGGCGCGACCCGACGTCTCACGACGGTAACGACGCAAAATACTATCAGCACTTGCGAATCCTCGACTTTGATGACTTCTTGCGCGAGTACGACGAGCACGAGGGACGGACGAGATTCTACAAAGACATTCGCCCAGGACTTTTCGAAGGCGAGCGGTGCTATCGCTACGCTCTGCGCCATTACATGAGAATGGTCTTTGTCACTCCCGTCGTCGACGATAGACGCGGTGGAGTTGGGACAATGAGCCGAGTCAAGCGCGACTTGCAGGATCACAAACTGCTCGTCATCGAACACTATGACAAGCCATGCCCCGAGAAGTGGCCAGAGGGTCGCAAGCTTGTCATCGTCAACGGCTACTGCACGCACGTTCACAAGCCGCAGTTTACGACCAAGAAGCCAGGCGGATGGCATCCGTTCTGCGAGGCCAACTGGCTGAAACTCAGACCAAGCCCGATGGCAACCTCTGCCATGAACGATGTGACAGCAAAGAATCGCGAGCTGAACAGACTGGACAGCTTGATTGACACGAGCACTATGCGGAACCTGGGCTCTATGCTCCTCGTCAAAACAGGCGCAGGACTGGACCCACAGCGCATCTTTGGCGAGCCTGGGCAGATACACGAAGTCAACAACGTCATGGACGTGGCGCGGTGGGTCAGGGATGACCAGCCGGTGCCGAATGTGCTGGACAAGCTTCGGGAACAAAAGAAGCAGGACAGCTACGAAATCTCTGGAGCCCAGGACGCTCTGAGAGGCGACCGTACCAAGGGCGTGACATCTGGATATATGCTTAAGATGCTCCAGGAGAGAGAAGAAGCGAGACTTTCACCCGCAAGGCGCAGATTTGAACGCTGGGTCTCGACATTGGGTGAGAAGATGATCGCTTGCGTCCGCTCCAATGCTGAGAATCTTGGAGAGGACATTTTCGGGACTCTGAAGCGCAGTGCAGCGGGAGAGTTCACAGCAAGCGACATTCAGACATTCTTGCGGACTCCTCTTGATTTCGGAGTCGATATTCGAGTGGAACCAGGTTCAATGATTGCCAAGAGCAAGGCGAGCATCCAGGCGACCTTGCTTGATGTAGTGCAGAAAACTCCAGCGGGTGCGAGACTCGAGAATCCCGCAGTGCTGGACAAGTTCTTGAAGTTCTTCGACGCCGACTTGCTCAGAGACCAGAGCGCGATGCACAGGGACCGCGCAGAGAAAGAGAACGAAAAGTTTGCAGACTTGGGACAGCTTGGACCGAGTGCGAAGGGTGTTAACATGCCTATGGTGATGCCTATCGACGATGACGCCTTGCACATCCAAGAGCACGAGGCGGACATGATCGAGAAGGCCGAAGAGCTTCAGGCGAATCCGTTCGAGCTCGAAATGCGGCTTTTCCATATCGAGATGCACCGGATTGCAGCGAAAGAGAAGAAGGGCGAGCTTGTGCCAGGCTCTATCAACACCTTCCCGCAGACCTACGAGCAGTACAAATCTCTGGGAGCGCCAACAGCGGGCCAAGTCGTTCAAGGTCAGGTCCAGACCGACCAGGCGAAGAAGATGCAGCCTCCTCCGCCTCCGCAGCAGCCAAACGGAGCCACAGCGCAGCCAAAACCGCCACAGGCCCCTACAGGACAGCAGCCAGCGCCAGGCATGGCAGGACCGCCACTTAAGCAGCCAAGTGCGCCAGCGGCGAACACTCCACCGGCAGCGCAGGGAGGCCCGACATGATCGCAAAAATCATCAATCTCGCAGAGGCTCGTGGATGGAAGGCTTTAGAAAAGGCTCTGAAGAGAGATCAATATCTCGAATCGGTTACGAAAACCAATAACCCAGTATATTTTGCAGACAAGTATGACGCAGGGAATAAAGCCATTGGGCGGGGTATGGAGCTTGTTGCCGTGGCAAAACCTAAAAGCCAAAGCGAAGGCATTCCAACATTCTGGCGCGACTTGTTCAGGGAGGATATGCCTGGCTTCCATGTTGCTGACGCATTCAAGGGCAATCGCAAAGGCGGGGGCGTTGTCAGTCAAAACCAAAGAGCCATGCAAATCTACGGCCCGACCAACGATGAATACTGGAAGATTCGGGAAAGAAGAGGACTGAGCGCCGACCCTTCAAAGTGGACACCTGAAAACTTAAGAGAGGGGCACACGCGAACTGACCGAACTCTTTCTGAGTTGATGCTAGATTTTACCGTCAATCGACGTGAGAAGCCTTCAATCTTCTTTGCAGATGGAACGACGCTATGAACGATGTGCAGCGCAGACAAAAGGCATTGGCAGTTGTGAGGGACATGGACACTGACGCAATCGTTGAGATGATTCAGCTTGCGCCAGAGGGCAAAATTCCAACCCCTGCTTTTGACGAGCTGATGCAGACTCTAGCTAAGGAAGAGGAGACTCCGGATCTTGATGCAGAACTCTTCATGAACGAGCGGACGCCAGACCTCGAAATCACAGAAATCGACCGGTCCATGCCGCAGCCAGGCTTGAGAGCTTCTGAGGTCATTTCTCAAAAATTCGTACTGGGCCAAGGTCCCTTGGAGCCGGACAAATCGCGTATCATGTTCGCAGGGCCAGGAAAGATGGAGGCCGAGAAGCTTTCGCTTGATGACTTGGACACTCCAGACGCGGAGTATCTAGGCAAGCTCTACGAGTCCGACGGAAGCGACAGAGAAAACTACTCAGACGACGAGAGCTGGATATGAGCATTTTGGACAGGATGAAAAGCGACGATGAGCGGCTAGCGGCAATCATGCAGCGGGTAGGGAGTTCGTTTGACCCTGCGACCATGCCTCCAGACATGCGCATTGAACACATCGAACTCAAGCGCAAGAAGCCCAGGCTAAGCAAGATTCTAGGTGACGCCAATCCGCTCAAGGCTGAAGATGCTGAGCTTTTGCGCGAGTATTTTAGACTGACGAAGGGGAGCTGAGAATGGAAAGCTATGTTGTTCAAATCGACAACGTAATCGACAACACAGGGGTTCTGACTCAGATTTACCCCGATTGGATGACAGCAGGATCAGCGCCAGCCGCAGGGGTGGAGATTCGCCAGCCGGTCGACGGCATTCTTTACGAAATGGCAATCTACCCGGACGATGCTCAAGGCGGAATCCTCGAAGTCTACGACATCGCAGGCGAGAAGAGCGGGTCGAATGATGTGAATACCGCAACAGACATCACAGCTGCCTATCTAGCTGCACAGCTTGCAAGAGACGAGCCCAGAGCGAAGCTCATTTGGAAGCAAGAGTTCAAAGCAGACCCAGGACTGACGACGAAGAAGTTCACGCAGCGGACTAAGATTCATTTCGGGCTTGCGGTTCGGTGGATTACAGCGGGCGTGACGACGGACACAAAGACGGCGAGCCTGAACATCACTTCAGAGGGTCTTTACCGAAAAATTTCAGTTCAGGGGTAAGCGATGCCAACAACCTTACGCGAGTTCATCCAGAACAAGGCAAGCGACGACCAGGACGTAACGGTTGGCGTAGTCTTTTCCGTTGCTGGAACTGACGGCAAACTCTACGTGCTTGAAACGAACCCAGCCGACCCGACCTTGCCTACGGGTGCAGCACTCACATACGACCGTGACGGAACACCGCAAACCCCGACTTACGACACGACGACGCCAGGCAATATTAGGCCCCTTCCAGTGATTCAAACGCTGGACGGCGCAGAGATTGACTACAACTCAGGAAACGCAGGCGCAGGTACACAGAGAGTTGTGCTTGCTTCCGACTCTCCAGCAATCCCTACGACAAGCGGCGAAACAGTCAGCGAGTTTGCGATAAATGACAACAGCTCAACCAACATCACCACAGGCGGATATGTGGAGCTTATTGCATCTACAAGTGCGGATACTGTGGCGATTGAAATCTGGGACACCGGCGGACGGTGGTACTATCTGGCAACGGGAGCGGCAGCCTCTGAAACGGATGTGCTCGTCATTCCGCCAGGCGGACAGGGAAAAATTCCATTAACCATTGCCTCAGGCACTCGTCTATCGGTTAAGGCCATTGATGGCACCGCAGACGCTGGATATTTGGGAATTAACACATATGCCTAACTCACCTGTGATTTATCGTGGCAACAATGCTTTCAACTTAAAGGACAATATCCAGTCTCAAACCTTTGGAGCGCTAGCAAGCAGTAATCAGATCTTATTAAATGGGACGGGCGGCGGAAGCACGACGATAAGCGCAAACTTTAGCACTGCGCGCACGGTAACTTTTCCCGATATTGGAGCAGATTATAATCTTGTTCCTGCTAGCGGAAATACGGCAATCGCTGGAACGAAAACGTTCACAAGCCCAGTCTATTGCACCACTGCGACGGCTGGTTTTTACGCAAACTCAAGCGGAGCTGCCGGACAAGCTTTCTTCAGGATGCAAAACACGACGCAGTCATGGTCATGGATCATGAACAGTGACACAACCAACGGCGTTACTTTGTACGACTGGACAAACACCACAAGCCGCTACAAGTTTGGTTTAGATGGTATTTTTGATATTTTTGCGACAAGCAATCAGATACGGTTCGGCACAACCAACACCACGACAATCTCAGCCACAGCGCCGAGCAGTTCACTGACGCTGACGATTCCAGATGCTGGGACAAATGCGAATTTTGTCTTGTCGGAATCAGCGCAGACGATTGCAGGAGCATTGACTCTCAGTAGTGCGCTTACAATCACACCGACGACAAATCAGCTCGTTCTTGGCACCACAAACACGACCACAATCAGCGCTACAGCTCCTTCTAGCTCGCTCGTCTACACGATGCCAGACGTTGGCGGTAATGCTGATTTTGTCATGACAGCCGGAGCCCAGACGATTGGCGGGGCGAAGACGTTTAGCTCTCCAGTCTCTATCAGTGATTCAACAACAAATGCAGCTTTGAATATTACGAGTCAAAGCACGATAGTAAATAACAATGATTTATTTGGTGCTATCAATTTTGTCTCCAGCGATGCGAGCGCAGGAGCATCGGGGACCAGAGTTAAAGTGACTGGTCAGGCTTCTGATTCTGCCGGTGGAATTGGAGCAGGCGCTTTTGTTGTTCAGGTAACAGATGCCAGCACTACAACACTGACTGAAGTTTTTCGAGCGCAGTCAACCGGATCCGGAAATTTTGAATCCTACTTTTTGAACGGCAACGTCGGCATAGGGACGGCGAGCCCAACTGCTAAGCTACATGTTTCAGAAGATTCTGCTAATGCATACATTAATCTCACTAGAACTGGCACCACTCCTCACCGTCTACTACTCGGAGCAGAAAACAGTGGTTGTAAACTTTATGCTAGAACCACAGGCACCACAGCCGGACCGATGGCTTTCCTTTCGGGAACAACACAAGCAATTGCATATGATACAGCAGGAGCCGTCACGCTAGGGCCGAGTGGGGCTGCTCTTAGACATAATGTAAATGGAGAAATAAGGGCTACCTACAATATAAATGCCGCCCCCGCAATAGAAATACTAAATACCAATTCCGGGACTTCTTCTGCTGCGAGAATGCTTTTAACCTCTAACGGGGGAACCGGAGTAATTGTAAAAAACTCCACTACAAATACAGCCGCTCCAGGGGCTGATAGGCTCGGCGTTATTAATGAAAGTGGGGGAGTATACCTTGCTCCCGGAGGCACTTCTTGGACAGCTATCTCCGACATGCGTCACAAAACTAAAATTTCTGACTTAGGGCAAGTTCTTCAGGGACTTCTAGGACTCTCTGTCTTCACTTACCAAACAGATGAGTCAGTAGCAGCAGGTAAAGCCCCGATTGAACTTGGCCTCTCTGCTCAAGAAATGCTCAACGTTGCTCCTGAGGTTGTAACAGGCTCTGAAGAAACTCAATATGGTATTTCCTATGACCGCCTCTCTGTTGTCGCAATCAAAGCAATCCAGGAGCTTGCTTCGCTGCGCTCCAGCGATGCTGACCGCATCGAGAAACTTACAGCCAAACTAGAAGCCGCAGAGGCAGAGATTGAAGCACTGAAAGGAGCCTCCCATGCCCTCTAAATCCCCAGCACAGAAGAAGCTGATGCAAGCAGCTGCGAACAATCCAGCGTTTGCGAAAGTCGTAGGCATTCCGCAGTCTGTGGCGCGTGAGTTTGTTGCAGCGGATAAGAAGCAAAAGCCCAAGAAGTAGACATCCCACAGTCTCCTGATAGAATGCCGGTTCAGCAAAAAGGAGACTGATATGAAGTATGATTTTTCAGCAAAGATTCTCAATCACCTGGGCGAAGCTATCAAGACAGAAGAAGACAAAGAGCTGACTCTAAAGGACGTCATCTTCGCTCTTGGCGGCATTCAGTACCAAGGCCAGAGCCCAGACGAGAAAGCCAAAATCGGCGCGGCATGCTGGAAAGCAGCAGCGGGCGACGACTTGACTTCCGAAGAAGTCTCAGCTCTTAAAAATGCCGCCAAGCAAGTGTACAATCCCATTGTCGTTACCGCAGTGACAAAAGCATTCGAACAGGAGGCCGCTGCCTCCAAGTAAGGAGGAAGCAATGACGAATCTTGTTCTACCGGATTCATCGACGACAACGCCGCTCGCTGGCGATGCCACTTACACAGGACCCTGGGAAGATGTGAGCAGCTATCCAGGAATCGCGGTTGCTGCTTTTTCGGACGTCAGCGGCACTCTTTACGTTGACTATTCTACTGACGCTTCAAACGTTGACAGCACTCTGACCTACGACGTTGCCGCCTCGACTCCTGAGCAGCATAGACTCGTAACTCTTAGACAGTACATGCGCATCCGCTACGTGAATGATTCGACACCACAGACAGAGTTCAGGCTGGAAGTGATTGCGGGAAATTTTGCAGCCCTGTCAGCGCCGCTCAACGCCGTAATTGCCCGCGATGCTGACGCGGGAATTGTCCGCTCCTATCCTGACTTCCTAGAAGTAGCAACGAACAAGTTCACCGGAGTCCAGGTAAACAACAAATCCGGGCGCAACGGCGACATCGACACCGCAACAGTGCCAGAATTCATTTGGGAAGCGGGAGGGCTGTACACAGGATTCCCGACGACTTCAGGCGAACTGATTGAGGTCGTGTCGACGGATGCGAACGACACGGCAGCAGGCACAGGGGCACGCGAAATCACAGTTTATGGACTTGATGCAAACGGACTCGTCCAAAGCGACACTTTCGCCACCAATGGCACGAGCGCGGGCGTGTCGAATCTTGTCTTCACGCGAGTCCATTCCGCTTTTGTTTCTGCCGCTGGCTCAGGAGGAGTCAATGCCGGAACTTTGACAATCCGACACAACACGACAACAGCGAACGTGTTCTTGACGATCGTCATTGGTCGTAATCAATCAAACGCGGCGGTCTTCACAGTTCCCTCAGGCAAGCGCGGAATCATCACGCGGATTCAGATTGAAGTTGACCGCGCTAATGTTTCGAGCATCGCAGGATTCCTCTGGACCAGAGCGCCAGGCGGAGACCCGGTGCGCTATCGCAGGCCATGGTCAGCTTCGAGCTCAAGCATTCATTCAGAAAAGCCCTACGGCGGTCTTGTCTTTCCAGCTTTGACAGACTTGGGGCTAATCGTAACCTCCTGTTCAGCGAATAACACAGCCGTTTATGGAAGCTTTGATATTGTGAACGTAGACGATGACTAATCATGCTAATCTCTTACATTGGAGGTAAGAGATGAGCAAAGAATCAATTACATATGCAACTGATATGATTGTGAAATTGCTCATAGCAGTCTGCACAATTCTGATCGGGCTTGCACAGAATCAACTTGAGAAAATGAGCGACGATATCAGCCGACTGACTCTTGCCGTCGCAGAAGTCTCAAAGGATGCGTCGCTTGCCACTCACGCGATTCAACGCATGGACCGGCAACTGTCAGCCAATGAGAACAAGGACGCGCAGGAACACAAGGAACTCCACATCACTTTGCGAAAGCTCAGGGAGTCGATTGATGAAGCGCGTCAGAAGTCTGGCCTTG
>Ga0070754_10000794_pt1 | contig 27460 bp, 43 predicted proteins | sample VirMetDEL_Sep_01_FD_75181 | JGI IMG/M metagenome (GOLD analysis project Ga0070754, IMG submission 75181) | Aqueous microbial communities from the Delaware River and Bay under freshwater to marine salinity gradient to study organic matter... | ecosystem: Environmental > Aquatic > Marine >...
CGATATGAAAGCAATTAAAATCCTCCTCCTCTTCGTTCTCGCAATCGTAGCGATCCCAGTTGGGATTGTTTACTCGGTTGGTGAGTCGCTCTTCTTTATTACCTCAGATATCCTCAGAAGCATCTGGAGAGCTATTTACGACCTCTTTCGGGACGTGTCGATAATTGTATCGGTTACAGCGTCAAAGTTCCTCAATCGGCTTCTAATGGATTCGGGGGTTCCTTTCGGGAATCATTCCGTTTCTGCTGTCCTGGGAGCCAACCAACGAGAACGTACTTTAACTAACTTAGGCAAATGGCTGACAGGTATATTAGACAGCATAGAACCAAACCATTGCCGAAAAGCATCTGAACGAGCAGGCATATAAATACAAATGAGCGAGATGAAAACTAAATTAGGCGTAATTGATTACGCTAGATATGAGCAACCTATGTTTACCGATCAGAGTAACAAGGACTGGGTGTTTTTTGGCGATGACAACCTCTATCCATTGTATTTGGACGACTTGTTTATTTCTTCGTCTATTCATGGCGCAATTGTGCAAGGCACAGCGGACATGATTTATGGTGAAGGATTGGACTGTGACATCAAAGATGATAACGTAGAGCAATGGGTTAAGTTAAAATCTATGTTTCGTCATGACAGCTTGAAACGAGCTGCTTTCGACCTCAAGCTATATGGCAATGCGTACTTAAATGTAATTTGGTCACAGGATCGCAGCACTATTAGCGAAGTTCATCATGTACCTGCAAGCACAATGCGATGCGGTAAAGCAGATGACAACGATGAGGTTAAAATATTCTACCATAGCACCAATTGGATTGAATCCAATCAATCTAATTTTAAGCCAAATCCAATTCCTGCTTTTGACGTAAATGACCGTACAGCCGCTAGTCAAATCATTCACATAAAAGAATACAGCCCTGTCTCTTTCTTCTACGGTATCCCAAGTTACAAGGGGGCTACAGCGTATTGTGAGCTAGACAAAAACATAGCTGAGTTCCATCTTTCTAACATAAAAACGGGGCTTTTTCCCTCTATGGTGATTAGCTTCAATGGAGGCATCCCGACAGATGACGAGCGCAGAGATTTAGAGCGTTTGATTTATGACAAGTTTGGGGGTGCAAGTAATGCAGGCAAAATTCTGATGACCTTCAATGACGGTCAAGACTCAGCACCTACCATTGAGCCGTTTAATTTACCTAACCCTCACGACACCTATGACTTTTTAGCAAAACAAGTATTTCAAGAAATCCTATCGGGACACCGTGTAACTTCTCCATTGCTGTTTGGCCTGCGATCAGAAGGTGGTGGTTTTGGTAGCAACGCAGATGAAATGCGTGACGCATACGATTTGTATAGCAAAACAGTTATCGAGCCATTTCAGCACACTTTGTTGCACGGCATACAACCTATCCTATCTGCTAGTAACATAGTTTTAGACGTGTACTTTAAAGACCTTGTGCCTGCAAGTTTTATTGAGCAAAAGGAAGAAGAAGAAAAAAAAAAAATCTTTTCCGAACAGCCAATTCGGATCACAGAAACTCAAGGCTCAATTTGGTTAAACCATTTAGCGGACAAAGATGCGCCACTGCCGAAAGAGTTTATGCTGCTAAAGGAGGAAACAGTTAGCGACACTAGCGATGACAAGCGTCTGCATAGCATGTATAAATTTGGGTTGGAAGATTATTCCAACTACGATTTAGTTTCGGAGTGGGGTGATGTAGTAAGTCCACAGGGCAATTTGTTTGCAGTACGTTATCAATATTTCAAGGCCACTAGCCAACAGCCAAAAGGCGAGAGTCGTGACTTCTGTGTTGAAATGATGGATTTAGCAGGTGCAGGTGTTCAGTACCGTTACGAAGATATTGGCAACATGAGTTCTGATGGCGTAAATGGACAATTTGCTGCTGCTGGTCAAAGTAGCTATGACATTTTTGAATGGGCTGGAGGCAAGAATTGCTACCACGGTTTCAAAAGACTTATATATGTATATGTACCTGATGGTCTTCCAGACACAGCAGATGGTCTTTATGAGGATTGGGACGCAGTTATGCGTCGAGTTGGAAACAACCCTTACGTAGTCCAGAAAGGAGAGGAAGCAATCGCACCAATAGACAAGCAATAATGGCTACACTGTATATCAACGCATCGCGGATTAAAAAAGACACGGCACTTGGTTCTGCTGTAGACGACAATTTGTTGCACCCCTATATTCTCATTGCACAGGATCGGTGGATTCTACCAGCTCTAGGAACAGACCTAGACGCTAAATTGAAGCAGGACATAATTGATAGCACGTTAGTTGGCAACTACGAAACATTGGTCACTGATTACATCCAGCCGTGTCTTGTGCAGCTTGCATTTGCTGAAGTGGCCTTTGTCATGCGATTGCGGTTTTCAAACAACAGCGTCACTTTGATTGACAACGAGCAAGGTACTAGCGCGTCAATGGGTGACATTAAGATGGTTGTACAAAAGGCTACGGAAATCGGTATGTTCTACCGCAGTCGTTTGGTGGATTATCTTTGTCACAACACAAGTTTGTTTCCAGAATATTCAAGCAACACGGGAGCAGATTTACATCCAAGCACACACAACTATTTTGGTAATCTCAATGTCGATAAAAACAGACTCAGGAGCAACAGAGAAATTCGTATCGCGCAAGGTATCGGCCTCAAAGATTTCTAAGCGAATAAAGAACGAGGCGAAACTTATAGAGTATATAAAAAGATGGACTACGATTTGATAGGTGTTGTTGTGGGGGCTTTAAGTGGCATCATTGCTACATGGGTGAAGCTCACTAACGAGGTGACAAAGATTAAGAGCCGTCTATTTTCTTTAGAAAAACAAGAAACGAAGGTGCAAGAAACTCTAGAGGTTTTAGTCAGCGGAATTAACGAAATCAAATTGCTACTAGCTAAAAAAGGAATCGAATGAAATCTCCAAGACAATACGAGGACAGTTTTCATCTTGTAAGAATCGGTTTTATTGGATTGGTTCTATGTGTAATTCTTCTGCTTTGCGAGATTTAGATAAAGTTATTCTGCATTGTTCAGCGACTATCGAAGGCGCGCACATTGATGTAGACACCATAAGAACATGGCATAAGGCCAGAGGTTGGAACGACATTGGTTATCATTACGTCATTTACCGTGACGGATCAGTACACCAAGGAAGGGGTGTAGACAAGATAGGAGCGCATACCGCAAGTCAAAACAAAACATCTATTGGGGTCTGCTATGTTGGTGGTATATCGGCAAAGACAGGTAAACCAGCAGATACTATGACAGCGGAACAAGAAATGGGTTTTCTTGAATTGTGGCACGCTTTGAAAGTCTGCTTTGGGGAATTAGAATTGTATGGTCACAATGACTTTTCGCGTAAGGCGTGTCCATGCTTTGATGTAAAAGAGAAGTATAAATTTTTAATAGAAGAGAAATGATTTTTTTAACTGAATACTGGAGTGAAATTTTAAATGCTGTGCTTGTAGCAGCAGGGACGCTAACAGCTTTGACCGAAACAAAAAAAGACGATCGTATCGTAAATATTTTGACACGCATTTTAAACGCGGTAGTGCTTGGTAAGAATCGCAAGAAATAGTAAATTGCTGTATGAAAATATGACAGTAGTGATGTCATTGTAGGTTTTCCCTTACCTAGTTTTTTTCATGTTGATTGGCCCCTGCCTAACGAGGTGGGGGTTTTTCATGCACATATATTTGATTTGGAGCATCCAATAATTTTGTGTATATTTGCATCAAATCAATATAAAACCATGAAGATAAACAGGACAAAGGACAAGGTAATCTACTTGCTTAAGCGGTATCCATCACTACGTGATGACGATAGCAAACTCATTGCAAACTATTGGAATTCAGAATTGCAGGCAAAAGGCACGAACACGGCAAAAGGCAAGATGTACGAGTTGTTGCAAATGATAGCTGCGAAAGAGTTGGCCACACCTGAAAGCATTGTTCGTATGCGTCGCAAAGTTCAAGAAGACATGACCGAGCTGCGAGGCGTGCAATACAATCGTCGCCATAAAGAACAGAAGCAGGTACAACAGGACTTAGGTTATAACACACAATCTTACGCAAAATGAATCACAGTCAAGAAGAGAATTGGGTCACGGGTAAGACCCATACCCGAAGCGCATCCGCTTATCGCAAGTCCATTTGGACACCCGTTGACGAATACGATTTCTATAAGAATCGAGAGAAGTATATCGAGGCGGGATGGAAGTCGTATTGCTGGACAAAGGGTGCGGAGGGATACGACAAGTATTTCTTATCTAAGCTACCGAAGGACGACTTCGAACACCTCTTAATGGTCGAAAAGAAGTACGGATATTTCACTTTATTTTACGACATCAATGAATAATCAAGAGATGAAAATGTGGTTGCAGTGGCGTAAAGAAATGGGTTTCAAGCCTGTACGACAAAGCATTCTCAACAATTTACTACGTGACAATGTAGTGTTGGAAATTAGAACTGAGCCTAAAATTAGAATTTACAAGATTAAAACCTACCTATGGGGTTTAATCAAAATCTATAAACCTTTAAACATCAAGTAAGATGAAAACAAAATCAGTTATTAAATCAGTTAAGCGCACCGATGATAATCCTTGGAATAAGGACGGTAAGACATTCTATCCATACTTCGTAGAAATGGAAGACGGTGTTGCAGGCAAGGCCAATAGCACAGGTGCGGATAAAACTCCGTATAGCGTAGGAGACGAAGTAGAATACACAAAGACGGAAAACACATATGGTGTTAGTTTGCGTATCTCTAAGGTCAATAAAGAGCAGGAGGACAAGCAGCGGTACTGGGAGGAGAAAGACGCAAGGATTAGCAACCAATGGGCTATTACAACGGCTTTAGAGTATTTAAAAATGACTGCTAATTCAGCTAATCAATTAACAGAGGATCAGATAAAAATTGAGGCTAAGAACATGTTGCACATGCGCGACAACTTGAACACGGTTGATACCCCTACATTTAGTCAGGATGAAAAATACCCGTACTAATGAACGAATTTATCACAAGACCTACGTCCGAGGACGAGTACAATGACATCATACATAACTTCTTTGCATGGTTAAAGCGTCAACCACAGATGCAAAAGCACATGAACAAGGACAATGTATCAACGTTGGTGTTTCAACTGGGTTATAGCCTTTTAGATGGTGAACATGGACAAAAGTTTTTGTATCCAACTAAGACAGGGTACAGGCATGACCCTGATCACAAAGTTTATTGGGAAGAATACTTACCAAGTAAGAAATCTAAAAAGAAGAAAAAATGACATTACGCACATTTATCGAAATGCACTACAAGTCATTCTCCAAAATGGATAGGGAAATGAATTGGACAAACATGACTGCCAACAGGTACTATAACAATACACCACACATGTTTCTGTACAAGATGGAAGACATTAAACATCACACAGGTGTCCATATTATCAGCTTAACCAAAATGATTGTAGATCGGATAGTAGAGCTACAAGAAGTTAAAAAGCATAAAACTGTACCCGATGGATTATGACGCAGATTGGTTTCACGAGAGAAGTATAATTGAGCTGCGACGTTATCGCAGACTGCTTTTTAGTTTAATTGCATCTATGCCTGCATGTAGCAAACGTGAGAAGTTAGAGCATACGCTTGACAGATGTAGGTTCGAATTAAATTTTAAAACAGGAGAAACCAAATACTGATGGAACGTTACATTTATGCCTATTTGGATGAGGAGGGATTGTTGCAGTGGACGGCAGATGTAACTGAAGCAGAAGAATTTTCAATAACTACTTTCTATCAAATTGAAGTAATTTATGAGGCAGTTTAAAGGGATCTGGATACCAAGGGTAATTCTTGAAAACAAGAAATTAGAGCCAATCGACAAAATATTGTGGGCTGATATCGATTCGTTTAATTGGGATAATCACACGTTCTTCAAATCGAACACATTGATTTCTGAAGACTATGGTGTTAGTGAGCGCACAATTAGCCGAAGCATCAAACGATTGCACGAGGCAAAGTTAATTAAGATAAAGACCGATGGACGTAAGAGGACAATATGTCCAGCCAGCATAGACAATTTGTCTACCCAGCCTCGCCAATATGTCGATGCAGCCTCGCCAATATGTCTACAGAATAATAACAATATATCTAAACAATCTAAAAAAACAAGTTATAGTGGGAAAAACCCAAATTCGTTTGAAGAGGTAGAGAAATACTTTGCAGAGATACTACCTTCGACAGCAAACAGTGAGTTAGCCAAAGAGAGCTTGAGCTTTTACGATTACTACACGGCTAATGGTTGGGTGCAAGGCAAAGGCAAACCCTTAAAGGATTGGAAAGCTGCTGCTCGTAATTGGATACGCAACACGAAACAATGGAAAAAATCAAATCATGGATTTAAAGGAGAAAACTTTAGCGTTGAGGCCGCAAACGAATTTATTACTCAAGGGTGATTTACATTTGATCAAGCCAAACGACGCATGGAATGAAGGCACCAACATACAAAAGGCTGTAAAGGTCATGCCCGATTTATGTCGCGGTTGGATTTACTCACAGGTAGCTCAGTTGTGCAAGGATATGAACTGCACTAAAACATTAAGCACAGATGAGGAGTTGCAGTTTACTTGCCGCGCAATATTGCAAGAGCATCCAACACTCAAGTTGGAAGAACTTAAGGTGTGTTTTGACATGATACGCATGGGTAAGTTTGGTAAACTATTTGAGCGTTTAAAGTCCGCAGAGATTCTAGAATTTTTAAGACGCTACGAAGGTGAGGTTAGAGCAGAAGTGTTAGAACAGAATCACCAGAAAAGTCAGCAAGAGGAATCAGAACGCATGGCCGATAAAATTGAACCACTGACATTAAAGCAATTTATTAGCGACAAAAAAGTTAAACTTAGACCCGAAGGAATCGGCACGCGATTAGCAAAGAAAAACGGATGGGATAAAGAATTATGATTATATTGTCATCGGTTTACTGGTTATAGCTAGAGAGGGGGGACTACTCGGAGCGTTCCCCCTTTCGTTATATTAGATAACGTGAGCGAACGAACTAGAGCAGTAGCAAATTTAGACGCAGCGTATTCTATATACGTCCGAAGACGGTATGCCGACACAACAGGCTACGTATCATGCTGGACTTGTGGCAAGAAGAAGTTTTGGGAGAAGGACGGTATGCAAGCTGGACACTTTCAAACTAGAACGAAGTACAGCACAAGGTGGCATCTCGAAGAAATTGACGGTAAGTTAGAAACCTTGAATTGCATGCCACAATGCGCACATTGCAATATGGGTAATGGCGGTAGACAATTTGAGTTTGGCCGTAAACTAGACGCAGTTTATGGTGAAGGCACTTGTGATCGTTTGATACAGAAAAGCAATAGTACAATGAAGTTCACAACGGTTGAGTTAAAAGAGTTAACCAGCCACTTTAAACAACTAACTAAAGACTTGTGACCTGTATTGAAGAGTTTTTTAATGACCACTATGACGAATTAAAACAAATAGCCAATATTTGCACGGGCGAAAAGTACGGCAATGATTTGGTTAATGACGTGGCAGTCAGTATCTTAGAGAGAGAGGACGACAAATACATTAATATGTGTGAGCGAGGTGAGTTGCTCTGGTACGTACTGCGATGGCTTAAAATATGCTCGTTTTCAAAGACTACACGGTTTTACTACAAGTACAAAAAATGGACGGAGAACGTGACGTTTGAATATCCAATGGGAGCGGTGGGTAACATGTCAGACAGCTACGCAGACATGAACCACAAGGAACAGTTGCAAGTGATCGACTCATTACTCGATGATTTAAACTGGTTCGAAGCCGAGATATTTAGAGTTTATTACATTCACAATCACAGTATAAATACGCTAACCAATGCAACAGGAATCGGAAGAAAAACAATCCAAGAAAGTCTCAAAAAAGCCAAAGACCACATCCAAAAAAACAAGGAAAAAATCCAAGGGGCTGGGTGATACGGTAGAAAAAATTACAGAGGCTACAGGTATTAAGAAGGTCGTCGAAGCAGTAACAGACGATTGCGGATGCACAGCTCGTAAGGATAAGTGGAACAAGTTATTCCCGTATGGCAAAACAATGACGGCAGACCAAAAAACCGTTTGGGAAGAACAAATCAAAGACCAATGGGGGAAAGGAACGCTAGATGCAAACGCACAAAAGGCAGCAAACACACTGTATCGAGACATCTATAGACTTAAAGCACGGTTCACTCGGTGTGGTGGATGCCTTAAGGAAAGGCTTAAGAAGTTGGAACACGCATACGATGCGGCATGCGAATCTTAACGCAAGCAATGCTTGACGGATACCAAAGAAGGAAAGACCGATCGGTAAGCGTTAGGTTCATAACACAAGAGAAGACCAGCACGGAAGTGATGGCAATAGATGAGCTAGTCGATACGTTTGGAGTGTTGTACTTTCGAGCTGCCGAAGAGATGAATCAGGATGAGGTAGACGAACTAGACAACCTAGAGCTAGACATCTACGATAAGCCAAAGACACAAAGCCAAAGACTGCGAGGTGTATTGTTTAAGCTATGGGAGTCACAAGGCAAGAAGGGTGAGTTTAAATCATTCTACAAGCAGAAGACTGAATCAGTAATCGAACACTTTAAGCAACAGATAGACATTTAAGCAACTATGAATCATGGCAGTTTATTCTCAGGGATTGGAGGCTTTGATTTAGCCGCTGAATGGGCGGGATTTACAAACCTCTTTAATTGCGAGTGGGAAGAGTTCCCTCGCAAAGTCCTCAAACACCATTTCCCCAATGCAGAACAATTCGAAGACATCAAAGACTTTAACGCGACAGCTTACTCTGGAAGACTTGATATACTCTCAGGAGGGTTTCCCTGCCAACCGTTCAGCGTTGCAGGAAAACGAAAAGGCTCAGAAGATGAACGCCACTTGTGGCCAGAGATGCTTAGAGTTGTCGGAGAGTGTAAGCCCCGTTGGGTCGTGGGCGAGAACGTTCGCGGGCTTGTTAATTGGTCGGACGGATTGGTTTTCGAAACGTGTTGCGCTGACTTGGAAGCTATCGGGTACTCCGTCCAATCGTTTATTATTCCTGCTTGTGCCACAGGCGCGCCCCACCGAAGGGACAGAGTTTGGATTGTTGCTCACTCCGACAACTTCGGAACCCGTTCACGACTTGGAGAAATTCAAAGCGAGGATGGAGAAATACCCGAACGGAACAACGATGCCCAACCTTGCAACACAAGTTCACGGAATGCTCCCGACACCAGTCAAGAGCGACCATCAAAACCGATGGAAGACAGAGAACTGGGACGGGACAAGCGATTTACCGAGCGTTATAAACACTGCGCTTGGAACGGGTTCCCAACTGTCCCCCCTATTTGTGGAGGAGATGATGGGCTTCCCAAAGAACTGGACGGTATTACCTTTCTAAAATGGAGAAGAGAATCAATCAAAGGATACGGAAACGCCATAGTGCCGCAAGTGGCTTACAGGATATTTCAAAGCATACAGGATTACGAAGCCATGTTAAAATAACATAGAATAACATACAATGCCGTTTAAAAAAGGAAACACACAGGGTAAAGGAAGGCCCAAAGGAAAGAGTAACAAGGTTACAGAGGAGGCACGATCAATTTTCTCTGAAGTCATGGAGGGTGAGATGGAAAACATCAAAGACTCACTTCAAGTGCTGCGTGAAAACAGTGATGAGAAATACCTTAAAGCCCTTAGTAGTTTGATGCCATACTTTATGCCTAAACAAACAGAGACAGAGGTGACGGTTAATGAGACCATGAGCGAACCGAGTTGGTTTAAGGAGGTGCTTGACCATACCGATCAGACAGAAACAAAACTCACAGAATGAATAAAGCAGACTGCAATAGGTCTAAGCGCGTGTTAGAGCAAATGCTAAACGCTGCTAATGTTGTTTACAGCAATCCTGCTTCAGGAGCGTATCGTATTGGGGACATTGTTTACTTTTACAAGAAACGGGGTTATCAAAAAGGTGATAATTGGTTTCTGTTCAATAGTCACAGAGAGTTTTTAAATAGCTTGTGAAACAACCTAAAACGTATTACGACCTAATCAACTGCAAAACAAGGATAGCAGTTTTTCAAGGTGGCACCCGTAGTGGCAAGACGTTCTCAATCATCACGGTGTTATGTCAGTGGTGCTACGAGAACCAAAACGCTGGTTACCTCATCACCATAGTTCGTAAGAGTTTTCCATCACTTCGTGCTTCGGTCATGCGTGACTTCCTGTTTATCTTAGACAGGGAGGGGTGGTACGACGAACGCAACCACAACAAGACAGAAAACACTTATGCTCTATTTGGTAACACTATAGAGTTTATTTCAATTGACCAGCCACAAAAAATTCGTGGGGCTACTCGACAATTTTTCTTTGCAAACGAGGCGAACGAGCTGGATTTGGAGACGTATCGACAACTGGCACTAAGAACATCAAACAAGCTAGAAGGCCCAAGCATCATACTAGACTACAACCCCAGTGATGAATACTCTTACATATATGATGACATCATACCTAGAGAAGATGCTACGTTTTACAAGTCTACCTACCTTGATAATCCGTTTTTAAACAAAGAGACAATTGATGAAATCGAACGGCTAAAAGAAACCGACGAATATTACTGGACGGTTTACGGTTTAGGTGAGCGAGGTGTAAGCAGGCAGACTATTTTCCGAAGTGACATTTATACAGAGCTTCCAGAGCATGCTAAGTTCTTAGCGTGGGGTTTAGACTGGGGCTTTGCCAACGATCCTACAGCCTTAGTAAAGGTTTATGAGTATGACAACGCCATATATATTGAGCAGTTCCTATACAGTGGTGGATTGACTAACGGTGATATTGCAGAGAAGATGCAGGAGCTGGGTATCACACGTCATGAAGAGATAATAGCAGACAGCAGTGAGCCGAAAAGTATTGAGGAGATTCACAGGATGAATTTCAATATTAAACCTGCTAAGAAAGGCCCAGACTCTGTACGTATTGGCATAGATTTGATGAGGCGTAAGAAGATATATGTAAAGGAAACTAGCCTCGACGCACAAAAGGAATTCCGCAACTACAAGTGGATGACGGATAAAAACGGAAAGGTGCTAAATACTCCACGAGATGATTGGAATCACTGTGTCGATGCTGTTAGATATGTATGCCTAAACAAGCTATTAAGACGAACTGGTAAATACTTTGTGCAATGAAAATCAAACTCACAATTCCCGAAAGCTATGCAGACATTACGGTGTCGCAGTACAAAAAGATGCTGGACACATGGGAAGACAATAAAGGATCAGAAGCCGTACAAAAGGTGTTAGAGGTCTTCTGCGGAGCTGAAGAAGGTTTAGTGAACCGAATACATGTCGAAGAGCTTAATAAGATAACACGCGAGCTTACATGGCTTTTTCGTGAACCACAACTAACAGACTTCCATTTGCATCAGTCGTTCGTCATGGATGGGGTTGAGTATGGTTTTATTCCAAACATGCAAGAATTAACCGTTGGAGAGTTTGCAGACATGGAGACATACATGGAAAAAGGAATGTACGAAAACATGCAAGAAATGCTCTCGTTACTGTACAGGCCAATTGTCAGAAAGAAGATGAAGCTGTATGAAATCGAGACATACAACCCTAGTCAAATTAAAGTAGATGCAATGGGTGAGTGCAAGATGGATGTAGCAATTGGTGCGGTGGTTTTTTTTTATCGTATCGCAGGTCAATTAGCGCAAAGTTTGCAGCACTCTTCACCAGTAGTGGCAGCACAGACAAAGTAGCGCAGAAGTGGGGATGGTATGCTATCATGTATCAATTGGCTGATGGCGACATATTAAGAATGGAAAGCATTTCGCGTATATTAATAGAAGAGGCATTTACATTTTTAGCCTACGAAAAGGATCAAAACATGGCTAACAAAATTAAAATCAATGCAGACAGTAAGTGATATAAACGATGTGTTTGAGTCTATTGCAGACAACCACGAACAGCTCAAGTCATTCTACACACACTCAATTGATGAGGTAGATATAGATAAGTTGACTATCGATAAGTTCCCGCTGCTGTATGCTCAAGTGACAGAGGCAAACATCCTAGGTACTCACACGGAATATACATACGAGGTATTTGTGGCAACCGTCGTCTTTGAGGTGCAGCACGATTTTGTAACGCAGGTTTATACAGACACGTTTGGTATTATGCAGGATGTCATCGCAGCGTTTCACCTAGCGCAATCGAACGTCAACAATTTTGTGCCGCCCGAATGGTCTTTTGAGATGCCTGTGTCGTGTGAACCATTTGCAGCACGAATGACTAACAGCCTAACAGGATGGTCAGCATCATTTACCATTAAGTTACCTAGCTCAACCAATTTGTGTAATGCCCTCTATTAAATACACGATAGAGATAGGTGGTAAACTGCATAAGCTAGACCTGTACAGAACGCAAAAATCCTTTGATAAATATGCAAAGGCAGTCATAAAACGAGCGCGTGCAATCCTTGATGCAGAAGGGAAAAACGCTTCGGGGAATTTACGCAACTCAATGAATTATGAGTACGCAACAAAAAAGAATCAATTCTCACTGACGTTTACATTTGAAGGGGCTGACTATTGGGACATCGTAGAGCAAGGTGTGCAGGGTGCGGTAAACAATAAGAAAGCGCCAGTCAGCCCATTTAAGTTTGGATCAGGCACTGGCCCGAAAGGAAAGCTAATTCCAGCTATTGATAAGTGGGTTGTAGTGAAACCAATCAAAGACGCACGAGATGCCAAAGGCAGGTTTATTCCGCGTAAAAGTTTGGTACGCGCCATATCCACTAATATTTACAAATACGGAATTGAGCCAACCCCATTCATACGTCCACCAATGCGTATATTGTTTGATAAGCACAGAGACAAAATAGCTAGAGCATTTGCTTCTGATGTGTACCACTTTTTTAAAAAAAGCCTACCGCTTAAGTTTAATATCGAATTAGAACTTTAATGGCAATCTCAATAACACAAGAGCCAACACCAACTTTGCTAGGCACAGCCGATCAAATTGTTTACGTTGTAACAGAGGACACGAATACATCGCAACCTAAGTTTAGGTATATATGTCAAGTGATTCGCAACTCAGTTACAGTCGCGACATTAAAGCAACTGCCTAATGGTTCTGATTCTGGCGTTTTTAACGTCTCACGCATTTTGCAGTCGTATGTCTCGCAAGACCATAATAAACACGCAATAGGGTCAATAACTACAGCTCCAAATTCAATGGATGCTTTTACCTTAAAGTTCTTTTATGAGTACGCAGCAACTGCAAATGACGAACCAACCCAGTACCCAGCGGCAGCGGTGACAACAACAGACTATGTGGTCAACGGCACGTTCACACCAGTGTTTAATGACTATGACACAACGAACGCGAGTAATTACATTCTTGATTCGAATACCTCAAAGTTGCTGTCAGTCTACAATCCACAGAAACTAGTTGCACAGCCAACTGATGAAGGAATTATAGCATTTATCAATGGAACGACTAATGCGCCTTGGAATTCCAATCCAGCATACATCCATGTAGCGTACTATGAGAGTGACGGAACAGCTTTGCACAGCGGTTACTTTACAACCAGCCCTTCGCCATCTTCAGCCAGCTCAGCGTTTGAGTTCTTTTTGTATTTTGGTATCTATCCAGCTAACCTAGAGACGCAAAGCGCAGACGCAAACTTAAAACCTTCTGCAAACACAGGGTGGTCATACTATACGGTACAAACTGCAAGCAGCACAACGCTAAGCGGCAATGAAACCAGCGCACAATACAAGATTACACGGAAAGGGGCGTGCAAATACACTCCTATTCGTTTAGCATGGTGGAATGAATTAGGGGGTTGGGACTACTATACTTTTTATTCACGCAACGTACACAAACAGCGAATACAAAGATCGGACTATCGCGAGGTTACAGGTAATTCGTATAACGCAAACGGAACAGGTATAGACTATGCGGCCAAACCATACGAAGGGGGTTTGAAGGTAAGCAATGTAAAAACTACGAACACATGGCAGTTAAACACCGACGCAGAGGATGAGGAGTTTAATAGAGTTATTGATAGTTTAATGAGCAGTCCGACAGTGCTATGGTATTATGATAGTGCTTGGCGAGGATGTGTAGTGACAGACACAGGCATTGATTTTCAGACTAGCGTTAACGACAAGGGTATTGTCTACACAGTGAACATTGAAGAGTCACGTTATAAGCCTACGATATGACAGAAGTATTAGCTAAATCTCAAGACGGAGCAGATACGGTCAGCCTTGATTTAAAAGACCCGCGAGTTGAGTTAAACTTTGAGATACAGAACAACACTAAACTATCAGAACGGAGCAGTCCGCATAGTTTGAGTTTTAAGTTGCCACGTACTAAAAAAAACAACAAGTTCTTTAATCATTACCACGAAGTTAATATTGCAGAAGGCACATGGTCTGCATATAGCGAGACAACAGTAGAGGTTTTTGATGAAGGCATTGTAGTTTTAGTCGGTATCCTACAACTGAACAACGTAAACAAAGACCAGTACAACGTCAATGTATTAGGCACAACTGCTGACTTTTTTCGTGCTATACGCGGTAAGTCATTTGATGATTTATTCGCCTACCTCGGTGTTGATTTAGACCATGCACTTACAGTCGGTAACGTCAAAGATTCGTGGGATGTCAATAATGACATAACTAACGGATCGGTGGGTAATGGCACAATCGTTTACCCTTTTGTTGATTACGGCAATTATCCGTTTGGCTGGTATCTATCTGGGTCAAGCGGTTATTTTACTGGGCTAAATTCTAACGGGAACATTAAAGTAGCTCACTTAAAGCCTGCAATTAGGGTGCAATTCTTAATGAATGCAATCTTAAAGTTTGCAGGGTACACTGCTGAATATTGTGCTGAATTAACAAGCACAAGATTTACTGAGTTGTACATGTTCTTGGCAACTGAGCAAAACGTAGTTTCAACAAGACCACTGTATGGAGCAAAGGTTGGGTTTACGTCGAATGTCACGTTACCAGCAGCAACACCACAAGCTCTTGTTACGCTATTACCGAGCAACGAATCAGCACCGTTTTTTGACCCTGACAATTTATTTACTACAGGTGTCTTTATAGCTCCGTTCGAAGGGACGTTTGTATTCTCTGTGCAGCTTGTTTTGTCTACAGCACAGACCAATGATTACTATTTTTCTTTCAATGTAAGTAGCAATACGCAGTCATTTAGCGACCAAGTTCTAATACCAGCAGCTAGTAACGCAGGATACGTTTACACAGGAACGTTTCAAATGACATGCACTGCTTCGCAGCAAGTTAACTTCCAAGCGGGGGCAGAAGCGACTAGCGATATAATTATCAATACGTCAATCAGTGGCGACAACTCATTTATTAGCGTTCCCTTATACGACACAGAAAATCCAACGGGTGCTGTAGTTGATATGGCAACTAACATGCCTGAGCTTACTCTAGATGAGTGGTTTAAAGCGATGGTAGACAAGTTTAATATTATTATAGAGCCTGACATCGACTCACCTAAAGTTTTAAAAGTTGAAACGGCTGTGGAATATTTTAACGGGGGAGTAAAAAAGGATTGGACAAAAAAACTAGATGTCAGTCAAGCCAAGGTGATTGAGCCAACAACCAGTTTACAAAAGAAACGGATCATCTACTCAGACGCAGAAGGTAAAGACCACAAAAACGAGTGGTGGCAACGTAACTGGAATTGGGTAAAGGGTAAATTTATTTATGAAAACGCGAACGACTTTGCAGTTGAGGATGAAGAAATTGGAGATGTGTTTGTCCCACTAAGGACACAGGCAATTCGTAAAACCTCACAGACAGAAGAATCACTTGTGCCTAATGTCTTAGTAAGCCGACAATGGATTAACAGCGAAAATGGTGCAAAAAAAATCACCAATAAACCAATCCTAGCTTACTACCATAGACTGCAAGACATTGGCAATGGGTATAATTTTGATATAGAGGGCGACACAATTACGCAGTACCCCTATTTTTCAGCATACAGCGCGACACCAATAGCGGCAGATACAGTAAGTTTAAATTGGGGTTATGACTACCCTGATGATGACACGCACCCATTAGTTAATGGCGTGCCGTTCTTTTTTATGTTTCGTAAATACTGGGCTAGTTACATTGATAACATATACAATGCGGACGCACGTTTAATGAACTGCTCTGTATTCCTAAGCCCTCAAGACGTAAGGGATTTACGGTTTAATGATAAAATCTGGATTGATGACAGCTACTGGCGTGTATTAAGTGTAAGCAATTACGTTGTTAGTGGTAACACACCGTGTAAAGTTAAGCTGCTCAAAGTCATTGATCAGGGAGACTGGGATTGCACGCAACGACCAGACACATACAATTCCGACGGAACAGTTGATTTTGTGTCAGTCACAGACGGAACAGCGGTCATAGTAAACAGAGAGTGTTGCGAACGCTTTGGGTACAAATACGACAGCGTAGATAGAGATTGCTTTTACAAATCGGTCAGCCCAACTATAGGGGGAAATCCAACTGTACCATCGTTTGAGACGGCTTATACCTTGAATGGAGGAGCAACGCCTACACCCAGTCCAATCGTTGACAGCTTTAATAAGAGTTTTTCTGCTTCAGATTACACCGTAAATGTGATGGAGTTTGGTATGGAAAAAACCACCACTGGCAACAAAGCAGTTAGCATGAATTTATTAAGTGGAGGCACCGATATAGAGATAGCACCCAATATGATTTATGCAGCCGAAATTGACATTGTTGCAATGCAAACAGGCGGTACATCGGGAACGGTTGGTGATGTAGACACTATGAAACTAACAGGTACAGTGAAAACATTTCGAGGAGGAGGAGGTGAGGTAGGTAGTTTTCATACAATTAGTCACCAATCCGATCACACTAACGTTCACGGTGTTTCTTGGCAAATTGTTGTAGGCGCAAATAGACCTGCTGTTTTGAATTTAAGAATTACGGGTCAGGCTAATCATATCATTCGCTTTTTTGCACATGTACGCTTAACGGCAATGAGTGTCATTAAATTTATCTAACGTGAAAGATTTTATAAATAACGTAGGTCGAGGAGTTGTACCCACTATCGATTTAATGAATCAGCGTATATATAAGGGTAGCCCACTGTACAAACAATGGTATGGTCGCTATTCATTAGACGGCAAGCTGTGGCGCAAAATTAAACTGACACTAGAAAATGGCTAAACCGATAAACGTAGAAGCGAAAGTTGTCGCAGAAGTTGAGGACGCAAAACAGAACATCAAAGAAGTAGGTGATGAGGTAGATGCGTTAAAAGAAAAAGCACGGGGCGCAGCAAAAGCCAGCTCTAAGGAATTCGGAAACTTTGCCAACCTGTTTAGTGGATTGTTGCCTCGCAACATTCAGATGATGATTCGTAAGTTTCAGTCTACTCAACGGGCGGTGGGACGCTTAGGCCGTAGCTTAAAATTTCTCAAGGGTGCATTTGCTGGACTCGGTATCGGTTTGTTAATTCTAGCCTTAGAAGCACTAATTGAGAACTGGGAAAAAATTAGCAACCTGCTGACTGGCGTTGACGAAAAACAAGAAGCCTACAACAAACGAATTGAGGCAGGTACAAAAGCAGTAAATTCTTATGTCACAGCCAATCAGCAATATATTGACACGGTTAATGACAGTACAGCTAGTGCCGATTTACGCAATCAGGCTTTGGCAACAATGGGAGCGCGGCTGCGGGAAGTGCAGAATCTAGACATTACCACAGCAGAAGGTCTTGAACGTTTCAATTTAGCAATTGAACGGCAGTTAAGACTGGAGGATTTACAGGCCCAGCAACGTGACGTACTACAATCAATTGATGCGCAAAGAAACGAAGACGCACAAGACGCTATTAAATGGTACGATTTTTTAGCAAATAGTAAGTTTCGTTCGCAAAAGGTAGACGAGGCACAAACAGGTATTGATGAAAAAATAAATACTTTAAAATCAGAATTTAACGCTCTTATTTTAGAGCAACTCGCAATCGAAACGGAGCGCACTTTAGAAATTGAGCGACAAAATGAAGCCGCTCGAATTCAGAGAGAGCTAGAGGCTAGACGGCTTAAGTACGGAGAAGAATTTGTACGTCAATTAGAACGAGAACAAGAGGCAGAATTATGGGAGGATGACGGCTCTGACCTTATGGCTCAATTTGAATACGATCAAGCTCTAGAGCAACAAAAACGAGACAGCTACGAACAGCAGCTAGAAGACTTTGAAGCGTTTTTGGAGGAGCGGACACAAATGATGCTAGACGCTAGTGACGCTGAAGTCGCAGCTAATGAAAAAGCAACTAGAGACACAATAACAGGTATTCAGCTACAAGGTGCTGCAAGACAAGCACAATTTAGGGCTGCGGAAGATATTAGTAGCGGATTAGAAAGGTTGGCCGCTGAAGGTTCTAATGCTCAAAAAGCATTTGCCATTACAAGTATCTTGTTGTCTCAAGCGCAAGCTGTACAAAGTGCAATTACTGCAGCGTTAAAAGCAGCGGAACAAACGGGCGCAGCAGCACCGTTTACAGCACCGTTGTTTATTGCGCAAATGATTGGTGTAGCTCTTAGTTCGTTTGCGCAAGTTAAAAGCATACTTGATCAGGCAGGAGCAGGGGGAGGTTCGGTTGGTCGTGGAGGAGGCGGTGGTCGAGGCGGTATGACAAAGGCATTAGTACCTCAAGGTGTAGGTGACCGTCAGTTGTCATTGCCTCAATCAAATCAGGCATTTATTGTACAGAGTGAATTGCAGGGTCAAATGCAGTCACAGGGTGCGCTCGAAAAAAGGTTACACCTACAGTGATAGGTATATTTATAAGTAGAGGGTTTTGTGAATGCAGCTTATTTGCTTGTATATATGTATAAATTTATGTATATTTTGCTATAAACATAAAGAAATGGATATTTTAGTACACGAACACTGGCGCGACGTAGAGCATGTATTGAAGCTGCACGATCTTGACGTGTATGTTTTGCACTACAGAAGCAAAGGCATGATGGCATGTGTTGTAGAGGCTGATAGTATTATGGCAGCTCAAGACATTCTAGAGGTTATGCACGCAAACGGATTTGACGCAACACAAGTTTAAACAACAGAGATATGAGAAGCACACCATTAGCAGAATTGGAATACTACGACGAGGGCGCAACGATTCTAACCGATTGGGAGGCTGAGGAATTTGTCATGGACGAATTCAGTTACGAGATGAGCAACGACATTCAAATCGTTTTTATCAGCGGAATCAGCAGCGCAATCTACGTAGGAGAAAAAGCGTACGACGCAAACCAGCCTATGTGGGACGCGTACGAATACGCAAAGCAATATGACGACAGCAAAGTATAAACAACAGAGATATGGCATTCAATTACAATCAATATATGGCAGACGTTGACGAGTTTATTAGCTTGGTTGAGTCTGAAGGTTACAGATTAGGTTATCATGACGAAAGAGATTCTATGATTAACTTCTCACCTGATGACCCTTTGGATATGCGAGGATCATTTGAACACGAGGATATCATTGAAGAAATTGCTGACGAAGTTTTCCCTGTTAAGTGGATTACAGAAATTAAGACAATAGGACGAGGAGAAATTATTGTTAAGTACACTGACCTTTATATCTAAACAACAGAGATATGTACGAAGAAGTATTTGGTTTTTTACAGGAAGTTTTTCCAAGAGTCATTGAAGATGGTGACGGAACTTTTCGCGTTTCAGGCGAAGACCCTAGTGCAAAATACAATGGGCGCAGAGCCTTGGATTATTATGCTACAAGTAGTGATTACGACTTAGGCGTTTATTTGCCGTTCTTAGACGAACTAGAAGACATGGGTTACTTTGTCGAATGGTGGGATGCAGGAACTGCGATTGTCGCACCACTTTAAACAACAGAGATATGAGAGAAATATTTATTAAAGCAATAGAAGCGTTTGGTGTACCGTATACAATTACGTATGACCAAGGAAATATGATTCTTGCTCAAGTTGATTTTAGCGATATTTTTTTTGGTCAAAATGATGTAGATGATTTGCAAGATTGGATGGCGCATGAAGTCGGCATACCAATTTATGATCTTATTCTAGAGGAAAATCGAGATGGCGTACAAGTAGGAATAGACTACTAAACAACAGAGATATGATTGCTTACCGTATCTATGACATAAAGAAAGACGAAGTGTATGATGCTATTTATGAAGGCTATCTAACAACGCCTTTGTTTGATGTGTCTAGAGGTGAAGCAAACAATTTGATGGATGGGTTAGAAATCACGCATAAGAGAAAAGGAAACTATACAGATGTCGCATTGTACGGTTCGGGATATGCTACAGTGCAAAGTAAGTTAGTAGAAGAAGAATTTTTATTGACTATTGAGGCATTTGTAGACATGGGATACGAGGTAGAAAATATTGGATACTAAACAACAGAGATATGGCAGCTTGGGAAAGACATTACGGAGATTTTGAAAGCCTAATTGAAGCGCACATTTTTCGACCATCACAACTAGACTCTGGCACAGAGTTAATTGAGTTTTACGATGGCGATTCAAAAAATCCTCCACACGCTGTTATCGAGTGTGGCGATAAACAATCAGCTATACATTGGGCAAACGTCTTAGGGGATTGGGGGGCATGGACAGAAGTACAAGGGACAGAAGTGTACGTAGAACCTTACGCATAAAAAAAAGACATGGAGCGCAAACTAATTGAACTACTTATTGGTGACGAGTCTGAGGTTGCGGTTGAGGCTATCAGTTTAGTAAAGCACCCAGCCATTGAGGAGAATTTTATCTTCTTTTCCAAGGAGGGTAAGAAAGACAAGTTTGTTTCTTTAGCCAGCGTAGAGGATGAGGAAAAGCGAATGCTCATTGGCCCTGCTTTAATTCCTGACAAGCACATCCCACGATACGATGAGCTTAAAGACGAAGAGTACGACGTTTACTTTTCTAAGGATACAGTCAAGCAGGCCGCTGAAATGTACCTCAAGCAGAACCGCACCAACGATCACACCTTTGAGCATCAGGACGCAATCGACAATGTGTCTGTAGTCGAGTCATGGGTTGTGACCAATCCAGAGATGGATAAATCAAAGCATTATGGACTAAATGTACCTGAAGGCACTTGGATGGTTCGAGTCCACGTTGCCAACGACGAGATGTGGAAGTTCGTCAAGGAGCAAGAGGTACAAGGCTTCTCGATTGAAGGTTATTTTGTAGACAAAATTGAAAACATGAGCAAACGAGCAAATCCAATTATGGACACCCTGAACGAGATTAAGAATCTTTTGACAGGCAAGCGCAAGCTATATGCAGAGGCAAAGCTAGAAGACGGTCAGATGTTAGTTACTGACGCGGAAGAACTAGCTGCTGGCGTTGAGGTCAAGACCATTGACGAAGAAGGCCAGCCAGTAGAAATCCAAAACGGCAAGTACACCACAGAAGCAGGTGTAGAGCTTGAGGTATTTTCAGGCGTTCTGACGGAGTATAACGGAGAAGTAAAGGCTACGGAAGAGAAGGTAGAAGAAGAGGCAAAGAAGGAGGAGCTAAGCCGCAAGCAGCTCATTAAAAAGCACAAGCGCGAGCTACACAAGATAGTCGTTAAGAAATACGGATCACTTTACAATTTAAAGAAGCTATGAAGCTAGAGAAAATATACATTTTTATGGAGCCGTATGACTACAATTACCGTGGTCAGGGCTTTTACATTTACCCTTGGTCGTACAATTCTTGGGACGCATTCCAGAAAGGAATGGAAGAAAAGAAAGCTGACTACCCACCAGAGGTAGAAGAGTGGGAGTTTGTAGATTCTGACGGTCTGAATGCTTACGGAGTTGACATGGATGGTATCTCGGAGAAGGACTGGGACGGCATCCAAGAGTTAGCCAAGTTTGCTGATCAAATCGGTTTGGATATTTACGACATCGAGAAAGTACGTAGTGATTTGGGCGATGTTGATGTCGACTATCTAGAAGAAAGCTACCAAGGAGAGTTTGACAGCCTCTTGGACTATTCTTATGAATTGCTGGACGATATAGGTGTCAGTGACGAGATGGCCGAGCGATATTTCAGTTTTGACAAGTTCGGTTACGCACTGCGAGTAGGTGGCGATGTAGACGCTATGTTTATGAACGACTGGGAAGACAATTACGATAGCGAAATGGAAGCTATGGATGCGCTTGAAGAATTTGAGCGACGCAGCGATGCAGAAATCGGAGAATACTACGTCTACGACTTACTAGGTAGTTTAAGTGAGTTGGGTGCAGAAACAATGAAAGATTACTTTGACTACAAAGCATTTGCTCGTGACCTCAGTTACGACTACGACGAATACTTTGGTCGCATTTGGTGGAATCACTGATGTGGGATAGAATCTACGATATATGGATTGGTGACGAGGACGCAGAGCTTCGCAATATGATTGACGAGTTTCGAATGGATTATGTTCTTAATCGAAAGTTCATGGTTGCTTTAGACCTCATCGAGTCGGCTGTAGCCAACTGGGATTACACAGAGGCTGAAACTTTATTTCAGGAGTATGCTCCAGCAGAAATGGACTACTATGACAAAAGACTTTTTACAACACTTTTAAGAGACGCTAATTATGGCATTTAAATTTTTTGACGAATTAACAGTGGCACAGGGCTTTCAAGATTTGCCTGAGCCTATGATTCTGCACAACCCAGATACAGCAGCAATTACTTTAACCTTACAGCCTTCGCAAGCAGATTTGTTTAGCAAACTAAAATCAAACGTCGATGTCTTTGGTGCAATTAATGAATTGCCTACGATGAAAAAAGCAGCGGCGATTGCTTCGTATGCAACGACAACAAGCGGCCGTGGATCAGGTGGTAAAATTAAAGTCACAGTAACTGATGTACAGGGTGATTTGGTTGATGCTTTCCCCACAGCTACAGGGGTTGTGTTCGGAGTAAATCCTCCAATAGGTGATGGTTTTCAAACGTATCGACCAACGACAGATGGAGACGGTGAAGGGCTTGAGATTACTATGAAAGTTACAGGAACTGCTGTATCACAAACTGTCGAAGTCGCAAATCTTATCAAAGGAACAGGTTACAAATCGGGTGATGTGTTAACTTTTGAAGACGTTAATGGTGGGGCTGATTTTACTTATACGATACTCGCAGCCGACACGGAAGCATTGTTTCAACCGTCAGCGGCTATCGTAGATTCTACTGCTTTAGGAGCCAACTACCGTGTTGGTGATTGGTTATATATCACACTAACGGAAACAGTAGAATTAGTAGAGTACAGTTATCCTTTGCAGTTTCAAATTCCTGCGGCTGCGATTAGTGAGACAGATATAACTTACGTGTTAGGTGTAGGTGAATCAACGCCATTCAGCAATATTAGATTTAAAGTAGGAGCAACAACAGATATTTTAGCATTATCATAACATGAGACGAAAGTTTGAAGAAGAAACGGTGGAGACTCCCGTAGAAGAAGTCCAAGAAGAATCTACCCCAGATTCTCATGAGCAGTTTATTAATATTTTAGTCGAGATGGGGTTATCGGCTGAACAAGCAGAAGCAGTACACGAAATGGCTATGAATCTAGCACAAGGTTCTTCAGAAGAAACAGTTACTGAAGAAACAAAAGTAGAAGCGTCTCGATCACGACGAGAAGAATTTGCACGTCGCAAGCGTCGCGGTTATTCACGTCGCAAGATGTCAGAAGAGCGCAGTGAGCGTCGTCCAGCACGACGAACAGAAATGTCACGAGAAGAGATGCGTATGCGTCGATTGTCACGACAAAACCGAATGTTGCGTGAGCAGCTTCAAGAACTTGGTCAACAACCTGCGGCCAATCCAGTACGCAATCGCCCACAAGCGAAAGCGGAACAGCCTACTATCTCAGCAGAGGGAACGGCAAAAAGCAGGGTATTTGGTTACTTTAAAGATATGATTTAAAATGAGTATTTCACGTTATCAGCGTCGCCATCGTGCGTTCGCAAATCCAGCTCTTGACCCTGATCCAAGCACGTATGCAGGTGAAGCAGCGGATTTTTATGTAGCACCAGCAATTCATGGTGCAGACACAGTAGCAAACAACTGGGTCACACAGTTAGACGGAATCCAAAACAAAGCCGTAGTATCAGGAGCGAGTGTTGCAAACGACGTTATTCAATCAGCAGGTTGTGATTTCCAAGACGGCAACAGCGTTACTGTCGATGAGCGAGTATTGACGCTGACCGATTTGAAAGTTAACGAAGAACTGTGCCGAGGTACTATTTTACCAACATGGCAAGGCATGACTGGCGCACGTCAATCAATGGATTGGTCGAACGACTCATTCCGTAATTTTGTTTTTGCTACAATCGCAGCTAAAACTGCTGAATCAGTAGAAAACAATATTTGGATTGGTGGTAAAACAGTTGGTTTCTTGTCAAACGACGGTGAATCTAATGCTGCTGGTTGGGCTGCTGGGCGTTTGCAGGGTGCTACAGAACAAGTAATTGTTGCTATCACCAATACAAATGCGACAGCGGAGTTTAATAAGGTCTACACTAAGATGGCAGAAACAACACCTGCTGTAATTACTAAGCCTGACACTGCTTTCTATTGCTCGCCTAAGACATACGCTTTGTACTGCCAGCAATTGGCAGGTCTTGGAGTAGGATTGGCATCCAACGCGGGTCAAGGTATTAACAACCAAGGTGCAGCTCAGTCATTCACAGGGATGACATTCATGGGTATTCCAATTCACGTTTCAGGAGGTATTCCTAACAACTGTATTGTTATGGCTCAAGAGTCAAACTTGTACGTAGGTTCTAACTTGCGAACTGACTACACGCAGGCTGCTGTCATTCCCGTATATCAATACGACGGATCAGACAACATCCGAGTGACTATGCAGTTTGGATTAGGTACACAAGCTGGGCGTTTGACAGAGATTGTAGTTGGAGCATTAACTAGCATTCTGTAATGCCTATTAGCTGTACATTAGCAGCAGGTCGGTCTATTGATTGCACTGACGTAGTAGGCGGCTTGAAGGCCGTTTACTTCGCAGCCAGCTTTCAAGATTTGAGCGTAGCAGCCAGCGTTACTGCTGGAGTTCTTGACGAGCTTCCAGATGACGATGGAGCAGCAACTGGTAACCTTACCATTTACCGCTACGACTTACGGCCTGAGTTGTCAAGCATGACCATTAATGTACAAGCCGACACTAATAACGGAACAGTATTCTATGAGCAAACGCTCAGTTTGATGTTCCATAAATTGGCGAGTTCAGATGCAGACAAAATTGTTTCGTTGGCTAAGAGCCGTCTTAACACATTCGTGTTGGACAACAACGATCAAGTCTATTGTCTAGGTGCTGAAAACGGCTTGGATGTTTCAGGTGGTAACTTGACGACAGGTACTAGCTTTGGCGATATGAACGGATTTCAACTTGACTTTAGTGGTCGTGAGTTGTTTCCGATTTATTTCTTGCCATCTCCTACAGTAGGTGCAGCAGATTTCCCATTCAATGGGACTGACGCTTTAGCTTCTGGTGTTACACTCGTTTTGAGTTAACAGATTAAATGACAAAGGAAAAGGGGGTAGGCTTCGGTTTACCCCTTTTTTATTTTAGGTAGTATGACATACCGCCCAAGACTTGACCCAAAACTGAAGCCAGCAGTAGACCATCTTAGGGAAAGAGAACGAAGAATTTTAGTCATAGGTGACATCCACGAACCATTTGTTCATCCAAACTATTGGTCACACTGCGTAGAGGCTTATAAAAAGTTTGCTTGCAATCAAGTCATATTTATTGGAGATATTATCGACTCACATGCCAGCAGTCGCTGGGAATCAAACCCTGATGGATATAGCCCAAAGACAGAGTTAGAAATGGCTATAGAGGGTGTTGTAAAATGGCGTGAGGCATTCCCAGTCGCAGACGTTTTGATTGGAAACCATGATCGGATTGTTGCTCGTAGGGCATTTAGCAATGCGATTCCGAGCGTTTGGATTAAGAGTTTTAATGAAGTGTTAGGGACAAATTGGAATTGGGTTGAAAGCGTAGAATACGATGACGTTTTGTATATTCATGGTGAAGGAGCTACCGCTAAGACACGAGCAAAAAACGAGATGCAAAGCATTGTTCAGGGGCATCGACATACAGAGATGGAGGTTGTACATTTGACTGGTAGACAAAATATATGGGGCATGCAAACTGGATCAGGAATTGATGCATCCTCTTATGCTATGGCGTACAGTAAGCATTTTAAAAAACCTGCTTTAGGTTGTGGCATTGTCATTGGTGGACACACAGCCTTCAATTATGCTATGCAATAAATCTTATATTATTAAGTGATGATACAGTTAGCTAATTTCGAAGAGAGGGAGTTTTACATTGACCTAGGCGAACAGATTACAGCTTGTGATTTGACCTTGGTGTATCAAATGACTGAGGAGACTTTCTTGGTGCGGTTAACCGCTGATAAAACCAATGACCGAGCTACAAAATTTAGTTATACTGCTACAAATCTTCCTGAAGGTCAATATTTAGCTTCGTTTGCTAAGGTTGACGGTACGAAATTGGTAACTGTTGCTGCTTTTGTTACGGGCGATCCGATTTTTGCAACCAGCCAGTACAACACGTATAACGACGATGGAACAAGCACTACTTATGTCCCCAGCGACGATCAAGGTTTAGTTCCAAGTGTGTCACAGCGTCTAAGGGTTAAAACTGACGACGACGCTACCGACGTTTCTTATGTGCGTACCATCAATGTAACTAATGGCACTCTTACCGATGATGGTAATGGAGCAATTACTTTGAACACAGGCGGCGGCGCGGAGACATTAAACGAACTAACAGACGTAGACATCATCAGCCCCGACCAAGGCGATGTTCTATCGTACAACTCAGGCGTTCAGAAGTGGATGGTCAACGGGGGTCTTCAAGAGCTTCTCGCACGGTTTAAAGCAAGCGGAGCGGGAGCGCAGATGTATGACACCCTCAACGACACGACGAAGGGATATATCGACATTCTCGCCAACAGCGCAAAGATGAAAGTCAACCTCTCGGGTCTGACCGTCACCGAAGCCTCTCCAGGGGTTCTTTCGTTCTCGGTTGCAGCGGGTACCGAAGGGAACGAAGTCGAGTTCGAGGCGATGACCATTGAAGGCAGCGACGCTATTTCGACAATTGCAGACATCAAATTTAAACAAGGGGCGTTAACGTATTGGGAGAATGCCACAGGCAAAATTTGGCTTCGCGCACCTAATGCGGGAAATCTCACCGTATTGCTTCCAAGCTCCTCGGGTACGATCGCACTTACAACCGACATCCCGAATGTACCTGTCGACTCGGTAAACGGTCAAACGGGGGTTGTAGTTTTGGATACGGGAGACATTGACGAGAACGGCA
>Ga0070754_10000798_pt1 | contig 27342 bp, 30 predicted proteins | sample VirMetDEL_Sep_01_FD_75181 | JGI IMG/M metagenome (GOLD analysis project Ga0070754, IMG submission 75181) | Aqueous microbial communities from the Delaware River and Bay under freshwater to marine salinity gradient to study organic matter... | ecosystem: Environmental > Aquatic > Marine >...
GAGGAGTTCGCATCCCACGATCTACACCCGAACCTTGACCCGAATCTACGTCCTGTGTACGGCTATGTCGCTTTCAACAATCCTGTCATGCAAGGAGCCGCCGGATATGGGGATGTGCGATTCGAGTTGAAACCGGAAACGAAAGAACGTGCTTCGATGACTGATGGTGATTCACTCGGTGCCTACGCCACTCCTATCCCGATGTCGGGTGATCCGATCACGCGGGAACAAGCCGTAGGAGGGTCTTTAGGGTGGAGCAATCTGTCGCATCAAGGGCAAAGAACACCTGTTGGCGAAGAAACAATAATTCAGCGAGTTGATTCTGAGCAGGGAGCCGGACGCTACATTGAGGCGCAGGTAAAGGGCGGCGTAAAGATCGACGATGTCGCTCGTATTCACGTCGACGGGCCACACTGGGACGCGCCGGAGGCTTTCGGACGGTCAGATGACTATTACCCGTTCGATGTTGAGGCGTTAGCCGAGGCCGCTGAAGCACGCGGCATCGAGATCGTCTACCACGGATAAACTGAGGTTATGACTATGGAGATGCGACCCGCGCAACCCGGCGAAGCAATCGCCTTCCGAGCCGACGGCGCACGCCTGATCTACGACTACAACGAAAACGACCTCGACTGGGGTCACATCCTCATGCCCGACGGCAGCACAACGATGAAGAAGCCGCTCGTGTCGATCCTGTCTCATGGCGGCTGGACGTCTGAGCCTGTCAGCATTGAGCGGTAGATGAGCGTCGTCGAGAAGCATCAGCGCGGTAAACACGATCAGTCCGCTCACGGGGCGTGGGCTAAAAGCGGCGCGATGCGTGCAGGATGGAGCCAACGCTCCAACGACGAGATTCTCGCGGAGTTTCAGGCGCGGTTCCGCAGCATGTACCCGAACGATCAAGAACACGCGGACAACATGGCTGAGGAGTTCGCTTCGTGGACAGCGAAGTACGACGGCCCGAATAACACGTCGATAACGGTCGAACTTCACAGGTTGGGTGAGCAGCCTGATCCCGAAACGATGGACACGGTCATGTGGACTGTGGATCGGTTGCAGAAACAGAATCCTGTTCAGGATCTGGAAGTCATGTTCTCGTTTAGGCCGTTCCGTGACGAGGCACAGTTCGTGCCCGCAGAGGCCGAGGGATTCGTTATCCGGGGTGAAAAGAAAATCAACCTGCAACCTGATTTGGCGCGAGACATTGGCATGTCGGCGGTGCGCGACGATGGGCATTTCATGCCTGCAGCGGCGAACGTGTCGAAGGTTGAGTATTACTTGACGCACGAGTACGGGCACGTTCGCGATACCCGAAACAGAGGTCAGGTGAATGATGACCGTTACCGTCTGGCCGACCTTGAAACAAGCGGCTACGGCGCAACTAACGAATACGAGAAATACGCTGAGGCATACACCGAGTGGTCACTGACAAACGGTGAAACAACAAACATCACCGCTCAAACATATGCCGATAAGTATTTTTGGGCAGAGAACTTGGAGAAGGCTATGGATGATGATGACGAGATGGAGCGGATCATCATCGTTGACACGTTCGACGCTGCCAACCCACCATCGGCGAGGCCGTACCCGAAAACACCCGAGGCTGCGACGATCAAAGTCGCCCCCGGGTTGAAGCCGATCCTGAAGCATCAGCGCGGCAAGCATGATCAAAAGTCACACGGTCGACGTGGCTCGTCGGAGCGTTCACCGTTCTATGACGAGTTAGAGGAGGAGCAGCGGGAGGCACTTGAATACTTGATGGGTGACCGTCCCTTCCCACCGGGTTACAGCCCCGAGGGTGTGCCGCCGCCGACGATCACGATAAGCGAATCACTCGGCAACAAAATCCGCTCAGCCCGCAAGAAGATTCGTGAATGGCGTGCCGATCGGGAGCGCCGCGCTTTGGCTCGGATGACACCCGATGAGTTGTCTGCGTTAGGTGCCGCTAACAGGGCTCGTGAAGCCCTACGGCAAGGGTTCACTCCTGCGATGGCTAAATCAGTTGATCCGGCGTTGCGGGTGTTGTATCGCGTGTTCGGTGACGTGGTGGAGCCGGAGGTGTGGTTCGCGCTCGTTCAGCATCAGAGCCCGTTAGAGGAGATTGACGGGCCGCTCGGGCGGCTGCTGGATGACATGTTGGGTGCCGTGTTGCCGGGGCCTGTGATGATCAAGTTGGCTCCGGGGTTGCGGCCTGTATTGAAGCATCAGTCCGGTAAACATGATCAGAAGTCGCATGGGACGTGGGCTCGTGGTCGTGCTGGTGAGTTCAGTGAGTGGGGGGATCGTGCTGCGAGGATTCGGGCTGCTCGGGATGTTGGGCCGGATTTGAGTCGTGTTGCTCGGGTGTTCCAGAGGTCTAAGGATTTTGAGTTGGATGAAGTTATCGAGGAGACGATTCTTGATAATTATGGGGAGGTAATTTCGGAGGTAGTGGAGGAACGTAAAGAACAGATTCGCTCAATGAGTCAAGAAGAAATAATGAGCGCTTATGGGAGTCCTGTAGAAAACTTTGTTTCCGCGAGCGTCGCAAACGGTAAATCACGTTCGGAGGCTATTGAGAAGTTCCGTGAAATGCAAATAGCGGATGTGCGACGACAGGTAGAGGAGCAATGGGTCATTGACTACGACTTAGAGACCCGCTATTCGATAGAAAGGGATCTTGTAGAACGCATCACCCCGGGTCTTGAAGAAATGATGAACATTCGGCATCCGGTGACGATAAATGGTATGCCCGACGAAATTGTTACCGAGGTTACGAATGTCGAAGTTCACGGTCTAGGGGGGCCTGATCCCAAAATACTAATCGCAGGCAGCATAAGAAACTCCCAAGGAGAATGGATCGGGGAGATGTTCGAGCGTGAAATCCAATTGTCTGAAACATCACCATCCGGCAAGCCACAGTTGGAAGCAGAAAACAAACTGCTACGAATCAACGATGAGCGCTATCAACGTCAAGGGTTCGCTACCGCGTTCAACGAACGCACCTACGACATGTACATCGCCAACGACATTGACACGGTTTTCGTGTACACGGCATGGGAGGGTGGAGCGGTGTGGGCGAAGCGCGGATTCGACTGGAACCCGAACAGGGGGGCCGACAACATAAATGTGGCAGCAGATGCCTTGAATTATGTTGCAGATTCCCCTGATGCTTCATCGAAAACTCGTGCGCGAGCCCAACAAATGCTGGATGATATGTCTGTATCTAGTGGTGTTGACGATGTTGACTTTCCAACACCTATGGAAGTCGTCATGCTGGGATACACGCCGAACGCTTCAACATGGGTTGGGCAGGAAGCGATGATGGGTCAGAATTGGTACGGTAAAAAGTTTCTGACACCTGACAATCTGAGTGAAGTGAAGCGACGTAAGGACGAGTTGAAGGTCATTGCCGAGCAAGATAGGCAAGCGGCTGGGCAGAAGAAACTGTTCACGTTTACTGAGCAGCCTGCAGCCCGAGGATCAGTTGGCGAGCCTCAGCCTTTGCCCAATATGACGATCGAAGAATTGTTGGAGCCCACATTCGGCAGCGTTCCGCGAGTTCGCACACCTGAAGGTGCCGCGAAGTACGGGAAACCGATCGGGGCGCCGATCCGTGCAGTCGAGAAGAAAATGTCTCGTTGGGACAAACTGCAGGCACAGGCCGAGTTCTACGAAAAATGGCTCGAAGAAACTAACCGGGAGTTGGATGATGATGATCCCGAGGTGGAGCGTCAGTTCTATGCCGCTGCCGATGAAGCGATGCCGTGGCTCGTTGACTAACGATGTTCCCCGTAAGTGGGGGTTGGCGGTAACCTAAAGGGACGATACCCGGACTCTGAGGATGCCCGTGACTGATACCGCAACCCGCCTCACGGGTCTCGCAGATGAAGACCTCATCGCCCTGCATGAGCGGCTGGACCGTCAAGGCGCTGTCGATTCTGCCGTGATCGAGGCGCATCATCTTGCGGCGACCGAGTTGCTGAAGCGTGGCCTAACCCACGGTCACACCGATGACGAGTGGGTTGAGGCCGTCATTCTCGTCGAGAAGGCTCTCGTGAGTTCGGCTGATGAGATCGAAGCGCCGGATGGGTTTGAGAAAGCGTGGGGTGAGTCTCTCGCGCACGGCGGCAGCGTGTCCGTTTTGTTGACTACCGACGGATATGTGTTGAAGGCCGATCCGACGGTGTCGGATGTTCATCAGGACACGATCATGGGTGGTGGCCGGAAGAAGCCCCGCCGCATCATGCCGCCTGCCGACATGGAGAAGACGATCCGTGAGGAGGGCGGCAAGTTCGTCGTCTATTCGGAGGACTTGAAGCGGAAGTTCGGGACGTATGACACTCGGACTGAGGCTGAGGAGCGGCTACGTCAGATCGAGCGGTTCAGTAAGGCCGACGATTATGCGGTGCCGCGTGCTGTCCAGTCGGCGGCTAAGCAAGCGTTGAAGTGGATCGCAGACGGTAAGGCTGGTGGCGGTTTCACGAGTGTGGGCCGTAATCGTGCCCGCCAGTTGGCTGATGGCGGCACCGTGTCTCGTGCGACGCTGGTGAAGATGCGGGCCTATTTTGCCCGTCATATCGTCGACAAGGATGCGAAGGGTTGGGGGGATAAGAGCAAGCCGACGCCGGGGATGGTCGCGTGGTATGCGTGGGGTGGTGACCCGGGTCGGGCGTGGGCTAACCGGGTGTTGGGGGATGTTGAGAAGGCTTATGACCCTGAGGAAGCCCTGACGGACAAAGAGAAGGCCCTGTATGCGGCATATGAGGCTGTAGCGGGTCAGTACGGGGAGTTTACGCCTGCCGAGGCTCATTACATGGGCGGTGACGATAACCCGTGGAACGCGCAGGGCATGAATTGCGCGAATTGTGTGTTCTTCGAGGGCGGTGGCGGCTGCGAGATCCTGACGGAGCAGGTGGAGCCTGAGGGGTTGTGTAAGTTGTGGGTGATTCCGCAGGGGTTGATGCGCCACGACGCGCCCGCTGAGAAGGCCGTAGAGGCCCTAGCGAAGTTCACGCTTCCGGGTGGTGCCACCTATGAGTTCAGTGTCCCCGTGTCGGCTGTGGGGCCGCTGACAGCCGTTCCTGACGTTTCTGTCGCTAAGCATCAGCAGGGTAAGCATGATCAGGCCGCTCATGGGCGACGTGGCGGCGTGTCTGTGTCGCCGGAGGTTGCTCAGTCGATCATCGGTCGAGTCCGCGAGCAGGGTGGCCTGAGTGTCAACATGATCGACGGGTCGGAGCCGCCGGACGGCTACATGGTGGCCCGCACTGAGGGTGTGAAGCCGTCGATCGTCAGTGCTGACGAGTTCTATGGCGCTGACACGGGGCCTGCCGCATTGAGTTCATTCTTGAAGGACAACAAGGCCAGTTTAACGGGGGGTGACTACCTTGGGGTTTGGCATGACACGGATAGCGGTAATGTATTCCTTGATGTATCGCAAAACGTCAAGGACCGTGCCACTGCTGAGCGGCTCGGTAGTGAACGCAATCAGATCAGTATTTGGGACGTCGTTGAAGGCAAGGAGATAGCGACAGGTGGCACAGGAGAAATCGCAAAAGCCGATTCAGGCGGTGAAGTTGCCGGATCTGTCGACGATGACGGACGAGGAGATCGACGAGTTCGCTCAGAGTCTGTGGGAGCAGATCAGTCAACAGTCGTAAAGCACGGCGAACCGGGTCGAGACAAGAACTATCACCGTAAGCATCCGCATGGCCGTGGTGGCCCCGGCGGTAAGGGTGAGACCGAGGGCAAGGTTTACCGGACCCGTGACCATAAGCGGGCTATTTCTATGCTCGCTCGTGGCGAGAAAGTCATCCTCGAATCTGATAAAGATGTCAACACGTTCCTCGAAAAACTGCACGACTACGCCAGTGATGCTCGCGAGAAGGGCGAGGATGCGGGCAACCTAGATTTGTGTCGCGTGTCGGTGCCGGGAACGAACCTGTTCTGCACGGAGTCCCTCGGTGTTCCGCGTATTGAGATGCCGCAGTTGGCGGGTAAACCCGTGAAGGGTTCAGCGGCGGACAAGATGCCGAAGGACAAGAACGGCGAAGTCAATGTCGGTGAGTTGTTCCGTGAGAAGTTGGAGGCTAAGGGTGTCGATGTTCGTGACACTGAGGTGCCTGCCGCTTCATTGAAGGCGTCTCAGAATGAATTGAAGGGCGCGAATGTTGCGTTCATGATGAGCCCGAATGGGCAGAAGGTCGTGAATCTGGAAGACACCCGCATCTTTGTTTCCTCTGACGGGTATGTGATCGACGGGCATCACCGTTGGGCTGCGAACGTGGGCCTTGATTCCAGCGACGGCAAGTTGGGTGACAAGAAGATGAAGGTCACCATGATTGACATGCCGATCAGTGAGGTTTTGGCTGAGGCGAATACGTTCGCTGACGATATTGGTATCGCACCGAAGGCCGCTAAGTCTGTCGATGGGCAGATGGAGAAGCACAAGGCGGGCAAGGGGCATGATCAGAAAAGCCACGGCGCGTGGGCTAAGGGGGGTGGCGAGCAGTACGGCGGCTATGAGTTGATCGAACCGGATAACCCGCCTGCTGAGTCGAAGCGTGGCGCTGATTCGATCGCTGCTGCGAAGGCTATGCGGGCGAAGGTCGCTGAGGTGGAACCGCAGATCACTCGTGACATGATCGACGCCGCGAATAAGCACAAAGCCACGATGGTTGGGTTGAATCATCGGATGAAGTCGGAGAAGTCTCTGGCTCGCAAGATCGACGATGAGAAGGATCTTGACTTTGGTGGGGATGCTGAGCGTGCGGCAGCGAACATGAACGATGTGGCCCGCTACACGATGGAGTACGACGGCGGCGACTACGTCAGTGGCGCTGAGGGCGTGATCAGTGACCTAGAGGGTCAGGGTTATGCGCTGGAAGTGAAGAATTATTGGGCTGATAATGATCCCTATCAGGGGATCAACATCGCGGCAGTGCATCCGAATGGGACGCGGTTTGAGTTGCAGTTCCATACGCCTGAGTCGTCGGCGGTGAAGGGTAAGATTCATGAGCGGTATCAGAAGTACCGTGAGTCGGATGATCCTCGGACACGGTACAAGGAGTACGACGGTATGCGGCGCACGGCTGAGGATGTTCCGGTGCCGGAGCCTCGTGAGGCGTTGATGGCGATCGGTGAGTTGAAAACGCAGCCGTTCACCCCCCGTCCTGACGCACCCCCGGTTGAGATTTAGAGCATGGGGTTTGGTATGATGACGACGGAGAGGAGTGGATGATGCCACAAAGGTATTTCATCAAAACAGACAAGGCTGACGCTCCCCTAACCCTGTTCCGGTTCTCCATCGACGATTCCACTGAGCAAATCTTCGAGCAGGAATGGCAGAACGGCTGGGAAGACACCGCACGGCTCGGCGGCTATCTCATCAGCGGTGATCCAAGGATCGTCGAGATCCCCCGGGAGAAAGCCGAAGAATTATTCCCTGACTCCGTCACGGCTGAAAACGCCACACTCGTCAGCAAGCAGGTCGCCGAGCGGATGTTCACCCTCGGCCCCATGTACATCCCTAACGTCAAAGACGCGCACGCCGAATGGACAGACCCTGAGGAGTTGCAGAAAGCCGTATGGGAGTACGTCAAGAAAGGCGACCGCCGTATCCGCCTCCAACACGACAAGAGCGTCGTTGCTGGTGAATGGCTAGAGATCATGGCGTGGCCGTATGAGGTCGAAGCCCCCATCATCATGAAAGACGCCTCACAGGGAAGCATGAAGTTCCCCGCTAACACGGTATTCCTTGGCGTGAAGTGGGAACCTTGGGCTTGGCAGATGATCAAGGAAGGCAAACTGCGTGGGTACTCGATTGGTGGGCGTGCCGAGCGGCTATTGGCGGATCTTCCTGAGGAGTACGTTGGGAAGGCTCAGGCTCCGTTCGAGGACGCTATTCGAGTCGAGGCCGATGATGTCGCACCTCCACCAATCGTGGCAGAAGCAGATTTGGAGGATAGAATCGCAGTGGCGGTGGCTGAGGCGATGAAGTCCATCAACCCCGTCGTGAATGTCGTCATGCCGGAGGAAAAACCCAAAGTACGTCGAGTTGAGCGGGATGAAAATGGCAACATCCTGCGCGTAATTGAGGAGTAGTAATGGCAGGTTTGGTTGATGATGGCAAGCATCTCATGCTTGATGGGTTCGGCACTGGGGTGACCTTCGTCAGCCTGCACACTGCTGACCCCGGAGCCAGCGCTTCGGCTGAGGTTACTGGCGGCGCTTACACCCGTGAGGCTGCCTCGTGGGCTGCGGCAGCATCAGGCAGCGTATCCACGAGCGCATCTATCGTTTTCGATGTCCCCGGCTCCACGACAATCACTCACCTCGGGTATTGGTCGGCGAGCACCTCTGGCACTTTCTATGGATCACGCGCTCTGGACACATCACAGACCTACGCGACCGCAGGCACTTACACGATTAGTTCAGGGAATATCACTGAAACCATAACCTGATGGCTACGGGGTTATTCACCCTTGATAGCGCGACTCTCGGTGTCCTTGACGAAAATGTTTTGGGCGGTGAGGGCACCGGCTTCATCGTCGGAAGTTCATCTTCTAGCGGCAGCGTTCTAGGTGCTGTCGGCTATGCAGGATCTGCGTCAGGAAGCGTTGGGTCCGACGGATCTGTCACGGGAATTGTCGGCTACGTTGGGTCTACTGCAGGATCACAGGGATCGGCTGGGGATTCCACAGGTGTAGCGGGCTTCGCAGGCTCTGTTGCGGGTTCTACAACATCTACGGGGGCGAATACTGGGTCACCGGGCCTATCGGGTGCGGCTGATGGTGAATCCACATCTACGGGTAATTGTTCCGGGCAGCCGGGACTTTCCGGTTCGAGTTTGGGTGTTGTCGCGAGTTCAGGGACCGCGAGTGGTAATCCTGCATTGAGTGGCTTGATAAGTGGCTCTAATGATGCAGCGGGCAGTGTCACTGGTGGCGAGGGCAACATTGGCACGGTCACAGGATCGGTGGCGAGTAGTGGCGATTCGGCTGGCTCGCCGGGGCTGTTTGGTGTCGTCGGTGGTATCACAAGTGATACCGGCTCGGTGTCGGGTGTTGAGGGGAACACGGGTGGAGCGACAGGCTCGCAGAGTTCGATTGGCGCTGTCACGGGCTCTAAGGGTGCTGCAGGTTCCGTCTCGGGTGTCAGTGTTTCGTCGGGTTCGATCTTCACGACGTCAGATAAGTCTGGCTCCGTTGATGGGGTCAGTGTGTCGACGGGTTCGGTCACTGGGAGCGGTCCTGCTCCTACCCCTTCGCCAGTTATCGGTGGCGGCTCTATGCCGATCATCGTGGCTGTTCCGCAGGTGTCCCCTTTCGGGTTCGTGTGGGCGCAGTCCGACAGTGGCGGCTCAGTCGGTGGATCGAAGCGGGTTCGTGAGGATGAAGACGTCGAGTTGCTGACACTGCTCGGTGTCCTATGACATTGCTGTAATTTGAGGGATACTAGGCGCATGTTCCTTTCTAGTGATGATGGTCGACCGTTTGCGTTTAGCACTGATGGTGCAGTGTTGAAGGCTGACTGGAAGCAGGGGGATTTCGCTCAGTGGCGGTCCAGCGGTGGGATGGCTCGGGGGAAGGTCGAGCGCATCATGCGCGAGGGTGTATTGGATGTGCCGGACAGTGACTTCACAATTCGTGCTGAGGAAGACGATCCTGCCGTTTTGCTGCGGATTTATCGTCGGTTTGGGGATGGTTGGCGTGGCACTCCGACGCGGGTTGGGCATAAGGCCAGCACGTTGAACAAGATCGACCCGTTGAAGGTCGTCGAGGGTGGAGAGTAGCGAAAACAGGCTCCCTGAGGCCCTTAGGGGCTGGATTGAGCAGTTGTTGGAGCCTGAGGTCACGCGGTTATTTGATGTCTTCCCTGACGCTCAGATTGACGTGCGTTTGAGTGCGTCTAAGGGGAAGATTCGGCGGCATCCGACGATTACGGTGAATGGTGGGCCGACGGAGATGATCGAGCCCTAACCCCCTGTTCCCCCTCCTAAACCCCCCTATGGTAAACTGGGTCATGGATTGGAGGGGAAACCATGACCCGACGTGAAATCAAGATCGACCCCGCGTTGAACGTGTGGGCGGTCCAAGAGAAGGCCGAAAAGATCGCCGCACGAGCGATCAAGAAGGGCCTGTCCGGCGGCTACACCGTCAACATCGAAACCCGCACCGAGGAAGGCCCCACGGGCCCTGTCGAGATGCGTTATCTGATCATCGACGGTGAGCCCGCTCAGTTGAACGGCTACACCTTCGTCGCGCTCGTCGAGTGGATCGGCGACAACGCCGTCGTCACTGGCAGCCCGTACTACGAGGGCGAGCCCGTCGACCGTGACGCCATCGTCAAGGGCGGCTGTGACCATTGTGGCGTGAACCGTCGCCGCAAGTCCGTCGTCATCGTCGAGAACACCGACGGCGAGCGGAAGCAGGTCGGCAAGTCCTGCGTCAAGGACTACTTAGGCAACACGCTGGCCCTGTCGTGGTTCAAGCCGGTCGATGACCTGTTCGACGAGTTCGATGGATACACCGGCTTCGGTACTCCGATGGAGTACACGCCTGAGGTGCTGACATGGGCCGCGTCCGTCGTCCGTACCCGGGGTTGGGTTTCCAAGACCAACGCCGAGTTTATGGAGAAGACCGCGACCGCTTCATGGGTCGAGTTCGCTATGGGTCCGGCTCCGAGCACGGCCCGCGAATACAACGAGTGGAAATCTCTGCGGGACGCCATCGACAGCACTGTGGACGGTCCCTTCGCTGAAGCCGCTCGGGAGTTCGCTAAGACCCTGCCGGACACGAGCGACTGGGCGCAAAACGTCAAAGCGGTCGTCGCCGAGGACTACTTCAACCCGAAGTACCTCGGGCTGGTCGTCTCGCTGGTCGGCGTGTACGCGCAGAACCTGAAGAAAGAAGCCGAGGAGGCCGCTGACCCCGTCGTCGAGGAACCGTTCGGCACCGTTGGCGAGCGGATCACCGTCGAGTTGAAGGTCGTGTCCAGCACGGCGTTCGAGACCGACTACGGCTTGACCTACGCCAACACCTTCACGGGTGAAGGCCACAGGTTCAAGTGGCTGACCGGCACTCGGTCCTTCGAGGAGGGTGAGACCATTACCCTGAAGGGAACGATCAAGAAGTACGACGAGTGGAACGACAAGGTCTTCACCGTCCTGACTCGATGCAAGGAGGTGGCCGCGTGAACCGCGTGACCCGTGTTCAGGGGCTCCGTCGCTCTAATGCGGCGGGGCGCCACCCCGACCGACGCACGAAACGGTTGAGGGACCGTGGAGCGCAGAAACGCGCTGCCATCACCGAGCAAAGAAACTCATACCCCCAACGGGGGTCGTGCTAATCTCTTAGACGTCGAGACCTGCGGGTTGTCGCACAACGTATTCACGTTGTCTGACAGCCCGTTTTTCATGTAGGAGGACTGGTGGGGCGACCTGCTCGCAAGATGGTCAATCTTTCGATTGAAGAAACCTCTGGCGTTGATCATCCTGCTCACCTGCACGAAGGATGGCTCGTCATGAAGGCAGCGTCGAGTGACGAGGTCGAGAAAGCAACCCGTCCAATGAAGACAGAAGATGGTGTTGAGTTCCCGTCCGAGGCTTACGCCTACGTCCCCGACCCGGAGAGCCCGTCGACGTGGAAACTGCGTCTATGGGAATCCCCCGCCAAAAAGGTCACCGCCCGTCAGGTCGGTATGGCAGTAGCCGCTCTCGGACCCGGGTTCCGTGGGCAGAAGGTCGAGATCCCCGAAGGGGAGATGTCGTCCGTCAAGGCGAAGGTGCGTTCCGCGTGGAATGAAGCCAACCCGGACAAGGAAGAAGACATGCCACCGATCCTGAAAGCAACCGAGGAGGTTCTCATGGAGAAGCAGGACGTGCAGGTCGAGGTCGAGGAGACCGAGATCGAGAAGGCAGATAAGCCTTCTTACGAGGATCTCGAAGCGATGCTGGAAAAGGCTAACGCTCGCATCGCCGAGATGGAGAAGGAAATGGGCGCCAAGAAGCCGAAGGCTGAAGGCGACATGGAAGGCGACGACGAGGAGTTGCCGGAGTTCCTTCGGAAAGAAGCACCCGAGGAGGTGCGTAAGGCTTACGAGTCGATGCAGAAGGCTGTTGCTGATGCTCAGGCTCAGGCCGAGGCCGCTGAGATGGAGTTGCGTAAGGAGCGTGCAGAGCGGGCGGACGCGGAAGCGGTCGTCAAGGCTCGCGAGTCCTATGCAAACCTCGGCCTCGATCCCGAGATGGTGGGTCCGGCTTTGCGCCGCCTCGCCGAATCGGATGCTGATCTCGCTAAGTCCGTCGAGGACGTGCTGATCTCCGCTAACGCGAAGGTCGAGTCCGCTGACATCTTCAGCGAGATTGGTAAGTCGGCTCGCCCGTCGGGCACGGCTTACGAGAAGGCCGAGGCTATGGCTAAGGCCGCTGTTGCTGATGGCAAGTCCGCGACGTTCGAGCAGGCTCTTTCTGACGTGTTCACGTCGGATTCGGACCTGTACATGTCCTACCTCGCCGAGCAGGGAAAGTGAGGGCCTGAACAATGGCCTACGAGTTCAGTAACTATGCAGTAAAGGCCACGCTCGTTGCGGGCGAGGATCTTTCTGCGAAGCAGTACCACTTCGTCAAGATTGACAACGGCACCGGAAAGGCTATCGCTGTCAATGGAGCAACCGATCGTCCGGTGGGCGTTCTTCAGAACAACCCGACCGCTGATCAAGAGGCTGAGGTGTTGATTGTCGGTGGCACGAAGATCGCCGCTGGTGGCACCGCCTCCGCAGGCCAGCCGCTCTTTCCGAGCGCTTCTGGCAACGCCGTGACGCTCGCGTTCGGCACGACCGGGTCCGCTGCCTACGCCGTCGGCACCTTCGTGACCGCCGCCAGCGCAAGCGCGACCGTGACCGCTGTAGTCGACTGCGCCAATGCAGGTCGCGGACTCTAAGGAGAACTGAGAAATGCCACAGCCAACAATCAGTGACGTCCATGTTGACGCCATTCTGACGAACATCTCCGTCGCCTACATGCAAAAGGCGGAGAACATGATCGCAGATAAGGTGTTCCCGGTCGTCCCCGTTGATAAGAAGTCGAACAAGTATTTCACCTATGACAAGGCGGATTGGTTCCGTGACGAGGCTCAGCGCCGCGCACCGGGCACCGAGTCTGCTGGTGGTGGATACAACCTGTCGACTGACACCTACGCGGCTGACGTGTGGGCGTTCCACAAGGACGTCGACGATCAGACCGTTGCGAACGCTGACACTCCGCTCAACCCGCTGCGTGAGGCCGCTGAGTTCGTTACCTCTCGCCTGCTGCTTCGTCGTGAGGTTCAGTTCATCACTGACTTCATGACTTCCGGCGTGTGGAACAGCGAAGTGACTGGTGTTGCTGCGAGCCCCGTTTCGGGTACGTCTTTCTATCAGTGGAGCGACTACAGCAACTCTGATCCGATCGAGGACATCGAAGCGGCGAAGGAAGACATTCTTTCGACCACGGGTTACGAGGGCAACACTCTCGTTCTCGGGTATCAGACGTTCCGCCAGTTGAAGAACCACCCCGACATCGTTGATCGCTACAAGTACACCACTTCTAGCGTCATCACTGAGGAGATGATGGCTCGCCTGTTCGGCGTCGATCGCATCCTCGTCGCGAAGTCGGTTCGTAATTCGGCTGCGGAAGGCTTGACCGCCTCCTACGGGTTCAACTTCGGTAAGGCCGCGTGCCTGCTGCACGTTGCACCCAACCCGGGTCTGATGACTCCGTCCGCTGGCTACATCTTCGCGTGGACTGGCGTGTCGGGTGGGCTCGGTTCCACCATCGGAACTTCTCAGTTCCGCATGGAAAGCCTGAAGGCTGCCCGCGTTGAGGCTGAGGTCGCGTTCGACAACAAGGTTGTCGCCAACGATCTCGGTTACTTCTTCGCAAGCGCCGTCGCCTAGGAGGAAGCATGAGCAACCGTCTTACTCGTGGAGAAGCACTCGTCGGCGACTTGTCGACCGATGACGATCTCGCAGTTGGCGATGACGCCACGGTTTCCGGTGACTTGACGGTCACAGGTAATCTGACCGCTGGCGGAACCATCGACCTCGGTGATCCGGTGTCGAACATCGCTGATCCGAGCGGTGGCGCCACTCAGGATGCTGAGGCACGCACCGCGATCGAGGCTATCCTCGACGCACTGGATGCTGTCGGGATCATGGCGGCTTCCTAATCGAACATCCCTGTGGAGGGGGTCGGCGGGTTGATCCCTGTCGGCCCCCTCTGCGTGTAAGGAGCAGTAATGACGTGGTCTTATTCGGGTGATCCTTCGGATTCGTCGAAGGACAAGGTTCGGTTCCTCATTGGGGACACGGACACGGCTGATCAGTTGCTGTCTGATGAGGAGATCACTTATGTGATCACGGAGTCGGGTGGCTCGATCTATCAGGCTGCCCATGACGCGGCTTACGCTGTCGCGTCTCAGTTTTCTCGCAAGGCGCAGAGCAAGAGCGTCGGAGATATGTCGATCTCGTATGCGGATCGCGCTAAGGCATATTTCATGTTGGCGAATGAGTTGCTCGAATTGGGTGCTCGCCGTGAACCTCCTACGCCGTGGATTTCCCCGAATAACATCAAGCGTGCCGTTGATAAAACGGTGCCGCCGGATAACGGCACGGAGTTCTACACGGGTCAGACGGACTATTACAGGGCGTAATCATGGCTATCTCTAGTGAGTTTCTGCCGCTGATGCTGGAAACGGTGACGTTGAAGGGTCAGAGTTCCCTTGATCGTTACGGGAAGCAAACCTTTGCTGCTTCGGGTACTTCGTATCGTGCTCGTCTTGTGTGGGAGGAAAGGATTCTGCGGGATCAGCAGGGTCGCGAGATAGTCGAGGCTGGTCGGGCGATTTTGTATGGTGCTGCAGCGTCGGCTACTCCGCAGTGGCAGATCACGTTGCCCGATGGTTCTACCCCGAAGATCACGAGTGTTGACACTATTCAGGATGAAGATGGGGATCATCATTCTGTTATTGGGTTTGGTCAGTAGCCGTGGCTAAGCGAGTTCGGGTAAAGAACTTGGAGCCTTTGATGAAGGCTTTCATTATCGCGGGTCAGGATGCTCCGAAGTTCGCGGCTAAGGCATTGAAGGAAGAAGCCGATGAGGCGTTCGCGATGTCGCAGTCGTTCGTGCCAGTTCGGACGGGTAACTTGTTGACGTCGGGTGAGGTTCGGGGTCCGTTTGTTCGTGGATCAAAGATTGAGTGTTTCATTCGTTATGGCGGTCCTGCTGCTCCGTATGCGGCGATTGTGCATGAGGTGCCTCCGAATAGCGGTGGCCGTTGGGGGACGGGTTACAAGCATGATTTCCCGACGCGCTGGAAGTATTTGGAGAATCCTGTGCGGCTTTACGCTCGTGGCATGGGTGACCGAATGACGCATCGTGTGCTGGACATGATCGCTAAGAGATTTGAGATAGGCGCATGAGTACGATTCTTGAAGCCGTCGGTGACTATTTGCAGACGAATGGGTATGGCACTCAGGGGACAGATATTTTCCTCGCGGTCCTGCCGGAGTCACCGGATGCGTGCATCGCCATTTATGAGGCTGTCGGTAACGCACCTGAGTTCACGATGGGTTCTGACCCGTGGGCGATTGACCGTCCTGTCATTCAGGTGATTTGTCGCGCTGGTCGGGGTGATTATCCGACGGCTCGTAATCAGGCGGAGGCGATTCGAGCGCTACTCGGCGCGGTGACAAATACGACCATCTCGACTATCCCGATTTTGCGTATTCAGTCGCAGGGATCGGTTATCCCTATGGGGGAGGATGAGAATCTTCGACCGATGGTGTCCGCCAATTTCGAGTGCATGGTGCGGTATGAGTGACCCCTATGGACGCACTGTTGTTACGGATGAGGCCCCGAGGTGTTGGAGATGCAATAGAGTGTTAGCGGTGTTCGTGACAAGACCGTGGGCGTTGAAGTGCTCGCGGTGTAAAGCGGAGAACCGCAGCCAGTAGGAGGCGCGAGTGGCCCTTGCCGATGCTTTAGACGATTTGATGAAGGGGCCGGTGAAAGCCCCCTCGAAACGGTGCGCTGTCGGTTTCGTGCTTGATCAGATGTCTGAAGATGAGCGGGGTAAGTTGGCTCAGTTGATTGACGAGAGTTCAATTCCTGCCACTCGGATAGCGAAAGTTCTGCAGGATAATGGTTTCGATATTCAGTATGCGAGTATCAACCGTCACCGGAACCGGAAGAAAGCGCAGGGCTGCATATGTCCTTAGATGCCTCGGTTCTTGTGCTGGCGATGGATGACCGTATTTGGGTGGATAGTGATTCGTTGATTCATTATTTGCGTGAGGTGGAGCGGCAGGCTCAGGAGCATCTTGTTTTGGCGCAGGAGAGAGAGGATCAGTCAACGGCTGTTGCTGCGTATTCGAGTGGTGAGATGGTTCGGCAGATTGCTGATGGGCTTGTGCTGACGACGATGGTGGCCCACGACAAGATTAGGACTAAGCGTGAGTCTCGACGATGACCTTGAAGGTTTGATCAGTAGCGGTGAGACGAGTTCTTTTGAGCGTTCGATAGTGAAGCATCCCTCCGGGTGGGAGCCGGGGGTGGCGTGGGATGGCGATTCGGGGACGTTGACTTCGCAGCCGTTGGATAGTGAGCCGAGCGATTGGTCTGAGTTGCTGGCGGTGTGGGATCTCGATCCTGCCGTGTTTGAGGTGATTGAGCCTGTCCAGTTCCGTGCTTGGGATGCACCGGACCCTGAGGGAGGTCTGCGGCGCCTGTATTACTACAAAGCGGCTATCAGGCGGCGTGTGGAGTCACGGGAGTCCGTCGAGGAGTTACTAGCCGTCCTCGGGAAGAAACGGCCTAAGAAACCGCCTGAGGGCTTCGGTGATGGGTTCGCTTACTGTGTGCCCGCTGGTGACCTGCAGATAGGTAAACCGGATGGGGATGGCTCTGAGGGCACTGTGGAGCGTTTCGCGACGAAAACGGATGCCGCTGTGGCTCGACTGAAGGAATTGCGGAAATTGGGCCGCAGGATCGACGAGATCGTGCTGCCGTGGCTCGGTGACTGTGTTGAAGGGCTGGTATCGCAGGGTGGCGCGTTGGCGGCGGCTGGCAGGCTTGATCTGACGATGACCGAGCAGTTGCGGGTGTATCGGCGTTTGATGCTGCATCAGATTCAACAGTTCGCTCCGCTGGCCGAGCGGATAATCGTGCCTGTCGTACCGGGGAATCATGACGAGGTGCAGCGGGTCGGGAAGGTGCAGCGTCGGTATGACGATTCTTGGGCTCTGGAAGGCGCTGTAGCGGTCGCTGACGCCCTCAAACTGGCTTCCGGGTATGAACATGTGTCTTTTGTGTTCCCCGGTCGTGACGAGTTGACGATCACGCTGGATGTGGCGGGCACTCCGGTGGGGTTCGCTCACGGTCATCAGTTCGGTCGTGATCCCGTGAAGTGGTGGTCGGGTCAGGCTCATGGGATGCAGCCGATCGGGTCGGCTACGTTGCTTCTAGGGGCTCATTTGCATCATTTGCGGGTGGAGCAGGGTGGCGCGAAGACGTTCATTCAGATTCCGGCGTTAGATGGCGGGTCGACGTGGTGGCGCCATAAGACGGGTCAGGACGCTCCTGCGGGGATGGTTTCGATGCTGATAGGTCATGGGGGTTGGAAGGATTTGGCGGTTCTATGACGAGCGAGGAGCACGCTGTGAGGGTGGCGGCGATTGTGGGGTCGCTGACGGACAGGATCTTGGGGCCGGGTGCGGCTCAGTATGACGACGGTTCGGGAGTTCAGGGGTTTGAGCGGAAGCCCCTTGATGCGATTGTGACGGATGCGGTCGAGGAGATCGACGACATGATCGTGTATTTGTGTCAGTTGCGGATTCGCCTCACGGGAGGCCCGCTCTCCACTCTCTAAACCCCCGTATGGTAAACTCGGGGTGTAACGACGAGGGAGAGGAAATCCTATGAGTACCATCACCCAAAAGGTCACCCAAAAGCAGGCCGAAGCCGTGCTGCAAGAAGTAGCCGTATGGCTCGGTCGCAAAGGCCTCGCCGAAGTCACCTGTAAAGAAGGCCGTGAGTTGAATTACGTTGAATCTCACGTCGACGACGGCACCCCCTGTGATCAGACGCAGGTCGGCCCCGCACCTACCGGACGCGACGCCGCCTACCGTGGCCTCGGACCCGAGTTGCGGATGGACTTCGAGCCGTACTGGTCGAACGAGACCTACCCCGCCATCATCCTCGAAGGCGGACCCTACGACTGGTCGATCGCCTGCTCCTTCGAGGTGCAGCAGGCCCTCGACGCGAAGGGTGTGAAGGTGTTCGTTGAGCCCGCTACCGGATGGGCGCTCGGCATCTTCCCCGCCTAAACACAACAACCGCAAGAACCCCGAGACGTAACTCGGGGTTTTTGTGTTTCTCCCGTAAACTGGTCGCAGTAGTTGTCGTGCCCCTCGTGGGTCCAAACCGTCACTACACATCGTGACCCTGTGTGGTCCCTGCGGCGGTGCGGATTCGCGCTGCCGTCAGGGAGGTTCAGTGCCGTATCGGGTACTCAATGGCTTGTCCTATCCACCGGACAAGCGTGCCGAGGTGGGGGCCATCGTCGATGACCTTCCCACAAAGTCAATCAAGTGGCTGATGAAGAAAGGCCACATTGAGGAAGTCGCTGGCTCGAAGCCGCGACCTGCCGCGAAGCCAACCCCGGCTCCTGCGTTTTCTGCCAAGCCTGAGCCCGAGGAGGATGACGAGTAATGGCTTTCGTTCACGGGAAGAACACCGCCGTCTATTACAACGGCAGCAACCTATCTTCGTACTTCAATGAAGCATCCATGTCGCAGGACGTGGAAACCGCTGAGACCACCGCTTTCGGTGACAGCGCCAAGACCTACATCACGGGTCTGAAAGACGGCACGATGAGCATGTCGGGAATGTTCGATGGTGCCGAGGATGCCGTCGATGCGGTTCTTACGAGCACTCTCGGGGCCACCGCATTCGACGTCTCAACCGTCGTTCCCGCTGGCGTGAGTTCATCTGGTGTGGCGACGTTCAGCGCTGAGGTGCGGGAAACGTCCTACGAGATTTCCTCTCCTGTTGGGGATGTTGTCGCGGCGAACCTTGAAGTTCAAGCCACTGGCGGCATCGACCGAGGCGTTCTGCTGGCGGGTGACTCGACACTGTCGGCATCCGCTACCTCGTCAGCGGTCAATAACGGCTCCTCCACCTCCAACGGTGGAGTTGGCTATCTGCATGTCACGGCCAACGACCGTGACGGGGCCAGCACCTTCAAGGTGCAGGACTCCGCAGATGGCGTCACATACGCGGATCTCGTCACGTTCACGAACGTGTCGGCGTCCGCAACAGGCGGCGAGCGAGTTGCCGTCACAGGCACGGTCGAACAATACGTCCAAGCCGAAGTAGTCCCCGGAGGTTCTTCCGGGTCAGTCACCTACACAATGGCGTTTGCCCGGAAGTAAGGAGTAGCCACAATGGCTTTCGTTCATGGTAAGAGTTCGTTTTTCGAGATCGACAACAGTTCAGGAACCCCTACGGACATTTCTGCGTTCTGCGAGGAAGTTTCACTGTCACGCGACATCGAGACCGCTGAGGTCACCACTTTCGGTGACGACGCGAAGGAATACATCACTGGCTTGACGGATGCGACTATCAGCCTGTCCGGCAAGTTCGATTCTGCTGATGCCTCTGCGATCGACCCGGTCCTGTCGGGCATCCTCGGTTCGGCTTCCACCGTTTCGTGGGCATACCGCATCAGCAACGCCACCATCGGCGCGACCAACCCCGAGTATCAGGGTGAAGGCATCCTGACCTCTTACGAGGTTTCGGGCACCGTCGGTGACGCGGTCACCTTCTCTGCCGAGATCCAGTGCTCGGGTGCTATCACCCGCGCTACTTCCTGATTAGGCTCCCCCTAGTCAGTCCTAATCGTGGCCCCCTGTGGCCCCTACGGAAAGAGAAGAAATGTCCCTACGCGACAAGATTCTGGCAGCAGACGATATTCAGTCTGAGATGGTTGAAGTCCCCGAGTGGGATTGCACGATCGAGGTGCGGGGTATGAACGGTTCCGACCGTTCCCGCATCTTGGAGTTGGCGGCTGGCGCTGACGACGGCAAGATCAGCATCGGCAACATGTATGTCGAGACGGTGATCGCATCCGCGTATGACCCGGAGACGGGTGAGCGGGTCTTCAGCGACGCTGATCGTGACGTTCTGATGAGCAAGAGCGCCGCCGCTATCGACCGGATTGCTCAGGTTGGCATGAAACTGTCTGCCATGTCTGCGGAGGCGCAGGACGACGCGAAGCGTCGGTTTCCTGAAGAATCCGCATCGTAGGTTCCTATTTGAGTTGTCCGAGAAACTCGGCAGGACGGTAGGAGAACTTTTGTACGGTTCGCCTTCCCACAGGCCGATCGCTTCGTCTGAGTTGACGGAGTGGTCGGCTCTGTGGGAATTGCGAGCCTATGAGGCCGAGCAGGCGTCGAAGCGCCGGAGGTAGTGAGGAGGTGTCGGCGTGGCTCAGGTGACCGTTGAGGCGCAGTACATCGCTGACACTGCTCAGTATGTGAAGGCCCTTCGCACTGCCGCTCAGGCGACGCAGGCGCTCGCTGATCAGATTCCGGGGCAGGTGAAGGCTCAGGATAATCTGAAGAAGTCCACTGAGGAACTTGGTCAGGGTGCCGAGGAGGCCAGTAAGGGCTTCACAATTCTTCGCAACGCTATGGGTACAGCGTTGGGTGTCGCGGCTGTCAATCTTGTCTCGAACGTCACGGGCAGGTTGAAGGGTTTCGCGAAGGCATCGTTTGATGCTGCTGCGCGTGTCGAGGAACTTGACATCGCGATGAACTCGATCGGTGAAGCGACTGGGTTGGGTGCTGACACGATCAAGGAAGCCACGACTGCGATCCGTAATAACGGTATTGAGTTGGCGGCTGCTCAACAGATCGCTATCGAGTTCGCTCAGAATCAGTTGGATCTTGCCTCAGCGTCGAAGGTTGCGCGTGTGGCGCAGGACTTGGCGGTTATCGCTGGTCAGAACTCGACGGCTACAACTCAGTTGCTGACGCAGGCGATTATCACTGGTAACAGTATGTTGCTGAAGTCGGCTGGTATCAGCCGTTTGGCGAGTGAGGGTTACGACGAGTACGCAAAGTCGATTGGTAAATCTGTTCGACAGTTGTCAGCGCAGGAACGACAGCAGGCTGTCACGAACTTGATTCTCCAAGAGGGAGAGCGTGTAGCGGGCACCTATGAGGGTGCGATGAACGCTGCAGGTAAGGTACTGCGCTCGTTCAAGCGCATTATCAACGACATTCAGATTGAAATCGGCAAGGTTCTGCTGGATGCGTTTGGGCCTTTGATCAAGGCCACTTACGACATGTTGAAGGCGTTCAGTAAGTCGGTGCGTGAGGGTGGCGCTTTGAGCGGCACGCTTTCAATGTTGAGTACGAGTTTCCAGACTCTGACTGAACCGTTGCTTGATTTCATCAAGAATATGACTGAGTCGATCAAGTCCGGTAAGGGCATGGAGAATATCGGCAAGTCAATAGAAACGATTATTCCTCCGTTGATGACAGCGGTTGAAACTGTTCGCGCTTTGGCTGCTACTTACGCGAGTGTTTTGATTCCTGCGCTGCAGGCTTTGACTCCGTTGTTCACCGCCTTGTCAAGTGTTCTGACACCGATATTGAATCTTTTCACTCGTTTGCCTGAGCCAATTCGCATGGTTATCGGCCTGCTTGTGTTGATGCAGATCGCGATGAAGCGAAGCGCCCTTGCGGCTACTGTGTTCGGTGCGTCATGGAAAAGCCTGAGCACTGCGTTTACTACCCGCACAGCGGTGATGATGACTTCATTGCGGGCGTTTGAGGTAAAAATCAAGACTGCCATGATCGCGGCGAAGACGCAATTCGGCGCTATGGCTGCTGCCGCGAAGGTTGCTTCGATTGGGGTTGTCAATTCATTCCGGGCTATGGCGACAGCGGCTAGAGGTCTACTTGCTGCGATGGGACCGATTGGTTTGGCGCTCGTTGCTGCGACAGTTGCGTTTGAGGTTATCGCTGGACGTTCAGCCGACACCGAAGCAAAAGTGGCAGCGCTCCGAGACACAATCGACGAGACCACGGGCGCGTTCACCGAGTTGTCGAAAGCGACTATTGCGAATGATTTGCGGGCGAATCTGTCGCCTGAGGATCAGGTCATGCTGCGGGAGATGGGTCTCGGTGTTGAAGCGATGGCTTCGGCTATCGTTGAAGGTGGACCCGCTATTCAGGAGATGGGTCAACGGTTCAATGATGCTATTGGCCCATCGGGTCGTGTCAAGACGAACATTCTTGGTATCAGGGATGCGGTTGTAGTTGCTGAACGTAACTTCGGTGGCTACGCGAAGATCGCTGATGAGGCGTTGCGTCAGCAGGAGCAGGCGTCTATTGACGCTGGTTTGGCGCAGGAGGCGGCATCACGCCAAACGCAAATCGCGTTGGTCGATGAAATGGCTAAGCACAAGCAGCGTGAGCAGGAAACCATTTCTGGTTTGTTGAACATGACTAACGCTGAGAAGCAGCATCGTGACTTCATGATCGGCAAGAACCGAGCCATGACTGAAGTAACGAACGCGGCTATCGCTTCGGTTGAAGCGCTCGATGCCGCGACAAAAGCGTTGACTGAGGCGTTGTCTGCGGAGGCTACTTACGACAATGCTCGTAAAGGCATCCTCAAATTGAACAAGGAGTTGAAGGAAGGCGACAAGACGATCAAGGGCTATTCGGAGGCGGCTCTTGATAATCGCCAAGCCATTCGCGATGCGGCTCAGGGATACATCGCATACGCCAACAGTTTGAGTGATCCTATCGAGCGTCAGGCTGCTCTTGAAGAAGGTCAGAAGCGGATTGCGAAGGCTCTGAAGCAAGCGGGTATCGACCCGAAGGATTCAGACATCTTGAAGACCCTAAAGGAGCAGTCGAAACAGTCGGGTAAGACTGTTGATGAGTTCGCTAAGCAGCGTGAGATTGCTGCTCAGTACGGTAATGAAGTTGGCACTAACTTCATTGACGGCATCATTGAGGAACTAGAACGTGGTAAGTCTCAGGTCGATACTGCCGCTGCTGACCTCACCGAGGGTATGCCGGATGCGGCTAACTCGTCGATAGATGCGCGGTCGCCGTCTCGTAAGGCGATGAAGGTTGCAAAGAACTTTGTTGATGGTTTGGTGGCAGGGGTCCGCCAAAATAAGAAACTCGCTGATATGGAAGTCAGTGAGTTAGGTCAAGGGATGCTGGATGCTCTTGAAGAAAAACTGGATGAGTTCACTGGCAAGTTAGAGGGTGCCGCCAATGCTTTACAAAATCTAGGTGATCTCACTGGTGGGTTAGAAGCAAAGTTTGGACTGCCGACGCAGATTGAGGAAGCGTTCGGGGAGGGCGCTAGTGCTAGTGGGATTCTCGGTGGTTACCGTGAGTTGAGTGGTGCGGTGCAGCAGATGTTCGCGCCGATGTTGGATAAGGAAGTTGTTCCGAAGTCGATTCGCCGTAAGTATCGAGATCAACTGAATAAAGCGATGGGTGAGTTGGATGAGTACACCCGTTTTGCTGTCGAGAAGGTCAAGGAACGCGCCAAACTTCAAGAAGATCTAAAAACCGTTGAAAAGAATTATGCGGATACTGTCGCTGAAATCAGTAATCGTTACAACGATCTTGATAAGGCTGCTGCCGCAGAATTGAAAGCGGCTGAACGTCATTTCTCTACACTCATTGACGGCATCAACAGCCGCTATGACGCTCTCGATAAGGCTGCTGCCGCGAACATCAAGCGCATTGAGGATCATTACGATCAGTTGATTCCGACGTTAGAGGCAGCGTTGAAGGAGGCGACGGCTGCTTACGACACGGAGAACAAGGTTCTTCAGGATCTCATCAAAGAACGTGACGGTTTCCTTGACAACATTGGTAAAGGTTTCCGTGGATTCCTCAATAACTTGAAGGTTGATGGGGATAAGGCGACGCGCACAATCACGCGGACAACCGAGAAAATTGTTGACGGTATCAAGATTCTGACGCAGGAATCGTTTGAGGAAGAAACTGCTGGCGGTGGTTTCGCGGAGGCGCTGCAGGGTCGTTTGCAGTCGCTTCGTGATTTCACGTCGAACATTCGTTCACTGTTGAGTCGTGGTCTTGATCCGACTTTGGTTCGTGATTTTGTTTCGGCTGGCGTGGATTCGGCTGGTGACACTGTTGCAGCGTTGGCGTCGGGCTCGAATGAGCAGATCGCTCAGATCAACACTGCTCAGAATGAGTTGGGTGCTCTTATCGAGGGATTCCAGCAGGAGTCCTCGGCTCAGTGGTTCGACTACGGTATTGCTCAGCAGGAAGCGATTGTTGCTCCGTTGCAAACGGCGGCACAAGAGGCGCAGATTGCGTTGGATCAGGCGAAGGTGGCGCGTGCTACTGAGTTGGAGGCGGCTCGGGCTCACGCTGAGGCGTTGAAGTTGAATCGTCAAGCAGAGTTGGCTCAGGCGCAGGCTGATCGTGATGCTGAGTTGGAGAGGATTCGTGCGTATCAGGAGCAGTTGCGTCTTGATCGTGAGAATGAGTTGCTTGCGGCTAAGAATGATTATGAGCGGCAAAAGGAAGATATTCAGAAGCAGTTGTATGCTATTGAAAAGGATCTGGCTAACAACGCTAAAAATATCAACACAACTTTTATGGCTTTGCGAACGAAGTTGCTTCCGAAGATGAAGAAGTTCGGTAAGGACATCATCAACGGTTTGATTACTGGTTTGAGTAACCGTGAGGGTGCGTTGTATGCGAAGGCTGACGCTATCGCCGCTGGCATCCGTCACCGAATCAACGCCGCTTTCAACTTCGGTTCCCCGTCGAAGGTGACAACGAAGATGGGTGAGCAGATCGCTCAGGGCCTGATCGTTGGTATGCAGAATGAGATGCGGGCTGTTGGGAAGACCGCTGATGCTTTAGCGGAACAAGCGATGGTCCCGATAACGATGCCGCGCATGTCGAGTCTGACGCCGTCGGGTGCCGCGATGGGTCGTGGTGGGGTCGCGGCTCGTTCCGCCGCTGGCGGGGGTTCGTCTATCAACATCACGGTGAACGCGGGTATGGGTGCTGATGGTGCCGAGGTGGGACGTCAGGTGGTTGAGGCGATCCGTAAGTACGAGAGGCGTTCAGGGCCTGTCTTTGTGAGCGCGTCGTGAGACCCACGGTTGAGATTTCGTTTGACTTGTCCCTTGCTGGTGCTGGGGACTTTTTGACATTGGGTGATCCGGTGAAGGGGTTGCTGGATAGTCCAACGTATGTTTTGGCGGGAGAGGTGAAGACTGATGTTTCTGATGATGTGCGTTCGGTGACGATTCGCCGTGGTAGGGCTGATGAGACGACGACGGTCGATGCTGGTACGGCTACGGTGGGGTTGGATAATCGTTTGCGTTTGTATGATCCGACGGCTCCGGCTTCGGTGAGCCCGTATGGTCCGTCGATTCTTCCTCGTAAAGAGATCACGATCAGTGTGAATGAAATTCCACTGTTTGATGGTCAGGTTGAGGATTGGCATTTGGAGTATTCGCTCAGCGGCGATTCGGTGACTTTTGCTAAGGCTAGTGATGGTTTCACGTTGCTGGCGCAGCAGACATTAGCGTCGGGGCCGGGTGCTACGGGTATTTCGGGGAGTGTTATTTATGAGACGGCTTCTGCTGCCGAGTGGCCTTTAGGTAAGACGGCTCTGGATGAGGGCACTGCGAGTGTCGGTGTTCATGACATAACTCAGGGTCAAAAGGCGTTGCCGTATTTGCAGAAGATTGTGGCGGCTGAGTCGGCTATGTTGTTTATTGCTCGGGATGGGACGTTGACGTTCCGTGACCGTATTTCACCCCGGGTTGATTTTGGTACACGGTTTGCTGATGATGGTACGGGTATTCCTTTCCAGAACATTGAGATTCAGTACGGGACTGAGTTCCTTTACACGCAGGCGGTGGTGGATTATCCGGCTGGTAGTGCTTCGGCGCAGAGTGCTTCTTTAGCGGTGGCTAATTATGGTTTGAGCACTTACACGTTGGATACGTTTTTGCCGGATGGTACTGAGGCGGGGATTATTGCCGCGTTTTTTGCTGAGCGGTATGGGGAGCCGACGTTCAGGATTGTTGGTTTGGAAGTTCAGATGGATAAGTTGACGGCTTCTCAGCAGAGTGAGTTGTTGAATCTGGATTTGGGGCATGGGGTTGAGGTTACTTTCACTCCGAATAAGATTGGGTCGGATATTTTTCGTGAGTTGGCTATTGACTCGATTGAGCATGAGATCAAGAGGGCGTCTAATAATTCGCCTAGTGAGCATTTCATGCGGTTTCGGTTCTTTGAGCCGTTCCTGATTTCGCGGTCGGGTTCGGTTGAGGGGACGAATGGTACGGCTGGTTCGGTTACTGGGTTTGTTGGCTACTTCGGGTCGGCTGAGGGTAGTAGTGGTACGGCTGGGGATGTCACTGGGTTTGTTGGTTATGTGGGTTCGACGACGGGTAGCAGTGGTACGGCTGGTTCGGTGACGGGTGCGAAGACGATTAGTTTCACGTTGGATACGAGCCTGTTGGATGGTTCGGATGGTCTTGGTTGATGGTTGTTGTAAGCAGCAGTATTGGAGTTGGGAACGCTAGAATGAGTGAACACAAGCACCACACACTAAACCCGAGGTTAGGTGAGTTATGGCAGGGTTAGGTTACCGGACCTTCGTCTCCGGCGAAGTCCTCACAGCCGCCAACGTCAACGGCTACCTGATGGAACAGTCCATCATGGTGTTTGCCGATGCCACGGCCCGTGACAGCGCCATCGCTGCCCCCTCTGAGGGAATGTTTGTGTTCCTCACGGGCACGGACACGCTGCAATACTATGACGGTGCGGCGTGGACAGCCTTCACCTCCGGTGGTGGCGCGGGTTTGCAAGACGTATTCTTCTTGATGGGAGCATGACTAATGGCAACTGCCTACAAGTATTCGCAAGTTCAGGGCACGGCTTCCACGGGAACCTACGCCACCCTCTACAACACGCCTTCCGCGACGGAGGCGGTTATCTCCTCGCTGGTGATCTGTAATCAGTCCTCATCGTCGGTGACGGTGCGCGTCGGGCTGGACACGGCAGCGGGCACACCGGGCGCGTCGGAGTTCCTCGTTTACGATGCAGCCGTGGCTGGTAATGACACGGTGGCGTTGACGTTGGGTATCACGTTGGATGCGTCGAAGTATGTGCGGATCTCGTCGTCCGCTTCGACGTGTAACTTCTCGGCGTTCCTTAGCGAGATTTCATAAGTCATGGCTCTCACATCGTTCTCCGGTAGTGGACTGTTGCGTCTTGGGTTGA
>Ga0070754_10000806_pt1 | contig 27261 bp, 19 predicted proteins | sample VirMetDEL_Sep_01_FD_75181 | JGI IMG/M metagenome (GOLD analysis project Ga0070754, IMG submission 75181) | Aqueous microbial communities from the Delaware River and Bay under freshwater to marine salinity gradient to study organic matter... | ecosystem: Environmental > Aquatic > Marine >...
ACGACGCCGACAGCCAGAAGCACGAGTACCTGACCGAGTGCGGTCTGGAACTCTTGCAGGATAAGGTCCACACCCACATCAAGAACTGGTCGTCTAACGCATAAGGACGACGACAACTTGATGTCGCTCTAAGTTAAGGGTGCCCTTTCGGGGGCACCCTTTTTTATGGAGTTCTATATATGAGTGAAGATGATTCCACGCCGAAGCCGAAGAGGCGAGCGCCCCGGACGAAGGTATCTGCGCCGAAGGATGAGCCCCCCACGACGAAGCCTGCGCCTAAAAAGACTGGCCCGATATATTTCAGGTCCGCAGAACCAGAACCCTTGGCCTTCTCTATACGTGAGAGACGTGCGGCTCGTCGGCCAGATGGAAGATTAGAGTGGCGTTTCTCACCCGAGGACGCTGAAAAAGTCCGCCGACACTCTCATGTGGTTGGTGGCCGTGTTGTGGAAGTGAAGTAACGTGGCAGAGACAAGCGATTTCAACCCGCACATTCGTAACGTCAACTCTCCGCTGGAGACCCTGATCCTTCAGGCGCTTCGGCGTTTTGGCGATTACGCACCGTCGACGGCATCTGGTGACACGATCATCATGTTCATTGAGTTTGCCAACCAGATCATAGACGAAGTGCGGATGCACCCATATTGGGATGGAACTGAAATCGACTATTACGAGCATCCATCTGAGGCTCGTGCCATACCTGACAACATCATCGTGGCTGGCCTGCTGTTTCATTATGCGATGCAGCAGGCCAGCGAGAAGTTCCAGATGTATAGTCAGTCTTACATTCGGACTATGAATCAAGAGCTTTGGCGTCGTCTTAACGGCGGCAACACCAAGATACAAATGCGCGTCATGGATAATGGGTCCAACCCTCATTATGTCCAAGACGCTAAGACGAGTGAGATCAACGGCCTGCTGGCTGACGACGCGAAACGGTATCAATGAGCAGCAGCTATAAAAGCCCGGCAGGTATCAAACTCCGCACATCTGGCTATGACACGTTCATGGGTCTGGATGTGTCGCGTGATACCGCTGCGCTCGACACTGGCGAGCAGCAACACCTCTCCCAATGCGAAAATGGTTTTTGCGATTGGCGCGGTCAGGTGTGCCGTGATGCGGGTGCCGACTTTGTGCAGGGTCTGCGCCCGGTTGAGGAGATCTGCTTTTATTCGTCTGAGAAGGTTGTCTATGCAGAGCGTGCCGGTGACGGGATCAACCTTGTCAGCGAAGACGATCACATTAAGTTGACTGCCTTTCCCTTGTCGTCGGTTGTCACCAGCGCCGTCTTCAACAAAAAGGCAATCTTCTTTTCCTCTGGCCAGCCGGTGCAGCGCTATGACGGGACAAACTACACGGTAAACACCAGCCCTGCTCTGGCTGCGCTTCAGCCGAGCTTTGGTGTTGCGGTCGCCCGGCGGTTAGCTGTGTCTGGTATTCGCGGAAGAGAGACAGAAATTCACCTGTCTCGCGTAGATGACGATGGAATTTTTCCAGAAGATGAGGCGATTGATAGCACAAATGTATTGCGTGCGGGCTATATCGACATCGGCAATCAGCTCGGTACGTCTGAAATCATCACGGGTCTGGCCAAGTTTGAACAGTCTCGTCTTGCGGTTTTCACCAATGACCGTGTTTTGATTTATCAGATCGACGCCAACATCAATCTTTGGGCTTTGGACGACCGCGCCTCTATTAACATTGGCTGTCTTAGTCACAGCACCATCCAGCGTGCGGGCACCGACATCCTGTTCTGCTCTCGCTCTGGCGTGCATAGTCTGCGCCGCTCTGTGGAGAATGGCCTGACTATTGAGGGAGCTTCTCTTTCTGACAAGGTCGACATTCTATATCGCGAATTGCTGGCTTCGGTAAAAGATCCCAAGCAAATCAAGGCAGTATACGATCAGGACCTTGGCCAATACCACATTTTCTTCCCGCAGTCTGGCGGGATCATTTCCAAGCGGCTGACGCTAACGCTGCGCTCTGGCGAGCTGGGCCCGTCTTGGTCGACGGGTGAGTTTCTCAATGCACGCAGTGGCGCATTCCTTGGCGGTCGTCTTGTGTACGGAACATCTGGTGGCATCTACAACGTCCGCAAGATCGAAGACGAAGCGGAAGTTCATCCGGACATGGTAATCACAACCCCTATGCTCTGGCATGGGTCTTTCGTCGATACGAAGTCTGTGCAGTCTATTTTGCTGCAGGCAACAGGCAATGGTGATGCCAAACTGGAGATTATTGATGACGAGGGAAACACTCTCGCATCTCAGGATTTCCAAATATCGGAAAGTCCGGACGACAACTCCTTCCAAAATGTACCACTATCCCGACAGTATGAGCGCCCGCTGTCGGTTCGATACAGGGGTGCTCAATATCGTTTAACCGTCGCAGGGAAAGGTCTCTGTCGCATCATTGGCTTTGGTGTTCTGATAAGGAAGTAAGATGGCACGTCTCAGGCAACAAAATCCGCAGAACTACATCTCAAGCTCCAACATCAGTGCCGAGTTTGAAAATGTGGTTCGCTATATTAACGCAGCAGAGCTGGGTGATAAGACGATAGGCGAGCTTCTCGATCAGATCTTCGACACCAATGGTGAGTGGGATGGTCCTATTGAGATCAGGCTCGACAGCTCTGCTGGCTTGCAGTACCGCGTCGGCAACTACACTGGCGCAGAGGTTGGCTGGGAGACAATCACCACGATTGAGAGCCTTCGCGGTCCTGCTGGCCGCGATGTTGGTGACATTGGGGCTCCGATTATTCACGCTCGTCAAGACACAACTGCGACTGCGGCGCAGACTGTTGTGTCCTATGCGCATGATTCTGATGATGAGCTGATCGTCTTCGTAGACGGCGTGTTGAAAGTTCCCGGCGCATCGAATGACTACACCAACAGTGCCGCTGCCGACACGGTTACGTTTACTTCCGCCTTCTCTGGCGGTGAGATTGTTACGATCTACAAAATCCGCGCCACGGCGATCACCGGGTTTACGCGCTCTGATACCGTAACTACCGCAAGCCAGACCGTGTTCCCCTTTGTACATGACACGACTGCTGTGCTGCAGGTTTACAAGAACGGCATCCTTCAGCGAGCTGGCGGATCAAATGACTATGTCTCGAATGCTGAAACGGACACGGTTACGTTCACTTCTGCCGTTCCATCTGGCAACACGGTGTCGATCATTACCGTGGAGAACACCACGACGAACGCGGTAACGGGTCTGATGCTGGAAGGCACATACACTGACACTGCCACTGGACTTATTCCGTACAGCGCTCTTGGGCTGGCGGACGGCGATGTGCCGCAAGCCAAGGTCAATGGTTTGGTTGCTCACATTGCCAATGCTGCGAAGATCACGATTTCGTCTAGCGCTCCTGTTGCCCCTGCCACTGGCGATCTCTGGCTGGACACGTCGCTGTCTCCGAACATCCTGAAATTTTACGACGGCACGCAATTCCTGCGGACCTCCCCTGAAAGTGGGCTGCCGACATTTACAACGTCAGATGCTGGCAAGGTCGTTAGCGTAAACGGGACGGGCACAGCGCTCGTTTATGCCGACATTGACCTGACATCTGTTGTGCCGGTCACACAGAAGGGTGCGGCCAATGGTGTCGCCACGCTTGATTCATCTGGTCGTCTTCCGGCTACGCAGCTTCCTTCTGCGGTTACGACGTTCAGCATTTACGACGCGCAGACCGGCAACGTGGCCAATGGCGCTTTCACCATTCAACGCATCTTTAAGGAGCGGGTGCGGATCATAGGGATCAGCGTTATCTGTGCCTCTGGCACAGCCGATGTGCAGATTCAAATCAACGGAGTTTCAGTTGGCTCGACTTACGGAGTTAGCTCGGCTGGCACGGAAGTAACGCTGTCAACGCCGCAAGAAGTTGATGCGCTTTCGACCTCCAAACGAATTGGTTATGTTGTGACCAATGAAGCATCCCTCGTGGATCTCGAAGTAACTCTTGCACTGGAGATTTTGAGTTCCTAATGACAGTCAACGCCATCACGAAGAACCAGAAAGCGATAGCCCTGATCTCTGGCATGAAGATTGGGCGCGGTCGTTTGCCGGAGCCGAACAGCTCCATTGGTTTTGAGAAGGATGGCAAGCTGGTGGGGGCTGTTGTCTTCAACAACTTCACGGGGCGGGACATTTGGGTTTCGGTATGGTCGGACGACAAATCCATCTGGACCCGTAAAAACATGAAGATAATGTGCGACTACCCTTTCAACATTTGCAGGGTTAAGCGCATCTCTACAGTTGTGCGAAGTGGCAACAAGAAGGCCATCAAGCTCAACAAGCAGTTTGGTTTCGTCGAAGAGGGGGTCTCTCGCCGTCTGTTCGGGGATGATGAAGATGGAGATGGGGTCTTTTTCGGGCTCCTGAAAGAAGATTGCAGGTGGCTTTAAATGTCTAAAGATTCCCCGTCCCCTCCCCCGCCTCCGCCGGATTATAGTCGCCAGATCCAACAGAATGTTTCTGGTGAAAACCGCAGCCGCGAGCAGCAGGCGCGTCAGTACAATGAACGGATCAATGCCTTTAACCAAGCGCTGTCTCAGTATGGCTCTGGCATTAGCGGACTGTCTGATCAGTTTGGTGGCTTTAGCATTGCGACGGAGGACCCGCAGCTTTCATCCTTTCAAGGCCAGATCGATGAGTATCAGCGCAACCTTGGCAACTTCTTGGCTGGCGATGTTGGTTTCCTAGGTGTCAACTTCGAGCAGCCAGAGAGCCAGACGCAGGGTGGGATTGACTTTTCCAACTTGGATTTCAGCGGCATGGGTGGTGAGCGTGAGGGTGTGGGGACGATTGCTCCCGGCACAAACCTACCATTTGTTATGGGCAATGTTCCAACCCAGTCTGGCCTGCAGTATGACGAATTCGGTTTGCCGCTTGATCCCGGCTTCTCACCGACGGGGACAGCGTATGGCGAAACTGTGGCATATGATGTGCCCAACCTTCAGGACCTCAACCTCTCACTGGCTCGCAATTATCTCGGCGAGCTTGATGCGTTGGAACGTCAGCTTCAGGGTTTGCAGAGTCAGCGCCAAGCAGAGCTTGGGCGCATTGAAGACTTCTTTGGTGGGGCTGTAGATCGCTACAACGAACAGGACATTGATGCCCGGTTCCTTGATTTAAATACAAATTTTGATCGCTACCTTGCGGAAGTCGAGCGCGAGCGTAATCGTCTTAATCAATTCAAGAGCCTGATTGATGTGGGCAGCCAGCGCCAACTGGCCCTCGACGAGCTGGCTGAACTGGAAAGCTTTCTGCAGGGGCGCATCGGGGAGCGCGATGTTGAACAGGCGCGTATTGACGCATTCCGCGAGGATTTGCGCAATCGCTTAGGCGGTCTGGAGAGCGAGCTGGGCGGTTTGTCAATCGCAGATCTGACTGACCCAAGCGGGTACAATCAGCGTATAGGAGAAATAGAAGACCTCCTTGCTGGCTTCGAGTCAGAGCTGAACACGAACTTTGGCAGGGAAAGCGGCGATCTCAGCGACATCGAAAGAATGCTGTCTGACCTGCAGCGGCAGCGCACGAGCGAAGAGCGTCGTCTTGAAACCATGGGTGGTGGGTTTGAAAACCTTGCCCGCTCCCTGCAGCGTCGCGCATCACGTCTTGATCCTTATGATCTGTATGCTCTTCAAAACCTTGAGGATGAGCTGGACTTCCTGCGTCAGGACATCAGCGGCGTTGATTCACCGCTGGCATATGACTTCAGCGGAACAACGGGCACGATTGATGAGGCGCTTGCCCAGCTTCAAAACATATACGGCCAGCGCTCTGAACTTCTTGGTGCCGAGCGTCAGGACGTTGCCAACCTCCTGTCTGGCCTGACGGATATTCAGGATTACGACGAGGGCGGCCTGCGCGATCTGCGTGCCCAGCTTGAAAGTGAGTTCGGTGATCTGTCCCGCTTCTCTGGCGGGCTGACCGAAAACCAGCAGGCCATCCAAGACGCGCTGTCTCAGATTGATGATCGTCTTCGTGGGCTTGGTGCAACGCGGCGCGGTATCGAAGACGAAGCACTCACTCGTCTTCAGGCTCTGCGCGAACAGGAAATCAGCACGCCAGAAGAGATTGACCAGATCATGCAGGAACTGCTGGATCTGCGTAATCGTTCTGAGCGCTTCGGTGCGACGCAAGCGGGCGATGAGTTTGCAGCGATTGATGCCCTGCTTGGCCGCGAGGGTTCGCGCATTGAGCGCCAGCTCGCAGAAAGCGAGGCGCGACGCCAGCGTGAGGCGGCAGAGATTACGCCACTGCTTGATGCGCAGGGCAATCTGCGGTTCCCGATGGTTAATCAGTCGACGAGCCTGACGACTGAACAAATTCAATCTTTGCTTTCGCAACTCGGAACGGACGAAGACGAGATCTTTAACCTTGTTAATCCGAATGCGTTCTCGCAAAACCTACTAGGCGCACTGGGGACTTAAATGAGTTTTGCAGCAGCATTTCAGGCAGTTGGCACAGTATCCAACCTGTTGGGTGCGAGGTCTGCGCAACGTGCAGCCGCCGAGCGATACAACTATGAGGCGGCTGTAGCCCAGCGAGCGCGAGAGCAGATGCAGCGTCAAGCTAACGTGCAAAACCAGCTTGGCTCTTATTACTCTCAGCTCATGCAGGATCAGGACGAATACTTCCGGGATCTTTACGACGCTGATCTGGCCCGCGCTCAGGAGCTGCAGCGTTACATGCGCGAGGGTGACATTGCCAATGAGGCTCGTCTTCAGTCTGAGTTTGAGCGCACATTGCAGCGCCAGCAAATGCAGGACGCGGCGGCACGTGAGCGCCGCATGTTTGAGCTGGAGCGGATTGCCAGTGATGACCGCATTTCTCAGGCCGAGCGTGAGCTTGCGCTAGACGATCTTGCGCGTATGCGTGAAGTTGCCCGCGCCGAACGTGCGCAGGAGCTGGATGCACGTGCTGCTGGCCAAGGCATGTTGGCGTCGGAGTATCAGGATCGCCTGAACCGACTGACAGAAGATCGGATGCAGAGAGCCCTTGAGCGTCAGCGAGAGGTAGACCGGCAGGATCAGATCATTGCCGAGCTTTCTGGCACGCGGGATCGAATGCGCGACATTCTGGATCGCACTGGCCGCATTACTCCGCCTGAGCTTTTGGGTCAGGAAGAGATCGACCGCCGCGCTGATGAGTATTACGGCCAGCTTGAGGGTGGTGTCCAAGCAGCCATGGATCGTGCGCTCTCCACTGGCGAAGCTGACATGATCCGTCGGGGCATGGATGTTGGTGGAGCATCTAATGAGCAGCGCTCTGAGATCCTTGCTCGTCTTATGCCACAGCTTCAGCAGGCCCAGATCGCCGCACGTCAGTCTGCATCACGTGATGTCGCCGGTCTGAACCGCATCGAACAGGATCAATTTGCATTGCTGCGTCAGGCACTTAGCGACGAGCTGGCTCGCGAACAAACTGTCGGCCAGTCTGGTCTTGATCTCATGGCTCGTCTTGGGGCTGCGCCGAGCGCAGTCTATGACGCGAATGTTGGCTCTGCATTCAATGCGGCCCTTCTTGATCCACGCACAAGCGAGCTGAATGCCCGTGGTGCGTTGGATATTGCAAGCCTGCTGCGAAATGTAAGCGCACCAAGCGCTGGCATCTCGGACATCTTGAGACCGCAAAACATTGCCTACAATCGCAGCGCTCAGGACGCAACGATTGAGGGACCGAACCTCAACACTTATGACTTTGGCGGCTTCTATAGCCGAGGCATGGGTGGTCTTGGTGACGTTATGAGGGATGCTTCTGTAGCGGAAAGTCGCGGATTCAACCGGGCAAGGGAGGCGGCCATTAACTACGGAGCTTTGCGGCAAAACGCCTCCGAAGGATTTGGCCGGTTCTTGGATAAACGGTTCCCCAATATATTTGACGAAGGCAATGCTTTGGGGGCGTTTGGTGGATTGTTTGGTGGTAAGAAAACGTCTGAACCTAAAGTAGACATGACCCCAACATCTTTGTTGTCAGGGTTCACCAAAACGGACGAGTTTGATGACGATCCGCTTGCGGGCATTTATTAATCTTAATATTTAGGAGCCGTCATGTTTCAGGGGTACATTGCGCAGGGGGCAACTCAGCAAGCCGAAGCCAATGAGCAGCAGCGCCGCGATCTCGCGGATCAGCTCGCTCTATATGCACGTCAAAACCCAACCGCTACGCGGGACGAGCTGCGCAATTATGCAGACAGCCTGACCCGTCAAAATTATTTGATGCCCGGTAATGCGCAGGGCGCAGCCTTTGATGCGATGGTTCGTCGCGCAGACGAGGCAGCGCGTTCCGTCAATGCCGAAGCATTCCGTAATTTCATGGAAGCGAACCCCGATCTGAGTGCCGATGAGTACATGTCTTACGTTCAAAAAACGTATACTGATCCGCTGCGCACACCCTTCAACGCAACACAGCAGGCAGTTCAGTCATTCGTTGATGATCGCACCGAGGCTGAACAGGAAGAGGAAAGAAATAGGCTTGTCGGCATTGATACGTTTACTTCTTCAATACGTGACAATCTGTTGGGTCAAGCCCGAGATCTTTATAGAAAACATGGAAACGGTGCGGTTGTCGCCAGTCTGCTCAATTTGCCTGAACACTATGCGGGCAATCAGATGGCTCAAAACGAACTGGAGCTTTTAAAACGCAATCTAACTGATGGTCAATATGACGACCAGTTTGTTTCAGCATTGCGTACAGAATTTATGGACGAGCTTGAGTTTTCCATAAACAACGATAGCGAGTTTTCTGAATTCGTGAAAATTTTGCCGGATGGTTTGAGAAATAATCTAGAACAAGTTCAATGGTTTGAGAGCACATTTAATCAAAAAAAGCTGGAACGTCAGAACGCTCTTGCCAATAATCAAGCACAACTTTTAAGTGGACTTGAAACCAACTTGGCCGATCTGGTCGACAGGGGCGCAACTCTTCAAGGCATACGCAACAGCACGGCTTACAGAAGAGTTGTAGAGGTAAAGGGGGAAGATTATGCGGAGGGTATTGTTGGGCCACTTTTTGGAATTTATACGTTGAGAAAGGATTCTCGATTCAAAGACTTTGCTTTAAAGGGTGTGCCCCTAGAGGATCTTAGACCTTCGTTAGGTGACCTTGTCGACGACCCACAAGTTCAAGCCGAATATGCCTTAATGGTGGAACGGGCGGCCACCGAGAATCTGCAAAGTAATGTCATCCCACAGCTACCTACTCTTGCTAGGTTTATGACAGAGCAAGAGCTGTACGCTGTGTATCCGAATCTTAGAGAGGACCCCCTCCTTAAAGCTCAAGTTCAGGCTGCTTATGAAGGTGTTGAGTTAAATCTCGAAACCAGACAACAGGCTGCTTTTGAATTTATTCAGGGTTATGTACAAAACAATCCGAATATTTCCATGGCGAATATGTTAAATAATCCCGCCGTTAAAGCCGCCCAAGCCTTGCTGACTGAGGAACAATTCCGCTCCGCGATGAATATACCCTCTCAACAAAATTTCCGTCAAATCGCATCTGCTGCTACGACGGCAACGTTAGAAGAAATCAACGCTGCCATGGATGAACAAACAACAAACTTCCTTGCGGCTGCAGAACTCGGTCTTCCTGACGGATTTATAGCTGCAGAGATCACCCTCTTGGGCAACAATTATTTCATTCCTCCAGAGTACCAAAGAGATATTATTGCTCGACTGAGTGGAGTTGGTAAAGACCCGATCAAGATCCAACGGGAAGTTGACAAAATTATATCGGACTTTGGGCTACTCACAAAAGAAAACTATAGATCCCAACAGATGAGGAGGCAGGCCCCCCCAAGTGATCAGATTCCATTTGACCAAGTTGATAATATAATTGAGGACATGGTACGAAAATCAAATACTATTTTGAACTCTTTGGACCCCATATTTGATGATGCCCTCTCTGGAAGGGCTCTTGATGCTGCCACTATCCAGAACCACAAAACGAATCTTGAGATTCGACGGCGTGAAATACAGGCAGAAATGGACAAAGTAAGCAACCAACTCGGAAGGATTTATCAACAGTCCTATTACGACTTCGGTTCGTATAATGAGGATGATCGCAACCGATATGCAGAAGCGCTAGAAAGCATGTATCTGGCTTACTCTGGAAAACTCAATGAAATTGACGAACTCCTAAACGAAGACGTCGGGCGTAACTTTGTTAAAATACCATCGCAGGATGTCCCATCCACCTTCCGTGGAAGTACTGGTTTTGACTTTAACCTTTTTGGCGAAGACTATTTTCCAGACTAAACCGAGTGAACATAGGAATAAGGACGACCCTTGCTCTCGTAGCCCATATGTTCAACCGTGCCTTTAAAATTGCGGAGTTCTGTCTGTGTCAGAATTTGACGATATCCTACGCGCCTTTCGAGACACCAGCCCTGAAGCTGTAGAGCGGCGTCGGCAACAATATTACGGGAGAGTTGGCCAACTGCAGACAGCCCCTCTGGCGCAGCTTGAGACCGACCCTTATCGGCTTTCCACATCAACAGGCGCGGATGCGCTTAAAGACCCCAAGTTTCTGGCCGAGCTTAAGGACTATTTCCGCATAGCCCGAGGCAGGAGCTACGACAGCGACGACAAGCTAATCGAAGAGTTTTACCGCGAAATGACACGGGCGAACTTTAATTCGCTTGGGATTGCGGAAAGCTATAAGAAGATTAGCGGTGCTGACCAGCGCGTCAGGGATCTTTTTAATCGTATGCGGGAGGTCTACGATACCGTTCCTGCTTTTTATGAAGAGGGCGGACGCGGGCTTGCTGGGTTTACGCAGGTTGCCGTCAACACAGTCGTTGATCCAATCAACCTTATTGGTTTTGGTGTAGGTGGTGCTGCGGCAAAGGGTGCCATCGCCGCTGGCAAACCTGCAATACAGGCAGCAGCACGAAGCGGTGCCACATCTCAGGCGCTAGGGGGTGCAGCCGTTGCTGGCGGATTTGATGCCGCAACACAAGCACGTGACATTGAATCCGGATACCAAGACCAGTTTAACTTTGGTCGTTTCGGAAGGGCTACGGGGCTAGGTGCTGGTCTGGGTGCCGCTCTTGGTTATGCGGGAGGCAGGGCCGCTGGGCGAAGCGCGCAGGGGCAGGCTGGTGAAATTCAGAAGCAGCGTTTGCTTGAGCTTAATTATTCCGAAGAGCAGGCTAATCAGTTGCTTGCCGCCGCCAGCGAAGATCAAATCAACAACATACTGGCCAACAACCTGACGCCAGAAGCTTTGGAAAAACAGCAGCTTGAAACCTTTAAGCGTCGTCTTATTGAGGCTGGCAAAACTGATCAGGAAGCTGACGATATCATTGCTAATGCTCAGTCGCCAGACGAAATTGAGCGAGCGATTTCTGGTGGACCGGAGGCTGCTGAAAGCGCCCCCAACACCCCCCGCGTAGCCACAGAGGAAGAGTTTAATGCCCGTGTGGATCAGGAAAAACAAAACAATCCTGACCTCACAGAAGAAACAGCTCGCGAAGCTGCCCGCCGTGGTCTGGCGGGCGAGGGTTACAGTCGCGCCGTCATTGACGGGCAGGAAGAGTTTATTGGCTCCACCCGTACAACCAACACTCGCAAGCTGCAAATGCTGCAAGACGAAGTCGACAGCATAGTCACGCAGCTAGACGAAGATATCTTGGTCCGTCGTCGCGCTGGTGAACCTGTAGAAGATTTGATCGACTTGCGCACAGAAGTTGAAAAACTTCGCGGACTGCCTGCTCGTCTTGACCAGTATGATGTTGAGATCCGCAAAAATCTGGAAAGCTCTGACCCGACCGTCGCTGCCAAAGGCGCACGCCAGATTGCAGAAGTAAACGAGCTGCGCGATTTGCTGTCCCTGATCCGCGAAGTTGGCGTTCGTGATGCGTCTGAGATTTTACGCAGAGAGCGTCAGCTTGCCCAGCAACTTGAGCTGGAAGCATCGGCCCAGAAAAAGGTTGCTCGCGCTCAGGCCGATAAGCAGGCCAGAGAAGCTGCAGCAGCCGAAGCTGCACCCGCTGCTCCAGAAGGTGAAGCTGCTGCGGCTACTCCAGAGGCTGCCGCGCCTGAAGCGGCGGCAGCCCCAGAGCCAGAAGCTGCGCCAGCTCCTGAGCCAGAGCCTGACCTTACAAGCATACGGTTTACACAGAAGAACGTGTTTAACTATGCCGAGTCAAATGGCTTGGTTCCGGCTGACTTTGAGGGTGTCACCCAAAGCGGGGTGCGCGGTTACAGCAAGGCGGATGTGGATGGCATTATTGCTGCCAAGCGCGGTGCTGCCGAAGAAGCTGCGCCAGCAGTCGAAGACGTTGCTCCAGCCGCAGTTGCGGAGGGAGAAGTCCCGCCCGCCTCCATGCCTCGCATCGAGTGGTCATACCGCAGTGACGCCCAACGTGATTCTATTCAGAAGATCCTCGCTAAAGAAGGATTGGACGAGGCTGATCTGGATGACCTGATCCAAGCGGGTGACGTTGAAGTCAGCCCGAATGGCAAACTCACCAAGGAAGGCAATAAGTCTCTACGGCGCAAGCTTGAAGAGCGTGGCGTGGAGAAAGCGCCCGAGACTGGCTTCGACAAACAGCTTGAAGGGATTTCTGTCAAGGCTCTGCGCAGGCTGGCCGAACGCGGATTGCCGCAGGATCACCTTGAATATTTAATTGAGAGCGATCCCGAAAAGCTGCGGGCTATCATGCGTTTGGTGGATCCGAAGAATGGTGACGCGATCACCGATTATATTCTGGGACAATCTGGATCTGGCGCAAACATTACAGCAAGAATGGCGTCTGACGCGTCTGGTATTCCCGGCCTTAAATTGACTAAGACGGAGCGCAAGCTCGTTGTGGATCGCCGCAAAGCCTACGTGGCCAGCGGGATGGACGAGGCTGATGCAGCTCTTAAGGCAAATCGCGATGTGATCGCGATGCGTGCCGACAAAGCAGCAGGTAAGTTGGTTCAGCAAAGCGATGTAAGCGGAACGCTTTCTCGTCCTCCGATAGATGTAACTGCTGGTAGAAATAAATCGGGCGGCATACAGCGCCTGTTAAAGTATGCGTATGGCGGGATGCTCAACCCTGTTGGCCGCATTGACAACGCTTTGGGTGACGAGCTTTTGCAAACTGCCGAAGCCATGCGCTCTTATGGCAATCGCCTTATTGAAGATCAGTACGATCTGAGTGCAGACGAAATCAAAAAGGTTAACGCAGCAGCCGAAGGCTACATTGCAGACGGAGCTACTCCGGAGCGGGCGCGAACTCTGGCGGAAGGAGAGGTGCGTCGAGCCCGTCCCCGCCAGCAAGTGCGTAACACCGCGCCAGTTCGTGGCTATGCAACTGACGCGCCGCTCGCTGATGGTTCGCCACGCGTAAAATATGACGAAGATGGCAACCCCGTTCTGACCAAGGATGGCCGCAAGGTCATGATCCGTGAAAAGGCGAAAGCGGGCGAGCCGATCTTTTACGATCCAATTACAAACGCATTCTATCGCAATGAGCGAGCGATGCGTAAAGCTCGCAATGAGACAGACACACTTCGTCCTGAACCATTTGCCCCAGACCAGTATGACGAATTGTTTCAAAACCTTGGGGACGATGCAGAGGCCGCACTTGATGCGCTTATTGGCTCGCTTAAACAAAACTCTCCTCCTTCTCGCCCTGCCGCTGCGCCTGATACTCGCATAGACTTGCCGCCTGTTCGTCGCACAGCAGATGGTGGTGAAGAAATCCTTGCTGTCCGCATGGGCGATGGGATCATTCGAGTTTTGAGCGAGGCTCAGATTTCAAGCAACAAAGGTGTGAGGGCCTTGATTGGTGACAACACGTCACTCTCCGAAATCGAGGTGGGATATGTTCGCGCTCCCGCAACCAGCGGCTCTTATCTTGCGAACAAGACATTTACAAAAGTCGATCCGGATTCACCCGACCCATCTCAGTTTAAACCTGTCATCACGTCCACTAGCGCTAAAGGCTCAATCATCAACCCGGTGGCTGAAGATTTTGAGAGGCTCATCCCAGAGGCAGAGCGGATGCCCGGCAAATCACCCACCGATAAGGTGGGCGAACCAGCAAAAATTCTGCAGCGGCTAGTCAACAAAATAAATTCAGACGCTGATGTCACCAAGTTTGATATCGATGCAACCATTCAAAGCATCGAGTTCAACATCGGTTGGCCGCGAGGTGAAACAGCAACGGCCTCAGTTGCCGATTTTATGATCGAGCTATTGGAGCTGCGTCGCAAGTATGTGCCGGAAGAAATCCGGGCACCTTCCGCAAAAGTTTCAGAAAATATCAAAGCCTTAAGAAGCAAGTCCCTCAACTACACTGGCCGGGAAAAGGCACAGATCAAGAGAATTCTTAATTCGATTGCTCTTGCAACTGGCCGCCGTCCAAACATTGTCCCAACGGATTCGGCCCGAGAGTTTGTGCGTGGCGTAGATCCCCTGACTGGCCGAGATATAAACGAAATTCGGTTGCCAAATTATTTTAGAGGTTTTGGCACTGCTATGGATCAACCAAAGATGGCGCAGTTCCTGCACGAACTGGGTCACTGGTTGTATGCAAATGCCCTGTCCGTTGATGATCGCATTGCATTCTGGGCGGCAACAAAAAAATACCTTGGCGATGCTGAACAGAACCTCCCCGCATTCTTTGGCGTAAACGAGCAAAAGCTACGTGAGCGTCTGCCCATCCCGGAAGACGAAGTTCGTCTTTCATTTGATGATGTAAATCTGAATCAGGCCGACAACCCGCAAGAATTTTTTGCAAATCAATTTGCCATCTTTGGTATGCGCGAACGCGTAGACTCAATCTTCAGAACAGAAAAAATGTTTGATGAGCGGATGCGTGCGGCTCGCATGGGGCCAGACCATGAAGCATATCGCCCAATCATGGGTCGGCTCTTCCGTCTGGCCAAGTCCATATACAACCGCTTCTTTGGCCAAGAGGCCATCGAAATAGACGAAGACTTGCTGCCGATCTTTGAGCGCATCCTGCCTGACACCGAAGAAGCAACTCGCGCAATGAACCTTAAGAATGCTCAAACGGCAACTGGTGCCCGCCTGTTGGAGCGAGGGTACTCCTTACGTGAGCACTCTAACAATCTTCATGATGCGATTGCCAATGATGACTCATATGCAATCGTTGATGCAGCCGACAATCTGGCCCGCGAATTGTTTGGCATCGCTGGCCGTGCCAGCAATAGCAATAACCCATCTCCGCCACATGATCCGTTCCGTGTTCTTCGTGAAGTTCATGGCAAAGCCCGCGATCTTTCTCGCAAACTGCATGAAGCTATTGGCATCAAGGATGAGCTGGAAGGCGGCTACTATGACGAAGACGGCCTGTATGTCAGCAACATCGACCCTGACGTGGTCGCCGACAATATCGTAAAAGCCATATCTGGAGCTGATGGCTCTTTGGACAGCGCTCGTGTTGTTGGCGAAGTAATCGATGAAATACGCAAGAAGTTCAACCAGTTAGACGATGAGTCCGTCAAGCTGACCAAGTCATTTGAGCTTGACTTTAAGCGGCCACGAACCACGACATCCAAGCGTTATGCTAAGGCCAGCCTTGCCAAGAAGCAGAAGAAGAAAGCAGAAAAGCGTAAGGTCAAGGCGGCTGCAGCCAGAGCTGCGAGAGAGGGCCAGCCCGAGCCATCCATGAACCCTGCCGAAGCAATGCTTCCTGTCCGCTCCATGACGGATGACCAGCTTGCTCAAGAGTTGGCGCAAGAGGGCGGAACCAACAGAGGTCGTATCATCGCCAATGAAATTGAGCGACGTGAACGTGCAGGTCCCGCAAGTGTTGGCATCGGCTCAAAGTCTGAGCGCGTGTCGCAAGCACTGGAAAATGAGGCTGCCCACTCTGCGGGCAATGGAGACACTGCAATTCCTGCTGCGCCTGAGCCAATTCGTCAGGCGCTTGAGTTGATATCAGCGAGAGATCCTGATCGTCGCAACACAGCGCAAACGCTTTTCTATCGCATCATGAATCTGCTGAATCCGGAAAGCGCATTGGACGGTTCTCCCTTCCCGACTGGCAGGACGCTTCGTCTTATTGCTGACGCAGATCCCTCTCCAGATTTTTCCGATGGCGTGCGGATACTTGATTTTAAAAACTCGAAAGAGTTTAACGCTGCTCGTCTTGGGGTTCGTCGCATGGCAACGAATTTGTCCAAGACTAAAACAGGGAAGCAGAAAGCGGCGGAGGCTGTCCTTCAGGATCTGGCAGACTTGGTGTACCGGCTTGGCCTTTACGACACGAGCAGTCAGTTCACGAGAGAATCATTTACCAAAGCGCTCGTCTCACACCTTCGTGCGTCTGACCGCTCAGTCCTCGAAGGTTTGTCTGATCCCAATTTTGTTGATGCAATTATCACTGGCGCTGACTCAATCGCATACCTGACAAATGGTCTGATTGCTCGCAGTGACATTGCGCAATCTGCACCGAACCTCGGGCGCTATGGTGATATGTTTGGTGGCACAAGCTCACCTGTTTCACATGTTACAAAAACCACAAAGGAGGCAACCACGGCACCGGGGGTTTACTCTGACCATCTGGCTGCTGAACTTGCAGAGCAAACTCTGCTTGGCTTGCCCGTCCCATTAAGACGAGCTGTTGCCAAGTTCACAGGCGCAAGCTCGCCAAAAATTTATTTTGTTCCGTGGCGTGGGGGCAATCCTAAAACTCCATCCAGCGAAAAAACGCCCGTGGGCAGCGGATTCAGAATCAGCCGCAATATCTCAGACATTGCTGAAATCAATGATCCCGACGTGTTTGCCAGCGCCGCAAGGGAACTCGGCAAGACTGACAATGAGATAGAAGAAATTCTTGAGGTGGTGCAACAAAGGCAGTCTCTTGTTGAGAAGGCTGAAAAGCGCAGAATGGATGCGCAAACCGCGACCCCCAAGAGGGCCAAGGGGCTGCTTAAATCTGCTGAAGATATTGATATGCAGATACAGGAGCTTGACGCCGATTATTTGTCTGAGCTTTTTGAAGAAGCGTATGGGCACAAGATGGGTGTTGTTCCATTTGTCTTGTCTGACTCTGCCAGAAAAAATTCAATTTCATTTGAAAGCGCAACCAAGATAGATGTCAACGAACTCATGCCCATCATATCCAGAATGATTGGAAAGTTCGGGGTCTCAAGGGAACTTGTTTATGATGTGATGCAAGGAAGAGCGTCTCCCGGTTCTGACATAACTGGTGATGAAGCGCTGCAAATTCTGGTGGATCTAATCTCGGGAGGGTTCGACAACAACGGATTCAGGAAGCTTAATTCCACAGATAGATACCAAGAGCTTCAACGAGTTCTCAAGGACATGGGCTACGAGTCTGTGCGGTTTGAGAATTTTGACATTGTGTTTGACGCCAAGAACATCAAGCACTTGGAAGACTTCGCCCCAGACATAGAGCCAGACATCACGGCCAAGATGACTGTTGGTGCCCGAGCTGTAAATCGGGAGCTTGTTTCTTCTGCACTTGAGGGACATCGCATCAATGGGGACACTGAGTCATATCTCCGCTTCCTACTGGCTGCGGATGGTACGCCCCAAGACGTAGTGTCCGCCATGAACAAGGCGATGAACGGGAAGGTCCCGAACGCCCGTGAGGTAGGCTCGTTCCGTCGTTTCTTCCAGAGCTTCCTTGCGCAGAACACCACGAACACAAGACGTGCCGGGATGCACTGGATTGCAGACTGGGTTGCCCCGTCTCGCGAAGCTGGTACTGGCCATTTTGAACGAATTGCTGGTCAAACAGGGCAAGTCCTGCAGCCCGTTTTGCGCTCACTGCGCAAGCTGCCGGAAGCAGGAGGCATCGCCGCATGGCGTCGCCGCGCATTGGACTACGGGTTCGTTCCCGAGGGCGTAAAAGAAACAACGCCCGGCCTTCGCCAGCCAAAAGCCTATAAGAAAATTGTGCGGGCATTGCGCCGTGATCCCGGATCTAAGCAAGAGCAAGCCCTTACGCCGGACGAGCTGGGTGTCTACAAAAGCATTCGCGCTATGTTTGGCGACATGCACCGCAGGCTGGTAGAAGCTGGTGTGATGATTGGCAATGTCACACCCTACTTCCCGCAGGTGTGGTCGGTTGAAAAGATCAAGGCAAATCAAGATCAGTTCCTCGATGCCCTGTCTCGCTACCTTTTGGACGAAGCGGCAAGCAGCCCGCGCAGTAGTCCAATGTCTAAAGATGATTCAATGGTCATTGCCCGTCGCATCATGGGCAACCTCATAGATGATGACGGTGTCTACACACCACCGCCTGTCAGCTCGCGCTCTCCGGTTGGTGACCACGTTGACTACCAGCGTCTCATTCGTCTTGATAAATTCCAGAATCACCTCGATGACGTTGGCCGTTTCTTGGAGGACGATCTTGAAGCGATCATTGCCAAGTACGTCGATAACGGAATGCGCAGAATTGATTTCGCTGCCAAGTTTGGAGAGGGCAATCACGGCTTCCACGACTACATAAGCGTAATGGAAGATTCGGCTACTGGCTTACAGGCCGTGGCCCGCTTGCTTTCGTCTAACAAAATCGAGAAGAGAAATTTTACCGCACGCTCCACCACTCCCGGCGGCGAAACAGATGAGGTCGTCTTAGAACGTCTAACATCCATGCCGTTCAAGTCTCTGGAGGGCGCGTTGCCTGCGGCCAAAAAAGCTCTTGAGATGGCAGAGAAAGGAGACGCCGCATCTCTGCGCAATTTCCTTCTGGCTCTTGACACCAACACGGCAGACTACGCACAGCGCACTTATGCCAAGCGAGTTGATGCAATCGTTGGTGGCCTTATGGACCGTCAGCGGATCGGCAACAAGCGGCCAGCAGCTCAAGACATCAAAGAGGCTACTGCGTTGATGCGCACCACAATGCGTAAGCCGGTTGATGCAGGCGGAACATTCTTCGAGATGTCTCATGGCGTCTCGAAATGGTCTAGAAACATTATGTCCTTGACCCTGCTCGGCTTCACAACCCTTACGTCCTTGGGTGACCCGGCGCTAGTTGCCATACGCAGTGGAAACCTGAAGGCTTTCTCTGAAGGGATTGGCAAGTGGATAACAGACCCAGAGTATCGTGAAATGATCAGGGGTTCTGGCGTCGCTATTGAACAGTTGGTTCACGAGCGCATGACTGGCCTTTACGGAACGGACGCATCCAGAACAACAACTGCCTTTTTCAACGCAACATTGCTGTCTCCATGGACGTCAATGCAACGTCAGTGGGCTGGCGCAGTTGCGCTGCAGTGGTTCCATGCGGAGATGAAGAAAGCTGCGAAAGCTTATGATCCGTCTAAACCTTTGCAGCAGCAAAGCGGTCAATACAAAAAGAGCTATCGCATCTTGCGCAGATATGGCGTCGAAGGTTTGCTCGACAGTCGTGAGACGACAGGCTTTGATCCTATGCTGCCCGACTTTGAGAAGATGCCGCAGCTTCGAGATGGCATGATTAAGTTTGCCAACGAGACGATCTTCACGCCCAACCCGAACGACATTCCTCTTTGGGCTCAGACGCCGATTGGGGCGATGGTTTTCCAACTCAAGTCTTTCCCGTTGATGATGCAGCGTCTGGCTGCAGACACACTCGTCAATAACTTGCGGGTTGATCCTGTCACACAGGGTGGACGTCGGTTTAGCCCTCTATTGATGATGGCAACGCTTGGCCCGCTTGGTGGTGCTACTGCCTTGGGCGCAAAAGATTTTGTCCAGCAGCGCGGCGAAGACGACAATACTTTCCGCCGCAGAAGTCTTAGCAAGATCCTTGGCCACGATGAAAACATTCACGGCCCGCTGGATGAGTTCATTGGCTGGTATGCAGAAGGGTTTGCCATGATGGGCGGACTTGGTCTGGTGGCCGAGTTGATGCACGACAGTGTTGAACAGCTTGATCAGGGCGGAGCTTATGGCTCCATGCGCTTCATGAGCAACCTTGCTGGCCCGAGCTTCGGTGCCGTTTATGATGTCACTCAGGTGGGACAGGGTCTCGTAGACGCCGCAACCGAGGGACGCGAAAACGGAACTGGGGTTGAACGCGCTGGAGCAAGAGCCGTGGTAAGACGCGTCCCTGTTCTCGGCGGTGTTCGTTCCCTGCGAGAGTCCGCAGTAGATGTGATTGCTGGAGAGTCGACCAGAGGCAAGGCCAACAATAGCTCATGGGACAGCCAGTGGGGCGGATGGGAAACCAATGAATGGGATAGTAAGTGGGGCGACTAGTCGTCGTCTTGAATGATGATGGCTTTCGCAATGTCAGGTCTTGAGCGCAGCTCCTCAATGCGGCGCTCAAGAAACCACTGGGCCTTGCGCAGATCTGCTAATTCATTCTGCTCGTCTGTCCCCACATAGTTCTTGCGCCCTGCCCGGCTGACATAGCGAATGATCTGGCCACGCCAGAATTCAAACTTGTTTTTGTGGATGTAGTCGAATGGCTCGATGGGCAGATCTTTGTAGTGCGCTGGGTCAGTTATACTCATTGTCGTATTCCAAGTAGGCTTTCATGATTTGAATTGATGCTTCAGTAGCTGCCAGATCGCCGCGCACTTCTGCAAGACGACCAAGCGTGTGACGCGCTTTGTCCGTTGTGCGGATCAGGCTTTCTTCTCCACCCGTGTCCGAGTTCAGAAGTTGCATGATGCGGTAGTGCAGGCTTTGTGTCTCGGCCTCCAGCTCCGCAACCTCACCTCTAAGACGACCGCGCTCTTTCATCTCAACGGTCAGCTCGTCGAGCAGTTTGTTTTTCTTCGTCATATTCCGGGCTCTATCTTTATCTTGCTCCACCGATCACATGGCTGGTTGCAACTCTTATTGTGAAGAGTGCAGTGCCAGTCCCCTGACATTGTCGGTCGAGAGTGGTCGCATGTTCTACAGATTTGGGGGATATCTTCATCGTGCTCGTCTGACCAGCAGTATTTCTTCGCATCACAGAAGCGACAAACGAAACGCGTTGGGTCATCGGACGTGCGCTGCTTTGCTCCTTCCATGGCTCGCGTGATCTTGTTCTTGATGAACGAGAAAACGAACTCGTCATACTCCACGATCTCGCAGTGGTACGCGCTGGTGTCTTTGTTGTATGCAATAAACAGGGCCTCCTTGAGGCGGCCCATCCCCATCATCATTTGCATCTGCTCGAAGTAGCGCTTGTTCGCTGACTTGATGCCCTTCTTGATAAACTCGGTGTGCTTCTTGTTGTTCATCGACTTGATCTCCAGCAGGCTGAGTCTGCCAAGACCGAGGTCGATGAGCCCGTCGGCATGTGCCTTGATGTGTCCGCCTGCGTCTTTCCACTCCCACTGGCGGTTAGTGAAGTCGTCTTTCTCCATGACGTGGAAGCCAGCCTTCTTCAGGTCGGCGACGACAATGTCTTCAATGATGTGACCCAAGGCGAAGATGCGCAGGATGCGCGGATCGAATTCGTCTTTGGGGTAGCCGCGCAGTCCCATCTGAAGACGAACCTCGCAGTCATCTCCGATCATGGATGCGCCAAGGTAAGCTCGCTGTTCGCGATCCTTTTCCCGAGAGCCTTCGTCTATGCGTTGTAGTATTTCGTCTTCTGTCATGTCAAAAAAAATGGCTGGGCCTCACAGGGAAAGGAGAACAAAACCTGCAAGACCCAGCCAAGTCAGCGATCCACGGGCACATGGGAGGGTGGGTATGTGCATTCCGGTTCGCTATCTGGGGATTGGATATCCGGGTGTCGGGTACCCGTCTCTGATGTTTATTTTTTCTTGAATGTCGTCGCGCTCTCTTTGGGGGTACCTCGCACCCGCAGCCATCCGTTGATCAATTCGTCTTTGCAGTGCCGCATACTCTTGCGGATCAAGCAAAAGCTCTCTTGCGAAAGCGCTTTCCATGTCCGCAAACCGCCGGTTGTAATCAGCATCATCGATCTCTGGCCCAGTAATCCCCGCAACATACGCATCCGGATACGGATGCGGTGCGGGCGGTTCGTTTAACTCCTGAAGCTGCATCGCCAGCTCCTCAATCGGGTCATAGCTTCGGTGCATTCTAAGTTGCTCGGGGTGAACCCCACCGCTGTCATAGAGACGGGTGGGGCTCCCCTGAAACATTTCCCGAAAACTGTTGGGGATATAGTTTTTGAGGGTTCTTTTCTCAAACTCTACCTCATCGTCGTCTTTCTCGTCGAGGATGAGGTCCAAGAATTTCCGGGCAAACAGGTTCATCAGAATGGTATCTCGTCGTTAAGCTCGTTAGACGAAGCCGCTGGAGCTGTGGCGGGTGGTGTTGGCTCACGAGCACCCAGCTCAACCTTTCCATCTAATGCGAAATAAGCACCGTTTTTCAAAGGTTGTCCACCTCCGGGGCGAACATTGCCATCATTGTCACGCCAGTCTGGCCCGTTCTCTACGCGAACACCGACCTTCAAACCGACGAGACTCTTTATGTCTCCGGGCTTATCAGGATTAGCGTGGCCACCATAGACAAGGAGAGACTTAAGGCGTTCCAGTCCAATCTTCGTAGCAGTTGCATTACGGTTATGAACATTGATGCGATCCTTAACGTGTGCGCCCGTGGCGTCTTTCAGGATCACCTCGACATAACGACCTGACCCATCCTTGGTCTGCTTGATCTCGGCAGCATCGACTGTGACTTCGTGGTTGCCGGGCCTTAGCGTGGCCCGGCCCCCAGAGTCAGCAGCTACATCTCCAAGATCAAGAGATCCAAAACCTTTCCAGCTCATGATTTACTCCTTTTCATTCATACGCTTAAGAAGTTCAACAACATTGCCGCAAGCCTCGACTGGCTTGAGACGATTACGAGGATCACGCGTCTTGCCATGCCAGCCGCGCACCTCATCGGTGATGATGTGACGACGAATGACGACGTCACTTCCGCTCTCATCCGTGGAGCGGAGCCCACAAAAGACGTGGTCAAATAAAGCTGGCAACTTCTTGGCTACCTTGGTCTGCATAACCATGGGCCAGTACTCGACCTCGTCATTGTCGTTCTTCTCCTCCTTGGCGAGGCACGTTGCGTAAACCTCGAGGGGAAGATCACGAATAAGTTTCAGTGCGCCAATCATCTGGCGCTCATACTCCTGCCACTTGCGCATGTCGGTCGGGCTATCGAAGTCCCGTTCGACATCAGCCATGCAGCGATCAGACATCTCGGTCAGCGAATCAATGCAGATCCACTTGTAGCCTTCGTCCTTGAACTTATCGCTCAGGATCAGGCGGATGATATCGCGAAAGCAGTACTCGTTTTCTGCGAGCTTGGGGTGGTGCTTGCGATCCCATCCATGGAATGGGACGAAGTCAATGTCGACATCAGACAACGAGGCGAGACCGCCTTCGCCTGAAATGATCAGACCCTTCCCGTATTCTTCGGCGAAGAAGCGACACTGATACGTCTTCCCCCAGCCATGGTGGCCGTAGAGTAACGTCTTGGTGTGCTGCCCACCGGCTGTCGCAGTGCTTGCGAACATAGACATTATGATTTCCTTTTTGCTTGTAGTTTCACGAAGACGTTCCGCCCCTTCAGCGCTGGCTCAAACACAGCCTGCTCAACGGGGCCGAGGTCATCCCACGTCTTGCGTGAGATGGACAGGCGCTGGTTAATGACATTCGTCGTTGCGTCTGCCGTGCTCGAGATGGTCTTCAGCATCTCGCTATCCCAAGAGAGACGAGCGACGGGTGTCATTCGCCCCGTCCACTGGTCTGTCTCGAAGTCCACGGTCTCTTCGTCCGTCAGCTTGCCGCCAACAAACTTGTCAACCATGAACTGTAACTGCTCTTTCTTCTCCGAGATCAGGGCGTCAAGTGCTGCGACCTGCTCGTTCATTTCGGTAATTTCATCCAGCATATCGTTCAGATCTTTGGACTGAATCTGGAACACGCCGTCGCGCACATATGATTCGTAATGCCGGGTGGAAATCGGCTCATCTGCCGATGAACCATGGGGTACTCTGAGTTTCAAGTGGGGCTCCTTTTTAGTGATGTATTGGTAAAGTGATGACCTTAAGGTGTCATGGGGCTTGACGCTTGTCAACTCTTGAGACACCGTTAGGGCTCAAAAGAGGACATCATGACATTACTAAACGCCGCCCTCGAGTATCTCGAGGAGGGCCTGTCGGTCATCCCGATACGCCCGGACACTAAGCGACCTTGCATTCGTTGGAAGGAATATCAAAGCCGCCAAGCGACCGAGGAAGAGGTCGAGGAATGGTTCCGCATCTGGCCCGATGCCTATCTGGCCGTGGTCACGGGAGCCGTCTCGGGAGTTCTCGTGGTTGACTGCGACAATGACGAGGCATTCAGGACAGCAGTGGCTGCCGGGATGCGCTCGCCTGTTATGGTCAAGACGAAGCGGGGTTGTCACCTGTGGTTCAAGGACCCGGCAGACGGACAGCGTCGAGGACCACGTGCTGGCAACAACAGCACCGGAGCTGACTGGCCACGCGTAAACGGTTTGGACTTCAGGGGTGACGGTTCGTATGCCCTGCTCCCGCCGTCTAAAAACTATGAGTGGAGTGTGCCAGAGGGGCTGGATCGTCAGGACGACATGCCAGTGTGGAGGGACTGGAGCCCTGCGGTTGGCACGAGCACAGCAGATGCCTTCGTCTTCGAGAAGCTGGACTTGTCGACCGTGCGTTTCAATCCAGCGGAGCTGATGACCGAGTGGGAGCGCACCGAAGCCTACATTCGTGATCAGGGTTTCCCCGGTGGAAAGATCCCTTCTGGCCAGAGCAATGGGCGCAATGAGCGTGTCATCCGCTACGCTGCCGAGTGCGTGCTTCAGGGAATGTTTGGCGCAGAGCTGCGTGTTCGCGCTCGCGCTTTCATGGACAAGTTCTTTGTCGATCACCTGCCAGAGTTTGAGTACGAGGCGACGATATCCAGCGTCGAGCAGATGGAAAGGCGCAATCACCCTGAGCGTTTCGATCCCAACACTGGAGACTACGTCTACAAGCGTCCGGGTCCCGGACCAGAGGAGGACAGAAAGCCTCGTCGTCTTGTCACGGTGGCGGATGCGGAGGATCTCATTCAGGCTGGCGAGGGTCAGGAGTATCTGATCGAGCCATGGCTTGCGCCGCAGACGATTGTTCAGGTCCATGGCTATTCCGGTTCGGGCAAGACGATGTTCCTGCAACATGCTCTTTACGCCATGGCTTCGGGGGCTCGCTACTTTGGGCCTTACGAAATCAACCGGGCTGCCAAGACGCTTTACATGGATTTTGAGTTGAGCCGTGGTGATCTGGGTCGCAGGCTGGTACGGATGCGCTCCGTCTTTGGTGACGCCGAAGATCGCTTCTCGGTGTGGGCACCGTGGATTACGGGCGAGGAGTTGAGCCTGTCGGATGCGGCGGGTCTGCAGGAGTTGCAAGCCTACATCGAGTTCGCTCGTCCCGACGTTGTTGTCATCGACACCATCCGCTCGGCGTGGTCAGGTCTTGCGGAGAATGATGCAAGCGCATGGTCACCCATCAACAAGCTGGCTGTTCGTCTCAGGAATGCGGGCATCGCTGTCGTCATGCTGCACCACAGCAACAAGCCGGGCGAGGATGGTCTTGGTCGTGAGGCTGGCTCGTCTAACCAGCTCACAGTTGTTGAGACCCAGATCCGGATTGCTCAGGTTTACCAAGACGAAGAGACAGCCAAGCAGAAGTCTGGCATCTGGAATGAGAAGTATTCCGTTCCGCCATTCGAGAATCTGCAGGCCAAGCTCACTGATGAGTGGTACATCGAGATGGTCTTGGAGGTTCGTTATGGGAAGGTCAGGGAGTGGACTCACCTGCACGATGCGATCAGCTTCATCGGTTGGGCGACGCATCGTGAGACGGGTGAGGCTCGCATCGTCAGCAGCTTCTCCACGAAGCAGAAGGCGAAGGAGATGGCGTTAGACGGACAGGCTCCTGCAGATATTGCGCAGGCCCTGTTCCGTCCTATGAATGTGATAAGTCGTTGGCTTGGCCTAGAAGATCAGGCGGAAAAAGACAGTCCAGAAGGTGAGGCAGAAGAGGAGAGCCCCGGTCCAGACTGACAGCTTGAACCAGTCTACTCTATGCGCGTCACCTTTGCGCCCGGAAAGTGCTTCCGGAATTCGGCGATCTCTTCTTCCAGTTCCGGGAAACGTCGTTTCCACTCTTTCGCTAATTCGTTCCATTCGTGCTCCGTAAAGTTTTGTTTTTCCCGCACATCAACAGGCGGGAGTTCTTCATCTGAAAGGTCACGCCACATTTTTCTCAGCCCAAGCACAGATGAGCATCGCATCCGCATGGTTGTCGTCCACGGGAATCTCCCGCCCGAGATTAACTGCAGCCTTAATCATCTCCTCCTTGTCTGCCTTGGCATTGCCGGTCGCAAATCTCTTGATCACGGAAACCCCCACGCTCCGCAGGGGAATCTGAAACTGATGACACACACCCCTCGTCTGCCAGTGCAGGCCGAGCAGGATGAGCCTCGCATTCCCTTTCAGTGTCGGAGGCGGCATCTCCGCCACCACAATGTGGGCGGGATGCCTCATCAAAAGTTGTTCCAAGCGTCGCCGCCACACATGCGCCATCCGCTCATAGTCAGGGGGGCTAGAGCGCAAATCAATCACGCCACCATGCTTGTCGGAATGAGCCCAGCCCACCCGAGATGCAAGGTCTAAAGCCATAATTTTCATCCGGCAGCCTTCGGCCTTTAATTAAGTTTAATTAAATTAAATAACTCTTCACTCGAGTACAGGCCGCGGGCCCCCAAAGGCCAAGCGGCCAACTTAATCTCGAATGCCGAAGGCTGAATATCATGTTTCGAGACAACTGTCAACGCCTTAAGGTGTTGTTAGTTGTCATACGTGCGACAATGTGCAACACAAAACTAACTGATTCGGGAGGCGTCATGCCCAAGGTCGTAACGATCACCGACGAGGACATGGAGTGGTTACGCGAGAACCACGACAGGGTCAGTTACTCTTCCGCTGCAAAGAGACTTGGCGTCTGCGCTGACACACTCAAGCGCATCCTCGTTCGCGAGGGCCTTCAGGATTTCAGCGGCGCGAAGTACGTAAGTGCAAGACGAAACGACACACAAATGTGGGAGCGCCCGTGCATGAGATGCGGCGACACCGAGCCCCGCCCCAAATGGATTTATTTTTGTCAGTCCTGCAAGAATAGTTTGGAATTTTAGGACGACGAACCGCTCAATCCCCTGCACCTTGGCCCCATGAAACGCTTCCTCACCATCGAAGATGTCCTCGAAGAACTCCGCTCGCTCTCCGAGGATGACGGCAACACAGTCGAGGGCGTCATCCTTCTGGCCAAAGTAAGCTCAGACGAAAGCGACGCATAGT
>Ga0070754_10000811_pt1 | contig 27094 bp, 49 predicted proteins | sample VirMetDEL_Sep_01_FD_75181 | JGI IMG/M metagenome (GOLD analysis project Ga0070754, IMG submission 75181) | Aqueous microbial communities from the Delaware River and Bay under freshwater to marine salinity gradient to study organic matter... | ecosystem: Environmental > Aquatic > Marine >...
TAAAGATTTATCTTTAGATTTAAACATATCCATATCACATATTAATAATATGATAAACGGTAATTCACCAAATAAATATAAATTACACTTATAATAATAACAACACAATAAAATGCACATATACAAATTAGTTTTTGATACAGAACAACAAGGCAAACAAGTCTTAATAAATAACAACGTTTGGGAAGAAGTAACAATAGAGGGTGTTACGTCAATGCAATATATTAACGGAACAAAAGGTGTTGTAAATATTGGAAAAGTAATAGACCCTGCTAAGACAACAGACCCTGAGCATCCTGTATATTATGATGGTTGGGCTTATGATGTTATAAGCACAGATGAATTAGACTTTGGAAGCTTTGAGGTTTATCCTGCTGATAATGCAGTACATCAATTCTATGGATATCCTAGAAATGCAGAAGTGCCTAAACCTTAACTTAAATTTTTATTATGAAAAAAATAAGTAAAAATATTTCATACAAAGAAGCAACGTATTCTAATTATGCTAAAAAATATAAGATAGCAAATAAGCCTGATGATGAACAGATTGAAAATATGAAGTTAGTTGCTGAAGAAGTTTTTCAACCATTAAGGGAATGGGCAAATCATCCTATTAAAGTAAATAGTTTTTTTAGATCTAAGAAGCTAAATTCAGGAATCGGTGGCTCATCTGTTTCAAGTCATTTGACAGGTAATGCTATTGATATTACTACACTAGGTGAAAAGACTAATTTAGAATTATTTAACTACATAAAAGACAATTTAGAGTTTGACCAATTAATTTGGGAATTTGGCTCACAAAACCCTAAATGGATTCACGTTTCTTTTAAAGAAAAAGACAATAGAAAGCAAGTATTAAAAACTTTAAAAAAAGGAATTTATTATACTTTATAGATATGCCAATACCAAACAAAAAGATAGGAGAAAAGCGAAAAGATTATATGATGAGGTGTGTACCTCAACTTATGCAGTATCACGATAAATCTCAAGCTATTGCAATATGCTATAAATCTTTTGAGGGTAATATGGTTAATTTAGAAACCTATAATGACTATCCTGAAAGTGCAAAGAACAATGCTAAAAAAGTATTAAGGTGGAGAGAAAAGTACGGAAGTGAAGTTAAGGGAATGACTAGAGTAGGTTGGGTTAGAGCAAACCAATTAGCAAAGGGAGAAAACATAAGTAGGGAAACAATAGCTAGAATGTCAGCTTTTCAAAGACATAAAAAAAATGCAGAGGTAAGTCCTGAAAACAAAAGCACACCTTGGAAAGACAATGGGTATGTTGCTTGGTTAGGTTGGGGTGGAACATCAGGTATTAATTGGGCTTCTAAGAAGCTAAAATCAATAGATAAAAAATGATTTCAGATTACAAAACAATATTAATAAATTTAAGTAGCTTCGGCATATCAATGACCAATATAGACATAGGACTTAAAATAATTCTTTTAAGCATAACAATAGGATATACTATTCAAAAATGGTATTTATTAAATAAAAATAAATAGTAATGCCTAAAAAGAAATTTAAAGATACCAAAGTTGGTCAGTTTATTTTAAAAAAAATACCTAGCTTTGTTGGTGATATACTTCCTGAGAAAGGGGTTTTAGGAGTTGTTAAAAATTTAATTGATAACGATCCTGAATTAACAAGTCAAGACAAAATACAATTACATAACGAGTTAATTGAATTATATCAGCTAGAAGTTGCAGATAGAGATTCAGCAAGAAAACGTGAGGTTGAAAAAGCTAAATCAGGTGGGTTTGATTTTATGTTTAACTTAACAGGTGTTATTGGCTTAGGTGCTTTTGCTTTTATTATTTATGCTATTGTTTTTTTAAATATACCTGAATCGAACAAGGAAGTTTGGATTCATTTGATTGGTATTTGTGAGGGAATTGTACTATCAATTTTTGGTTACTTTTTCGGATCTGCAGTAAGAAAAAATTAAATATATTGGTAAGTATTTAAAGATTATAATTCCTAAGTCTTTATTTTTATTATATTATTATTGTATTTTATATTTATTTCTAGATATATTTATATATATTTGGTTATATGTTTAAATAAAAAAATTTAAATTTATTATTTTTATTCTACAAAAAAAAACATTTTAATCAAAATTTTAAAATTATGCAATTCAAATTAGATGTAAACCACCTTTATAAAGAAGATAAGAAAGAAGAAAAAGATATGTATTCAATTAAGTTAGAAACATATAATGGAAAGGTAGAGGGTAAGTTTGAAAGAAGTGAAATTAGGCATATTATACAGATTTTAGATAATGCCATCGAATAAAAAGGTAAGCAGAAGTAAATTAGTTAAAAAGCTAGATACTATATTTAGCCAATATATTAGACTAAAAAATTCAGTAGATGAAAAAGCTACCTGCTTTACTTGTGGCAAGGTGGATCATTGGAAGAAATTACAGAACGGGCATTTTCAATCACGTAAACATTATTCAACTAGATGGGATGAGGTAAATTGCCAAGTACAATGTGCAGGATGCAATGTTTTTAAATATGGAGAACAATATAAATTTTCCGTAAACCTAGATGCTAAATATGGTGAGGGAACTGCAGAAAGATTAAGCATAAAAGCACAACAAATAATAAAGCTATCAAACTTTGAAATAGAAGATATGATAAAAAGATATAAAAACTTTGTAGATTCAATGTAATTAACTACATTTGATTATTCTTTGTTCTGTTATACTTTGATATTAAAAGGGGTAAAATTAATTTTTTGCCCTTTTTTTTGTTTTAAACCTTAGTTATTAAATTTTTTGTTTATATTTGTTCAACAGAATTATTAATTAATATAAAAAAAGTATGGTAACACAAAGAACTACCTTAAATAAAAAGGTAAAAGAATTACAACAAGAATTGTATGTAGCAGTTCTAAATGACAACAAGAAAATTATTCCTGATCTAGAAAAGAAAATCGAGATAGCTAAATCAACTTTATTAAATCTAGACTAATGGGAATAAATTATTCAACAGAAACATCTAAATCAATTATAGAAGAATATGAGTTTAGAATAAATGCATTACTAAAAAAAATAGAATTTTTAGAAGCACAAATAGAAGTATCAAAACAAATTTTTAAAGACAGATAAAAATGAACAGAGAAAAATTATTAGAACTTTACAAAAAATACGATTTACAAAAGGAAGATGTTTATAAGCATCAACATTATGTAATTATCACTAGACAAGGTATTGAAAAAATACAGGCTAAAGAAAACATTACTATAACTTATGAGGTTATAAGATGTGAAACTAACTTTGCAGTATTTAAAGCGAATGCATATCTTTCAGCAAAACCAAATACAATCTTAGAAACTTTTGGAAGTGCATTAAAAGGTGCTAATTATAAAGATGGAAATTGCAATAGTTGGTATGTTGCTGAAATGGCAGAGAAACGAGCATTAAGCAGGGCTGTTTTAAAACTTACAGGTTTTTATGAACTAGGAGTTTTTGGTGAAGATGAATCAGATGATTTTAAAAAGAAATAATTTAAATTTTATATATTATGAGTACATTAATTACAGGATCAATTAGAGTAGATAAGCTACCAAAAGAAAAATTTATAATGGGCAAAGACGGAGCAGTCTATTATAATTTCACAATATCAGTTCAGGATGAAACTAGATATGGAAACAATGTTGCTTTTATGGATAGTCAAACCAAAGAAGAAAGGGATGCTAAAGTTCAAAAAAATTACTTAGGAAATGGAAAAGTAGTTTGGACTGATGGAAATATCACTTTAGCAGAAAAAGAAGAAGCTAAGGTTGAAGCAACTGCAGATGCAGACTTACCATTTTAAAACTAACCATTTTTAATAAAAAAGGTGTAGGTTTTATAATCTATACCTTTTTTTTTATATATTTATCAAATGACAGAAAAACAGAACGAACACAGAATGTTAATGCAATTTATAGAAGAAGATTGTTTTATAAATTCTAAAGAAAAAGTAGACTATCCACCTGTAGCATTATCTTATGGTGAGAAAGTAGTAAAATCAAATAAAATAGATGGTGATTTAATTGTACCGATAGCATTAGGAACATACGGAAATCTATCAGTAGTAACTGCACCACCTAAAACAAAGAAAACATTTTTTATATCACTATTAGCATCTTGTTATTTAAGTGATAAAAATCAATTTGGAGGAGATATAAAAGGACATCGTGGAGAAGATGGACAATTAATTCATATAGATACAGAACAAGGGGCTTGGCATTGCCAAAAAGTATTTGAAAGGGTGCATAAAATGGACTCTAATATTAATTCAGAAATTTATCATACCTTTGGATTGAGGTCAATAGACTATAAAATGAGAATTGAATTCATAGATTACTATTTAAAAGAAAGAATTAAAACACCATCTTTATTAATTATAGATGGTATTGCAGATTTATGTTCTGATGCTAACAATATTTCTGAAAGTAATCATCTAGTTCAGAAATTAATGGAATGGTCATCAATTTACAAATGCCACATAATAAACGTTATACATCAAAACTTTGGTAGTTCAAAACTAGGTACAGGTCATCTAGGTAGTTTCTTAGAAAAGAAAGCAGAAACGGTAATTCAGCTAGAAGCAAACACTGTGAACAAAGATTGGGTAACTGTAAAGTGTGGAAGATATAGAGGTTATTCTTTTGATACTTTTAGCTTCGAAGTTAATGATTTTGGATTACCTCAAATAGTAGAAAATTTATATGACCCATTGAAATAATGTCTGAAAAAGAAGTTATATTATTACTAGCTAAAAAGCATAAGACTTGGATTAATGTTGTTAATTCATTTGGTTGTAATAAAACAATAGCTGAAGACATTGTACAGGAAATGTATATTAAGATTATACCAAAAATAGAAGCAGGTTTAGACATTATTTATTATGATAATGATATTAATTACTACTACATTTATAAAGTTCTAAAAACATTATACATAGATTTAAAACGTAAGGGTAAAAATATTACAATGCTTAATATAGAAGATACCAATTATACTAAATTAGATTGTGATGTAGATTATGATGAAGCCTATGATAAAATAAAATCTGAATTAAATAAGATGTTTTGGTATGACAGAAAAGTATTTGAAATAATAAACGAGGGTGAAAGTATAGCAGATTTTTCTAGAAATTCGTATATTGAATATTATACACTTTACAACACATATAGAAAAGTAAAGGACAAATTAAAAAAGCTACTATGATAATCAAATTAACAGACAAAGAATTAGATTGGTGCAAAGATTTAGCAATGAAAAGATCAGGCTCAATGAATCACGCAGATACAAAAAATAGTTCTAATTTCTTTAAAAGTAAACCTGCTTGGTGGAGGCATTACATAGGTGTTCTTGGAGAATATGCTTATTCTAAACATACAGGAGAACAGGTTGATGTATTAACTATTGGCAAGGGTGATTCAGGAAGCGACTTTAAATATGGTGTCGATGTTAAATCTTCTAATTCTAAGAACAGACCACCTTTATTATTATTTGCAAATCAATTTAAAAGAAAGATAGCAAAGCATTATGTACTTGCTTGGGTGCAGGAAAACTCTGTTGAATTAATAGGTCATATAAAAAGAAAAAAAGTAATAGAATTAAAAGAAATAAAAGATTTTGGCTTCGGAGAAACATACGTAATTGACAATAAATACTTAACAAAATTTAAATGAAAGTTTTAGAATTATTTGCAGGAAGTAGAAGTATTGGAAAAGCAGCTGAAAGTTTAGGTTATGATGTTTTTAGTAGTGATGTAAATGACTTTGATAAAATAGATTATGTAGTTGATATATTAAATTTTGATATAAAAAAAGTTCCATTTCAGCCTGATATTATATGGGCTAGTCCACCTTGCACAACTTATAGTATTGCTGCTATTTCACACCATAGACCTAAAAATAAACCATTGTCTAATTTTGCAATTAAAAGCGATTTGATTGTGAAAAAAACATTACAAATTATTAAAGAATTAAATCCTGATAAATGGTATATTGAAAATCCTAGGGGTTTATTAAGAAAACAAAATTTTATGATTGGTTTACCAAAAACAACAGTTTGGTATTGTACCTACGGAGATAATAGAGCAAAACCTACAGATATTTGGAGCAATAATATAAGATCATTATTAAATATAAATGGATGGCAGCCTAGACCTGAATGTTTTAATGGGAATAATAATTGTCATCACGAATCAGCACCAAGGGGAAGTAGAACAGGAACACAAGGAATAAAAGGTAATTATAATAGAAGTAAGATACCAAATGAACTTTGTTTAGAAATTTTAAAATCGATATAATGAAATTAGGAGATTTAATTTATTACATAACTAAATATACAGGTATTAAATACCTTGTAGATAAATATCACGCTTATAAAGGAACAAAATGTAATTGTGATAAAAGACGAGAAAGTCTTAATAATATAAAAATTAAAAGATGGTAAAATTTGAAAAAGAAGATAGAATTGATTGGCGAAAATTCAGGATGGGTAAAAAACAGCACTTATCCCCTGAAGAATTTGAATTGGTTTGCCAACTCCACGCAAAGTATTACAACCATAAATACCATAAACCCTGTACTTGTAACCCCAAAAGAATAGTTCAATGGATTAAAGAATTGAATATCATTTGGAACAATGGGATTAAAAAAAATTAATAAGTGGGAAAAGGCAGTTGTGTTCCTGCTTAACTTAGATGGATGGGATTTAAAATGGTGTGGTGATGGTTTCACTAGATACGATGCAATAGGTAAAACACCAAGGGGAAAAGACTGCGTTATTGAAATGAAATTTCGTAATAAGTATTACGAACAGAAGATGCTTGAGAAAGATAAGTACGATGCTCTAATGTCATTAGATGAAGATGTAATTAAATTATATTTTGTTAATGATCCTAAAGGCAACTTTTTATATTGGCTTAATAATCTACATATGCCAATACCTGTAAAAAAATATTGTCCTGACACTACAATGTGGACAAAAAAAAGACTTCTTAAAGATGTTTATTTACTAGAAGAAAACGATGCTAGTATAATTAATATTAATATTTCTTAAAAAAAAGTTATTAAATTTTCTGTTTATAAGTATATTTATATTATATTTATACTTTATTAATTATTAAAACAGAACAAATGTCAACAGAACAAAAAAAATCAAATTTAGCAAAAGCATTCGAGAAAAAAAATGCTTTAAACTTAGATCTAACAACAGAACAATTTATTTCATTAAATGATATATTATGTGATCTAGCAAACCAAGAATTTGAAAAGGGTTTAAATAAGGGTTTAGAAATAGGTAATATGTTTAACCAATAAAAACAGAACAGATGTATAGATTATCAAAGTACAAGCAAAATTTATCAATTCAAGGAAATCAGGTATGGAGTTACACAACTCACGTTGCAACCATAGCAGAGGGTAAATTATATCAATTAGGATATTGGTCACAGACTACACAGAAACATATTAATTATGTAGCTAATGAATTAGATTTAACTTTAATTAAATGAAAGTAAATGAAGCACTATGGGATGAGGTTAGAAAATCAATCGAATCCCATACAGAAAAAGACCAATCTATAACTGATATTACAATTAAGTTTAGGATAATAGAAAAATCAGATTTAAGAAATTACTTACAAATAAATTTATCACAATATGAAAAAAAGTAAAACTACATACATACACGAAACAGAACACCTTTATTGTCAAGACGGAGAATTACATATTGGATATGGAAAAGATAATTGGGTTGTTTTTAATGTAGAGCATTTATTTAAAGACTTAGGTTTTATAGTAGATCAGGTTGTAAAGGAAAATAAAAAAATGCAGGATATGCATTTAAGTTCAATTAAAGATTCATTAAAAGAATTATGAAGCAGAAAAAAACAACTATAAATATTGGGGATTTAGCTAGGCATTGTATGAAGTCAATAGCAGAATTTCCTATGTTAGAAAGACAAATAAGGTATATTTACATAAATGCTTTAGAAGATATTGAAAATGGAGAAATAGAAGATAACACTTGTCAAAATGCGATAATGTATATTGATGGAGCAATACAGGATATATTATGATATTATTAGTAGATGCAGATAGTTTAATATTTGCAAGTTGTTATAGGAAGCGAGAACATCCTGAGGATGAAAAGTATTATACAGACATAGCTGATGCTAGAAATAAGTTTGATCAGCAATATATGGCTATTGTAAACAAGCTAGAAGATATGTATAATATAGATAAAGTAATTACATTTAGTGGATCTAGAGGAAACTTTAGGAAACTAATTACAGGCAAGTATAAAGCTAATAGGAAAAAGCAAGAATTACCACCATTATTACACGAAATGCACGATTTTGTAAAACAACAATACGATAGTGTTGTAGGTTACGGAGTAGAGACAGATGATATGGTTGCTAGGTATTGGAAAAAGTTATCTGAAGAATTAGGAAGAAATGAAGTTATGATTGTATCAATAGATAAAGATTATAAGCAGTTTCCGTGCCTGATGTATAATTATCATTATAAGCACCAAGAAATACTTGACATATCAGAAGATCAAGCTATGTATAATTTTTATGAGCAGATGATTGCAGGAGATACTGCAGACAATGTAAATTACTTTAAGGGAAAAGGTAAAAGGTTTGCAGAAAAGTATTATGCAGATTGCCAAACTAAATACCAATATACTAGAAAGCTATACGAATTATTTAAACAAGAATATAAGGGTAAAGCAAGGCAGAAATATGCTGAATGCTATCACCTTTTAAAACTAAGAACTGAATGAAAGCAACACAAGTACATTACGATAACGGAAAAGATTATGATGTTATAGATGTCATAAATGATTACGGATTAAATTTTAGCAGAGGAAACGTATTAAAGTATGTTATTAGAGCAGGAAAAAAGAAAGACGAATTAGGAGATCTATTAAAAGCAAAAGATTATTTAGAACGAGAAATAAAAATTTTAAGAAATGAATAAAGATTATTTAAAAATATCAGAACGTATTATTGAAATGACAGGAGTAGATATATTTCAAAATACTAGGAAGCGAGAATATGTAGAATTAAGGGCGTTGGCTTGTTATATCTTTAGAAAGAAAATGAATATGAGATGGACAAGTATTGCTAACTTTTTTACCTCAATGGGAAAGAAAACAGATCACGCATCAGTTATACATTTAGTAAAGATGTATCCAATTTACAAGAAAAGTAACGAAGACCTTTTTGAATTAGAATCCTGCTTTCAATTTAAAAGTAAATTAAACTATGATGAAATAGACCAAGTCCATTTTTTACAGAATGAGTATAGGAAAGTTAAAAAAGAAAATCTACATCTTCAGGAAGAAATTAAAGAAATAAAATTAAATTCTAAAAATTATAGTTTTGATGATCAAAAAATATTAATGTTATTTGAGGGTTTACCTAAAAATAGAATAGATGAAATTATAGAAAGAATTAGTTTATTGAAAAAATCTTGGTCTTGGAAAAGTAAAGACAAGTGCCAAGTAATAGAAAGCAGTACATCAATGGAAGGTATGAGCTGGTAACGAATTTGAATAAACGCAGTACTTACAAAAAAAATAATAGATATGATAAAAAAATATAAATACAGTAACTATACTAATGATAAGCAATATGTATTGCGTTTATGCGGTGTTAGCATTTGGGCAATAGCGTTAAGTAATGGACTTGGATGGATTCGATTATTTGGTAAAGGAATACATTGGAAAGACACGACTAAACATAGACTCTATTTTTCAGAAAGAAACGGATATAGGAAATCACTAAACATTGGTAAATGGAGACTATCCCTATTGCCTTGATGCTAACAGTTGTACAAGGCACGTTTTAATGTGCTTTGTGCTTAGTTGTAAAAAGTAATTTTAAAAACGTTATACTACAAATTATATACTATGGAGTTATTACGTTATGAAATTAAAGCAGGTTTTTTTAAGGGGATTTTGTTTGGAATCAGACATTATCCCTTTGAAGATAAAGAAATATACGAAGAAGATATTGTTGTTTACTTTGGAATATTTCAATTAGTAATTACAAAAATATACAGAAAATAATTTTTTTGTACCTTAGAGAAAATTTAATACAATGATAAAAGCTAAAATACAAAAGGTAAGCATATCATCTATAAAAGAAAATGATGCTAATCCTAGATTCATAAACAAACATAAGTTTCAGAAACTTGTTAATAGTGTAAAGGAATTTCCTGAGATGTTATCACTTAGACCAATAGTTGTTGATAAGGATAATATTATACTAGGTGGAAATATGCGTTATAAGGCTTGTAAGGAGATAGGATTAAAAGAAGTCTATATTATACAGGCAGATGATTTAGATGAGAAAAAAGCACAGGAATTTATAATTAAAGACAATGTAGGTTTCGGGGAATGGGATTGGGATGTTCTAGCTAATGATTGGGATACTGATTTATTAGAAGATTGGGGTTTAGATTTAAATATTGATAATGCTATTGATGATCTAGAAGAAGATGATGATATTGAATTACCACAATCTGTTCAATTAGAGCCACCAAAAGAATACATACTTATAATGGCAGAGCCAAATTCTGTTGATTGGGAAGATTTAAAGGAAACTTTAAAACTAAAAATGGTGCGTAGAGGTGGATATAAAAAAGGAAGTGGTTTTGATGCAGTTAGTTTAGAACGAGTATTATATTGGGATGAATTTAAAAAAAGATTAAAAGATGCTGATAGCAGTACCAAGTAAGGGTAGAGCAGGGCTTACCACAACAAATAAGATATTACCTAATTCTACTTTTTTTATTCCTGAAAGCGAATACCATCAGTATAAAGATTTAATAAAAAATATTGTTTGTGTGCCAAAAGAAGTGAGGGGTATTACAAATACTAGAAATTGGATATTAAAAAATACAGACGAAAAATGGGTGGTGATGTTAGATGATGATGCTAAGAATGTTGGATATAATTTTCTAGATAAAAGAAATACTAAAAAAATAGAAGTAAGGGATGAAGGCTTTTGGATGGAAGAATTTTTAAAGTTTTTTGATCTAAGCGAACAAATGGGGTATAAAATTTGGGGAACAAGAACTGAAAGTTCACCTAGAGGAACATATCCTTATAAACCTATTTTAACTAGAAGTTATGTTACTGCATCTTTGATGGGAATAATAAATGATGGGGAATATTACTTTGATGAAAATTTTCCTGTTAAAGAAGATTATGAAATTTGCTTAAGACATATAAAAGACAAAGGTGGAATTTTAGCTATAAGATATTTGCATTGGGAAAATGACCATTGGGGAAAAGATGGTGGATGTAAAGATTATAGAACTATTCAGATGGAAAAAAAAGCTATTAAAGATTTGATTAAATTATACCCATCTATGATTTCAAATGTTAAAAGGAAAGCGAATGAGTTTACAATAAAATTAAATCTATAATGAACGAAAGTAGACATATTAAAAAAGAATCACTATTAGCAGCACTAGAGCAAAGTTTAGGGGTTGTTACAGTTGCTTGTAAGAAAGCAGATATACCAAGAAGCACATATTACAAATGGCTAAAGGAAGATGAAATGTTTGCAATAGCAGTTCAGGAAATAGAAAATGTAGCTTTAGACTTTGCAGAAAGTCAATTACATAAACAGATAGCAGCAGATTCAACTGCAGCAACTATATTCTATTTAAAGACAAAAGGAAAGAAAAGGGGTTATGTAGAAAGACAAGAAATAACAGGGGCAGACGGAATGCCATCACACTTTGAAATTGAAATAATTGAAAATAAAGACTAACGTAGTTTTTAAACACCTTTTAAAGTCTGATAAAAAGATATCAATAGAACAGGGTGGAACAAGGTCAGGAAAGACATATAACATCCTGCTTTATATTATATTTCATTATTCGTTAAAGAATACAGGAAAGACAATAACAATATGTAGAAAAACATTCCCATCAGTTAGAGCATCTGTAATGAGGGATTTTTTAGATATATTAAAAATACATAATTGCTACTTTGAAGCTAACCATAATAAATCAAACCACGAATACAAGATAAATGGAAACCTAGTAGAATTTATTTCTTTAGATCAACCTCAAAAAGTTAGAGGTAGAAAAAGAAATTTACTATTTATAAATGAAGCCAATGAATTAGACTATGAGGATTGGCAACAATTAATATTTAGAACAGATGAAAAAATAATTCTTGACTTTAATCCATCGGATGAATACCATTGGATTTATGACAAGGTAATACCAAGAAAAGATGCCGATTTTAACATTACTACTTATTTGGATAATAGCTTCCTTAGTGATAGCATTAAAGAAGAAATTGAAAGGCTAAAATATACTGACGAACAATATTGGCAAATCTACGGACTTGGTATAAAGGGAATCAGTAAATCAACTATATTTAGTTATGTAGAGGTTAATCAAATTCCTGAAGATGCAGAATTTATCAGCTTTGGTGCAGATGCAGGATATACTAATGATCCTACAAGTTTAGTTTCTGTTTATAGAAAAGAATATGACCTTTATGTTAAAGAACATTTGTATCAAACTCAAATGACTACAATAGATATCCATAAGAAGTGGAAAGAAGTAGGAATAGAAAGACAAACAATATACTTTGATTCAGCAGAGCCTAGATTGATTGAAGAACTACGTAGGATGGGTTGGAATGTACGACCAAGTTTAAAAGGTGCTGATAGTGTAAATGCAGGAATAGATCTATTAAAACGATTTAAAATACATATTCTAAAGGATAGCCATAATGCAATACAAGAATTTAGAAACTATAAATGGCAAGAAGATAGAAGTGGAAAAATGATTAATAAACCTATTGATAAAAATAACCATATAATTGATGCTATCAGGTATGCTACTTATTCTGTAATTAGTAAGCCAAACTTTGGTAAATATGCAATTCATTAAAATAAATAAAAAAACTTATTAAATATTTTGTTAATTAAATAAATAATGTTATATTTGAATATTATTAATTATTAAAACAGAACAAGATGGAAACTTACTTAAAAAACATAAAAAATTCTTGGAAAATATACAAAGATGGTAGATGGGTTGGAAATATAGGTATTTATTATTTTATATTTACATACACTATAAAATATATAAAAAACAGACTATTGAAAAAATTACAGACATTAATATTGATTATAGCACCAAGCTATTTTATAGGAAGATTTTTAATAGGTATAATTTTTAACATTTAGATTATGGAATGGTATGATTATTTAAATCCACACGAACAGAAAGAATACGAATGTTCAGAATGTGGTAAGCCATTAGAAAAAGATGATGGCTATTGTTCAGGAACTTGTTTTGAAGCTAGTATGTTATAGAATTAAAAATATATGATGTTGTTATTTAGGGATAACAATATCTGTTAAAGGGTAGTCAGAAATGGCTACCTTTTTTTTATTACCTTTATTCAAATAAAAAATTAAATTAAATACGTTATACAGATATGAAATTAAAATTAACAATACCTAGTGATCTATCAGAAATATCATTAAAGCAATATAATAAGTTTCTTAAAATACAAGAAAACAATGAAGATTCTTATTTCTTACAATGTAAAATGATTGAAATATTTTGCAATCTAGATCTAGAAAGTGTAAGACTTTTAAAACTAACTGATGCAGATAGGATTGTGAACATTTTAAATAAGATGTTTGAAAGTAAACCTCAACTAATAAGAACATTTAAATTATCAGGTATTGAATATGGTATAATACCTAATCTAGATGAAATATCTTTAGGTGAATATGTAGATCTAGATACTTATATGGGGGATTGGGAAAATATGCATATTGCTATGAATGTTCTTTATAGACCAATAAAAGAAAAAATAGGTGATAAGTACCTTATTAAAGAATATGATGTTGATGCAAAAGATAAGATAGAAGAAATCCCTATGGATGTCGTTTTTGGTGCTATTTTTTTTTTGTACAATTTAGGGATAGACTTATCAAAGGTTATGATGGATTGTTTGGAGGATCATCAGATGGAAGATTGGATGGATCAGCAAACTTCTCTAGAAAATATGGATGGTATCAAAGCATCTTCTCTGCACTCGCTCAAAACGATGTTAGACGACTTGAAGATATCACTAAATTAAACGTACATAAATGCTTATATGCTTTAGAATATATGAAAGAAAAATCAGAGTTGGAAGCAAATCAAATTAAAAAGAATTTTAAATGAGCAATCAGGGAATAAGGGGTTTTTATCAATTAACGGAAACAATTAAAACGAATCTATTAGCAGACATAAATGTTAATACGGTTACTACAGGGGATATTACAGATATTAATCTAGGGAAGCAGGATATGTTCCCATTATCTCACATTATAGTTAATAATGTAGTTGTGAATGAACAAACCTTAGATTTTAATATTAGTATTTTATCCTGTGATATTGTCAATCAATCAAAGCTAGAAACAACAGATATATTTACAGGTAACAATGATGTTCAGAATATATTAAACACTCAACTAGCAGTGTTAAATAAGTTAATACAGAAGCTAAGAATGGGTAACCTGCATACTGATATGTATCAGTTAGATGGTAGCCCAAGTTTAGATCCTTTTTATGATAGATTTGAAAACCAATTAGCAGGATGGACTGCAACAATGAATATTAAGATTTATAATGATATTTATATTTGCTAATGGAGTTTAATCAAGTAAATAAAGAATTAAAAAAGTTTGGTGATTATATTATTCAACAATCTAGGAGTAATTTAACTAAAGGGGGTAAAAATTATACCAATGAGTTATACAATTCTTTAGGTTATAATATAGAAGAATCAGGTGATGGTTTTATTATCGATTTTTTTATGGAAGATTATGGTGCTTTTCAAGATAGAGGGGTTAAGGGTGTAAAAAGTAATTATTTACAGAATAAGAATACACCATTTTCTTATAAGCCAAGCAGTAATTTAAAAGGACTTGAATACAAAACAAAGATATTTTCTAAGTGGGCAAGATACAGGAAGTTACAACCTAGAGATAAAAAAGGAAGATTTGGAACGTATGAATCAATGGGTTATATCTTAGCCAATAGTATAAAAAATAAAGGTATAAAGGCTACTATGTTTTTTAGTAAACCATTTGAAGCTGCATTAGAAAGATTACCAATAGAATTAATAAACTCGTTTACGTTAGATGTTGAAAATTCAATATTATTAGCACAAAAAAATTAAACAATGGCAGATATAGCATTAAGAAGTCCACAATTCAAACATAAAGAAATTCCTGCAACAGGGGTGTTATCTAGTGTTTGTACTTTAACAATAGATGGGACTTTAAGATATACTTTAATAAAAAATGTAGCACCATCAACTGCAGTTAATTTTGATATATCAGAACTTGCAAGGGATTATTTAGAAATCCAATATGATAGTAATTACATAACTCAGAACGTTTCTATTGTTACATCTATAACTAATTATGCAGGGCTAAATGGTACAGGTGCAATAGTAGGCTCTGCTTCAACTTTTACAGATAGAGGCTTTGAATCTTATGGAACATTTGAGGAAGGTGTTAATCCATTTTTTACAGGAAATAGATCAGAGCCAACTATATTAATAGCTGCTAATAATTATACATCACCTGCATCTTTTACAATATTTGTACCAACAGGTAAGGGTGGGGAAATACCTTATATTGAAACTGATGCGAGTTTATCTGCAGATACATTTGGTGCAAATGATACAAGTGTAACATTAGAGGGAATCAATGTTGAAATAAAAAGAATTGATTGTACAAAATATGGAGCAGGAAGAAAAATAATATTTATAAATAAGTATGGTACTCAGCAAGATTTATGGTTTTTCTTAAAGGAAGTAAAATCAATAGCTAGAACAAACGAAAATTTTAAATCTAATACTATAACCTATCCTAGTGATACAAATGCTACTTACTCAATAAGTGATGCACCAAATAAGGTGTTTAATACACAGGCAAAACAATCTCACGTTTTAAGTTCAGGCTACTATCCTGAGTTTGCAAATGAATACTTTGAACAATTACTATTATCAGAATATGTTTGGATGGAAAGACCAATAAAAACAAATCCTAGTTCTAATGAGATAATACCTGTAAATGTTAAAACCTCAACAATGACTTTTAAAACATCTGTTAATGATAAATTGATAGAATATAATATAAACTTTGAAGAAGCATTTGATTACATAAATAATATAAGATAGATGCAAAAACTACAATTATACATTGAGGGACAAAGGGTAGATTTATTTAAAGATGAATCAGTTTCACTTACACAAACTTTACAGAATGTTAAGGATATTGGAAAGATATTTACTGAATTTACTAAAACATTTGCCGTTCCTGCATCTAGTGTAAATAATAAGATATTTAAACATTATTATAATTTTGATATAAATGGGGGTTATGATGCTAGAAGCAAACAACCTGCAACATTAGAATTAAATGACTTACCTTTTAAACAAGGTGCTATAAAATTAAATGGTGTTAAGTTAAAAAACAACGTAGCACATACTTATAACATTACTTTTTTTGGAAATACAATAAACCTAAAAGATATTTTAGCAGAAAGTCAATTATCTTCATTAAGTGGTTTAGCACAATACAATAAGATTTATAGTTTTGATGATGTAGTTGATGCAATACAGAATGCTGAAAATAGTGGAAATATAATTGTTCCGTTGATCACTCACACAAATAGATTAATTTACGATAGTTCTAGTCATCAACAATTTGATCCTGAATCAAAAATTAATAATATATCACATCACGGAACAGGAACACATAATCAAAATGGTGTTGAATGGAATCAATTTAAGTATGCTATAAAATTACAAGCTATTATAGATGCTATTGAAGCAGAAACTTTTGCAGGGGGTAAGACAATAACTTTCTCAAATGATTTTTTTAATAAACCAAGTAATACGGATTTTAGCAATTTGTTTTTATGGTTGCATAGAAAAAAAGGATCAGTAGAATCACCATCACAAGTTTTACAGAATTTTACTCAGGTAACAGAATTAGGAACAACTACTTGTGTGCCTGTTTCAAATTGTCAGCCATTAACATCTAATGTTTCAAATGGTATTTTAGCTTTAACTGCACAAGCACCTTATAGCATATCTTTTTTAAATTTAGATGTAACACCACCAAACACAACTGATGCATACACAATCAGGGTAATAAGGGATGGATCTATAATTGTAGGAGAAGTTACAGGAACAGGAAATAAGCAATTAATTATAGTGCCTTGGAATGATAGCACCTATTCAATACAGATAGCATCTTCTACTACTATGGTTTTTCCTATTGGTGGAATACAATGGTCTGTTAGTTGGACTACAGGGGGTACAGGTTTTGGTGCTAATGGTCAGATGTTATATTCTAATGCAGCAACTTTTACGACAACTGCTTTTAAGGATTTTAATATAAATGAACAGATGCCTAAAATGACTATAATGGAATTTCTATCAGGTCTTTTTAAAATGTTTAATTTAACTGCTTATGTAGATAATTCAGGAACTATTGTAGTTAGAACTTTAGATAGTTATTATGATGCAGGAACACAGATACCAATTAATATAGATAAATATTTAGATACAAGCACCTCAGCAGTAAATGTTGCATTACCTTTTAAAAGTGTTAAATTTCAATATAAAGGTCTAGGAACTTTTCTAGCAAAACAATTTGAGCAGATAAATAACTTAGGATGGGGTACATTGTCATATACTTTAGATGGTAATATTTATGATGCACCTACAAAAGAATATACGATAGAATTACCTTTTGAGCATATGCAATATGAAAGGCTTTATGATGTTGATGGTGGTGCTTCTACAGATGTTCAATGGGGATATTTTGTAGATGATAACCAAGAATCTTATTTTGGCTCACCTTTATTATTTTATCCTATAAGACAATCAGGGGGAACGTCAATAAGAATACGAGATACAATAAGTACAAGTATAGAAGACATTGATGAATATTATATTCCATCAAATGCACTAGCTTTAAGTTCTAATACAAGTAAAGTTAATATACATTTTGGAAATGAGATAAACGAATACCAAGCAAATGAAATTGGTAATCCATTATCTTTTACAGATACTTTATTTATGACTAAGTATGTTAATTACATAAAGGATGTATTTAATTTAAGTAGAAGAATTACAAAGGTAACTGCATATCTTCCTATGAAGATTTATTACAATTTAAAATTAAATGACTTAATACAATTAGGTCAAAATAATTATAAGATAAATTCATTAACTACAAATCTTTCAACAGGTAAAACTCAGTTTGAATTATTAAACGATGTAAGTCCATCAGTATCTAGTATTCCAACTGCACCAACAGGATTAAATGTTACAAATTTAACATCTACTTCTGTTACATTTTGTTGGAATGCATCAACCTCAGCAGTTATTATGCGAAGCTATCAGGTTTATCAAAATGGTACACAACAATCTAATATTGTTCAAAGGGTATCTGCTATTCCAATTTCAAGTACATATTGTGCTACGATAACAGGATTGACACCTAATACAAGTTATTCTTTTTATGTAAGTGCTTTAAATGATGATGTAGAAGAATCTGCTTTATCTTCAGTTTTAACTATAACAACATTACCATAATGATTAAAAATATAATAGATCTATTGCAGGTTGCAAAAGGAGAAACGGAAAACATAAGAATTGCACAAGGAAAGTATAAATTATCAGAAACTTTTTCAGAAGCTATTAAGCAAACAAAAACAAAAATAATATGGCGAAAAAAATAGAATTTGAATTTGAGTTAAAATACAAAGAAGCTGCAAAAAACTTAGATGAGTTTCAGAAAGAATATGCTAAGCTAGAAAAAGAAGTAGAAACTGCTAATAAGAAAACAGAGGATGCTTTAAAGAAAGTTGAGAAATCAGCTAAGGATGGAGCAAAGGGAGTTAAAAAGGTAGGAGCATCTATTAAGACTTTAGCTAAGGCTACAGGTATTATTTTCTTATTACAGAAAGCATTTGAATTTGTTTCTTCTGCAATACAGGAAAACCAAGAAGTGATGGATGGTTTAAATACTATCTTTCAAACTGCTCAAATTATATTTAATGAAGTAGTAAATGTTTTTGTAGATGTTTATAAAAGTGTTTCTTCAGCAACAGAAAACTTTGATGCACTAGGAAAGGTTATAAGTGGAATTGTTACAATAGCACTAACACCTTTTAAACTCGCTTTTTATGGAATTACATTAGCAGTACAGGAAGCACAATTAATGTGGGAAAAATCTATTTTTGGTGATGGAGATCCTAAAACAATAAAAGAATTAAATCTCGCAATAACTGAAACTCAGAAAAATATTATAGAAGTTGGTGAATCTGCATTAGGAGCAGGAAAAGATATTGTCAATAATTTTGGTGAAGCTATTACAGAGGTAGGAGAAATAGGAACGCAAGTAGTTGATGGATTAAAAGAAGTAAGTATAGAGGCTGCAATAGAAACTGCTAAAACAAATCAGAAATTAAAAAAGTCAGCACAAATTGCTGCAGCAGAATCTAGAATATTATTAGAACAATACGACAGGCAAGCTGAGGTACAAAGGCAAATTAGGGATGATGAAACTTTAAGTATTGAAGAAAGAAAAAAGGCTAATGATGAATTGCTAGTTATTCTTGAAAAGCAAGAAACAGAAATGACTAAAAATGCTAAATTAGTCAAAGATGCAGCTCAGGCACAATTTGATTTAACAGGCAAGACAGAAGATTATGTTGCAGTATTAGAAGCAGAAGCTGAAGTACAGGCAGTTGCAGCAACGGTTACAGGTTTTAAATCAGAGCAACAAATAAATAATAATGCTTTAGTAAAAGAAGCTACTGAATTAACAAACGCAAAATTAGAAAGCGAATCATTACTATCAATAGAGCAAAAAAGATTTAATGCCGAGCAGATAGAAGATGAATTAGCTAGATTAGAAGCATTAAAAGAAGTTGATATATTAGAGGCTGAACAGGAATCGGTAAGACTACAAGCTATTGTTGATAACGCAAATGCAGGTACACAAGCTAAGATAGATGCACAAATAGCTTTAGATCAATTTTCAGAGCAATCACGACAAACTAATTTAAATAGAGATAAACAAATTAGTGATGCAAAAATAAAAATATCAAATGCTGAGGAACAGGCTAAAAAAGATAACTTAGATAAAACTGCTGCAGTATTAGAAAACTTTAGTAACATAGCAGGAAAAGAAACTGCTGCAGGTAAGGCTTTCGCAGTCGCTGCTGCAACTATAAATACTTACAGAGGGGTTTCAGATGCCCTTGCAGCTACTACTGTAACACCATTCGAAACTGCATTAAAATTTGCAAATGCTGCAGCTATTGGTATTTCAGGAATAGCAAATGTGAAAAAGATATTAAGTGTTAAAACACCACCTGTATCAGGGGGATCAGCATCACCATCAGGAAGCCCAACTCCTGCACCATTATCTGTACCACCTGCATTTAATATAGCAGGAGCAAGTGGGACAAATCAATTAGCAACTGCAATAGGGGAACAATCTCAACAACCTGTACAAGCATTTGTAGTTTCTAGCGAAGTAACTACTGCACAGGAATTAGACAGAAACATTATTGATGAAGCTACAATAGACTAAAAAGCAAAATTAAAAATTAAATACGTTATATTATTATGAAGATAGTTGAACTTATATTAGACGAAGAACAGGAAGAAAGTGGAATTGAAGCAATATCAATAGTAGAATCACCTGCTATTGAATCAGACTTTGTAGCTTTAAAAAATGAAGAAATAAAGTTAGCAGAGATAAGTAAAGAAAAAAGAATCTTGCTAGGTGCTTTATTAATCCCTAACAAACCAATCTACAGAAATGGCAGTGAGGGTGATTATTATATTTTCTTTTCAAAAGATACTATTTCTAAAGCATCACAAATGTATTTAAGAAATGGATATCAGAACAATTCAACCTTGGAACACTCAAAAGATTTAAAAGGTTTAACATTAGTAGAATCTTGGATCGTAGAAGACGAGGTGCAAGACAAGTCAAGAAAGTATGGATTAAATGTACCTGTTGGGACTTGGATGGGTGCAGTTAAAGTTAATAATGAAGAAGTTTGGAATGAATATGTTAGAACAAATAAAGTTAAAGGTTTTTCTATTGAGGGTTATTTTGCAGATAAAATGGAAGCACCTAAAGAAGCAGTTAAAGAAGATATGTCAAGTGAAATTGATAAACAGACATTACTAAAAATAAAAGAAATTTTAACTTCTAATTAATGGGCAGAAATACAAAAAATAAAAAAACTTTTATACCATCTAGAACAAGTCCAACAGGAAGTTCTAGGGCTTGTTTATGTTGGGACACAAATAAATATTCTATTGAGTGTTGTGATGGATCTATGCAGGCTCAGGGCATAGGTGTTATAACAAGAACAGATTGAAAATGCAAAAAAAAAATTAATAATCGTTATATAAATAATATGAAATCAACCGAAATGTTAAATCAAATTAAAACACTTCTAAATATCGAGGTAAAACTTGAAGAAATGAAGTTAGAAAATGGCACAATAGTTAGTGCAGAATCATTTGAAAAAGGAAAAGAAATTTTTATAGTAACAGATGATGAAAAGGTAGCAATGCCTGTTGGAGAATATTTACTTGAAAATGGTAATTTAGTTGTAGTTGAAGAAGAAGGTAAAATTGCTGATGTTAGAGAAGTATCAGATGAAGTTCCTGCAAAGGAAGAAGAATCAGATGATAAAGAAATTACTGAAGATCTAGCTGAAGAAGAAGAAAAAGAAGAAGAAATGGCAGATGTTGCAGATTGGGAGGGAATGGAGAAAAGAATCCAAAACTTAGAAGATGCTATTGCTGATTTAAAAGCTGACAAAGAAAGTAAAATGAAAGAAGAAGAAATGTCAGAAGAATCTTCAGAAGAAGTGATTGAAGAAAAAGTAGAAATGTCAAAAGAAGTACAGGAACAATTATCAGAACCTGCTTCTAAGCCAATCAAACATAATCCTGAGGGCGAAAGCAAACAAATGAAAAAAGTAGAATTTGGCAAAGGTAGATTTACTACAACATTAGATAGAGTTTTAAATAAATTAAATAAATAAAATAGAATGAGTAATTTAAAAAACGTAGAATTAGCTACAACAACAAACATCACAACGACTTACGCAGGTCAATTTGCAGGTGAATATATCGCTGCAGCTTTATTAAGTGCGTCAACTATTGATGATGGTGGAATCACTGTAAAATCTAACATTGCTTTTAAAGAAGTAATTAAAAAATTAGCAACAGATGCAATCGTAACTGCTGCAGGATGTGATTTTAATCCAACTTCAACAATTACATTAACTGAAAGAATCTTACAACCAACTGAGTTACAAGTAAATTTACAACTTTGTAAATATGATTTTGTAAACGATTGGGAATCTGAGCAAATGGGATATGGTTTAGGTCAATCTTTACCACCTAAGTTTTCTGACTTTTTAATAGCACACGTTGCTTCTAAGGTTGCACAGAATACTGAGTTCAACATTTGGCAAGGAGATACTGCTGCTGCATCTAAGAATTCATTTGATGGATTTGAAAAATTAATCGCTGCAGCCGTAACGGCAGGAGATGTACCTGCAGGTCAGGCTTTAACATCTGTAGCATTAACTGCTGCTAACATTGTAGAAAAAATGTCTGATGTAGTTGAAGCTATTCCTGCTGCATTATATGGAAAAGAAGATTTATTTGTTTATGTTTCTTCTAAAGCTGCAAAACTTTATGTTCAAGCATTAGGTGGATTCGGAGCAAATGGTCTTGGAGCAAATGGTGTGAATGGATTAGGAACTCAATGGTGGAACAATGGATCATTAAGCATCAATGGTGTTAAGATATTTGTTTGCCCAGGTTTATCAGATGATAAAATGTATGCTGCACAGAAAAGCAACCTATACTTTGGAACAGGATTACTAAATTCTACACAAGAAGTTAAGGTTTTAGATATGGCAGATTTGGACGCTTCTAACAATGTTAGAATGGTAATGCGTTTTACAAGTGGAGTACAATTCGGAATTGCTTCTGATATCGTATCTTACGCATAATTAATTAATTAACCAATAAAATAGGGTAGGTAGAATTTATCTACTTGCCCTTTTTTTTTAAAATCATATAAACAATGGCTTGTACATTAACAACAGGTAGAAAAATACCTTGTAAAAGTGCCTTTGGTGGCATAAAAAAAGTATTATTTGCTGACTATGGAACAATAGCTTCTATTGCAGTAGATAGTACAACTAAGGAAGCAACTATCACAGATGGTAGTCCTGCACCAAGTTGGTTTGAATATGATGTAAAAGGAAATTCTAGTTTAGAAACAACCGTTACCTCATCTAGAGAAAATGGAACTACCTTTTATACTCAGACTTTAAACTTGACTTTAACATATTTAGATGCTAAAACTCAGGCAGAATTGCAAACACTTGCAGTTTCTAGACCTTATATCGTAGTAGTAGATTATTATGGTAACAACTTCCTATGTGGATTTGAAAATGGAATGGAATGCACAGGGGGTACAGTAGTAACAGGTGCAGCTGCAGGAGATTTAAGTGGATTTACTTTAACATTCGAGGGAATGGAAGAAACTGCTCCTTATTTCTTAGATGCAGCAGTAACGGCAGATGCTACACAGATAGATCCAACTGCATAATATAATTATTTAGTTAAAAATTAAGCATCCTTTATTGGGTGCTTTTTTTTTGCTTTAGTAATTTTACAAATTAGATGTTTTTTTTCGTTATATTAATAATGATTATACTAACGACATCAGCAACTGCTCAATCTCTATCAGTAATACCAAGAAGCTATGTATCTACTTTTACGTTATCAATAACAGATGATAGTACTAATGTAGAAAAAACTTATAGTATTACTAATGCAGTAAATTCAGGTAATTACTTAAATTTTAATAATATCTTTGATCCTATATTAGTTGAGAATCATTTTTACGATTTAAAACTTATTAGTAACGGAGAAGTTATTTTTAAAGATAGAATTTTCTGTACAGACCAAGATATTGACCAATTAAATAATGATTACTATGATTTAAATTCAAATGAATATTTAGATTATAATGGTTATGATAATACTTATTTAGTAAGATGAAAACAAGATTAAGAAATAATAAAGGGCAGTTTATAAAAAAATCTAAAACATCAGAGTTTGGATTTATTAATTTAAGTACTTATACAAGTCCTGAAGTTAAAGAAGTAAATGGTGCTGATTGGATTGAATATGGTGCTGATAATAATTACTTTCAGTATTTAATTGATAGGTACAATGGAAGCCCAACAAATAATGCAGCGATTAATGGAATTAGTCAGGCTATTTACGGAAAGGGGTTAAATGCTACTAATTCAAGTTCTAAGCCAAATGAGTATGCTCAAATGGTTTCTTTATTTAAAAAGGATGTAGTTAGAAAATTATGTTATGATCTAAAATTAATGGGACAATGTGCTATTCAGATTATCTATTCTAAGGATAGAAAGACTATTGCACAGATAGAGCATATGCCTATTGAAACTTTAAGGGCAGAAAAATGTAATGAAGACGGAGAAATACCTGCTTATTATTACTATAAAGATTGGGCAAATATAAAAAGAACAGATATACCTACTAGAATTCCTGCATTTGGGATGTCTAAAGAAAATATAGAAATATTGTATGTTCAACCATACAAGGCAGGTTTTTATTACTACTCACCTGTGGATTACCAAGGTGGACTGCAATACGCAGAACTTGAAGAAGAAGTATCTAACTATCATTTGAATAATATTCTTAATGGTCTAAGCCCTAGTATGTTAATTAACTTTAACAACGGAACACCTAACCAACAAGAAAGACAATTAATAGAAAATAAGATTGCTCAGAAATTTAGTGGTACAAGTAATGCAGGAAAGTTTATTTTAGCTTTTAATGATAATAAAGAAAGTCAAGCAGAAATAACACCTGTTCAATTATCAGATGCACATAATCAATATCAGTTTCTTTCTGAAGAATCACAATCTAAAATTCAGGTAGCACATAGGGTTGTATCACCATTTTTATTAGGTATTAAATCTAGTACAGGTTTTTCTAGTAATGCAGATGAGATAAAGACTGCTAGTTTATTAATGGACAATACTGTAATAAGACCTTTTCAGGAACTTTTAATAGATAACTTTGATAGAATACTAGCTTACAATGATATTAGCTTAAATCTATACTTTACGACCTTACAACCTTTAGAATTTACTGAAGTAGATACTGAAATACAAGATAAGGAAACTATCGAAGAAGAAACAGGTGTTGAAATGGAAAAGTTTAGCCTAAAAAAGATAGATGGCAAACAGGCTTATGAAACTAAAGAAGAAGCAGAAAAGGTAGCAGATGAAATGGGTTGTGGTGGATATCACGAACACGAAGTAGAGGGTGTTACTTATTATATGCCTTGCGTAAGCCACGAAGAACTTAAAGCACCTTGTTGGGATGGATATGAGCAAAGGGGGATGAAAACCAAGAATGGTAAAAAAGTACCTAATTGCGTTAAGCTAGAAGAAGTTACTTTAGAATCTTTTGGTGAAGATGAAGATTTATCTGAATGGGAATTAATAGATGAAAGAAAAGTTGATTATGAAGCAGAAGATGCTTTGGATTATCAGATAGATCAATTAAACACAAAAGGAAAAAGTTTACTTTCTAAATTATGGGAATTTGTATCAACAGGAACTGCAAGACCAAATGCAAAAAGTAGTCAAGATGAATTGGTTGATGGAACACAATTTAAAGTTAGATATCAATATGCACCTCTAAAAGATACATTTGACAAAGATGGTAAAAATGTTACTAGGGATTTTTGTTCTAAAATGGTAGCAGCTAAAAAAATATATCGAAAAGAAGATATTGAAATGATGAGTAAACAGGCAGTTAATGCAGGTTGGGGACCTCGAGGTGCTGATACATATTCTATTTGGTTTTATAAAGGTGGTGGGGCTTGCCATCATTTTTGGATGCGTAAGACTTATATGAAGAAAGGAAAAGGAAGTATTGATATTAAAAGTCCACTTGCTCCAACTATAAGTGTAAACAAAGCAATAAAAGCAGGGTTTAAACCTGAAAAGAATAGTCCATTAGTTGCAAAGCGACCGATTGATATGCCTAACGAGGGATTTTTACCAACAAATAAAAGAAGATAAATGGCAACACAACTATTCATAAATAGAACAGATCTTGTTAGAAATTCCATAATAGATGGAAATATTTCTACAGACAAGTTTATACAATTTGTAAAGATAGCACAGGAAATAGACGTTCAGCAAATAATGGGAACAGATTTGTATAATGGTTTATCTGCAGCAATGCCTAATATTGACGATGCTGCTAATGCAAGATGGAAAACAATTTTAGATGACTATATTGTACCTATGTTAATTTGGTATGCTCAATCTAATTACTATCCATTTGCTGCATATCAGGTTAAACAGGGTGGAGTATTTAAACATACGTCAGAAAATTCTATTTCAGTAGATAAAAACGAAGTAGATTTTTTAGTTGAGAAAGCAAGAACAAATGCTGAATGGTATTCTAGAAGATTTATTGATTTTATGAGTTTTAACCAAGCTACATATCCTGAATATACTAGCAATACCAACGATGATATTTACCCAAGTTATGATTCAACATTTAACGGATGGGTTTTATGATCTACAAGCCTAAGAAAAAAAATATAGAAAAGTTAAAAGTCTTTTTAAAAAAAAGAAATAAAAAAATAAAGAATGGCAAACGAAATTTATAGTAAAAGTTGGTGGGGAAGCCCTATGGAAATAGGATGGGGAAGCATTTATTATCGTTTTGCTTTTCCTAGTGCTATTCCTGCTTTATTAGTTACTTTAGAAAGCAGGGCAACTTATTATGAGAATGTAACTTGTACAACAGCAACATTAACCGAATTAGAAAACATAGAATAAGATGGCAGATAATTTATTAGATAAAGCATCAATATTACTTACACCAACTGCATA
>Ga0070754_10000812_pt1 | contig 27074 bp, 16 predicted proteins | sample VirMetDEL_Sep_01_FD_75181 | JGI IMG/M metagenome (GOLD analysis project Ga0070754, IMG submission 75181) | Aqueous microbial communities from the Delaware River and Bay under freshwater to marine salinity gradient to study organic matter... | ecosystem: Environmental > Aquatic > Marine >...
GGTACTAATATGATTTGGCATAAACAAAAGCCAAACTTTAATGCAAACACACTTGCAATAGCAAGCGGCGCTTTTATAGTGTCAATAGGTATAACTATTAAAATATGAGATATGATTTGTCCATTATGTTTAGGCGGTATTTGTGAATACTGTAATAGCTAAAATGTTGGGGGATTAGCTCAGCTGGCTAGAGCGCCTGCCTTGCACGCAGGAGGTCATCAGTTCGACTCTGATATTCTCCACATCTAAAAATAAAAAGGGGACCTCGTAATGAGATCCCCTTTTTTGGTTACAGGAACTTTTGGGTATGGTGCCCAGTTTTTTCGTGTTCCTTATTTTTCTCCACAAGGTTTACCTGTAGCTACATTAATCCAGTTTTCTTTTTCAAACCAGTCTCTAAGTGTAGCACCTTTTTTTCTTGCTCCCTTAACGTTACTTTTAGCACTACGTCTATACTTTCCTCTAGATGCTGCATTCTTTTTAGCATTAACCACTTTTTGTCTTTCTTCTTTAGACATTGATCTTACCTTTGCAGCAGGTAGACAAACTTTCTTGGTGCCTCCACCTTTAATTTTTTTAGCCATTACTTCTTTTTACAACCCATGTTATTAGCATAGTTAGCCATTTTCACAACATCTCCATCATACTTACCTTTTTTTGCTTTCATTATTTTAGCAGCAGCACTACAAGTAGACTCATTAGGCATATTTCTTTTAACCCATCTTTTAAATTTACCTTGATTCTTTTTCTTTATTTCTGGAAACTCTTGTTTCATTGCTGGAGCTTTTGCTCTGTTCATTTCTTTGATATGTCTCTTTACAGTTTTAGCTTGCTTGCCATGTGCAGTTACAGCTGCATCAAGCTGTTCTGCAACTTCCTCTAAATTCTTTGCCATTACTTTTTCTTTTTACTTTTACCCATTTTACCTGGACCACCAGCTTTAGTACATCTAGTTCCCCATCCAGAAGCGTAAGCACTAGGCCACACTTTAAATTTCTTTTTAGCAGCTCGTTTACAAGCTGGGCTTATCTTCATTGTTTTTCTTGCCATGATCAGTTTCTTGTTCGTTTTCTTCTTGTTCTTGTACGTTTCTTTCTTGTTTTAACTTTAGGTTTATCAGCTTTATTTTTGCTACCTTCAAGTGTCCACTTAGGCCAACCACCAGCCATAGCTATTCTTTGCCACCAGTCATTTTCCTCGTCTAACGCACCTTCTAAATTTTCATATTTTAAAAGTATTCTATCTAAAGGTATGTTAGTTGTAGCAGATACTACTTTAGCAGCAGCTAAATAAGCTGGATTATCTAAAGCAAAACCTTTATCAAACATCTCTTGTCGTCTTTTCTTACTATCAAACTGCCAACCAGCTTGTCTTAATTTAGATATTTTAGAACCAATTGGTGGAGCAAACTGTAGTAACTTCCATACAGAATCTGTATATTCAGGTCTTGATCTACCTGATCTTTCATATATGTCCATTAAAAAGTTTTTACCTACAGAAACTAAAGCACCTCCAATACCTAAACCTCTAAGTGTAGAATCTAACATACCATTTAAAGTATTATAAACTTTATCATTGTCATCATCTTCTTCACCAAAGCCTAAAGCAAACATTGCTTGTTGTAGCGCATTGAATATTATATTTTGTACTACACCATAATATATTATTTTACTAACATTAGCTTTACTACTGCCTCTACCAGCTGCTAAATCTTGAAAAGCTCTTTTTTGTAATCTAGCATATTGCATAGGTGTGTTAGCAAACATAAGTATTAAACGACCAATATCACTTGATTGTTGTTGAGATATTTTATCAGGTCTACTAGACTGTTGAGACTCTTCAGATATTTCTCTAAACTCTGTCATAGCTTTAGCTTTAGCTTCCGCTTCGGTCATGCCTTCGTTTTCCATTAAATCTATTATTCTATTACGATAAAATGTAGCACCACCTAAAGCTATAGCAAAACTATCAGCATATTGAGTTGGTAAATAACCTTTTTCCATTATATAAGATAAAACAGCCTTAGCTTTATTCTTCGATGTTTTAGCTAAATCAGCTATTTCAGATTCATTTATATTTATTCTAAGACCATCTCTTCTGTCTCTTAAAAAATCAGAGTTCATAAGTGTCATGAAGTCTTTCCAATACTGGCCTTGATTAGCAAAAGCTTTACCGGCTTTTATAGGATTATTAAAACCCCAGTTTAAAAAGTTAACTGCAGATATTGTTTGAAGTATAGCTGATCTAGTATTAAAGAACATAATAGCGGCATTAGATCCGTTTATATAATTAAGTATTCTATTGCTTAATCTATTACCTGTGCTAGTTTTATTTCTACCACTCTTCATTCTTTGTAAAGAGTTTTCTAAAGCTTCTCTAAACTTAGGACCATATATAGCTTCTATCTTATTTAAATTTTCTTTACTAAATATAACATCTGCATTGTCTTGCCACTCTTTTAAAAATGCAGAACGTTTAGTAGTATTTAAACCGTCTATTAAGTCAGTCGTTATAGTTCCAGCTAACCAACCTTCTTGTGGTGCAGGGTATGGATCTTTATTTATTTGAGCTAACTGATCTGCAAACTGCTTTAGTGTAGGATCACTTTCAACTACATCAACTAATTCTTTAGTATCTGTTTTTGATAGACCAGGTATTGCTACACCTTGTTTATTCCATAAATAAACTCTTACAGCTTGCTCATTAGTAAAGCCATCAACAGCATCTTTAGCTAATGTTTTAGGAACATTTAAATCTTTCTTTAATTTTCTAAAGTCGTTCATTAAATTAACTCTAGCTGTGGATAAATTTTCCATAGCTCTAGCAAAAGGATCAAACAAGTTTTCTTTATACCAAGCCATTTGTGCATCACCTAGTTTTCCTTTACCTAAAGTTTTATATAATAAACCTGTAAAATCTTCAGCAGAAGGTGGTATCCAGAATTTAAATCTACCTTTGTTTGCACCTCTAACTTTTGCTTTAGCTTCTGAATATCTTTTTTCAGATGCAATACCAGATTTTTGTTCTAGTATTTTATTAAAATCTCTATCTAAATCTTTAGCAGCTTTAATTTTAGCTTGTTGTACTTTAGACTTAACATCAATAACACTTAAAGCTTCTCTTACTGCTTTTACGTTTTGGTAAGCATCATCAGCAAAATAAAAATCATTATATCCATCAGCTGCTTTATCTATTATCCAGTTGGCTTTTGCTTCACCTGTAGAATTACCTAAACCTGTTATATTTTCTATAGGTATATCAAGACCTTGACTATCTAAAAACTCTTTAATAGCAGCTTGAGATTCAGGTGCTCTTGCTGTTAATACAAAAACGTCTTCTGTACCTCTAGCTTCTTGTATTTTTTTAGCTATTTTAAGTAATGGTCCTTCAGCACCTTTGGTTACTTTATTAAATTCAGAAAAATCAAATACATAACCTTCGTCTAACAATGATTTACCTTGTGTTGCAAACTCTTCAGCGTTTAATTTACCTTCAGTTCCATCAGGTGCGGTAAATAATACATCGCTTTCTGTAGTAGCAAGCGTATCATCAAAGTCAAACACTCTAATTTTTTTAACAGGAGCATTAGGATCACGAGCTATTTTTAAAGCTTCATCAATTGTTTTAGCTTTACTAAGTACCTCAAACATACTCATGTCTTCTTCAAGATTTAGTACACCAGTTTCTTTTAACATTTCTTGATCAACTCTAGATGCTTCGTCTTTTGAAGCCATTAATCTTTTAGTGTTTAATTTTTCTTGTAATTTACTTTTAGCAAACTCAGATTTATTTTGACCTGTTATTGGATTTTTAAAGTTATTTTCTAAATCGTTAATTACTTTACTTCTTAAAAAAGATAACTTACTAGTAGTACCAAAAGCTTTATCTTGCACATCAAACAATACCTTAGGTCCTAATTCTTGATCGTAGTCTACCATAAGCTCTATAGCTTTTTCATTGAAAGCTTTTAATATAGACACACGTTTGTAAGCTCTACCATTTTTAATTTGCTTAGCAAAATCTATCATAGCTTTAGTAACTTCGTAATTAACTAAAGCAGAAGCTTCCATATGTTCACCTTTAAATCTTAGCACGCTCATTAATACTTTAGGATCTAAGTTACCATTAGTATATTCTACAGCTGCTTTATAATCAGGATGTTTTTTATTTATTTCTAGTCTTTCTTTTACTTCAGGTTTAGCACCAGGTGGGTTTAAACTCATATAGTATTTACCCGTAACTGGATCGACAACAGGAGCTTGACTAACACCTTCTATTATTTGAACAGATGTTAATCTACTTAAACCTCTTGGGCCATTTACATTGTTAGTATTAGATTCGTTTAATCTTAATATACCAACTAAATTATCAGGATTATCAGCTATAATATCTAACATTCTAGTTTGCAAGTAAGCTAAAGCTGGCACGTTGTTTGCATTAGCTGCTGCTATTCTATTACCAAATTTATCTTGTATTTCTTGCAGCTTATTACTTGAGTCTGATATTAATATTTTTTGTATACCTAACATCAGGCCTTTACCAGCATTTAATATTTCTATTTTTCTAGGATCAAAACCGTTTTTCTTTTTAAACGCTTCAACATCTGCTTCAGAAACTTTAGAAGTTATATTATTAAATTGTTTTTCTAAGTCTTCATATATTTTAATATCTTCTTCACTACCTTTTCTTAGATCTTTTAAAGCTCTATCAACCATACCAAACATAGACTTACCAAAATACTTAACAGCGACTGGATCTAGATTATTCATTAGAGCAGAAGAAGCTGTAGCCATTTGCTTTAGCGATTTTATATGAGTATCTTTATTTACTCTACTAAAATTATCGTCAGCATACTCTTGTCTTTGCTTAGCAAACTCTTCACCAAATAGTTCTGCTTCATTTATCAAAGGTCTTCTAAATCCCATTATAGCTCTACTTAGCAAGTAAGATATTTGAGGATTTTCATCTATTGCCTTTATAACACCTGCAGGTAGCTTCATTTTTTCTAAATTAAATTTAGCTACTCTCCAACCTTTTCTAGCGCCATCATTTAAAAACTCTTCAATTCTACTACCTACATCTTTTGAAAATTTAAAATCAACACCTCTACCAACTTCACTTGCTATTTCTAACATCTCATCTGCTACTACATCGTCACCCATTAGCATATCTCTTTTCTCTCTTATATCTTCACTACGTAAAACTTCTTGCGCTGCGTCTAATCCTAGTTCTTCGCCTATTACTTCTGCTAATGCTGTTTGTTTTGAAGCAGGTCTACCAGTTGGCGGATCTAAATGATATTCAATAAAACGCTCTTGATTATAAGGAGCTTTTTCAAAAACTAAATTCCCAGCTTTAGGATCTTTAACTCTTGTACCAGCTTGTTGAGACTGATCTACAGTCATACGTTTTTGTTTGCCAGTTTCTTGATCTATAACAGGTTTTTTAAATGGTGCAAACCTTTTATTAAAAGTACGCTGTGGTACTTTATTATATATAGCTTCACCATAAGTTTCTAAAAATTGTCTGTACTCAGGTGAACTTGGCTTGCCCATAAGCTTTTTAACATCAGCCATTAAGAACTTTCTAAATTGTTTCTCTAGCTCTGTAATAAACTTTCCTGACTCTACAGTTGGCAGCTTAGTTCCGAATGTCCTAGAAACAGTATTAACAACCTTCTCAAACAACGGGTCTCCTTCTTTTATGTCTAATTGTTTACGTAAGCTTTCAACTTCTTCTTCTAGTTTAGTATCTAAAGCTGTTTCTTCTTCTGCAGCTATATCAACTCTTTCAGAAATATCTTGAGTAAAGTCTGTACCAAAAAATTTATTAGCTATTTCTATACTTCTAGTCCTGTAACCTGTAGTAGGAAAATTAACAAATGAACCAAGTGTTACATTTTCTTTATACTCATCTGGTTTAGCATTGTAAGCATCTATTAAATTAACAATACCTCTAGGCCCAGTTAATATTTCATCAACTACAATATCTTTGTATATGTCAAAATCAGGAACTTGGCTATATTTATTTTTAACAAAGTCTGTTACTTCACGTCTAAACTCTTCTGCTATTTCAAAAGCATCGGCACCTTCTTCTTGTAGTTGACTTATTACAGAATCTTCAGCACCTTTAATTCTAGTGCCACGCTGGTCTCTAACAGCTTTACGTTTACCTTCTAACTTTTCAGAGCTTTCTTTTCCTCTTCTTTTTAAATCTTCTGATATGTCTATACCTTCTTCAGCAGCACGTCTTATTGACTTAGATAATTTACCTTTTTTAAACGATCTGTTATAGTCTCTTAAAAATCTAAATACATCTTCTTCAGTTTCAAACTTCAACTTACCAAATCTTCCAGGTGCTACTGTTGCTGCTAATCTTTGTACAAAATCTTTTATTTTCTCTGTAAAAGTTCTATCAAATTTAACAATTCCATACTCCATAGCTTCACTCATTATAGTCATAGCTTCTTCAGCCGCTTCTGGTGTTGTAACATCTGGATCCTTTAAATAAGCATTTAATCTTTTATAAAAATAAGCAAGCTCACCTCTTTTTCCAGGCTTACTAGTGTCTATTGTTTTAAGTTTATCTTTAATAGCTCTAGCCATTCCTAATGCATTTTCATCACCTTTAGCTATTGTGGCATTTAATACAGAGTGTAAAACTTCATGAGCACCAGTAAAATAATCACCACTATCTTTAATTCTTTTCTGATTTAACAATATAAATTTCTCTCCAGTATTAAGATCCTCAACAAAACTACCTTTATTACCTCTTGCTTGTTTACCACCAGATAAACCTTTTTCTTCCATAAATGCTTCAATAGCAGCATCGTCTTCTAGTTCAACGAATTTAGTATTTAATCCTTCAGATATTTTAGCACCTTTTTTATTTATATCTTCTGCTTTTACAAACTCAGTTTCTATAAAATTTATTTTTGAAAGCTTAGCTTTTTCTTCTTTTATTCTTTTGTCGATGTCTCCTTGAAACTCAGGTTCTAATCTTTGCTTTTGTCTTTCTAAAGTTTTAATTTTAACCATAGATTCTATAGCATCTTTCTTACCTTCTTGACTAAATTTTTTAGGTACCTTACTACCAGAGTTTCTAGTATCAGCTATAGCATCCATCTCATCTTGATACTCTTGTTCTGTAAATGTTTTTTGAGTAACAGGATTCATTTTAAAAGTACCATCTTTATTTTTGTACTTTTCATCTACGCCTTTTATTATTTTTTCAAATACTTTATTTTGTTGTACTAAATTGCTACCGTCCCAGTTCCACTTAGTCATTAAATCCATAGCAGTTGCTCTAGCTTCTATACCTAGTTGAGTTGTAGTTCTACCAGCAAATGGTAAAAAAGCTCCTATAATACCTCCAGCTTTAGCTGATTGCAAAATAACATTAGGATCAATATCATCACGAACATATTCCCAGCCTTTACCTGAAGCTGTAGTACCAATCATGTTTAATGCTTCTTGACCTGCTTCTGTAAACGCTTCTGAAAGACCGGCTTTACCACTAACTTTCATTGCATCAATTGCTCTAGGTAAAATCTTATCAAACTCTTTTCTGTAAATAGAACCTAATGCACTTTTAATACTTTTTTTAGATGTAGCTTTTCCTAAACCACTTAACATGCCTTTTACTACTTTAGTTTGACCTAGTTGTTCTAAACTAGCTTGAGCTAAAGCAGAACCAGCTAAAAGAGCAGTATCAGTATATTTACCATCTAATACAGCTTCCATATAAGCGTTTGGATTATTAGGATCTAAACCATCAGCTTTCATTCCTTTTTCTATAGCTTCAGAAAAACCATCACCAAAAAATGTAGTAGCATTAGCAAGAACACTACCTGCCATAATAGCAGTTACAGCCGCGGGTGCTGCCCCAACTGTAGAAGCAACTCCAGCTGCAACTCCACCAACCATGTAAGGTAATGATTCACCTACACCTAATACTATATCAGATACGCTGGGTATACCTTCCCAATCAGCTTTTTTAGCTAAGTTTTTCCAAGCTTCTGATTCAAATTTTGTTCTATAGTTTTCTGCTCCTTCTTTTAATAAGCCATCTACTTTTTTATTTTGAGCATCTAGCATTTCTTTTAACTTAGGACCATACTGAGATCTATCGCCATACTTATCATAAAGCTTTTGCATTCTATCTCTTTCTTGTATTACTCCTTCGTTAGTAAAACCTAAATACCAATTATCTAAATTTTGTTTAGTTCTTACTCCAATATCTACAGCAGATGAAATAGCAGCTTCACCAAGTAAAATACTACCTTGTGTAAGATCAGCAAGTCCTGGTACATAATCCGAATCCCAAGCACTAGCCATGTCATACATTGCGTCAGTTGTACTATATAAATCACTGGTTGCTCTGCCTAATTCTCTAGCTTTATCACTATAAATACTACCAACTGTTTGGCTTATAGCATTTACTCTAGTGTTAAGACCTTCGTCGTTTTTTCTAAGAGGAGCTAGTAATGATTCTCTATACTTAAAAAAATCTTCATTAGCAGCCCTTTGACTAGCTTCAGTATCTAGTTTGTATTTTTTTAATATAACATTTTTCTTATACTCTTCTAACTGAGGTTCTATTGCTTTAGCATAACCTTTTATTTTAGCTTGAACTAAAGGATCTGTGTTAATGGCATCTGACTGAGCTGTTTTAAAATCTAAATTTAAATCTTTTAAAGTGCTTATATATTTATCTTCAGTATCTAAAGCTTCTAACTCTTCTTCAGTATAGTCTTTGAAAAAGCCACCTGATAAATCTTCAGGATTAATATCTCTAAAATTAGACTCTACTCTATCTCTAGTTTTGTTTTCTACACTTTCTCTATATTTTGCAGTTAGTTCAGGTTTTCCTCCGTTTTCTTTTAATTCTCCACCTCTTCTAAGATGTTCAGCTATCTCTTCTTCTGACATAGATGGTTGATCACTTTCTGGTTGGACCTGCTCAATCTCACCTTGCTCGTTCATTATTGTTTTTTGTTCAAAACCAAACAATAAGCCTTTAATTAGTGATCCAGCTGTACCAACAACACTATTAGCATTTTCATCATGATCTACTTCATATGTCATCTCTATATCACCACCCATCATAGAAGGCATGTGCTTTACATATTCTGTTTTTTGATCTTGAGATAGTTCATCATTATCAAATATCTGTGTTATTTGATTTTCATAAACTTTAGCTGCGTCTTCTCTATCAAACTCTACTTCTTCATTGTTAATTTCAGACTCATACTTAAATATTTCTGGATATTGTGCTTTTCTAATATCAGCTATCGCTTTAGTAGCCTCTACTATAGCTTTGTTATCCTCTAAAGAAGCTAATCGCATTTCAAGATTTTGACCTGGCAAGTTTAAACCTGTTTGATCAGACTTCAACTCCATACCACCTGTAAATATTTTATTATCACCTATAGTAGTATAGTTATCGTCTTCAAACTGTTGTTGCTTTTCTTGTTTTCTTTTATTATATTCTTCTTCTTGTTCTGCTAAGTTATCAAACTCTTTTTGAACATCTTCAGTACTGCCCATTTGAGTAGTAACACCACCACCAAACACAGCATTTTTCCACGTATCATAATCGTCATCGACTCCTAAGTGACCATGAAGCCCTTGCAAATATTCACCATTATCCTTTACAGCGTTTACCCAAGTGTCGTAATCATCATCAACACCTAGGTGACCGTGTAAACCTCTTAAATATTCTTCATTCATACTTATGATTTATAGCTGTTCGGATTAAAACCAGTTCCTTTAGTTTTAATTTTTGACCCTTTTTTCTTATTTAAATAATTATTGTAATCTTCTTTACCTACTTGATATTCTTGGTATGATGTAGCACCTTGTCCTATATCTTTAAATAAATCTTCTTTTAAACTCTGTGTTATAGTATCAAAATCTAAAGCTTCTATTTCATTTTCAAAATCTTTTTCATCAAAACCATAAGAAGTTATTAAACCTACTAGTGCAGCTTGTTGTGCAGCTTTATCACCTACTGAAGCTTTTCTCATTTTCTCATCAACTTTCTCTTCCATTTTAATACCAGCTCTAATAGTATTAGCTTTAGTAACGTCATATTCTTTTCCAGCATCTGTAGTAAATTTTAAAGACTTACCGTCACCACCACCATCAGTAGTAGAAGATTTTGGTGGATTTGCTATTTTACGTTTACCTACAGTCTTACTAGCTCCAGCAGATATTGAATTTTCGTCCCACATAGAATTTGACATCCATCTTTTTGCTACATCTTTTTGTGCTTTGTCTATAGCTGCTATTTGTTCTGGTTCAAGATCTTCTGGATACTCTCCATATACAGAGTTTTGCCATTGCTCCATGGTTATTCCCATTTCATCTAGATTTATTTCTAAATTAGGATCTCCGCCACTAGCATAAAAGCCTAGAGTATTTGGTGGATATTCTCCATTTTCGTCTGGCTCACCATCTTGTATAAGATCTTGCCAAACGCTTAGCATTTCTTTTTCATTACCTAACATAGGATTAAGATAAGCGCTAGCTTCAACCTCCGCTATAAAATCATTTTTAGCTTCAGTAACAGGTACTTTTATTACTTGCTCGTAACCATCTTCTAAACCACTAATAGTTTCACCTGTAATAGGATGCTTGTCACCGTTTTTAACTGCTATAGTTTTTACATAATCACTAATACCTGTTTCTTCACCGCTAAATTTATTCCAACCAGTACTTATTACTCCACTAACATCTGCTTTTTTATTAAATAATGGCTTATCAGCATTAGCATACATTTCAGATCCATTTAACATTACACCACTACCTTCAATAGGTTTTCCTTCTTCATCTAATTCTGGCGCCCAGTAATATATAGATCCATCTTTTTCAATAATATCTACGTATCCATTGTTGTTTAATCTATTTAAAACCTCCTTACTAGCGACAGATCCTGTGCTAGATAACGTGCCGTTATTAATAGACTCAGTTAAATCACTAGCCTCTCCATATAGTTTTGAAGTGTTAGACTTAAACATAGGAATTAAATTTTCTATCTGTTTATTTCTTATCATAGCTTCTCTCTGCGTTATCTCACCGTTGGCTGCTAAATTTAAATTATTAACATAATCTTCAATTTTTTCGTCCCAAAATTTAACAGTGCTATTCATTGCTTGACCAGCACCTGGTTTAGTAAACTCATTTACTTTGTCTCTTAATTGTGACTCTTTATCTATATTGTCTTGTTGTAGTTTTTTGTCAAATGCTTTTTGCGTTTTAACAACATCAAAAAAACCTTGAGAAGTCTTATTGAAACTATCAGCCGTTTTATCTAAAGCATCAAATTCTTTGTTTCTTATTCTCTGTGGATTACTATAACTCATATTTTACTTTTTTATTTTGAAAGTTGTGCGAAATTACCAGCCGCCTGCATCATAGAGTCACCCATGCCTGATATTGCTTTTATTCTAGAACCTCTGGCATCAGCAGCATTCTGCATAGCATTATCAGCTAAAGTAGCAGCTCTATCCATTTGCATTTCTTTAAATCTAATAGCATCTTTTTGAACAGTAAGATCTGCTTGTCCCATTAATTCTTGTAATCTTTGAGCTCCTTGAGCTTTTGCTTTTTCTACACTAGCTTGACCTTCCGCTCTCATTTTATTATTTTGAGCTTCTTGAGCGTTTATACTAGCAGCAATACCTCTTTTACTTTCAAGAGCAGCTTGTGCTAAAGCCGTTGCGCCCCCAGCAGCTTGACCTGTTTCCATCATTGCGTCCAAGCTATTAGCTAACGCTTGGTCAGCTTGTTCTGCTTGCATTTTAAAAGCTTCGGTGGCTACAGTCAAATTCGCGTAAGGATTGTTTAAATCCTCAAACTCGTTCTGCATATTATCATATGGATTAGTCATAGTAGGTCTTTCTGCTTCTAGCGCTGCTAAAGCGTCTTGTTGTTGTTGAGCTATTTCCTGTTGTCTAGCTGCTTCTTTTTTAGCCTTATTAGCAGCTACAGCGCCAGTTACCACACCGCCTATTGCTGCTACCCCACCTGCTATTGCTCCTGCTTTTTCTCCCATAATGTTTATATTAATTTAATCATTTCAAAGCCTGCTTCATCTTCGTCAACGAACCAGTTTAATTTTTTATGTCTATCTACTACAGACTTACTTTTTCCAAGTGCCAACATACACTTAACACCTTGTTGCATACATGTTAATTCTGCTGCTTGTAACAATACTTCCATTGCTTTACCTCTGTCGTCTTTTCTATAGTTAGGATCAGAAATAGGCCAAGCAATCCATGCTGTTTTAGAATTAGTAAAATATATAAAGCAAGCTGCAATTTCCTTGCCTTCATTAACTACCATTAATCCGCCAGTTGCGTTATCTGGTAAAGTTTCTTTTGCCGGTGGTATTTTCCAGCCATAAGCTTTCCACCACTCTTCTAAAGTCTCATAATCAGACTCTATTAATTTTCTTATTTTCATTTAATTTAATTTATTGTGAAGATATAGAATAATTCAATCCTATAGAATATAACTCTTTAAAACCACCTGGATCTGTAGTTAAATCTGTGCTAAATTCAATGTCTATATAATATCCTTTTATACCAGATATTACATTACCAAATCTAACTTCGCCCTCTGCTGCTGTAGAATTATTAACTATATTAGCTACATATTTGTTTTCTTTTCTGTCAAAGCCAGCTCTAAGCAGTGGCGCGTTTTGAGGATTAGCAGAGGTACCCGTGTTTCCAGCACTATCATAAGCGCCATCTACGTAGCTATATATACTTAAAGACTCGTCATTGGTTCTTTCCCAAGTACCTGTCCAAGCACCACCTGTAGTTCTGGTTGTTGAAGCGCCTGTTTTGTCAGAAGATAATAAATTAGCTTGCCAACCGCTATCACCTTCGTAATATATTGTTAAAAAGTTTTTTTGTAATGATGGCTGTGAATTTGCAACAATAGAAACTACAGCTCTATTATCTCTACCATAAAACTGGCAATGAGGTATAGTATTAACATAATGTTGATACATACCTTGTTTTATTTCTACAGAACCCGTAGATACATTGCTTGCGTTCCAGTATCTATTATTTAAAGTTAAAAAAGTATTTTTACTACTACCTATTGCTATAGGTGCATAGCTATAAAAGCTAGGCCAACCTTTCACTTGCTCGTCATATCCTAAAGTATAAAAATCTCCACTTGGCTTAGGAACAGTAGCCGCACCCGCTGGTTGAGTATAAACAGAAGCTTTATTTTCTTGTATAGATAATACATATTGTTTATTATAAGCATCCCAGCCTCCATAAACTCTACTTCTATTATCAGATACTAATCTTATTTTAGTTATATTTTGTATTTGAGCTTGTGGTAGTGTTCTGTTCATAAGCAAAAACGCATCATTATTATTACGTCTCATACCTATACATATAACATTTAAATCTACAAAGTCATTTGGAGCAGAGCTATATGCTACTAATATTCTTTTACCTAAAGTACCTATTTGTTTTGTTGGGCTTATAGGATCAGTTGGTGTACCAAAAGATATACAGCTTTGATTATAGTTAGCTGTTGAAGAAGCGCCTGTACCTAAATCTAAATTTATCTCAAAGTAGTTAGTGTAATCATCATTCAAACCGCTTAAGTTGTCTCTAAACCAGTCACGCATGCCGTATTCTGATATTTCAGTAATACCATTTCCAGATAACCTTAACACCGCATTTCTATTTCTATCAACAAAATATTTTCTAAAAGCATACACTGCAAAAGATTCTGGATTTTTACTAATACCGTACTCACCTGCATAAGGTACTATTTCACCTAATACTTGTCGTTGACTAGTAACACTACCTCCACCTTCAGCGTTATATATGGCATTTTTATCTATTAAAGCTCTACTACATTTGTTTTCTTGTAGAACAACAATATCATTTTCGTCAGCATATATTTTCTGTATAGATCCATATTCAGGACTAGCAGCTCTAGTTATATTTGTACCTACAGGAAACTCATTAGTTCTATTTATACCTGTTCTAGAATTAAATATACCAGAGTATATTAAAGCGTTTAATCTGTGTTGCTGTAAAGGTTCTTCTTCATTTAAATAAGCTCTAACACCTAAAGACATAGAGTTATTGTTAAAACCGCCTCTAATATACATTTCTTCAACAATAAAGTTTTGTATCGTAACTGATTCATCTTCTGTTACACCTGTAGAATTCCAAGCAACTAAATCACTAGTTGTTAAAAATGTTAATGGCGGTGCTAACACATTGTTAAGTGGCCATACCCCATAAGCAGCAGAAACACCGCTACCGCCTGGTACTATAGCAGCTCCAGTTTGCTTAATAGGCTGTGGCGTTAATATCTTCTTATTCCAAATACAATTGTAATAGTCTACTTCTATAATAGGTAACTGATTAGCCATAACTTATAATCACTTGTTTTTTAAAGAATTTATATTTTAAATCTTACTATAAAGTTAGATATTAAGGTTTTAATACCTCTACCACCATTATCTGTAGCATATATGTTTACGTCTATGTTTTCATAGTTATATATAGAACCTCCTGAAGTAGCTAATACTACACTACCGCCATCTGTACCGCTGTCTCTTAAAAATAAACCTATACTTTCAATTTTACTAGCTAATTGATAACCTTGTCCATCATTTAAATCTACCTCTAATGTCCATTGTATCTCTTCAGTATTACTATTTTGTGCAGTATTATTAACATTGCTACCGTTAGTGGCAGAACTTAAAGTTGTGCTTGTACTATTATTGTTAGCCCATGGTATAGAAGCTCCAGATACGTTAGTTGGTGAAGGATCAAAAGCAAAAGCGTTATTTAAATAATATACGGTACTACCATCGTTAATAAAGTCTGTATTTTTAGCTGGAGCAACATTATCAATATATATAGTTATAGGTATTTCATAATTACTAGTTATTTGTTGTGTTCCAAAAGTAGCACCACTACTATTAGAAAGTGTATGATTTATTATAGCATTAAAAGTTATATAATTTAAATCATCATTACCACTGTTGTATCCAGGAAAATCACTATTAAGCTTTAATAATAATCTTTGTGATGCGTCAGTAGTTGAAAATAATTCTAAAGTAATACCTGATCCAGCAACAGGTGTACCATCTCTATACAAAGGTGTTGTAATACCTGTCAAGTTATACACATCACTTGCTCCGTTGTAAGCTAATATATTAGCATTTTGATTTATTAAGTTTATAGTAGCTATAGTTGGTGTTGTGGTATAATCTACATTTTCCTGTACTTCCACTAATTTAACTATATCATCCGTTCCAAAGAATAAAAAATTATTTGGTATTGATAATGTGTTTAAAACTAAATCATTTAAATCAGATATTAATCCAGCTGTACTAGTTTCATAGTATATATCTATTTCAGATATAGTTGGAGTAGTCTCGTATACAGCAGGTACAAACTCAGCTTCAGATGGTGGCTTGGCTGTTTGAGAACTTTCACCTAAATTAAAATGATTTTCTATAACAGCGGTTGGCGGATCTGTGTCTGCTTTGTATAGTCCATTATAACTACCTCTTTTATATAAAGCCTCAAAATTACCTATAGCTGTTACTTTAGAAGTAATTGGCGATATACCTGGAAACACGGACATTGCTTCTGTGAGTGTTTGATATATAAGACCTGTTCCACTTGGAAACCTATCTGGATTTCTAGCAGCCCTAGGTATTAACTCTACATCACTAGTTGAATATTGAACTTGAACTGGGGTTGTTTCATTTAACGCAGGTGGAACTTTATTAGCATTGTCAGTTAGTAAAGTAGTTACATTTAATACGCCATCACTAGAATTAGTACTAAACACAGCATCTACAGTAGCAGTTGCAACAGCATTAGTAGTTAACTCAAACTGAGTGTAGTTTAATATATTATTTATATAATAAGTATTTGCACCTGCAACAACCTTCATGCCTTCTAGCAAAGGAAATGTTAAATATTCTATAGTACCTATAGGTGAAACAGTTACTAATTTACTACCTGAAGTGAATACACAATTTAAGTCAAAAGGTTTTATAACTGGTGTACCGTCAAGTAAACTTGGTAAATATACATTATAATAATCTTGTTGAGTTTGTTTAACAACTACTTTGTAACTATTAAAACCTAATGGCTTGTCTTGCACATAAAAACTAACTGTGCTTCCGCTTGCTGGCATATCATTAACAGAAATATTGGCGCCATCTAAACCTCTTAATAATACCAAGTTTGTACTACCTCCTAAAAACATATACACAAATAAAACAAAATTACCAGTTGCTCCACCTACAGTTTCTGTAAACTCTACCCTCATGCCAGGAGCTATATTATCTCCAAGCCCTCCAGCAGTTACACTTATATAGTCAAAAGATGTAGTACCTATAGTAGTTGTTAAATAAGCTTCTTTATATAAGCCTGGATAACCAATTAAATTTGGTAATGACGAAGGTATAGTAGTTGTAAAAAGTATCTTTAAAGAATCACCAGGCCAGTCAACATAACCAGACTTAGGGTTTGGTTTGCTTAATATAGTAGCATTGCTAGTATTAGGCGAAGTTGCTGTTGTATTATATGGATGATATATAGTTGATCCGCCAAAAGTTATAGGATTATCTTCAAATGTAGTATTTGTACTGCCAGTGCCTAAAGTGTAGTTAGCATCTAAAGTACTTGATAGTATTACATCAGAAGATCTACCATATCTGTCTTGTAGTATTAAACCTACTTGATAGTTTCTATTTTGTTTTAAACTATGATTAGGATATGAAACGTTAGAATATTTATTAGGTAGTAAGTCTGAAGGAAAATCATTACCGCTGCTAGCTACTTTAGCTGTTTCAGTAGGTGTAAATTTTCTACTAGCACCTACTAAATAATTTAAAGTATTAGGTGATGAATGTCTATCAAAATAATTACCTAGTATTACTCTATTACCGGCAGATGTCAACGTTTTAGCTCTTACAGGAACATTGTCATATACCCTAGTTGTTTCAGCAGATCTTAATGTTTTAATAGGTTTTCTAGCGTCGTATGTATATGTAAGATTATTAGTAGAATTATTTATTATTAATGGATCAGTTGCTTCAATAGATTTTATTACATTTATATTTTGACTCATCGAGTCTTTATATAATATATCTATTTCAGAAACTTTTAAATTTTCTTTTAAAGTATTTATAGCATACTCACATGGTATTCTAAGACCTATTTGAGTAACTTCATTTTCCATATGAGCTACTATAGTGTTTTGACCTGCTACTCTTTCTTGAGGTATATAAGCATTTTGATCACTACCTGTTGAATCTTGCTTTCCTATGTTTTTTAGGAAATAACCTTTTTGTTTAGGTATAAATACTTCTTGAGTAAATGGAGATATTAAAGAATACTCACCATCATCAAACTTAAATCTATAAGCAAACCTAACAAATTTATCTTTTAAATTATCTGGATCACCAGAGTAATTAGCGTCATAATATTTATTGGGATAATGTATTTTTACTCTATCACCTACTGCTAAATTTAGTTGTGTTGATATAAATTTTGGCCCGTCATAAGTTCCATTTTGTAAAGAAGTTAATTCATATATTTTAAAGAACTGAGACGCTGCAGTAGTATCACTAGGATCTCTTGCTACATAGTATTTTCCTGGATCTAATTTAGGGTGCGTTACTCTACAATAACATTTTTTATCAGCAGCTAGAGTGTTTTTTGTAAAATGATTATCTCTAAAAAAAGCTTCTGTTCCTATACCTGTAGCTGTACCAGTTGATGCTGATCTAGTGCCGTGTAAGTATAAAGCAGGAGCATAATCATAGTTACTACCTGAACTAGCTGAAGCATATTGGAAACCTTGACCAGTAGCTACAATTCCAGTTAATTCTAATGTAGCTTGATGCTCTCTAAGCCAAGGTGAACTTACATCTTTTGAGTTTTCTTCTATAAATACTACATCCAAATTTTTAGCAGCAGCTTTTGAAGATTGTGGTGTACTAGCAGTACTTAAATCTCTATTAGGTACTACTAAAACTTCACCAGTAGAAACACCTTCTCTACTAGCATATTGTACAGTAAAATCCCAAGACTCATCACCTATTTGTAAAAAGCCTTTTAAACCAATATTACCAGATCCTTGAGTATTTTCTGTACCTAACATTTTTGATAACGTACTACCAACGGTAGCTGTAATAATAAACGCTGGGTACATAGTGTTAAACGCACCTACATAATACGCCCAGTTTGTAGTTACTAAAGCGGCAGCTGTTTGTAGAGTATTATTTAATTGTATAGGTTTACTAGGATAATATTTAGCTAAAGATACATGATCTTCGTTAAAGTAATATGATGGATTATTTTCAGCAGTTTCAACATTTATAACTCTAGGCTGATTTCTATTGTCTGTCCAGAACAATAAATTTTCTATCATTGTAGAATCAAGTATAGGGCTATTAGATGAAAAGTTTAAAAATCCACCTTGAACTATAGTTAAAGTTGTCTCTGCTACAAGATCACACATGACTATAGTATTTCTTGTACCTAACGGATTATAATTGTTGATTTGATTTGAAGAGTTATCTTGATAATTAGTTGTGAATACATATACTTTGTTAGTGTTTTCATTTACATACCAACCTATAATTTGAGATAAAAAGGCTTCATAATTAGATGTAGCACCTTCTCTTACATTAGGTATATTTAAAGAGTTTAATATTTTATTACCTAATATATTTTCTAATGCGCCCACATCATCAGACTCTGCTCTAGATACAGCAATGTTTTGCCCATCTCTATATTCATCAGGAGCCAATAATCTAGCATCTAAGTCTTTATTCATTTTAGACTTAGTAAATGTATGGTTAAATTTTCTTTGCATTCAATTAATGTTTAATCCACTTAGATTGACCTCTTAATACTTGTGATAGCTCATCTAGTTTTAAGTTAGATAATCTTATTTTAGCGTTACGTGTTTTTACATAAGCATCTCTTTTATAAAATTGTTTAGTTCCACCATCTACATCTCTACGAGAAACACATATATTGTACATTATCTTTGAATATAAGGCATCTTCTACAAACTTAGGTACTAGAGAGTTTAAATCATATGCTAAACCATCAGATATGTATTTTAACTCTATTACTTTATTAACTAAGTTACTACTAAAACTAAACGTTCCAGTTCTTTCATTTACACTAAACCATCCATTACGTTGGCTTATCTCAGGTATCAATCCATATCTTTGGCCATAGGCCATTTTCCACCACGTGTAATCATATACACCACTAGTGTTATAAGCATCATAGTTACCTGTAATATCGTTATCGTTAGCATTTTTCCATCTGTCTTCTATTATAGACTGAGATGCTTCTAGGTTAGTATCGTAACTACTTTGTGTAGGTATACCTGTAGCACCATCAATTATTGGTAACTCAGTTGGATTACCACTTAAACCTTGTAGTGGATATAACGGGTGTAGTATACCGTTAGGATCAGCATAACATAAGTTTACGTAATTAACATAATCAATAGGTATAGGAACTGATAAACCTGTAGGCACAGTTAACTCTTGAGCTTTAAAAGCTTTCAATGTATCATACGATAATTCTTGCATAGCTCTTCTAGCATGAAACAATACTTGTGTTCTAGCTACTGTAGTTAGTATTTGTCCTTCACCTGTGTAAGCTACTAAAAAATTACTAACAATATCATTTAGTGTTAAGTTTCTATAACTACCCCAGTTGTCTCCTCTAGCTATGTCTGTTAATTGTATAAAAACAAAGTTAAAAGGAAAACCTGCAGTTCCAATTTGTATACCATTTTGAGTAGTGTCCCATACTATTACTTCATCAGCATCTATTAAATTACCAGGACCTGGTACATCTGTAGAATTAAAAAGTCCATGTACTTGGAAGTTACCAGTATCTCTAACTTGAGCACCACCTAAAGCGTCGTAATTACTTATAAGCGTAGTATTAAGCTCTGGAAAAGTATATATTTGATTAGCTACCGCTGGGACAGGACCAGCTTGTCCAGCGTAGTAATTTGAATCATTTTCTGTTAATGGAATTGTAGCTGCTGTTTTAGTCATAGTCTATTAGCTTTGTTCTAGTTGGTCTTGAGCTGCTGATGCTTGAGCTGCAGCTTGTATTATTTCTGGATCTCTTATTATAACACCAGTGTACATTAATATTTTTGTAATTAACTCTGTTTGATCTACATCAGATATTTCAAAATTTGTTGAACCAGCAGAGTTGTATATATAAGCACCTACACTGTTAACTGTAAAAGCCCATACTGGATCTACAGGTTTTTTAACATATTCTACTGCGTAAGTTTTAGGCGCAACCCCTGTGGCTGCAGCTACAGTAGCAATACCTGGCAATATGTTTAGTGTATTTCCCTCTATATAGCATATAGGATAATCTGAAGTGGGAGCTGTTAATTGAGAACGCCTTGCTTGTAAAAATAATTGGCGTGATAGTTTTTCTACTTGTACTGGAAGTTTAGCACTGTCAGTGAATTCTAACATGCCAAATCTATGCATATCTGCAGGTAAAGTAGTTTGGCCAAATTGACCTGACAAAGCTACAGTAACACTTGCGCTTGTTTCAAATGTAGCTATTTTTTCTTGTAGCAATTTAACACGATTAGCGTATTCAGTACTATTTTGAGGAGCTCTTAATTGTTGATTTAAGTTTTCAAAATAACTTTCAAATATCTCTAATTGTACTTGTGTACCTACCTTGTTGAACTCATCAGGTGTTAAATAACCTCTTTGTTCTTTATTAAGAATAGCTAGCACAGTTGTATATACTGTGTTTACATTAATTGCCATATTTATATATTTAAAAAAAAGGGTGGCGTATACCACCCTTAATTATAATCACTTGTTATTTGAATTTTTTCTCTATTGATCTATAAACTTCTAAACCTTCATCAGTTTTAAACCAAGCGGCCATAGCTGAATAAGGGTTTTCATCAAAAGGAACATTCATTAATTTTCTATTATTACTTGCCCAAGTAAATGATCTGTTATCTGGGCTGAGAGCTATGATTTTTTCTTCAGCTGCTCTAATAGCAAAATTTCGTAATTGTACGTTTTCATCTTCTGCTAAATCTATAAACAACGAAGGATTTTTCTTAGCAAATAATAATAAATCTCTTCTAAGTTCTTTAGATGATAAACTAGAAACACTAGAACCAACCTCAACTCTTAATATAGCTTCAGCGTGATCTATGTCCATTTCGTAAGCCATATTCATAGCTTCTATTTCTATTTCTAACATATCAAATTGATCTTCTGCTTCTACAATAGGATCAAACTTTTTAAACACTACATTGTTATGTGGGTGTTTTTCTAAGAACTCTTGTAAGTTTCTTTTTTCTTTAGGTACATATAAATGACCTTTTTCAAAGACAATATGCTTTAACGTTGTTTGACCTTTTTGTTCATCAACAAATATTGACTTTTGATTTGTAGCATATCTTAATTCTCTTTCATAACCTAAGTCTGGATCAAACCAAACTAGTGGATACCTTAGAGAATGTCTACTAGGTAGTGTATAAGTTAAAGGTGTTTTATTACCTACTAAGTAATAATTTCTATCTTTGTATTCCCAGTTATCTACTGGCTTTTTTTCTACAGGCGTAGCCTTCTTGGCTGGAGCCTTTTTTACTTTTGTTTCTTCCATAATATAATATAATATAATAATTAAAAAAGACCCCGCCGAAGCGGGATCTTAAATATAACCTTAATTAAGTTAAAGCTGATGAAAGCTTTAATGTAATAACCGGTGTAATTGTTCCTACTAGTATTCCAGTAGCTGTAACTTTTTGTTCAACAATTGGTCCAACTAAAGCTGGTCCGCTTGTTCCCATTGCATTACCAAATGAACTTGCAAATAATTCTAAATATTCCGCCTCAGTCTTAGTGAAAGAGTTAGAACCGCCTTTAGTATAGACAATATTAGCTTTAGCTAATTTGCTTGATCCCATATCTAAAGCATATAGAACATCAATTGTAAGTGTGTTACTTGATATTACTGCTGTAAGTTGTAGTATACCTTCGGCTTGTACAACTTTATTTGTAGTTAATTTTACTAAACCCATAATTTCTATATTTTAAAATGTTAATAAATAATTAAGCTCCTTTGAATAACACGAAGTTATTAGCAGCTTGTGTAATTAAACATCTTTCAGATAAGAAATTAACTCTTAGCGTATCTAAATCAGTAGTGTAAGCACCACCTACTGAACCAGTGATCCAAGCTTTGAATCGTCTGTCTTCAGTCTCAGAAGCTCTAAATCTTACGTGTAAGAAAGGTCTTCTAATATTAGATCCTAACATTTGGTCATATACTGTAGATGTACCAGCTGGTATCATAACACCATCAATAGCGCTAGATAAACCTCTTGTAGTAGCATCGTTTAAGTATTTCCAGTCAGTTTTATAGAAGTCATAAGAACCTCTTCTGAAACCAGAGAAACCAAAGTTAAGTGCCATTTCAGCTTCGTTATCAAATAAACCGTAAGAAGCAGCTTGAGTTGAAGCAAAACCACCATTAGTAGCAGCTAACATATCATCAAAATCTAGAGCAGTAGCTCTTGATAAGAATAACATATTTTCTTCAATAGCTCCTTGCTTGTCTAATTGCTTTAATATCTCATCGAAATCAGCTAAAGCGCCTGAACCAGGAGCAGCAGCACCAGCAAAACCAGAGTATACATTACCTCTTGCTTCGATAGCAGCAAATAAACCTTCAGTACCTTTGATGTTTTGAGCAGCACCACCTGGTCCAAAATTACCACCAAAAGCAACAGTGTTAGCTTGAAGTTCACCTTCAACCATTGCCATTTCTAAATAATCTTCAAATCGTAGTCTAGTTTCAGACTCAGCTTTTAGATACCATAAGTATCCAGAAGTTCCGTCTTCAGTAGCAACTTCGATCCAACCTATTTGTGCAGCATCAGAACCACTTAACTCATAGTTATCTTTTAAGATAATTGGTGAGTTAACAAAAGTTGTAACACCTGGCTCGATAGCTCCAGCCATACCATTACTTCCTTTTGGAAATTCAGATCCATAAACAAATAAGCTACAAGCACCACCAGTTATAGCAGCTGGTAAAGCAGCAGAAGTTGTTTCATATAATATACAGTCAACAGTATAACCGTTAGTAGTTACACCAGAAGTTCTATCAGTTACTAAAGCTTTAGCAGATACAAGACCTGTAGCGTTATCAGTAATTAAGATAGTGTTACCATCTCTGATAGCAGAAGTAGCTGGGTTACCAGCACCTGGCGTAATAGTAACTGTAATACTAGATCCAGCGTTAGCTGCAACAGCACAGTTATCATATGCAATGTGTAATCTATTTTGTTCAGACCAAACAACTTGATCTGATGTCATCGGCATCTCTGCACCGACCATTCTTAAGAAACCAGATAATGTTCTGTTTCCATATCTTTCTACCTCTTGCTCATAAAGCTCCGGTAGATATTGTTGCGCCCACTGATTAAATGCACCGTCGTTAAAATCAATATAGTTATCCTGTACGGTAACCTGATTTGGCATCGGCTTAATTGAAGCAGGGAACGATCCTCCATTTACAAAACTCATTTTAGTTTGTTTTTATTATTATGATTTTTTCTTAATTTTCAATTTAGAACTATCAACACCGCTTATAGCACGGATCTTCCAACCATTAGGTAATGTTTCACCAGTATCCATTGGTTTTGGATCTTGACTAATGTTTTTAGATTTAGCAACAATATCTCTAGTAGCGTCGGCTTTGCCTTGCTCATAAAAATGTTCTGCTAATTTATCAACATTTCTAGCCGCATATAATGCTTTATGATAACCACTCATATCTGTAATGTTTCCAGAATCATCAGTATATTTACTTATAATTTTAGCTACATCACTTTGAGTATCTATCATAGCGGATGGGTTGTTTATTTTATACTTAAATCTTTTTTCACCAACTTCAAAATTGAAACCTTCAAAATCATTAGTAAAAAAATTCTTAGTATTGTTTAAAAACTCATTCCTCGCTTGCGTTAGCGTTTCTTGTTCTTTATTGTATCGTTGGAAAAAGTCCATAGCTTTTTTCTGCTCATTAGTAACAGATGGCCTCAACTTGATTTCATCATAATATTTACTTTTCATTTGCTCTAAAAAGTTCTTGGCTTTCGCAACTTCTTCTTTGTATGCAAGCTTTTGCTTACGTACAAATCTTTCTTCGTCCGCTTCTTCGTCAAAAGCAAAGTTATCTTCCATAACAAAAGTAACTTCTTCATCTGTAAGATGCGGTCTAGTCTTTTTATAATATTCTCTAACAAGTAGTTTATCGTCATACTTGTTATAATCTTTGTTTAAAGTAACATAATCTTCTACAGTTCCTCCTGTTTCAGACATAAAGTTTACTAATTTTTCTATGTTTTCTGGTAATTGTATACCTGATACCTTTTCGTCTCTTATAGCGTCTTGAGCTTCTTTTTGTAGTTCTTTAGCTTCTTCTTTTACAGTTTCTTCTATTACTACTTCTTCTTTACTCTCTTGCGTAGACTCTTCAAGTTTTGGTTCGGATATTCTCTTCTCCACTTTTTCCACAGTTTCGGTTTGTTTGTCCGCATCCACGATTCCTGTGCTTGACTCTTGAACGGCATCTTCTTCTTTTTTATTTAGTTCAACTTTTGTTACTGCTGGTTTTTCTACCATTTTTCTAGGTCTGCCAGGCTTTTTCTTTATTTTTAAACCTTCCTTTTCTTCGTTTACAGGCAGGTCTACTTTTTCTTTTGTTGCCATAATATAATATAATATAAATTAATAAATGTTTAAATTTCTAAACCACCTTCATTTTGGTTTTCAAAATCTATTGGTAATAAATCATTTTTCTTTTGATCTATCATAGCGCTTTGTTGTGTGCCAACTATTTTAGCACGTTTATCTTTTCTGTTTTCTATGTCTTGTTCTCTTTGTTTTTCTTTTATAATCTTTTGTTCACCAAGCTGCAGGTTATAATTAAATTCTAAATCCATTAATTCTCGTTTAATTTGTGACTCAACTCTCATACGTTCTATTTCAAAACCAGATTTACCTTTTTCAAACTTGAGTTTAGTATCTAGTATAGCTTGTTGTTTTTGAACTTCTGCCAGTGCAGCAGCTTCGCTTGCCTGTGCATTAGCTTGGGCTTGCGCCTGTATATTAGCTTGTTGTGCAGCTTGCGCAGCTTCAGCCGCTTTCTTACGTTTTAGCTTAATCATTTGATTAGCTAACTTAAGATTATTTATTGATCTAATATCTATAGCATCTTCTAGATTTATACTACCGCTAGATAACGCTGCTTGTATATTAGCTTCTAATTGTTCTTTTTCTCTTTCATCTGGTATTAAATCAAAGTATATACCAAAATCAGCCATGTGTATTTGAGAAGTATCTGCTAGTTGGCCAACACTCCAAGTTGATATACTATTTTTCAAAGCTTCTTCTGTCAAAGCAAACTCTATACTATCAGATGTTCTTAATACTATATTCTCGCAAGTTTTAACTGTTAAGTATAAATAAGAATTTAATATATGTTTAGTAGCTGTATTAGAGTTGGCCGCAGCTAGTTTTTGTAATCCTACTAAAGAATCAGAATTAGGAACACTACCATCTCTCGCTTCATTTAATCCTGTTACATCTCTTATCATTTGTAAATAATACTGGTAGGTTTGTATTAAAGAATTTACTTTACCACCACCATCACTTTTTACTAATTCTTGTATTGGTATTCTGCCTGGATTAGGATCACCTTCTGTTGTCATTGATCTACCTAGTATACTACCAGTTTGAAAATACATATTTAAAGCTTCTTTAGCGTTGTAGCTAGTGCCATTGCCAAGGTCTACTTCTGCTAATCCATCTACATCTAAATAAACACCATCTGGTATTACTTTCGATATTACTTGTTGTATTTTTAAATGTGTTAACTGTATCATATCAGCAAATCCCATCATACGACTTACTAAGCTTTCAACTCTACCTTGATACAATTTAGGTGCACATATATTGTAGTTCATATTAACTTTAACTAAATTAGATTTTGGTCTAGTCATATTTTCAGCAAGCTTCCACTCTAACATCATATCATAACCTAAAACTTTAGCGCCGCTATATAGTGTTTCTATTGATCTACTAACTTTGTCAAAGTTATCATTAGACTCAGGATTAAAAGTATCTGGTTTTTCTAATGATTTTTCTAAACCTGTTGCAGTCTTTTAATCTTAAATACTTGTTCACTGTATGTTTTATACTCAAAAAACAAAATATAAATAGCATTACCATCTCTTCTACCGTTCCAATTATATAAAAAACTACTATTACCTTGATATTGCTCTAGTCTTTCTAGTTCTGAGTCTGTTAAGTTAGGAAATTGTTTTTTACACTCAGCTAGTGATAATGGTTTTACTTCACCTACATACCACAAGTCTTCAAAGTTTGGATCCTCACTATATGAATGCACCATACGAGATGGATCAACATATTCTACAGTAACACCTTCAGATTTATTCCAATTTGTTTTAACAGCTCCAATACCTAGTACTACTAAATCTTCAATAACTCTTTTTTTGGTTAAATCATATTTATTGTAAGCTAATGTATTGTTGATAGCTTCTTCAGCAGCTATTTCACTAGCTTGCTTATAACTCAACTGCATATGTAAATCTAATTCTTCTTTATTTTCTGGTAACTCTTCAGGATCTTCAGAGTTAAACATATTTAAATTAAGAGTGTTTTGTATTTCTGTTAAAAAACTTTTAGCTTGCATATCTCTTAATATGTCTTTAGCATACTTAGATCTTGTTCGTCTTGATTCTGGGTCTTGTGCATAAGCTTTTATATCATATAGCTTATCGTCCATACCATTAACAACTATATCAACAAACTTGGGTATTATAGGAACTGGCTTCCAGTCTAAATTTAAATAGCTTAAGTCACCATTTATAGCTAACTCATCTTTATATTTTTGTACGGGTTGTTCTGCTCTAGCATACAACCTACGCATTCTAAAA
>Ga0070754_10000813_pt1 | contig 27073 bp, 30 predicted proteins | sample VirMetDEL_Sep_01_FD_75181 | JGI IMG/M metagenome (GOLD analysis project Ga0070754, IMG submission 75181) | Aqueous microbial communities from the Delaware River and Bay under freshwater to marine salinity gradient to study organic matter... | ecosystem: Environmental > Aquatic > Marine >...
ATTGCACGCATTATTAAACAGTTTACTGAACCTAAAATGAACTGGCGTGAAATTTTGCAACAGCAAATTCAAAGTACTGTTAAGAATGACTACAGCTTTGCTCGTCCGTCACGTAAATCACACCACGGTGCAATTATCCCTGGCACTGTAAATGAAGATACAATTGACATTTGTGTTGCACTTGACACCAGTGGTAGTATCGGCGACGATATGCTTAAAGACTTCTTGAGTGAAATCAACGGCATTATGAGTCAGTACAACGATTATAATGTTAAAGTTTGGTGCTTCGATACTAAGGTATACAACATGGAAGAGTTTTCAGCCCACGACGGCGACATTGCCGAATACGAAGCTGCTGGCGGGGGCGGTACTGACTTCGAAGCTAACTGGAACTATATGAAAGAAGAAGGTATTGAGCCTAAAAAACTGATTGTATTCACAGATGGTTATCCGTGGGGTAGCTGGGGCGACGAAACTTACTGCGATACTGTGTTTGTAATTCACAGTAATCACGATAAGGATCTACAAGCACCGTTTGGAGTAACTGCACACTATGAAGAAAAAAATTAATCAAGCGCCGAATCCACTAGAACTTTTTGATATTCGTAGAGTTTCGATTTGTCCAGAACATTTCGAAACTACTACGATTTCTTTTGACGACAACACTCCATTCAAAATACGCATGGAGTTAGGACTTATTGAATGGATAGAGGCAAATACCTCAGGACGCTATTACCTTAGAAAATTTAAAGATAGTGTTTGTATTGGATTTGAACAGCCAAAAGAATTAACCTTTTTTATCATGTCAAATAAATAAATTACAAAAGGAGTATATAAATGACTGAAGAACAAAAAGAAATGCAAGAAGAAATGGTGTCTGAAGTACCACAAGGTTCACAACCGGCACCTGACTCTACAGAACTAACGGTTACTGACCTTGCTCAGTTACGCCAAATTATTGATGTTGCCACAGGCCGTGGCGCTTTTAAAGCAGGTGAAATGACTCAAGTTGGTCCAGTATATGATAAATTAGATAAATTTCTAAATCATATTGCAGCACAGCAGCAAGCACAGCAAGAAACACAAGCAAAAAGCGAGTAAAATATGTTAAAACACGTAGGACGAATAAAAAAAACACAAAAGAAGTGTATAGTAGCATATAGAGTTGTGCCTGGTACATCTGACGAATGTGTAATTATTCCGACTGAAAGTCTAAGTGCAGATGAACATGATAGTCTAATGAAACTAGTTGAAAGTTCAGCTGGTCAAGAAGCATACGAACTAGCCGAAGCAATGGCACGGACTTCTTTGCCAGATGGTAGAAACATGTTAGCAGGTTTCCATACCACCAACAGAATGGTTAAAACACAAACTATTCAAATAGAAATGACTCCTGATACTAAATCCGTTGTTGGCTTAGACGAATTAAACAATGTAATTGCACAACAAAAAGGTGTAACAGTAGAAGATTTAGCAATCAAAGATCCAAATGCTCCATCTAAGACTGCTACAGCACCAGTTGCAGAGCCACAAAAAGTAGATCCTGTATCTATTTATACAGACAATACACCTGCACCAACTCCCACAGCAGATGCAGAAATAGGTGTTATCACAGACGAAGCACTGGCTGCTAGTTATAGGTCACAAGCTGATAAGTTGTTTAAAGAAGCTAAGTCTTTAAGAGAACAAGCAGAAGCACTAGTACCTACAAAAAAGAAAACTACAGCAAAAACTACTAAAGAAACAGCTAGTGCTTAATAAGAAAAAACGATTTGAAGAAGAAACTATCAAGTCGTGGCCGGATATTCTTAAGGATATTCGAATAGAATCAATCCCTACTGACTATATTAAACATATAAAAATAAATTTTATAGACGGTAGGGAGTGGTTAATTGATGTGGAAGAGAATCCAAAAGCTGATTTTAATAAAGCAATAGACGAATTATATCAAGAATACAGTGATAGTATAGCTAGTATTAACTTCAACATTGATATACAAAAAATTAAAAAAGATATAGAAAAGCGGACAACAGTTTTTTTAAAAAAACGGCAGTAAAGTTGATAAATATATATAACTTATATGATTCCAGGAGTTATAAATGGCTTTACAGATAAGACGCGGTACTGATGCCGAGCGTTTAACAATTACACCTGCAGAAGGTGAATTAATATATACTACTGATACAAAGTTAATATATGTAGGCGACGGCAGTACACTAGGGGGAACAAAAGCCGATAGTGGCATAACTGATTTACTTTCCGATACTTCGCCGCAACTAGGTGGTAACTTAGATCTAAACTCACAAACTATTACTGGCACTGGTGCTATTAGCATCGTTGGCAACATTAGTGGTAACACAGTAGCAGGCAGTAGCGGTAACTTTACAAGCTCAGTAATTGGTAGTTTACAAGCGTCAAGTGTGCAAGGTGACTTAACTGGTTCTGTATTTGCTGACGATTCTACAATGCTTGTTGATGGCACTGATGGTAAAATTGTTCTTTCAAATAATGTTATTCAAGACCTAAGCAATGTTTATGTTCCTACTACGCCAACAGGCGGCGATGCTCTCGTATGGAATGCAGTAGACAGCCGTTGGGAAGCTGGTAATCCTGCTGTAGCCGGTGGTACATTTGTAGGTGATGTGAAAGGTAGCATATTCCTTGATGACAGTAGTTTGTTTTTTGATGCAATTAATGACGAAGCAATAGTAAACCAATTTAATACTGCTATTATAAAACCACTAGATGCCGGTCTCGGTGTCAAAGTAACTAGCTTTCTTCAAAACGTGTCTACTGTTTTTGGTTTAGAAACTGTTGACGCTTCGGGCATTTTCCGTCAGCGACTGTTAGATACAACTGGCAATATAGACGGAACTGGTGCTTGGGAATACGATCCTATAACTGGTGTACCTAGTTACAACGGTACTGACGGAACTATCGGTGGTATGTATTTCGTTACTGAAGAATACATAACTGGTAATTACAGTAAAACACACAGTTATTTACAAGGCGACATTTCGCAAGTATTGTTAGGTCACACAGACTCTGGAATAGTATCTAGAGCTGATAGTCTTTGCGTAGCTAATGGTAGAGTCACTATTGGTGATATTTCACCAAGTGCTAAATTATCCGTCGACGGTGATGCAGTATTTGTAGGAACAGTTACCGCAGGTCAAGATTTACGTGTTACTAATGCTTTGACAATTGTATCCACAATCGAAAATGATGATAGCTCGACTATATACAACGCAGCAACAAGAGAACTTTTTGCAAACAAAGTTACAGGTGATTTAGTTGGTAGCGTATTTGCCGACGATAGTTCTGCTATAATTGACGGTACTGATGGCACTATTACTGCTGGAGGATTTGTGCAGTTTGGATCATACAACACTACAGAAAGAAATGCTCTTACAGCAGCAAATGGAATGGTAATATACAACAGTCAAGTAAACAGATTCCAAGGCTATCAGAATGGCGCATGGATTAATATAGACGATGGTACTGCTGCATAAAAATGAACTTTGATCTATCACCGATAATAATAGATCAATATTGTTCGTCTAAAAAAATAAAGAATGCTTTTGCTGTTGAAACACATTGCATATTGCCTGTTAACAAATCAAGTAATCATGCTATCGAATCTACATATCAATTTACAAAATATGGATACAGAGTTAAACTATTTTACATCGACTCATCTAATTTGTACTTAGAGAAAACACTACAATATTTGCTTACCCAAAATACAAAAAATCCAATTTTTTTACCGTTTACTTCTAATAGTCTTAGTCAAAGCTTATATAGCACAATAAACAAGTTCGATAAGAATCAAATTTACTGTAGCTTTCCTAATTTTCCTTTTTTACAAAAGAATAAACTTGCTATTCACCCTAACATAACTGCAATTGCAAAAAACAAACACAAAGATAAATTTAAAAAGATTCCTATATTTGCCAATATTTTTCTAGATTCTATCGACTCAAATTTATCAACAAGTTATATATTAGGTAAGTATTATCACTACAAAAAAAATAAATACAATGTATCGGAGACACAGATGTGGAATTACAATAACAACCATGTGTTTGAAATAGAAAAAGGTTCTCCTTTTGCTATTGAAATTACAGAATTAGAAACAAATATAGAGCATACCGATCTACCTGAAGATATTATGTACGAAGCCGGGCTGTTGTACGGAGTGTTATCTGACGATTGTGAAATTACATTCACAAATAAAGAAACAAATGATACACTAACTATCAACATATCATTATCTAATTATAGAGTAAGAATACTACATCCAGAATTAGAAGAAGCAGCAGAGGAAGATGATCCTTACATCCCAGACCGACCACCAGCAGGCGGTCCGTCTGGTGGTGGTGGACCTCCGGGTTTTTCGCCTGCAGGCCCCGGTGGTAGTGGCATTGTTCCCGACCCGGCGACGAATCCAGTTAATAAAAACGGAGATCCAAAGTATGGCGGTGTTTGGAGCCCTTACTCAAATTCTTGGATCGGAAAAGCTTAAATCCGCTCTAAAAAATTAAAATATAATACAGGTTTTTGAATATCTATGGGTTTTCTTAAATTAGCATCATAAATTATGCCTTTATCTTTTAAGTAAATTTTATAGTGTTCAAAACCTGTATAACTTAGATCTTGTTGTATTGTATCTAAGCCAAGACTTTCATATAACAAAAACTTTTTTGTGTATAAATTACAATTATTTTTTTGATGGATTGCACAACTGTTAATTTTTTTTGCTATAGGAAATTCATTGAAAAAATAAGGATAAAAATTATCCAACTTGTTTTTCTTTTTATATCTTTTATACACTAAGCCGGTGTAATTAACCCAATTATTTATAATTTTATCTAATCGCTTTTTTAATGATAGTTCAGGGGTGCCTGGCATTAATATATTATAGCCGTTGAAGTTTTTTCTTACATAATCTAATATATGCAAATGTATAGCATACTGGGGACTTGTGCATTTATACTCTTCAAAATACTTTAAGTGAATCTTTTCATCAAAATATAAAGTATCTAAATCTAAATGTAAAACATGAGTTGGGTCATATACAAATTCTCCGTCATGATAATTAAACTCGTAATCAGCAAAAATTGTTTCATATTTGTAATTTTTATGTTTGAGGTAACTAACTAATGCTTGAGAGTCAATACCGCCACTTAACAAAACAATATTTTTATTGTTAGCCAATACTGCTTCGTTGTAGTAATTAGCTGTATTAACACAGTAAACATTTTCTAGAGTTTCTCTAACTTTATACATAATAATATTTACATCAATAAAAAGTTGAATAAATATTTTATGCTTAGAAACCGTCCTTTAGAATTTCCACCTTATATTATAAGAAAGAATTTTCTTTCTAATCAAAGATGCGATATAATTTGTAAAACGTTGTCATCAAAAATAGAACCTGCTATTACAAAAGACCCCTTCACTGGCGAATTTGCTGTTCGAAGCGATTATGCTGTTAGCAATACAGCTTTTTGGAGACTTGATCAAAATAATTCTTGGATATTTAGACATTTCAATAAAGAGCTCTCTGAATCAAATAAGAAATATTGGAATTTTGATTTAAATGGATACGAAGCAATACAATATTCCGAATATAATAAAGGAGGCATGATAGACTGGCACACTGATCATGTAAATGACTATAATGAAAATCACGGTAGTTTAGGTGATCGCAAATTATCCGTGTCTTTAATCTTAAATGATGATTATGCAGGTGGTGAATTTTGCATTGCTGCACCTCAACCTAAAACTGATTATACAACTTTACAACTAACCAAAGGTGATGCTATAATTTTTCCTAGTTTCATGTTTCACAAAGTTAAACCAGTAACGTCGGGTACTCGAAAAACCTTAGTAATTTTTGTCGAAGGTCCCAAACTTAAGTAAAGTATTATTTTGCATAAATTACAAAATGATATCTAGCTTTTGAAAAGTCGTAAGTTTGATACTCGGAAGTTTTTAAGCTCGATTTGTCTTCAATTCTTTTTAACCAATGCCTATATAACTTAATTCTACTAAAATTATCTTTACTGTTTCCTCTTTTTACATTAATAAAAAATGTAACAGTATCGATAGTATGCCCGTGAAATTTTATAAAATCTAAAGTATTATCTGCTACTCTGCATAAAACTTTGATTCCGTCTTTTAGATTAACATTTTCATTGCTAGTAGATTGATTTACATAAAATACTAAAAACCAATTTATTCTATCATTTGAATACCAAACAAAATCTAATTTATATGTTAGTACAAATTCTGTTCGTGTTACAACATATTTGTAATTCTTATATTTCTTTTTTAAATATTTTGGAGTTTTTTTATTCACTCCGGGCTGCAAGAGCAGTTTTTGTTCCACTTTTACGCTTTCTAAGTGCAAATCTTTATACCAGTTCTCAAACATTAAATATTTATACTAATAAATATTTAACAATGAATATCAAAAAAGTTTCTTATGAAGACATATTGCCACTATGGAAAAAACTTTGGCCTAATTCGACAATTCATAAACAAAGTTCTATGATGTATTTAGGTGGTAACGATACACGTATATATGATTTATATAATCCGTCTTACTTTGGCTTAGTAATAAATAACAATATAATAGGCTGTATGTCAGGTCATCGGTCAACTAGAGAATATTACAGAATTAGAGGTTTATATCTTTTAGAAGAATACAGAGGAAAAAAACTAAGCAAATATCTTTTTGATAAATCCGAAGAACAAGCATTGCAAGAAAATTGCAACTTTATTTGGAGCTATCCTAAGCATAGTGCTATTCATGCTTATGAAAAAGCAGGGTATGAGCAAACATCATCTTGGCTAGTTCATGATATTACTCACGAATCAAATTGCTATGTAGGTAAAAAACTTTAACGTAAATAATAACATGCAAAATACTCGAACTGTGATAGATGTGTATCGCACCTACAAAATATTTTCAAAAGATGAATGTAAAGAAATTTGTAAATTTTTTGATAATTGCGGCCTTGAAAAAGGAGCTGTTGTAATTCCTAGTAACGAAGATCCTGAATATTATAGAAAGTCTATGGTTTCTTTTCATAAACCAGTAAAAGAAACAGTATGGATTTTTAATAAAATAAACAAAGTACTTAGCAAAGCTAACCAAGACTTTTTTAGATTTGATTTAACAGGGTACGATCGACTACAATACACTACGTATGATCAAACTAGTCATTACAATTGGCATACAGACACTATACCAACGCAAACGGTATTTGGCCATAGGAAATTAAGTATATCTATTTTGTTATCTGAAGATTTTACAGGTGGAGACTTTTTAATTAATCTAGGAAATCAAGATGATGCACATAATACAAACTTAGCATTAGGGTCTGCTATAATTTTTCCTAGTTATATACCGCACTCTGTAATACCAGTTGTATCAGGTGTAAGAAAAAGTATCGTAGCGTGGGCATGCGGACCTCAATTTAAATAAATTATCCTACAGTTATAGCATATCTACGGGTTTTGATGTTAGGCAAGTCTAAGTAATTATACACTGCTGTAAATCCTCTATACCATCTACATGTATTGCTATAAAAAACTGATAGGTTACGTCGTTACCGTAAGATCTTGCAGCGTGTATTATGCTTGTGTCTATCACGTACAACCTACCTGCTTCAATTGCAAAATCTTCAAAGTCTTCTACTTGTGGATTCATACTTTTTACATCTTGCGGATTAGATCGTCTACGCTTTTTATCAAATTGTATTTTTACCTTATTAGGTTCAGTTGTTCCCCATAGCCTTAGTATAGGAGAAGGCATCCAAGTGTCTGTATGCGGCCAAAAAAATGATTCTGCATCCCAGCGTAAGATTGCACTCCTAACCATGTGCTTCTTAATAGGCTTAAGAACAGCAAATGCCTTTTCGTCTAATACTTCTGTCGGAACTGTAGCATCAGCATCTAGGAAAAATTTTTCTGGGCGATCACGAATCCACTCATCTAGTGGATAACATATTGGCTCTGGATTGTTAAGCATACTGCCGTTTTGATTTACCAAAGGTAAACCATATCTTGGCAGATGAGCCTTTTCTTCTCCCCATGTTCTAAAAGCATACTTATACTTTTCAATACATTCATAAAAACTGTCTATATCAAAAACCATGCTTGTTTTTTGCAGTACTGTGGGATGAAAATCTATATATTCTTTTTCTTCGATCATATTCATATAATTGATGTTACTAAATGTATTCTTGATTCTATGCTTGCATTAAAAGCAGTATGATAGTGAGCTGTATTAGTAAGCCACCAAGTATTAGCTGGCATATGTATCACTTCATCTTCTATAACCATTTTGCACCCTATGTTAGTTTCTATAGGATAGTGCAATCTTGTATCAGCATCGTTATGCCAAGTTAAACAGGTTTTAGGCCTCATTAACATCAGTCTCATTCGACCTATTGTAAATTTATCAGATACCGCACGATAAATTTTTTCAAAAACTGTACCTTTAAATTGACTGCATAGTTCAGTAAAATCTTTTTCATTTTTTGGCACTTTATAAGGTTTTGGTACAAATTTAACTGTTTTACCGTTTTCGTCAAACACCTCGTGTCCATTTTGCCAATCCCAGATTAAACTGCCGGATCCGTAATGTATATCATCGGGACGATCTTTTGTAGTGTTAAGACAAATTTGACTGTCTCTTTTTTCCCATGATATTATTTCATTATCTATTAAATTGTCTAATTCTTCTGTAACATCTAGTACAGGTAAATCAGTTAGGGGTTTGAAAAACTTCATTTATTTTTTGTTTCTTGTTTTAGATATTTATGTTTAGTTTTTGGTATCTTACTGTCAGCTGAACTAACACAACTTTCAGTAATACAAGGTTTTGCACTATCAAAAAGTTTAAATCCAGTTTCTATATTGCCCAGGGGAGCATCATGACAACTGTAGCTGCGCTTTACACTACCGTCAGGTTCTCTAATAATAATACCGCTATAGCCAGCATTGCAGCTCCATCCTTTAAATTTATTGAAATCAAATGCATTAAATCTTTCAGCTTGATCCATATACCATTTTTTGCCTTTAGAATCTGTAAATTCTACTTGCATATGCCACGGTACACTTTTATCATTTTCGCCTATTGCATATGAAGGTAGTTCGAAATTAGGTTTAGGTCTATTAGCCCATTTACGCTTTACTTCAGTATACGCCATTTGCGGCATACCGTTCCATAGTCGCTTTAGATCTTCTTCTTTGTAACCGTCCACCACTCTTGATGCCGTTGGGTCTGATTGTGGTTTAAGGGTAACATTAATTCCTTGTTCATGGAAGAATAGTGCGTTTTTCCAATCTCTTTCAAACCATTCTGGAACCATTACCATGTTAATAGTGACTTGTACATCATGCTCTTGGCACAGTATAAGCTTGTCAGCAAAGTCCTGCATCTTTTCACGAGTATTTAGATGCTCTGTATGTAAGCTAGCAGTAATACTAGCACGGTGGAACGGCTTTGCGTATTCTACATATGTCTCAAACCACTTCATAGGTCGAGAGCAGTTTGACGTCATATGAATACTTGTGTAATTAGTGCTATCAACGTCGTCAGCGAGATATTTAAGTATGTCAAGATAACCGGGATGAAAAGTAGGTTCACCCCCACTAAGGCTGAAATGAAAGCTATTAAATCCATTGTCCCGAGCTTGTCGTTTAATTTCATCTATTGTCCTCAAGCATAGTTCAGTCGGTCTGTGATCTTTTTTATCACTGCGAGCATAGGGCCAACAGTAGCTACAACGATAGTTACAGAAGCGTCCTAATAGCCAGCTTACTGTAAACAAATCTCTATATAATAGTGTGCGCTGTCCAACGCTAACAATATCATCAAAGGGTATTTTTGTGAAGTCATAATTCGACCATTTCAAATCTTCGGTCATATTACTATTATACTTTTTTCTTTATATTTGTCAATCTAAAAAACAATCTGCTTTATACACTTTTTTAAATAAGTTTCTTAATTCACTTACATTGTGTGTATTAGGAATTTCAATCTTTTTATTTGCAAGATTTGTAATTTCAAATGTGTTATTAGAATTTATTGTATTTCTTACAATTTCTAAAAATCTATCTACATCAAATCTTCTATCGGGTGCAACGTAACCATTAGGGTCTGTTTTACTCCACCTGTCGTGTAAGCACATTGCATGCCAATGACTTTGTTCTGCAAATACCATAGGTATATTTTCAAATTTATTTGCAAATTCTTTCAATGTATTAATAGGATACTTTTTACCATACATGCGTATTTTATTTGTTTTATTTTTTGGACAATTCATAATTACCTTTAACTTCATCTTTAAAATTTGATGTGCAGATACAAGATTTGTTCCAGGATGAACCCTTCGACCTGTATCAAAAAGGACTGTAGGATTAGCAATAGGATTAGATGAAATGTCTGCTGCTGCTAAACTTATTTTCATAACTTTCAATAAGCCAAAAGTTTGTCTATGTACATTTTTACTATTTAAGATGTAAAGATAATCTAATCCACTTATAGGACGTCGAAAAATCTTTTTTTGTATAGATTTAGTTTGTATTTCTTTTATTCTATAATCTTTTTGAGGATTAATTACCATAGAATCAATCTTGCCAGCATATACATCATATTTTTTTAAATGGTCTAACCACAAGTTTTCATATGTAATCTCAGTACGCACCTTATTGTCCTGTGAAATTAACTGGTAATGCTTACCATCTGTTAAATGTTCTAAAAACATTTTTTCAAATAGAAGTTTTTCATTGTCTAAATTTATCATAGATATGCTTTGCCATTTCAAATTCTTCTTGTGTATCAATATCAATTGCTTCAAATTGATTCAAATTAAAATAATCAAACTCTTGTGGAATCATATAATTTACTTTTCTTAAGTCTTTCATTTTACATACAGTGCCTGCATAAGGAAACATATAAACAGGATCTATACCTTGGCTGTATGGATGCCATAATCCAAAATTAAAATTAATAGGACGTTTATTTATGTCTAAAAAATAATGCGAACTAGGATGCACTGCAATTTGATTTTTACCACTAAACTTATAACAATTGTACATTTCCTCATAGCGTTTAAATAACGGACAACAGGTAAATGTATAAATTATGTCTTGTTCATTGTCAATAGGCACTGTGTTATAAATTTCTTTTAGAACATAACTAAACTCAGTTATGTTATTACAAAATTCTAAATCTCTATTTACATATGTGACATTTTCTTTTTTTGTAAAGTTTGTATCATCTGTGCTAACATAAACATGTTCTGCACCAGATTGTAGTAATTGTTCAATCTTTAGATCCACAAGAGTTTTTCCATCTACAAATTCCTTGTGATGTTTATTAGGAAGACGCTCGCTACTTTTTTTGTAGTTTGTTAATCCTACAAATCCCATACTTGGTCCTTACTTTTCCAATTGTCTTTATCTACATAATTGATTAGCAAAACTTTACGTTTGCCAGTAAATGGTCTTTTAGTAAATCCGTGCCATTTTGTTTCATCAGTTTTAAACACAAAACATCTATTGATCTTCCATTCTAAACGTGTATGATACGCTTCATTAGGACTACTGTACAAGTCTGTACCTATATCGCCTTCGCCTTCAATATACACAATAATAGTAATACGTTTTTCTAATGTATCTATGTGCGGCACTTGCCAAAAATTGTTATCATCTTGCGCTAGTTCTATTCTCATATAACTATTAGACAAATCATAACCAAATTGATTTTGAAATTGTTGCGTATTTGTTCTAAAAAAATCAACAATATCTAATGTAGTTTTATCTGTTTTGTCTGGTGTAAAGAAATATCTTCTAGCAACAGGAGTACGGGTACCATCGCACAATGAATTGTCACTATCAATTTTGATATCTTTTAAAGACATTAATAAATTTTCTGGTAAAAAATTATCTATTATATAATAATCCCAAGGGTCGTTATATTTTATCATATTATATCATCAAATGGTATTTTTGTAAAGTCGTATTCCGACTATTTTAAATCTTTAGGCATGAAAATACTTATCCATAACTGGGCATTTGCTTTATTTTCCTTTTTTAGGTATCAGTATGAAAGATGATATTTCTACGTTTTTTACAAATTGATACTTGTGCTGAGCACAAAATTGTCTTATATACGGAGTATCAATTTCTCTAATAGGATTATCATTCAAGTGTTCAAATTGTATCAACGGTCTCCACTTTTCAATAAGTTTGTTTGCTCCTTTAATGATAGCAATATCACTACTTTCAGCATCAATTTTTATAAAGGACAAATCTTCAATTTTTTCTAAAAATACATTGTCAAGTGTAGAAGATTGCATTTCAATAGTAAACCAATTTGGTGTTATTTGTTTCTTAACATTGTTATTCACATCGTGTGGAAGAAGTGGTGAGAGCAACGGCGTGTGCAAAACCGTATTGTGTTTTGCATCATCTTCTACCATATCAAAATACCGTGTAGAATAACCTATATCTTGATTACTGCAATGAAATTGTACAGTTTCTTGCTTATCTGATAAAAAATAATGATAAGCTTCTAAATTATTTAATTTTTTATTTTTGATGTCTTGCATGATTAGTTCATAACTACTCTCATGCGCATCTATAGCGTATACTGTTTTAAATAATTTTGTATATTCTAAAGTATTATGGGTACACTTGCCAATTCCAACTTCAATAGCTGTGCTATTTTCATGCAAAAGTCTTTTTGAAATTAATGTACCTATACCTGTATAATGAAATAATGTATTACGATCCACTTGATATCCACTTATAAAGTTCTGGATTAATTTTTCGCCAATGTTCATTTCTAATTTTATTCATTAGAGAATCCATGTAATGGAATTTTTCTATATCACCTTCGTGTTGCATTTCATTTAAAACTAAATTAAAAAATGTTTCATAATTATATTTTCTGTAGTTATCTGTTTTTGCCCATTTTTTAATTCTTTTTGCAACTTTCTTTTTTGCTTTGAGAGGCAGATTACGTATAGTCATATAATCAGGTCCATTAAGCATGTGATATCCATGATATATATTATTTAATGTTGAACAATAATCCATTAATTTATCTAGAATATTAATATTATATATGCTTGCTATACTTCTGATAACATTTCTATCGAAATTTTTTGTAAACCATTCTATCACTTCTTTTGTAACGTTCCAATTTGATCCTTTGCGTAAAAAATCGTTCATCTTACCATAAGAATCAACACTTAAAATTACAGTCACAGTTTTACACTTTTTTAACAAATCTGTTAAATAAACGTTTGGAATAGTTGTAGCATTAGTAATGAGTTCTATTGATAGTTCGGATATATTACATTTTTCTATAAGGCTTATCATTTTATCTTGTTCTAGTAAAGGTTCGCCGCCCACAAATTTTATGCATTTAACTTTAGAAAAATCTCCATTATCTATTAAATTATTTTTTATGATTCCGTTAGGTAAAGGAATAGAAAAATGTCTATGATTTTGAATATCTAGCTCTACTAATTTTTTTGCGTCTGCATACCATTGTGTGCTTAAATTAGGGTTACACATCCTACATTTGTTATTACAAAGATTACTAAAATGTACGTCTACATAACTTAAATATGATTCTTTTTTATCACGTAAACTAACTGCGCCATACTCGTCTTGGTATGTCCATGCTTCAGTCCTATAACTTTCTCCTACTACTTTTTCTTGGTCATAGCATCTTGTACAACCGACATGAGGTTGATCATTTTTGCAATTTTTTCTAAGTGTTTGTAAATAAGGATGATTAAAATAATCTTCATGTGATACATTTAAATCTGCTGGTCTATTTTCAAAATCTGTAAACAAACAGCAAGGAGTTATTTCGCCGTCTGGCCTAATAACCAACGCATTCAACAGTAAAGGACAACCATATTTCATATCGATATCCAACTGTATAGTTCAGGATTAAGTTCACGCCAATGTTCATTTCTTATTTTATTCATTATTGAATCCATATGATGAAATTTTCGTATATCACCCGTTTGATTTATCTCATTTTGTAAAAGTTTAAAAAATACTTTATATGATTTATATTTTTTTTTCAACGACCAATTGTTTATTTTTTTCTTAAGGATATTTTTTGCTTGATCGGGCAGATTACGTATTTGCATGTAATTTGGTCCGCTTAATAACGAATAACGATGATTAAACTTATTAGCAATACAATAGTCCATTAATCTATCAACTATATTAACGTTATATATACTTGCAACACTTTGTATACTTAATTGATCAAAATTTTTGTTAAACCATTCTATAGTTGCTGTTGTGTTCTTCCATGTTGACCCTTTACGTAAAAAATCGTTCATCTTGCCATAAGAATCTACGCTTAATGCAATAGATACAGATTTACATTGCTTAAGTATACCTATTAATTTATTGTTAGGTATGGTTGTTGCATTGGTGACTAAATGAATAGTTAAATTTTTAGTGTCGCATTTTTCTATAAGACTTATCATTTTATCTTGCTCTAATAGAGGTTCACCGCCTAAAAACTTAATATGCTGTACTCGAGAAAAATCACCTTTATCTAAAAAATTATTATTTACTATACCTTTATATGTATCAAAAGGAAAACTCTTGTCTTTTTTGTTTACCATTTGTTCTAATTTTTTTGCATCAGCATACCAATTGGTGCTCAACGACGGGCCACACATTCTGCATTTATTGTTACATAAATTACTAAACGCAATGTCTAAAAAACTTATATACGGATCTGTATGTTCTCTCAAGCTAATTGTACCAAGATGATCTTGTATATCAGGTTCTAAGACATCAGTTCTATAACTTTTATTTGCAATTTTTTCTTCTTGATAACATCGTGTGCAACCTGGATGAGCTTCGTCTTTTTTGCATTTATCTCGTAAGTTCTCTAAATACTTATCATTAAAAACATTAGGGTTTGATATGTTTATTGACTTCGGTTTATCAACATCATAAAATACACAACATGGTGAAATTTCACCATCGGGACGTATAAATAGAGCGTTTAAGGGCAAAGGGCATCCAAATTTCATAAATATATTTATTATAGGAAAATATATGTTGTTGAAAAAATATGCAGAAACTGCTGAACGTTGTCAGCGCAATTATGACATAACGCAGCTATTACCTAAAGAGCATGTGGATTATATTTTATCAGTTTGCACAACTATGCCATCAAAAAATAATAAAAATTTGTATAGACTCTTGGCTATACAAAATACAAGCATTTCTAAAAAAATATATGTAAAAGGGGCATGGGCAGCTGGCGATCCTAATTTGAAAGAAGTTCCTAATCAATATAGAAATGGCCAAGTATACGCACCATTATTACTAATTTGGGACGGGTCTATTTGTCCTGAAGGAAGGAATAGTAGAGAAGATCATCTTATGGCTGTAGGTATTTCTAGTGGTGCTGCTGCATTAGCAGCAGTAGAGCTTGGGTATAAGACCGGTTTCTGTGTATGTTTCGAAGAGAAAAAAGTTGAAGGTGTTTTGAATAAACATATAGGTCAAACTTTAAATTTAAAAATTACACTTATGTTAGGTATAGGTTTACCAGACAGCCGATTTGATCGTAAAGAATGTGTTTTAAACGATAAAGTTGTCTATGCATGTGGTTCTTTTAACAAGACCACACCTATTTTAGAAATACATTAACCAAATACCTTCATGTTAGTTAAATGACTAGGTAGTATGTCAAACAACTGCTGTTTTTCAGTAGCTTTAGGCACGCATAGACCACAACCACAGTGCTTTCCAGGACCTAACGGGCATTGAATTACTGGCATTGTATTATTTTCTATATTACTTCGTAAATTTTCTAGAATTTTTCTATTTTCAGTAATTGATCCGATTGGGCCTCGAGTACCGTCAAATCTTGCTTGGCAAGTTTGATGATGCCAAATAGTATCTGTTTGTTGTTCTATATGCAAAAAGAACCAATTTACACTGCAATGCCAATTTCTAAATTTAGCAAACTCTAAAAATTGACTCTTTTTCCATTCGCCGTCATTGCTACAAACTTCCATTGTTCTACTACCACAGCAAGGCCTTCCTAATTCTCTTGCAAGTTTTTTCTCTTGTGATTTTTCAGTTTGAACTGCACTAGCTTCGTGAGATACTTTTGCTTCTTTTGCTACTTTAGACTCATTCAATTTAGCATTTTTATTGGCCCAATACTCTTTAAACCAGGAAAGTTGTTCGTCGGTATATCTATGAGCAAAGCTGTTATGACTGTCTTCATGTTCACCGATTAATCTGGGAACAAATCCTATACCGTCTCGATCTAATTGTAAACATAAATCTTTGCATTCTTCAAAATACTCTGCATGGAACATAACATTGGTTTTCAATGGAAATTTCTTTTCAGTAAGATAATAAATGTTATCTACTACTTGTTTTTTAAGCTTTTGATGAGCTTCGGCGTGATAGCTTATTGTAATAAAACCATAGTTTTCGATTATGCTGTCAGCCATTTTCCTACTAAAAGCTCCGTTACTTGTAATAGTAAGGTTAAGCATAAATTTTTTCTTATACTTTTCTTTGTAAGTTTCTTTTAGCCATTCTCCAAACTTTAAAAAGTTTGGATTTACTGTAGGTTCACCTCCAGTAAAATTTAAATTTAAGCGTTTATTAGTTTTGTATCGTGTTAGGAGTTCGCCGTATTCAAATACAAAATTAGCAGTATCTTGCAGTGTTTCTAAACTTGCATGAGGTGAAAAATTATCATGTCTATGTGCCGGACAATAAGTGCAGTCATAATTACAACGACGACCTACATCCCAAGTCACAGTTAAATTGTGTCCATCTAACAAATTTACTGCTTTAAAATCAGTTTTTTCAATTGTTCCGGTCATATCATATACTTTTCTAAGTTAGGGCATACTTCTGCTATGCTTTCATTGCGCATAGTGTCTAATTTTTTAGTGTAGCTGCAAAATTCTTGCCAGTGATCATTATAGTAACTTTCACTATTCATATATTTACATACTCCGTTTACAATTCTATAAGCATGTTCTACAACGTGTTTTTCAAAATTATTTTCTTCAATCCACGTAAGAAAATCATTAAAACGTTCTGTAAGTCTTGCTTTTTCTTCGTTCGGTAACACTCTTATATTTAAATGCTTTGGGTGATGTGCTACATGATGAGTAATTATAGGTTTACCTCTAGTACTGTTTATTTTTTTAAAACCACTTTCTGTAAGTTTCCATTTCATAAAATCAATCATATGATCCACAGTATAAGCTGTTACAGTAAACGCTAGCCAACTTCTAACATTTCCTGACATATTATCTAAGGTTTGTAAATTTTTTAAAGTTTTAGGCCATTTTGCCGGATGTCGTTGATATTCGAAAACTTTTTCCATGCCATCTATACTTGCACCTATCTTTACAGATTTAAACCATTCCCATAACTTTTTAACTCGTGATGGCAATGTACTCATGTTTGTGTTGTACTCGACAGAAATATTTTTAGCATAGTCATTTTGTACACAATATTCTAAGAAATCATAATGACGCTCAATTAGCATAGGTTCCCCGCCTGCAAAATATACATGCTCTATAGTATCTGCATTTTGTTCTAATTGCTGCCAAAAAGGTTCATAGTTAGGCCAGTCAAATTCTTTTGCATGCAACCCTTTGCTAGTATTTTCAATTGTAATATTGCCGCTACTATCTTTAAAAGTATTCGACCCAGTTAATTTTATCCAATCTTCATACCAAGCACTACTATCAGTAGGTCCACACATTCTACATTTTAAATTACAAAAATTGCCAAATCGTATATCATAATGACGTACTGGCACTAATTCTGTGTTAATATTACCGTCTTGATCAGTATCGGCTATTGCCTGCTCTAATGTATAGTCCCATTGTTTTAATTCTTCTGTACGCCTGCTATGTAAGCCGTTGGATTCTTCTGTTAAACACCGTCCGCACTCTTGACTCCATTGATTATTAAGCATGTTAAGGCGCATAGCACGCATTAACTCAGAATTTCTACTATCGTCTAAGCTATCAAAGCCGGCATTGTAAGCTAAACCGTCTTGTTTGCGCAAAACACCTTTATTGGGCGTTACGTTAGCCTGACAGCAAACTCTTATATCGCCATTAGCTCGCACTGCTTGAAAAATCCAAGGTATAGGACAAAAAGTGTTTGACATCATTTTATCTTTAACTTCTTTTTTGCAGAATCAATTGCCCATTTTCGTTCTGCACACCAGTAACAACAGCCTTTTTCTAAATCATCTGTTAAATCTAAACATTCTATCAAAGGGCTTTTGCCGTGTTTATATGTAGTATAATCTTCAAACTGAGATAACAGTAATTTATCACCTTCGCAGCTTCTTGTAGTATCAAGTAAGTCTTCCCATCCATTTTTATAATACTGTCCTATTACAAAATCTTTTGATAGTAATCTCCACGGCATAACCGAACGCTTGTTGTTGTTAAAATGCCATTGCGGACATTCAGGTTCTGCTACAACTTTTTTCCAAGACCACTTTCGATCCCAGGGTTCGCCTCTATGCTTAAATTTTTCATCTATTGGATTATTTGTTATAAATCCATAAACTGCATCTATATCATATCTGTTCTGAACATAGTTGTTAAAGCTACTTGTGCAAATTCTATCACCAGATTTGTCTAACTGTGCTATTTTTCCTATTGCTCCGTCTTCAATTTCAGGCGGAATAAAGTTTTCTAATCTTGTCATTTTAATATTAGGAAACATCGACTGCAATTTTTCGAAAACTTCTAAACTAATAGGTGCCGCCCATGGTCTATTATTCCATACTCTTACATTAGAAATAACAATTAATTCTGCATTAGACTTGGTTTTTTCAATAAAGGTGCATAGTGTAGCTGTACCACAGGCGCTATCTGCTCCTCCGCTTACATTAACTGCTATTTTTTTCCATGTAGGATCAAATGGAAACACCGTATTATCTAAGGGCTGTAAAATGTTTTTAGGTACTTTCCAGTAATTATAACTTTTATTATTCAATTCTACATTAAATGTCATTAAATATACCTTTCATATCAGGAAATACATCTTGCCAACTGGTGCTTCTTTGTTTATCGCAAAGTTCTAGAAATTCTTTCATTTCAGGCAATCGAATACTCCAATCTTCTGATTCCATAAATTGTAACATACCTTCTAAACGTTGTATACCATAATTTGCTGTTCGCCAATCTTCGTACGTTACTTTTCCTTTATGCCAACTTGGAATGCCTTTTTCCCAATTAGCTTCCCACCAAGGATAAAACTCTTCGTATTTTTTTCTGCATTTTTCCTTAAACTCGTTAGGCAAAATTTTAACATTTAAATGCGGCGGATGGTATACAAAATGATAATTTACACCACCTGCTCCAAACGGCCACATATTTATTTTGTTAAAGTTTTGCTCTAGTTTCCACTTTATTAAGTCAGGAATATAATATATGTTTAACGCTTGAACTGCACAAGCTACAGTAATTTCTACATTGTTTGATGTTTCTTTGTCAAGAATATGAAATACTTCTTTTTGCCTTTTCCACTTACTTGGATAGCGTATATAATCATTCATTTTTTCTATACTATCTATACTGTAATGGAAACGCACTAATTTAAAATGTTTCCATAAATCAAATAAGTCATCTCGCCATTCTACACCATTTGAATTATATCTTATTTCTAGATCTTTAGCATAACCCATTTCGATACATTTTTCTAATATTTCGTAGTGCTCTTCAATAATAAGACTTTCGCCGCCTGCAAAATAAATTTGTTGCATGTTAGGAATTTGTTCATAAAACTGTTCCCAAAATACAGGATTTTGCTTATGCCAATTGTAACTACTGCCATTGTAACTGCCTTTGTCTTTCCATTGCATTGTTGTTTTTAAACTGGCATTTTCTACTGCTGGAAAAATAGCTTTGTAATCTTTTATCCAACCCGAACTATCGTGCGGAGAGCACATTACGCATGCTAGTTGGCATTTAGTGCCAAACCGCAAATCAATATAAGCTAATTGCGGAGGTACACTGCCGTCATCGTTTGTGTTTTCTATTAATTTATCAACACTTACTCTTTTGCTCCAGTACTCTGTTTCCCATTGGCGTTTACTACGATGACCGGCTGCTTCTTCTTTATAACATTTTAAACAACTAGGAGGCTTTTCACCGTTCATCATTTGTCTTCTGACATTTTTCATATAAGTGCTATTCCAACTACTTAAAAAATCACTTACATTTAAATTATTAGGCTTACCGTCATCTGTTTTTAAAATTCCTACCATACCGCCGTGTTCGCGATCGTTGGTAGCTCCTACACTAGATGCATTTGCTGTACAACATACTCGCATACTTCCGTCTGGCCTAGTGCTCAAATGAACCCAGGGCAAAATACAAAATGTATCACTTACTGTCATTTATTATCATCCGTAAAAATATATTCGTAAAACTTTGGGAATATGTCTAAAATTGATTGTCCTCGATGCGCATCAAGTTGTTCTGTATATTTTTCACATTCGATTCTTTGCTCTGCTTTAAGTCCATGCTGATCTTCTGTAAGATTGCTCGGTAACGAATTAAAAATCATTTCAGTTTTTTCTTCATTTGGGATAAGCACATCAGCATGCTTTCCGATTTTTACAATATCTTTGTTAATTCTATCAATCTTATACCAAGTTACTTTAACGTTTTCGGGTTCATTATCTATATTATCCATTAGATTTTTATAATATTGTTTCCATTTAGTATACTCTTCAAACCAAGCTTTTTTGCCTTGATTATTTAAAATTTTAATACTTAACCTACTAGGATCATATAAAAAATCAAACGATAAATTAAAATTATAACGTATTCGTTGATTGACTCTAAATTGTTCGATATACCATTTTGCCATATCAAACACATCAAAAACATTATATATTTGTACTACATAAGAAATATTTATTGTAACTTGTTTTCCGTCTTGCTCTAGTAACTTTGCTAAATTAGTAGATAACACTTCCCATTTACTAGGGTATCTTATATATTCATTTACTTTTTCTGTGCCGTCGATACTTAAATTAAAAATAACTCTTTCGAATTTGTTTATTACTGCTAACAATCTAGGCTGTAAATTTGTTAAATTAGTAGTCATCTTTAATGTTATTTGTTTAGCATAATCTTTTTCTACTAAATTGTCAAGTAAGTCATACATCTCATCGTGTAATGTAGGTTCACCGCCGACAAAAGTTATTTCTTTTACTTCAAATATATTATCTTCTAAACTTTTCCAAAAAATAGATATGTCATCTATTTTATCAAAAGTTAGATCTTTATACCAAGTGGGTTGATTGGTATCTTGAAATTGTTGCTGTTCTTTAACAATTTGACTGCTAAACTGGGGCCAGCACATTCTGCATTTTAAGTTGCATAAATTATTTAATCTAATATCAAAATATGAAATCTGAGGATTTGTAACTATTTCGTCAAACGACCTAGTTAAAGCATCTTGCCATTTTACATTCTCTTTCATTCGTTTGCTAGGTAAAAATTGTTTTGGTCCTACTTCAGTCCAATCTTTGTCAAAATCAATTTCCTCTTTCCAACAAATTTCACACTCTGGCAATCTTTCATCATTTAAGATTTTCTGCCTAGCTTCGTTCATGTAATCGCTATTCCAAATTTCAGTAACTGAATCCTTTGCAATATTAAATTTTTCATTATTATTTTTCACTGCTACTTTTTTTCGATTAACTTTGCAGCATAATCTTACGTTACCTTCAGTAGTCGTTGCTAAATGGATGAAAGGTAGTATACAAAAATTTTTTAAGTCAGAAACTTTGTTACTCATAAAGATATTTATAACTGCATTAAATAAGGTAAATATTTCATGAACGATTCTACATTTTGTCCTTTTCCTTTTGAATCATTAGCACTTAAAAGTTGGCGAAACGGCCAAATTCATAAAGTTTATCCGTGTTGTAACATGAAACACGATCATCCCATAACAGAAGTAAATAAAGAAACAGATCTGCAAAAAGTTTTTGACAGTCAGACCTTTCAAAATCTACGTAAAGACTTAATGAACGGAAAGAAAAATTCTCTATGTAATTATTGCTGGAACTTAGAGCAGCAAACTGGCCAAAGTCCAAGAACAATAGTATGTGAATCAAATAATACAACTTACAAGAAGACAAAAAAATTAAAAATTAAAAAATTAGATATTCTTACTGACGAAGCATGCAATTTACGATGTCGAATGTGTACTCCGACATCGTCAAACAGTTTAAGAATAGATGTAAATAATCTCATAAGCAATGACAAACCGTTAGTTAGCAATTGGCCAAAGCATGCTGTAAGTTATGCAAAATTAGATCCAAAAGGCACCAGTGCTTTTTTTAATATGGGCCAAAAATATATAGATGAAATAGTACAAATTTCTGATACTTTAGAAGAAATAAAATTTACAGGCGGCGAGCCGACAATAAGTTCTACTTTTTGGCAAATAATAGATAATATTCAAAATCCTAATATCAAAATTCATCTTACAACAAATGGTACAAAATTTAATCAGAGATTATTGAAAACTTTAGATAAATTTACTAATAAACATTTTACAATAAGTGTAGATGGCACAGATTCAACCTATGAGTACATACGTCATCCGTTTTTGTGGAGTAAACTCACTGAAAATATAAATCGTTTAATATCTCATAACCAAAATCACAATACTGAAATACATTTTTGCAGTGTACTAACTTCTTACAACATATTAAACATACACTATCTTGTAACCTACATAGAAAAACTATCAACTACTTGCTCGAATAACATAAAATGGAAATGCATTCCTAATCCTCATCCTAAAGATAGCGTGTTTGATGTTAAATATCTTCCTACTCATATTTTAAAAAAAACATTAAACTATTTTGAGATTTTAGAACAAGACTGTACTAAAACATCAATACATGCTGTGAGAAAAATTAAAAATTATTTGCAGTTTAACATAGAAAATCCAATTGACATTGATACAAAAACAAAAAAATTAACAATGTTAAAACAAGATATAGATTTATTAGATTTCTCTCGAAAACAGTCGTATAAAGACTTTCTTCATGACGACTTAATAGACATTATAGAAGATATTTAAATTCAGGTATAGTTTTTATATAATCTATGTTTCTTATTTTAGATATGTCATGTAGATGATCTACTAGTATTGCATGGTAATCTTGTTTATAAGAAGAATTTGTAACAATAGTTTGTAATTCACTAATTTTTTTCCGTATATTAGGAAAATTTTTCTCTGATGTTTTCAACATATCAGTAACAAACTGCTTTGCCGAGTCTGGCATTGCGTCGATACTAAAATGCTTAGGATTAATGCAATTTAAAAAATCTATTTTTGTTTTTGGCCTGTCTTTTACAAACTTAGAAATAAAATGCAACCATTGATCTGCTACTAAAATGTTATAAGGTTGTATGACAAAATTTAGATTTATATTAATCTCTTTCATTGTACAAAGTTGATCAACGTTATGTTTTACTGTATTCCAATTTGCTGGAAATCTTATTAGGTTGTATACCTCATCAACAGCATCAATACTTAATATAACTGTTAAACTTTTAAACTTACTTTTGTATTTGTCAAAAAAGTTTTTTATTCTAGTTGCATTTGTAGTAATTATTAACTCAACTTTTGATGCATCATATTTTTTTATAAATTTATCTAAGAATGCAATACAATACGGATCAATGGTTGGTTCTCCGCCAGCAAGTTTTAAAAATTTCAAATTACTAAAATCAATATCAATGTTAATATCCAAATTATTACCAGCAGCTACTTGCCTAAAATATTTAGACATGTGTGTATTTTTTTTTACAAAACTTTGTATTTGAGAACTGTCTGCTTGTGAACACATGTTGCATTGTAAATTACAATAATTGCTTGTTCTTATATCTGCCCAAATTGGTTTATACTTTTTGTAATCAATGGACGATTGATGCTCTTTGTCTAGTTGAGAAAACCAATTCCGTAAAGACATTTCACTTGTATAAGTTTCTTTATTCCAACAAACTCTGCACTCTTTTTGTTTTTTTCTGTTAACGTAATTAGCAACCTTTTTATAATTATAATCATCTGGATTATAATCATCATCATAATTGCAACAAGGAGCAATTGTATTTTTGTTAGTTTTATAAAAAAGACCTATATAAGGTGCTGCACACTTATTTGTCATAGAATTTTATTTCATTTTGGTACGCACCCTTTTTAGCACATGTTCTAATGCATCTACTTATATGAAGATTATGTTTAGGGTCCCAACTGTCTTGCAAAACTTTTTGATAGTATTCTGTACTTAGAATTTCATCTAGGGAATGAAACTGTAAATTGTTCCAATCCGTAGGAAAGGTTTTATATTTGTCTAATATTTGTTCTTTATTTTTGAATGCACTATCCCATAGAAAACAACACGGCCAAACAGTACTATTAGCTGCGATGAAAATTTCTTTTCCATGATAAAATTTGCAATCAATACTTGATAATATTTCTTTTGTTTGCTGTTCTGATTTATTTTCATTTGTAATAAATTTATCAAGCTCGGCTACTACTGCTTTTTTGCTGTGTTCTTTTGCTCCACTAGTTGTTATTACTACATCGGTTTTATCGTTTTTCTTACCGATTTTTGATACCCAATTATGATAACTATTCCTCATACCAGTACGGGTTGCAAAATCAAATCCGTAGTCTCTTGCTAATTTTTTAGCTTCATCAACTTCGTGTTCATTATGATCAAAAACAATGTATATCCACGTTCCTTGGCCGCCTGCGTCACTATACGCTTTCATGTTCCGTTTGATTATATCAAAATTTGTATTAACTCTATATATATAATTACTATGCGTACCGTCTACACAAAAATTTACCTTAATATTTAACTTACCTAGTTCGTTCCACCACGAAGCACTGTTACGTCCTCCGTTAGTACTATATTGTATAAATGCACCTTTTTCTACTAGATACTGTATTATCTCTAAGCATTCAGGATTTACAATAGGATCTCCTAATACACCACAAAACTTAAACTTTATACCTTTTGGTTCTGGAAACCAATTTTTAATCTGTTGTAATGTTAAGTTCTGTGGTTTTAAGATATCTAAATTTTGCGTTCTAGCACATCCCGGACATGCTGCATTACAGTCACTCGAGATTTCTAATTCTACTCGTTGTATATTTTTTATTTGCATTAATCGCTTCCAATAAATATATTTATGAATAAAAATAGCAGCAAGAATTTAATGCATGCCAAATTAACAAATGCTTACGGCGAAAGTTTTTGTGCAAGTCCGTGGAATAGTTTACACGAAGGTCCAAATGGAATAGTTAATACATGTTGTAAGACAAGATGGCCAATTGGCAAAAACACCGAAAGTTCCTTTGAGAAAATGTATAATAGTGATCATGCTAAGAGTGTTAGAAAAGAATTTTTAGAAGGCAAAAAGCCAGAACAGTGTAAAGAATGCTGGGTACAAGAAGAAGCAGGAAATCATTCTATTAACAGAATTGCTGCTAACAAAATGAGTACTGAAGCAGTTATTGCCGACCTAGTAAAAAACACAGACTCAGACGGTACTTTACATAAACATAAACCAGAATGGTTAGATTTGCTTTGGTCAAATAAATGTAACTTTGCATGCATAGGTTGTGTTCCTGATCTAAGTTCAACTATTAACAAAAATTTCAAAAAAGAATTTGCTATACTCAACGGAAAAAATCCATCAATATATCACAATGACACTGAAGATTGGTCAAATTCCAATAACAATAAAATAGATTACATATTACGTCATAAAGATACTATAAGGCGTATTCATTTTAATGGCGGGGAGCCATTTTTAAACGAAGATATATACGAACTGCTCGAAGTATTACTAAAGAAAAAACTACACAAAAAAATTAATATTTGGACTCACACAAACGGTAGTGTTACTAAAAGTTACAAAGGAACAGATATAATAGAAGACTATCTAGTACACTGGGGCGACAATGCAGATGTTGTTATGAGCAATGACGGTTTCGGAAAAATAGGAGAATATATAAGGTGGGGATATACTGATAAAAAATGGTTAGCGACCTATGAAAAGATCTCAAATACTAATATAAATTTAAAAATCCAAACTTGCTATAATATGTTTAATGCTTGTAATATTCATGAATTAGGTGAATGGTTTATTCAAAACTGTAAAAATAAAACGGTATACGGTAAACTAACTGTGTGGACAAACGAAACTACCAATCCAAGTATGTTGAACTATAATTTAGACGTGAAACAAACAGCAGTTGATTCTTTAACAAAATCAATACAATCAAAAAATCATCCAATTGGCTGGGAAGATAATTTACATAAATGGTTAGACTGGCTAACCGGTGAAGGCAAAGCATTACAGCACGAAAAAAGCTATAGTTCAAACAATTATAGAAATTTAAAAGCATGGTACAACGGTGTAAGTGCATTAGACCTTAAAAGAGGCACTGATCTGTGCCGAGATATTCCACTATTAACTCCATTGTATAAATTAGGTAAAGAAGTAGTCAATTGATAATATTATAGTAACCCCATTTAAACATATCTTGCCATATTTTATCTTTTATTTTTTATCGAATGGTATCCAGTATCATGCAAGCTTTCTTTATTAGTAGTAAAAAAGAAACCGCACATTACTTAAACTGCTCCTTAAACGGATCAAACTCGGCGCCACATTTTTGAGCGCATACTTTTAATTTGCCTTCTTCTACGCTTGCCTTTGACCAGCTATTCTGTATATCTTCAAAAATTCCAGTATCAAATACAGCTTTCAGCCCGTGCCTCTTGGCGTTAATCGCATCTTTACCGCCAGAAGCGTCAATAAATTTCCATACTTGTTCTACTTTGGGATCTTTATTCCACCACTTATACATACGTCCAGCAGTCCAACAACACGGCATAGCAAGTCCTTCAGCTGTAACGAATAGGCTACCTTCATCTTTA
>Ga0070754_10000814_pt1 | contig 27021 bp, 40 predicted proteins | sample VirMetDEL_Sep_01_FD_75181 | JGI IMG/M metagenome (GOLD analysis project Ga0070754, IMG submission 75181) | Aqueous microbial communities from the Delaware River and Bay under freshwater to marine salinity gradient to study organic matter... | ecosystem: Environmental > Aquatic > Marine >...
CAGACCGACCACGCACGGGCCGTCGGCTTCGACGCGCTCGAGCGCGGCGAGCATCGTCTCGACGTAGTCTGTCGGGTATCTGAGGTCGTCGTCGCAGACGAGCCACACCGCGTCGTCTGGCAGCATGCCGAGCGCGGCGAACTTCCCGCCGTCGCCTCGGTCGCCGCGCGCGAAGCCGATGCGATGCCACGGGATGTCGAGGCTCGACGCGAGCTGGCAAAACTCGAACTCGGCGAGCTCGCCCTCGGCCACGCTGTGCTTGTCGAGCCAGAGATGCAACACGTCGACCTGCGGTAGCAGCGACGCGACGGCGCGGAGCGCGATGTCTCGGCGACGCGGCAGCGTGGCCATGCTTGCGACGATCATGAGGTCACCCGATAGACGTGCGTCGGCGTCGCGCACCATGTCGAGTCCCATGCGTAGCCCAGCGCCTCGAGGAGCGCGTCGAGCATGTCGCGCGCGCCTTCGACCACGACCACCGGACGGCAGCGCCGCAGCGTCGCGAGCGCGCCGAGGATGACGTGTCGCTCGTGACCCTCGACGTCGATCTTGACCAGCCCCACGTCGAGCTCTCTCGCCATCTCGTCGACGCGCATCGTCACGACGCCATCCTCGGCGACGCGCACGCGAGCCATGCCGCTATTTCCCGGTGGCGGAGGCACGAGCTCGACCACCTCGCCGTCGCCGACCGCGACGCGCATCGCATTCCAGCGCGACCCCAGCGGGTCGATCGACCGCAGCGCAGCGCACAGCGCGTGATATCGCTCAGTCGGCTCGCACGCGATGACGCCGGCGACCTCGCCGGCCGCAAGCATCGCCGCCGCGTGGTTCCCGACGTGCGCGCCGATGTCGAGCATCCAGCGCCCGCGTATCTCGGGCAGCGTGCGCATGTGCTCAATGAGCGGCGCCTCGTAGAGTCGGCCGCGCGCGTGATGCAACGCGATGTGATCCTCGGCGCTCTCATGCTCGAATCCGAGCAGACGCCCGGCGTAAGACACGAGCGGTCGGAACGTCACGGCGTCACCGTGCAAACGCGGCGCCGCTTGCGCGCACCTTCGCTCGCCGTCGCCTGCGGATTCATCACGCTCGCGCCCTCGTCGTCGTGCCAGCACATCGTCTCGCGCGGCCTGTACCACCAGAGCCCCGCCGCGTGCGTGCGGTAGCTCGAGGAGCGCCACGCGCCCGAGCCGAGGTGCGGATAGCGCACCCAGTCGCGATTGACCTCCTCGGGTCGCAGTGACTCGAGCCAGCGCGCGCGCGTGACCCAAACGCCATCCTGCCAGGCCATGTGCTCGCCCTGCCCGTCGACGTCATCGCCGCCAGGTAGCCCCCATTCGCGCGTCCTCCCGTCGCGATGCGCGTGCAGACCGATGCAGCCTGGGTATCGACTGACTCGCGTGGTCTCCTCGGCGGCGCGCTGACGCCAGCCGTCGGCGAGGCGCAGGTCGTCGGCGAGATACGCGACGAGCTCAGCGCCGGGTCGGCGAAGCTCGAAGGCCGCGTCGAGGAGCGCGCCGACGGTGCGCCAATAGCCGATGCGCCCGCGATTCTCGGGCGCACGCAGTAGCGTGCACTCGACGTGCTCTGTCAGCCCCGACGCGGCGAGCACGTCGCCCGCGTAAGCGTCCGGCGATGCATCGTCGAGGACGACGAGCGCATCGCGCGACGTGAGCTCGCGCCGCAAGTCGGCGCAGATGCGCGCGAAAAAGGCGGGGCGAGCGTAGGTGGGAAGGAGGACGATCATCGCCGCGACCTCGCCGAGATAGCGTCGAGCCGCGTGCGAAGGTCGGCGACCGACACGCGCCACGACGCGCCGGGATATGGCTGGTGCGTGCGCGGCCAGAGCGTCGGGTAGCTGTCGATCCATCGCCGCAGCGCATCAGCGCTCATGCCGAGCTGCGCGGCCGCCTTCGGGACCGTCGTGTATTCGCTCATCCTGCCCCCTTCGCCAGCGCGACCCGTCGCGCCTCAATCGCCGCGCATTCTGCCAGATATGCGGCAGACGCACCAGACGCGGGACGACGGCGCGGCTTCACGAGCTCGCGTGCGACCATCTCGACGCGCAGATAGCGCATCGCGCGGTCGGTCGTGCGTCGCACGACTCGCGCCGTCACGTCGGGCACCGCGAGCTGCTCGGCGATAGCCTCCGGCGTGAGCTGCACCGGCTCGCGCCTCACGTCGCGGCGCACGCGTACGTCGGCCCAATCGAAGGCAACCCACCGCGCCATCGTCGCCGCGAAAGCCTGGCGCGCGTCGAGGAGCCCTTCCCACGCGACACGCTCGAAGACGTGCCGGAGGCACGCCTCGACGGCGGCGCAGTCCTCCGCTTGCCGCGTCGCCTGCGGGTCACCAGGCGCGCCCCCATCGACTCGCACGCCGTCGCGACCGAGTGCCTCGGTGACGGCGTGCAGGCTTTTCGCGCCGTACCCATCGACGCGCACGCGCGCCCAGAGCTCGAGGGCCTCCGAGACGGTCGCCCACCGGTAGCGGTGCGCCACGCGTCCCGGCGTCGGCGCGGTCGCGATAGCTTCGAGCGACGCATCCCATCGCGTGCCTTGCCCGGCCTCCGGCACGACGCGCGGCACCTCGTCGGGCGCCACGCCGAGCGCGCCCAGGCGGTCGAGCTCGCGCCGGCAGAGCGCGCACGTCGGCTCGCCCTCGGTGCCGCGCACGCCGACCATCCCGCACAGCGAGACCGACAGCACGCCATCGGTCTCGCGCAGGACGTGCGATTTCGTGCGGCTCACTCGTCGACGTCCATGTCTTGAAGCGCCGCGAGCACCTCGGAGAAGGCGGCCGAGCTGATGCGCTCGCGCAGACCCTCGACGAGCTGCTCCGCGAGCTTTTGCCGCTCGGTGAGCTGGAGCGTGCGCTCGGCGTAGTCTCGCCCGGCGATGCGCGGCAAGATCCACTTCGCAGTGCCTAACGCGCGGTCCTCGTCGTCGGATTGCAGTGCCGAGACGACGACGCCCTCGGCGCGCGCCACGACCTTCGCGCGCTCTTTCTCGACCTTGCGGGCGAGCTTGGCGAACTGCGAGTGCCGCTCCTTGTGGCCGCCGACCATGTGCTCTTTGCCGCGTGCGAGCCAGCGCGCGCCGCGCGAGCGCGGGATTTCGGCGAGCGCGATAGCGCGCTCGTAACCGACGCCTTTGCGCATTGCACCGAGGACGGCTTCGATTTCCTCGTCGGTCGGCTCGATGACATCGGAGCGCATCTTCGCGTGCGTTTCACTCTTTTGTTTCGCCACCTTAGCTCCTCCTCTTCCCCTTCTTCGCCTCACGCCCCGTGCACGTCGGGCATTCATGCCGCATGCAACCACGCTCCGCATCCCACGTCCGCGCCCACGCATGACGCTCCGGCAGGTGCGCCTCGAGCTCCGCGCCGCAGCGGTCGCAGCGGATGACCATCACAAAATTTCGTCCATCACTTGTTTGATTCCGCGTCCGATGTGGAAGGCGACATCAGGAACAACGGCATTGCCAGGCAATCGAGCCAATCCAGCGGGAAGCCCATCAGCGCGAGCCACAGCCTCGGCACATGATGCCCTGGTACGCGACCCATCTCGTCCTGCAGCCTCGCGTACGCTGGCCATCGTCGCATGTACGGCGCGAAGTGGTTCGCCTTGGCCGTGGGCGTAGGCCACGACGAAGACGCGATCACGGTGGTGCGGGTATCCAAGCTCAGCGGGGGACAAAGCCAGTGGCACGCTGGAATATCCCGATCGACAAAGATCGCGCCGCACGACGGGCACCCATTCTCGCCAGCTTGATCCGACATTTTCCACCACCACCCACGAAGGTCTGACGTATTCGATAGCGCCCAGATACGAGCGCCACAGCCCTGAGCGGGGGCCAGCAAGGCCGGTGCGACAAACGACGTTAGCGCTCGACAGGTCCTGACACGGGAAGCCACCGCACATTACGTCGACCGGCTCTATCGGATCTTCGCACTCGCAATCCCAGCCGCCACGACACCAATCGCCGTGATACCGGTCGAGCTCTCGCACGTCTCGAAAGATCTGCACGCGATGCCAGTGCCACGAGAGCACGGCTCGCGCGTCAGCATCCGGCTCGCATTGCCACACAACCGGACCAAGCCCGGCGCGCTCCAAGCCAAGCTCTAGCCCGCCAATGCCCGAAAACAGCGATCCAATGGTCACTTCTCCCCACCCGCGGCGGCCTCCTCGGCCGGTCGCGCGCTGCGCGCCGCCAAGATGAGGCGACCAATAATTTCTGCGCATTGCGGCACGACCGCGTTACCTAAAACTCGAAACCGGTCTGACCGGTATTCGGCAGGGTCCAATCCTCTGGAAAGCCCATTGCCCACTCCGTCCAACGTGGGTCCAGCGGACCAGGCGGATGCATCGGAAGCGTGCCTTGCTTCGCCCTCGTCCACAGCGAAGGCTTCCCCTTCGTCGCATACGGCGTGACCCCGTCCCTCGTGCCATTGTTTGACGAGCTGTAGACACTCGCCGTCGGTGTCGGCAACGACGAAGGTGCGACGACGCAGGTGCGGAGCGCCGACTCGTCCGGCAGGAAGCACGAGGGGACAGCAAACGTAACCAAGGTCTTCGAGCCCTTCGAGGACATGCGGCAACCACCTTTTCTGCCCGCTCGTAACATTCTCGACGACGACCACGGCGGGCTGGTGAACGTCGACCACGCGCAAAAACTCATACCAGAGTCCAGACCGAGCCCCCGCAAGCCCAGCACCGCTTCCAGCCGCCGACACGTCCTGACAGGGGAATCCGCCGCAGATAAGCTCCGCGCGCTCCAGCGGCTCGGCCCAGACGTCGTGGACGTCCTCGACACACGGCACGTCCGGCCAGTGCTTGCGCAAAATGCTGCGCGCGAACGGGTCACGCTCGCATTGCCACACAACCGGCCCAAGCCCGGCGCGCTCCAAGCCAAGCTCCAGCCCGCCGATGCCCGAAAACAGCGACCCGATGGTCACTTCTTCTTGGCCTCGGCAAGCGCGAGCAGCGCCCGCACCGCTTCCGACGGCCCGGCCCCGAAGGTCAGGAGCCGATCGCGCTCCTCCGGCGTCAGCCGAGCCGTGACAGGGACGTGCCCGAGCCGGGGTCGACCCGGTCCCCGCTTCACCGCTGCCTCGCCGCAAGTGCCGAGATGCCCGACTCGGTGAGCACCATCGCCGAGCGATCGGAGGTCAGCTCGACCAGACCAGCTTTCACGCACCGGCGCAGGTGCGGCAGCGTCACCGCGTCAAAGCGTGTGCTCGCAGGGAGCGACACCGCGTCGCCGAAAGCGCGACCAAGAGCGAAGAGATTCGTGTCGGTGATCTTCATGCTCACGACCCTAACCACACCACGAATATCTGTCAACGATTATTCTTCGCCCTCCCCACCCGGCTCCAACACCGCATCCAGCCACGCCCAGAGCCGACCCAGGTCCGCGAGTCGCACCGTCACGAGCCACTCGCCCCGGTCCTGCCGCGTCACCACCACCGGCAGCCGTGCCCCGCACGCCGCGACCGCCTGACGCATCGCCGCCGTGATCGTCGACCGCCCCCGCTTCACCTCGACCCACGGCGTCGAGCTCGCCCCGCCGACCGACCACCCGTCCGGCTCGACGTCCGGCGCGTCCGCCCCGCTCCGACTCTGCCCGACCGCCCGCCGCCACGGCCGCCCGAGCACGTCGCCGAGCGCCGCCGCAGCCTCGCGCTCGCCCCGACCGCCCTTCGCCCTCGACGCCCGCCCACGCTTCGATGCCGCCTTCGTCGCTGCCACAATGCCTCCCCGTCGCGTCAGGCGCCCGTCTAAGCGCCTTGAATGCCCTCGCCTATGCCTACCCAGCCCCGAGCCGTCCGAGCGCCTCAGACGGGCGCGTGGTGGGTTTTCAGAGACGTTGCCCGCTCGCTCACGGCCAGGCTGCTCCGATGTTCAGCGGGGTCTATTACTTGTCATAACTAGTAAGCATAGGATGATGACAAGTTATTATAGATAATACCTAGTGATATCATATACATATAGAAACCCGTCAACGTGTCAGCACGCAATAGCGCTTCCATCCTCTCGTGTGTAAGGTCTGGAACTTTGCGCGGGACACGCTGACATGTTGACGGGTTTTGCAAGTGCCTGTTTCCATTCGGGATTCGACGAAAAACCTGTCATTTTTCAAAAAACTCGCCATCTGACAAGTTTTGGAGCGGGGCCGCGCGAGCCGCGAGCCTTCGATTCTAGCACTTCGACCCGCCCAGCGTCGACTAAATCGGCCACCAGCTCGTCCCGAAGCCGTCTATCGAGGCGCCCGAAGCGCCGGGTGAGCTCGCGGGCCGTGACCTGGCCGCGCTCGCGGACGAACCGCGCGACGTCTTTGAGCCAGCGCTCCCGCTCGGTGCGGCCGCTGCGCTCCTCGAGCTGCGCGGCGAAGCGGGCGAGCAGATACTCGACGAGCTGGCAGGACCACGCCGCGATGGGCTCGGTGATGACGGGCTCACTGCGGACGCCGCAAGCGGCTATCAGGGCGACCTTTTGAGCCTGCACGGTCGCCCGCGAGAAAAGCGCGCTCGTCGCCGATCGGGCGTGCATGCGCACGGCGCAGTCCCTCAGCACCTCTTTCGCCGCGTCGTCGGCAGGCACGACGATGGGATTCGGTGTGGCAAAGAGGGTCTGCTCGGACGGCGGGTCGAAAGATTCCCACGCCCGCCAGCATGCGACCACCGACTCAGGGAGCGGCGTGGGGTCGACGTCTCGGGGGATGGGGCGCTCGACGGATCCGAAGACGAGGAAGCGCGCCAAGAAGCCGTCCTCGACGTGCGCCCCGCTCATAGCTTCGAAGAGCGGCTCCGGCGTCGTGGTCAGATAGAGCGACAGGCAAGGCTGCACAATCTCGGTGCGCTTGCTGAGGTCGGCATACGTCTTCGAAACCGCTATTTGATCCGCTTGCGAATAGAGCGACAGATACGCATCGACCTGGGCTTCGATGTGCGCCGGTGCATTCTTGGCGTTGAGACGCGCGAGCAGCCGCGATGCCTCGTCGATCATGAAAAGCGACGATTCGCAATCGGCGACCGCAGACCAGATGGCCGCGTCCGATGCGAGCTTGTCGTTCGCGACGCGCTTGAATGCGCCGATTTCAAAAAACAGGTCTTTGACGGTTTTGCGCGCGTGCTCCTTCCCGGCCCCAGTCGGCGCATGCGCGAGCACGTAAAGATTGCTGCGCAGCCCCGATTGCGTCCGCACCTTGCGTCCGACGACGGTGCCGAGCGCGACGAGGGCCGCGCCGAGAGCCAGCTCGGGCTGCGGGCTCGGGGCAGTCTCGACGAGGTGCCGCCAGAGCACGCCGAGCTGCCCGCCGATCGTATCGTAGAGCTCGGCCGGGAAGTCCCCAACGTCGCTCTCGGTCTCGGCCTCGGGCTCCTCGACGGTCTCGACGTGCTCCGGCTCGAGCTCTGCCTCGTCGCGCTTCTCAGCCGCCGCCCGTAAAAGCCCCTGCGCAATCTCGCGCCCGTCCATCCCGAGCACGGTCGCCATGCCGTATCCGCGCGCTCTGAGCGCCTCGGCGGCCAGCGTGAAATCCCAGTTATGCTCGAGCAGCGCGTATGCGCTGAACTTGTTATACCCGCGCACCTCAAAGATCGTGCTCGTTGTGTGGACGTAGAGATAGTCGCCGCCTCTGGCGTTCGTCGTCGCCGAGACCCCGAGCCGCTTCCCCGGCCGTCTCCAATGCGTGACACCGGCCGCGTTCGTCCGCAGCCGAGTCCACCCATGAGGCTCCAAAATCTCATCCCACGCCGCGCGCGCCACGAAGTCCTCGCCCGGTTTCAGCGAGTCGTATAGCGCACCCGACGATTGCCGCGACGGCGGCTCGTCTTTGACCGGCGACTCGTCAAGCGACCGAAAGACCGCGAGCAGCGCTTCGCGCTCGTCGACGGTCAGCGACACGATCGAGGCGAAGCCGCCTTCGACGAACTCATACGGAACGCCGCTCTCATGCACGCATGCTGGCGAGCCCGGTGCGACCGCATAGCTGCCCTCGCCGCGTGTCTCGACAAGGAGATTCTTGGCGCCCTCGTGACGCGGCTCATGCTGACATCGTGTGACGTCGCAATGCGCGAGCTTGCGCGCCGGCTCCGATGAATCGGAACGGAACGCGACGTGCCATCCGCGCGTCGTCCGCACTGTGTATCCCGCGACAACGCGGTCGAAGATGTTGCCGACGCCCATCTCCTCGGCAGCACGCCGCCCTTTGTCGAGGCCGTCGCGCGTCTCGATGTCGATGATCTCGAGCCCGCCCGAAACGCGGCCGCCGATGATGCCAATCGCACGACCCGCAAAGCGGTGCCGCGCTTCATCCTCGCCCATCGGCTTCTGCTGCCAGTGCCCCCATTTCACAACCGCTGGGCTTTTCGTCCCGTCGAGCACAATCGGCAGCACGCTGATGCCCGCCGCGAGCGCTTCTAGCGCCGCCTGGACGGCAGGGTCCACACTCTCAGCCGCGCTCATTTCGTCTCCTGGGTCATCGAGACGAACGTCTGCCCCTTGTGCTGAACGATCTCAAGGCACGACAGATGCGGGCAATCCTCGCACCGGAATCGAATGCGAGTCACGTCACGGCGCGTCGCCTTTTCGCTTGCAAACGCCGTGGATATGCCGGCCCGGTCGACGTGCACCCTAAGCGGCTCCGCTTCGCTTTCGCGCTTCCGCATCACGACCACGGTCTCGATCTGATGGATGCAATCGCCACCGCACGCCGGACATACGAGCACGTTCTCGCCGCCTTGGCGCAATAATCCCAACTCTGCTACATTCATTTCGCTGCTCCTTTTGAAGCCCCGCGCCTGGTCGGCAAACCGCGCGGGGCTTCGTCTATACTAGCCCGCCCGCGTCATCGCAACAGCAGCTCATCAAGCGACAGGTCCAGCACTTTCGCGAGCTGCGCGAGCTGCTCGACGCTCGGCGCCGCGTACCCGCGCTCCCATTCTGAGATCCTGGCGAGATGCACGCGCGGCGTGAGCGCCTCGGCGACGTCCGACTGACGCAGCCCGACGAGTCGACGCGCGCGACGTAGCTGCGCGCCGAGCCGCGCGCGAAAGTCCGGGGTGGTAATCATGACGAAAAGCCTACCGTCCGCGCGCAATCGCGCCAGCGCGGAAAGAAGTTTAGCAGAACGCTTGACCGTTAGCGTGGCTGCGTATATAGACTCTCTCGTCGCCGGTTGATTCCGAGCGACGACACGCCCGCACGATACACAGACACGAGGCGACACCATGACCGACGCACCGATTCTTCCCCCCGACGCCCTCACCGCGCTCGTCGAGCTCGCGCACAAGTGGGACAGCCGCGTGCGGCTGTCGTACAGCGAGCGTCAGTACATCTGCTGCGTCCTGAGCCGGCGCGGCGAGATCGCGCACGCATACGCGCAGCGCAAGACTGTCACCGAGGCCGTCGAGGCCGCGTGGGAACAGCTTGAGGAAGCCGAGATGCGGCATCTCGATTTCGTCGACGATAACGAATGCCCGTCATGCTACGGCAGCGGCGGCGGCCCCGACCTGGCCCTTCGCTGCTGGCATTGCAGCGGCACCGGCGTCCGCATCGGCGACTGACACCGACGAGCACTCTCACGAGTGCTCTGCCGTGAGAGCACGAGCCGCGCGCGGGAATCACCCTCCCCTTGACCCGCGCGTCCCCCCTTCGCCGCTCGTGCTCTCACTGCAGCGCATTTTCAAAGGAGGACAGCAATGGCATTCAATCTCGCAAGCATTCGTCGCGGACCTCAGTCCCTTCCCCCGCGCATCGTCATTTACGGCGAGCACGGGCTCGGCAAGTCGACCTTCGCGGCCGGCGCACCTGCGCCCATCTTTATCCAGACCGAGGACGGGCTCGCGTCGCTCGACGTCGCGTCTTTCCCGCTCGCCGCGCGTCACGAAGACGTGCTCGAAGCGGTCGGTGCGCTCTATGCCGAGGAGCACGAGTATCAGACGGTCGTGCTCGACTCGCTCGACTGGGCCGAGAAGCTCATCTGGAGCTACGTCGCGCGTCGCGCGGACAAGCAGAGCATCGAAGATTTCGGCTACGGCAAAGGCTATCAGCACGCCGCCGAGGCGATGGGCGAGCTCTTGGCCGGTCTCAACGCGCTTCGCACCGAGCGCGGCATGGCGGTGATTCTCACGGCGCACGCGCAGGTGCGGCGCTTCGATGACCCGACGTCGGCGAGTTACGACCGCTTCGAGCTTGCGCTCCACAAAGCCGCGAGCGCGCTCGTCTCGGAGTGGGCGGACGTCATCGCGTTCGCGACGCACGACACGATCGTCCGCACCGAGGAGGCCGGCTTCAACAAGCGACTCAAAAAGGCCGTCGCCAGCGACCGCGTTATACACGTCGAGCGCGCCCCCGCGTTCAACGCGAAGAACCGTTACGGGCTGCCCGCGAAGCTCCCGCTCTCGTGGGACGCCTTTTCCTCCGCGCTCGCCGACGCGCAGCGCTGAGCAACGCACCGACACCCAAGAAAGAGAGAAACGACAATGGCAGACCTCACCGGATTCAACGCAGAGGAAATCGAAGTCAGCACGTCTTACGACGCCATCCCGCCCGGCTGGTACCCAGCCGTCATCACTGAGTCCGAGATGCGCGAGACGCGCGCGGGCACGGGTCAGTATCTGGCCCTGACCCTCGAGCTGGTCGACTGCGCGTATGCGGGTCGCAGGGTCTGGACGAACCTCAATCTTCACAACCCCAATCCCAAGGCGGTCGAGATTGCTCAGCGCGACCTTGCCAGCATCTGCCGAGCGATCGGCATCATGCAGCCCCGCGACAGCGAGGACCTGCATTTCCGCAAGCTCGAGGTAAAGCTCGCCATTCAGCGCGACAACCACGACAGAAACGAGTGCAAGGGCTACCGCGCCGTAGGGCGCCGCGCCAGCCGCTTCGAAGCCCGCTGCCGCGCCGAAGACCTCGACACCGCCGTGGAAGCGCTGAGCTGAGCTGACGAGGGAGAGACCGATGGCCGAGCTACCGTCACACATGCCCACCGTCGAGGCGATCTTCCGCTCTTACGAAGAGCGCGCTCGTCACGACGCATCACGCGGCCACCTCGGCGGCTCGTCCATCGGTCACTCCTGCTCGCGGTATTTGTGGCTCGGCTTTCGCTGGGCCTTTCGCTCGTCTTTCGACGGGCGCGTGCTGCGCCTCTTTCAGACCGGGCACCTCGAAGAGCCGCGATTGATCGAGGACCTTCGACGCATCGGCGTCGAGGTGCTCGACAAAGACCCCGAGACCCGCCGCCAGTGGCGCTGCACGGCCGTCGGCGGGCATTTCTCCGGCAGCCTCGACGCGGTGCTGCATGGCTTGCCGCGCGCGCCGAAGACGTGGGCGCTCGCCGAGTTCAAGACGCACAACGCCAAGTCCTTCCGCGCGCTCCAGCAGAAAGGCGTCGAGCGCCACAAGCCCCAGCACTGGGCGCAGGTGCATACGTACATGGGCCTCGCCGGGCTCGAGCGGTGCCTCTACCTCGCCGTCTGCAAAGACTCGGACGCGCTCTACGAAGAGTGGATTCACTTCGACGCAAAGGTCCACGAGCGCATGCTCGACCGCGCGCGCTCGATCATCACCGCTACCGAGCCGCCCCCGCGCATCTCCGACGACCCGCTCTATTACGAGTGCGGCTGGTGCGACGCGAAAGACCTCTGTCACGACAACGAGCTCGGCGAGCCTCCGCGCGTCGCGGACGTGTCGTGCCGCACCTGCTGCTATGCGACGCCCGAAGTCGACGACAGCGACGCGGCGCGCTGGACGTGCGCGCAGACCGGCGGCGAGCTCACGCTTGCCGAACAGGCTCGCGCGTGCGGCGAGCACCTCATGATTCCGCCGCTCGTGCCCTGGGCCGAGCCGGTCGACTCGGGGGACGGCTGGGTGCTCTATCAGCTCAGACGCAAAGACGGCGCGCGCTTCGCGAACGTGGGTCGGACGTCGATTGCGCCGCTCGACGTGCCGCAGCTTGATTCGCGTGCGCTCGCGGCGGCGACGCCGGGGACGGTGCTCGATGAAAACGGAGGGAAAGATGACTGACTATCAGACATGGCTGGCGGGCCGATCGCGCATAGACGAGCCCGATGGGATTCATGGGGCCACGCTTCCAAATGCGCTCTTTGCGCACCAGCGCGACATGGTTGAATGGGCGCTTGCCCGAGGTCGCGCGGCAATCTTCGCCGACACCGGCCTTGGGAAGACGCTGATGCAGACCGCGTGGGCAGACGTGGTCGCATCGCGCGGGCGCGTGCTCATCCTGGCGCCGCTCGCGGTAGCCGAGCAGACCGTGCGCGAGGCGCGGCGCTTCGGAATCGAGTCGGTGTATCGCCGCGCAGACGCGGGCGACCGCATCACGGTCACAAATTACGAGATGCTCGAGCACTTTGACGCGTCGACGTTCGTAGGCGTCGTGCTGGACGAGTCGAGTATCCTGAAGAGCTTCACGGGTCGCACGCGAAACGCGCTCATTGACGCGTTCTCGCGCACGCCGTTCAAGCTCGCGTGTACCGCGACGCCGGCGCCAAACGACTTCACGGAGCTCGGCAATCACGCCGAATTCCTCGGCATCCGCTCGCGCGTCGAGATGCTCTCAGAGTACTTCGTCCACGACGGCGGCAGCACTCAGGACTGGCGCTTAAAAGGCCATGCGCGCAATGCATTCTGGCAGTGGGTCACGTCGTGGGCGGCGCTCGTGAAGCGCCCGAGTGACCTGGGCTACAGCGACGATGGCTTTGCGCTTCCGCCGCTGACGCACGAGGAGCTTGCAATCGCCGTCGATCACGAGGACGCCAAGGCCGTCGGCAGGCTATTCCTCGACGACGCGCGCACGCTGTCCGACCAGCGCGATACGCGGAAGGCAACGCAGTCCGCTCGCGTGCGTGCTATCGCCAATGCAATCGCGACCGAGCCCGACGAGCCCGCGCTCATCTGGGGCGAATACAATGCAGAATGCGACGCGCTGGAAGCGGCCATTCCTGGGGCCGTGCAGGTCGCAGGGTCGGATTCGCCCGACGAAAAGGCGCGCAAGCTACTCGCGTTCGCGGACGGCGAGATTCGCGCGCTCGTCACGAAGCCGAGCATCGCCGGATTCGGCCTGAATTGGCAGCACTGCGCGCGCGTTTACTTTGTCGGAGCGTCGCACTCTTACGAGCAGACGTATCAAGCGATCCGCCGATGCTGGCGATTCGGTCAACAGCGCGCGGTGGTCGTGCGCACATGCGTCGCCGAGACCGAGCGCGCCGTGATTTCTAACCTTCGCCGCAAGCACGATGACGCGGAGGAGATGGCGCGACAGATGCTCGAACACGTCAGTCGAGCAGCATACGCGACCCGCAGCGGCGCGCGCCGCATGTGGAACGACTATCAACCCACGATGACGATGGAGGTGCCGTCATGGCTCAAGTGATGGATCAGCAGATTGGGGAGAACTACGCGATCTACAACGGCGACTGCGTCGAGCTCGTGCGCGGGCTGCCCGACGAGAGCGTTCACTACAGCGTCTTCTCGCCGCCGTTCGCTTCGCTGTACACGTACAGCGCAAGCCCGCGGGACATGGGCAACTGCGCGGACGATGACGAGTTCTTCGAGCACTTCGCGTACCTCGCGACCGAGCTTCACCGCGTGCTCAAGCCCGGCCGACTCGTGAGCATGCATTGCATGTTGATGCCTACGTCGAAGGCGCGCGACGGCTTCATCGGACTGCGCGACTTCCGAGGCGACCTCATCCGTGCCATGCAGCGCGCCGGATTCGTCTTTCACTCCGAGGTCGTTATCTGGAAAGACCCTGTCACCGCGATGCAGCGCACGAAGGCGCTCGGGCTGCTCCACAAGCAGCTCAAGAAGGACTCGTGCATGTCGCGACAGGGCGTGCCGGACTACGTCGTGACGATGCGCAAGCTCGGAGACAACCCCGAGCCCGTGTCGCACACGAACGAGACGTTTCCGGTTCAGTCGTGGCAGAAGTACGCTTCGCCCGTCTGGATGGACATCGACCCAAGCGACACGCTGCAATATCGCAGCGCGCGCGAGCATGACGACGAGCGCCATATCTGTCCGCTCCAGCTCGAGGTTATCCGGCGCTGCCTTCGCCTCTGGAGCAACCCCGGCGACAACGTCCTGTCGCCGTTCGCCGGCATCGGCAGCGAGGGCTACGTCGCGCTTCAGGAGGGCCGCCGATTCGTCGGGTGCGAGCTCAAGCGCAGCTACTACGAACAGGCCGCGCGCAATCTCGCGTCGATCGACAATGGCGGCGACCAGCTGCGGATGTTCTGAGGGAGACGAGACATGAAATTCACGATTCAGCAGCAAGAATTCGCGCGCATCGTGGCGCGCGCATCCGGCGCCGCAGACCGCAAGGCGACGATGCCGATCCTCGGCACCATCCGACTCGGCGCGGATGCGGGGGTCACGGCGTCCGCCACGGACCTCTACATTGGCACCGATGCCACAGCGCAAGCGGATGTTACTGAACCTGGCGCGGCGTGCGTGACCGCGAAGACGCTCGGCGACGTGGTACGCGCGCTCCCGCATGGATCGGTCAACGTCACGTACTTCAAAGGCGCGCTGGAGCTCCGCTCCGGCAAGAGCAAGTACAAGCTCGCGACCATCGACGCCGACGACTTCCCCGCGCGCGAGACGCCGGACGGCGCCGAGTGGTGGGCCGTGCCCGGCGCAGACCTGTCGAGCGTGCTCGCGTCGAGCGCGTTTGCCGCGTCGGCCGACGAAACACGTCCGCACCTTGCGGCGGTGCTACTCGAATCGCGCGGCGGCAGGCTGCGCGGGGTATCCACCGACGGGCACCGTCTCGCGATTGCAAGCATTGCCGTCGATGCGCCAGATGCTCGCGCACTGGTGCCGTCGCGTGCCATTGCTGAGATTCGGCGGCTGTCCGATGTCAGCGAGTCGGTCGACGTGGCAGTCGTGGGTGACGTGATCTTCGCACGCGCCGACGGCACCACGATTGGCGCGAAGCTGGCCCAAGACGCATTCGTGCCATATGAGAAGGTGATCCCGTCCAAGCACGCGCGCGAGGTGCGCATTCTACGCGAGGACGTGATGGCTGCCATCAAGCGCGTCGCGCTGCTCGCGGCGGACAAGAGCACCGGCATCCGCGTCGAACTGGGACCTGGCGCTCTCACGCTTCGTGGAGTCAACGAGCGCGGCGAGGCTGTCGAGGAGCTGTCAGCGGACTACGCCGGCAAGGCGTGGTCGACTGGAGCGAATGCGCGCTACCTGCTCGACGCGCTGGGAGCCATGCGCACGGAGGACGTTGCCGTGAAATGCGGCGACGAGCTCGCGCCGATGCTCATCGAACAAGCGTCATCGCATGACGTCGAGGTCATGTGCATTGTCATGCCGATGAGGATTTGATGTGACCTTCGAGCTCCGCTGGTACCAGCGCGCCGCAGTCGACCGCGTCATCGCGTATTTCGAGGCGGGCATGACGGGTAATCCCTTGATCGTGCTCCCGACCGGCGCGGGCAAGTCGATCGTCATCGCAGCCTTTGTGCGCGAAGTGCTCTCGCGCTGGCCGGGCGAGCGATTCTTGATGCTCACGCACGTCCGCGAGCTCGTGGAGCAGAACGTCGCGAAGCTCGAGGCGCTACTCCCATTCGGCTCGGTGGGCGTCTACTGCGCCGGGCTCGGTCGAAAGGAGCTCGGTGCGCCCGTGACGGCCGCGTCGATTCAAAGCGCGATTCGACCCATCGAGACTGGCGACCTCGACGCCGACCTCGTGCTCATCGACGAATGCCACCTCGTGCCGAAAGCCGGCGAGGGTCAGTATCGCACCGCAATCGAGCAGCTCCGCGCGCGCAACCCTCACCTGCGTGTGATCGGCCTGTCGGCCACGCCCTACCGCACCGACACCGGGCTTCTCACCGAGGGCGACGGTCGCATCTTCACCGACGTCGTGATCGACGTCTCGATCCCGCGATTGATCCACGAGGGCTTTCTCTCGCCGCTCCGCAGCAAAGGCAGCCGCGTCGAGGCCGACCTCGAGAACGTCACCGTGCGCGCCGGAGATTACGCGCCTGGCGAGCTCGAAGCCGCGATGCTCGGCGGCGACCTCGTGCCGCGCGCAGTCGACGACATCATGCGCCACGCCGCCGACCGCTCGCGATGGCTCGTCTTTGCCAGCGGCGTGAGCCACGCGCTCGCCGTCGCCGCAGAGCTCGACGCGCGCGGCGTCGCAGTCGCCTGCGTCTTCGGCGAGACGCCGACCGCCGAGCGCGATGCGACGATTGCCGCATTCAAGCGCGGCGAGCTCCGCGCGCTCGTCAATGTCGGCGTGCTCACGACCGGCTTCGACGCGCCGGAGACCGACTGCGTCGTGCTCTTGCGTCCCACGAAATCGCCGGGGCTTTACTACCAGATGACGGGTCGCGGCTTCCGAATCGCGCCGGAGAAGCGCGACTGCCTCGTGCTCGATTTCGGCGGCAATGTGCGCCGTCACGGCCCGGTCGATCGCATCCGCGTTGACGGCGGCAAGGGCGGCTCGAAGAAGCCCGCGCCCGCGCCGGTGAAGACGTGCCCCGAATGCGACGAGTACGTTGCGCTTAGCGCGCGCGAATGCGCGTGCGGGTACGAATGGCCGCGCGATGAGCGCAAGCATGACGTGCGCGCAGACGACGTCGCGATTCTCGGCGGCGAGCGCGCAAGCTATTGGCTCGACGTCGACGGGGTCAAAGCGGTCCCGCATCTCTCGCGCTCAAGCGGGATGACGACGTTGCGCGTCGACTATCAGTGCGGGATGCGACGCTTCTCGGAGTATGTCTGCCTCGAGCACGACGGTTTCGCGCGCCGCAAAGCGGAGCAATGGTGGCGGCGCCTGGTCGGCTCCGGCGACGTGCCGACGAGCGCGGTCGCGGCCGCTGCGTGGCTAGCCGAGCGACCGTTGCGCGTGCGCCAGATTGAGGTTCAGCCCGATGGCAAGTACGAGCGCGTGACGGCGCACGTCAAAGACGAAGGAGGGTGTGATGGGTGACGGAAAACTTGACGCGCTGGTCTCGAAGCGCGCGCGCGAAATCGCCGAGCACTGCGGGCCGTTTTCAAGCCCGCATGAAATCTACGGCGTGCTCGCCGAAGAGCTTGACGAGCTCTTCGAGGTTGTGAAGCAACGCGATTCGATGCGCTCGACCACCAAGCTTATCCGCGAGCTCGTCGACATCGCGGCCGCGTCGCTTCGCGCGGCGAACCAACTCGCGTCGTCGCTCGACCACGACATCACCGAAGCCGAGGTGCGCAATGCTTGATGACGCGACGGCGCTGGTGACGAGGCTGATGCGCGAGCGCGACGAGGCGCGGGCGGAGGTCGAGCGGTTGCGCGCCGAGCTGAGTAGCGCCAGGCCTGCGCATACGCTGCGGAGCAAGCGACGTCACGAGGCCGAGGACGCGTGGACGGCGATGTCGTACTACCGGCGGGCGGCATTCTGGCGCGCGCTGCGTGAGTCGCTGACAGAGCGATACGCCGAGCGTGGCGGCGAGTCACCGGCGCAGATGATCGCACTGCGCGAGCAGTGGCGCGACGCGCTCGAGGCAGAGCGCGCGGTCAAAGAGGCGCTGCGCACGAAGGGGCGCTCGAGCGCGGCGCGATGGATTGCGCTCCCGACGTCGACTCAATCGCTCGTGCTGCGGCGCATCCGCCACATCTCGACCGACGTGAGGCGTGGCGTCGAGCGCGAAGCGGCCGCAATCGCGGCGACGATTCTGGGAGCGTGGTTGAAAGAGGAGGTGGGCGATGAGCTCGATATCAAGACTAATCGCAGCAATCGTGCGTGAGCAGGTCGGGCGCGATGGTGCGGAGGCGGAGAGCTGGCGGCTGGCGGCCCTTGCGGCGCGCGAGGAATACTCGGAGATCTCCGACGCGCTGCGCCAAGAGACGAGGCTCTCACTCGCACTGACCGAGCAGCGCGACGCTGCTATTGCCGAGCGCGACGCCCTGCGCGCCCGCTTCGAGGCGCTGCGTCCAGACCCTTCGATGCTGGCCCGCTCGGCGGTGGTCGCGGACTCACGCGACACGTCGTGCGCGCCGAATAGCTGCATCGATGTCATTCGGGAGGAGCCGACCGATGCCGATTGACCTGCGCCCCGCCGTCTATCTGTCCGCGCCATCCGCTGAGATTGAGCGCGCTCGCGAGGTGCGCGAGACGCTCACGCGACACGGCGTGCGCGTCGTGGGTGGCGACTGGATTGAAGAAGTCGAAGCGCTCGGCTCCGAAGCTAGCGGCGCCGCCGACAGAGACCTCGTACCGTGCATCTGGCGACAGTGGATTCGCCAAGCCCACGCGCTGCTCGTGCTCGCGCCGCTCGGCACGACGACGTCCGGCGTCTACCGCGAGCTCGAACAAGCGCTCAGCCTCGACGTGCCGGTGATCGTCTCGTGCTGCGCGCCGTACGAGCGCGTGCCGCTTGCGCTCCTCGACCGCGAGGCGCGCGTCCAAGGCCGCTGGCACCACGAGCTTGACGACCAATCGGCCGTGATGATGGCGGTGCGCGTGGCGCGAAGAGAGGCGCGGTCGTGACTCCGCGCTGGTCCGTCCGCATCGTCATCCTCGGCGACAGGTACGCCGTCGACCTTGAGCGGCGCGCCGAGACCGTGCGTCGCGCTCGACTGTCGACGCACGCGACCCGCGCCGAAGCCGAGGCCGCGCGCGTCGTCGTGCGCCTCGACCCGGCGGCGCACTGGCGCGAGCCCGTCAAGCGCGGGCCGAGGAGTCAGCGCGTGCGATGGTCGGTCGAGCAGCGGCGCGTGCCGAGCGGGCGCATCGTCGTGAGCCTGCGCCGATACGAGCAGGGCGAGCGCACGCGATCGTGCGTCGTGCGCCGCGTCGACACGAGCGCCGCTGCCGACAAGCTCCGCGCACAGATTCGTCGCGACCCTGCGGCGTATTGGCGCGAGCCCGCGCCCGAGCCCGAGCGGCAGATCGAAAGCAAGCGCCGCGCGGCCGCACGCCGCGTCGAGAGGCAGCGCCTCGACACGGCGACGAGCGCACCCGTGCGCCTCGACGACGGGCGCTGGGAGCTCGGCTGCGGGCTGCACAGCGCCGCGCGAGCCGTCGCGCGCTGCCCCGCGTGCGAGCGCGCGAACGCGGAGACACTCGAGGCGCTCAGCTCCGACCAGCTTGCCGCGTATCTGCGCGACCTCGCGCGGCGCGAGCGCGCGGTGACGAGGCGCGTCGAGGTGTACGGGAGCGCAAGCGGGCCGAAAAGCTACGTTGGAAAAGCGAGCAATAACTAGCACTTAGAAAATAGTTGTTTTTCTTTCTTGCTATTTAGGTGTGATGGAATCATAGTCTTTCTCGTCGGCGGGAGAGACCGCCACGAAACAAGGAGCCCGATATGCGCCGCCCAGCCGCCCCCACCCTCTCGAACCCCCTTAACAACGCCGTGGGCGTGATCTGCGGGTATCAGCTCCTTGCGGACGCGCGGGAGTCCGTCGGGTGGGGGAACCTCACCAAAGCATCCGCAGAGGTCCGCGACGCGGGCCGAATCCTGCTCGCGTCCATCGACGCGAGCGATTGCATGGGTCGCCACGAGGCCCGTTGCGCGATCCGGTCCGTGATCCACGACTCCGTGGACGCGGGTGTGCAGTGGGGACAGGAAGAAGGCCTTGCGATGATCGATGCGATCGAGGCCCTGGGGTGAACCTAGATGGCGGTGCGTCGCTCGAAGCGGACCCTGCTCCCCGCTTGACCCACTGAAGATGGCCCCGTGGCAGGGGCCGAAACGCCGAAAGGCGTCTGGGAAGCCAAAGAAGGAGAGACCATGAACGCGCGACAAAAAACCTGGGCCAAAGCCAACGGATTCGCCTACACCCGCTCCGGCGGATGGCGCCGCGCGGACGGTATGAGCATCGCCTGGTCTAGCGGCTGGCGAGTGCTCACGCCCGGATGCGGGTTTCATCCCACGCTTCGGGTGCCGGCGTGACCCGCAAAGGCCCCGGCCGCCCGGCCACCGGACGCACCCGAAAGGGCACCAGCGTCAGCCTAAGCGCCGACGAGAAGGCGCGTCTCGCCCGGTGGGGCGAGACCCTTTCGGCGGCCGTGCGCCGCGTGCTGGCGGTCGCTGAGGCCGCCGAGCAACGCGGCGACGCGCTACCCTGACACCGGGCGGGAGTCGCGCCTCTCGCTCACGCGACCCGCTGGGGATGGTCCTCGGCGGGTCGTCGTCTATGCGCGGCTATGCGCGCGGCGCGCTTAGACGTCGCCGAGCGCGAAGCCTTCTTGCGCGAGCTCGTGGAAGAGCGCGCCGCCGGGGTCGTCTTTTTTCGAGTGGACGTGCAGGTGCCCGATGACTCCCGCGAGCTTGACCCATCCGTGCGGCCCGCCGCGCCGTGACAGGCTAACCTCGCCGTTCTCGCCGGGGATGACGCGCGGGATGCCGAGCTCGCCGCACAGTGCTTCGACGAGCCAGACGACGCTGTGCATCTGCTCGGCTGGCCAGCGCAGGCATCGCACGCGGCGACCGCCGATGGTGTACGTATCGTGCTCGTCATCGGCGCGCGTCGGGTAGCCGCGCGAGACGACCTCGATGCCGATGCTGCCGTCATTCGCCACGCCGGCGTGCGCGCATCGCGTATCGTGCGTCGCGGTCTGCACGATGCGACCGGACGGCTCGACCACGTAATGGATGCTGAGCGCGTTTTTCGCGAGCGTGCGCACGACGCGCTCGGCGCCGCCGGTGCCGCCGGTCCAGTGGCACACAATGCGCGTCACAGCGTCCTGCGACCTCGTATTTCGATTGCACCCAGCGTGGAAGGCGTATTGTCCCTGCGCGTCGATCATGGGCACGACGCGGTCAGACTCGGGCGCGACGAGCCAGGGCGGGACTGTCACCCGAGCCCCCGCTTCAGCTCCTCGGCGATCTTCGCGGCCTCTTCGTCAAGCTCGAGCCGCGCCGCTCCGCGCTCGGTGAGCCGTCGCAGATGCGCGACGATTTCTTCGGGCTCGCGCCCCGAGCGTAGCACTTCGCGCACCGCGCCGAGCAGACCGCGCGCGACCGGGCCGCTCAGCCCCGGCAGCAGCTCACCGAGGAGCCGCCCGGCGAGGTCGAGGCCGACGCCGAGCTTCTCGCGCTGGTCAGTGTCGAGCAGGCTCACCGGTCACCTCCGCACGTCCATGACGGCAGCCCCGCCGGCAGTCTGACACCGAGCGCGTCGAGCAAGCGCACGACGTGCGCGACCGCTTCGACCGCCGACGAGAGCCGCTCGCACGCTGTGCGCGGCGCCGCGTCGGGGTCGCCGTCCTCGGCCCATGCGAGGAGCTCTGCGCCGGCGACGTCGAGCGCCGCCGCGCTCACGTCGAGGCCCGCTTCCGCTGCGCGCCAGCGCTCCGCGCGCTCGGTGACGCATGCGTCGATAGCAGCCGGGCTCGTCTCGCTCGAGCACGTCTCGCGCAGGTCGTCGCGTACCTCGCGCCGCACCGTCGCGACGGCGCCGCTCTGGAGCGCGTGCGCCACACCGTAGGTGGTCGTGGCACGGTCGAGCTTCGACGCGCCGCAGCCGCCGAGGAGCACGACGTAGGCGACAACGGCCGCGATCGTCAGCGCGACGCGCCACGGCGACTCGGGGCGCTCGATGGGGTCGAGGCGCGAGAGCTCGACGACGCGATAACGCGCGCTCACGACGGCGCCCGCTTGACTGCGCTGGGGCCGAGCAGACCGAGCCCGGCACCGACGAGACCAGACCCGACCTCGGCAGCGGTGTCGGTGACGAGGAGCGCGATGCCGCCGCCGATGAGGGCAAGCGATGCGACTAGAACCGACCAGTGAATCGACATGAAAACCTCACGACAGGTAGGGATCTTCCGCCCACTGAAACAGCGACCATTCGAGCATGACGGCCAGCGCCCACTCGAGCTCGACGACGTGCGCCGAGCCATAGCCGCGAATCACCACCTCGATCATCGCGTCGGCGCCAGGCGGGCGAGCTGCCGGACGTCTGACCGGACCTCGACGAGGAGCGATTGAATCGAGTCGAGGCGCTCCGAAAGCACGGCTTGCTCGCGAGCTCTGTCGGCGTCGGATGCCGCCAGGCGGTCGACGCGCTGTGCGAGCGCAGCGGTTTCTTGCGCGACGCTCTCGACCTCGGCGGTCGTGACGGCGAGCGTCGCGAGCGCAGACCCGCCGACGCTCAGGAGCGTGACAAGGATGCCGAGCGTCCATTGCGGGATTTTGATCGATGGCGGTGGCTGGGTGGTCACGGGATATCCTCCGGCGCGGGGATAAGGGGCTGAATACTCTCGAACGACGCCACTTCGTAGCCGACAATCAGCTCGCCGAAAAGCCCGTCAGGAATCTCGGCTAGTACGTCTTCCATCAGAAACCAGCGCCCGTCCGTCATCGGAGCTGGGGCGAGTCTGTGCCGGCCCGATTGAGCCGCAATCAGCGTTTGCGCGTCAGCGTCGGTGAAGATCAGGGCGTTCATATTGTGATCCCGTACTTGTTGGCCAGGTATGAAAATCCTACGGTATGGCTGACGCGATGTCTGCAATTAGCGTTGTCACTCTGTTTTCCAAGAGTGACAGGTCCAGCGATTCGCCGACCGAATAGAACGCAATTTCCGCCCTGCTTAGAAGCGTGGCATTAGATCGAGAAAACACAAACACATTGAGCGCGGAGGAGGTTACGCTGTTCGTGTTTTGTGTCGTTGTAGTACCGCCAAGCCTCCAGCCGAAGTTTGACGAAGCGCTTCGCGATACGCCGAGAAAGGCTGGCGATGTCGGCGTGGGCGAACCAATCGCGGCCCCTCCTACGTTTCGGCTTCGGAAATACACTTGCGAAGACACATGAAGAACCTCGGTGATAGACGCGCCGAAAGAAGACGCGCCGCCTGAAATGTAAGCATACGAGCTGGCGCCTGACTCCGGTGTCGTTGTGTAAACCGCGACGTGCTGATCGTTTTGAGGGTCGGCGTCGCAAGCTCTGTTCGTGTCCAGATACTCGCTCCCGGTTCCCGTCAAACCGGTTTTGCGGTCGTAGTCGCCGGAGACAAAATTGTGGTTTGTCGGTGCCGTGCCAGCAAGCGGTGTCAGCGCACCATTCAGGTTATCCCACCCCGCCATAATGCAGGATGCCTTAATGGCGTTCCACGTTCCGTCAGCTTTGCTGCCCGTAATGAATGCGTCGATGGCGTCAACGAGGTCTTTTACTTGGCTCATGACAGTGACCCTCCTGCTGCGTAGCCGCGATTGACATAGGCCACGGTGTCGGCGTCGTAGTCACTTGCGGCAAGGCCAGTGTTGATACCAAACTCAAGTGCGGCAATCAGCGTAGAAACGCGAGATTCGAGCAGCTCCAAATCGAGATCTTCGCCGATGGAATAGAAGGCCAGACGGGCGTCGGTCGGAGAATGCGGCGGCGTGGTGCCTCGGTCGAATATCTGGATGGCCGACGCGGAGGGTGTCTCGGACGCGCGGGTAATCACTGAGGTCGTGGCGTTGTCTCGCAGGGTGTAGGTAGCAGAGTTGTCTCTGCTAAAGCCCTTGAACCCCAAGATGAAAGCGCTTGCCAAAGTGTTGTTGTAGGTCGCCGACCGATTTCTGACGTAGATATTACCGTCGGTGTTTTGCAAGAAATTGTTGGCGCCGGTAGTCGGACCAGCGTCCGATGCCATAAAGAACCGCAGACCAGAAGTCGGGGCGGCCGTCACATAGAAGGCGTTATGGTTATCGTCCTGCGGTTCGGCATTATTGGCTCGGTTGCTGCTCAGGTACTTTGTGGTTCCATCGCCAACCAACCCCGTTTTTCGGCTGTAGTCGCCAGACACGAAGTTGAAGTTTGTCGGCGCCGCGCCCACCAGGGGCTGCAATGCGCCGGACAGCGTCCGCGCACCGGCGAGGATGCACGACGCTTTGATGGCGGCCCAGACGCCATCGGCCTTGCATCCGACCACAAAGTCGTTGATTGCAGTTTTGACCTCGGGCTCCAGGCTTTGATCGTCTCCGCTCGGGCCTTCGACGCGATCGAAATACGCTTGCGCGTCGGGGTCATACGAGGGAACCGGGACTGCGCCCCCGCCCACCGTGAACCGCGTGCCGGGGCGGCGAAGGAGGCCGGTGCCTGCGAAGCGCCTCGACATCACGCGACCTTCGGCGAGGAGCACCAGACGTGCGCCTCGAAAGCGGCAGAGCCGTCGGCCGCCTGCACGCTCACGAACTGCGAGCTCTGCTCGACGTACCAGCTGAAGCTCGCGCCCGCCGAGAGGTAGACATCGGTCGTGTCAGCCTCGGGCGCTGTGGCACCCCAGCGAGCTCGCACAGCGGTGCCGGCGACCTGCAAGGTCGCATAGCGCCCGACCGGCAGCGCGGTCGCGTTCGCGGCGCCCGTGGCGCCCGTGCCGGAGAGACGCTGCGGCTCACCCGCAGCGACGGTCGTCGCGTCGACGGTGCCGGTGTAGATGGGCGCGGTCGCGAAAGCAGCGGAGATGAGATTGGTCGACATCGGAATCCTCAGGGTGAGAGTAGCACGCGATCATTCGTAGACGATCCAGCCGGCGACGTAGACCGTGCCGGCTCCAGCCGACCGACGCGAGTCGCACGTCAGCTCGTCCCAGGTCGCCGATTGCAGCCCGGTCGCGGTCGATAGGTCTTCACAATCGACCACGAGATCGGTGATTTCGTTCGACCACGCCGGGGTCGTATTCGTGAAGCTCACGGCGGAGCTCGCACCGTTGACGCTCGACTCGACTCGGAACTCGCCGGTCGTGCCGCTCGTGACCCAGCCGTAACAGCGCGCTTTGACGGTGCGCGTCGTGTCGCCGACGCGCTTCTTTCGCGCAAGCACCGGCACGCCATTGCCGCCGACGACGGGCGCGAAGGTCGCGCTCGTCGAGTCTGTCGCGTAAGTCGTGATCGTGCTCGAGCCGTTTGAATACGGCACCGCATGAAACGCAAGCGTGCGCGTGCCGAACGTGTCATCGGCGAGCGCATCGGCGAGCGCCTCGACACTGGCCGCTGTGATGGGCTGCCCCGCCGCTAGTGCCGTGGTGTCGATGCCGCCCGCGCTCGCGGTCTGCTCGAGGTACGCACGCGGCACTTCGTAGACGGCGATTGATTCCACGTTGGTATCGGTAACCGGCACAATGACATCCAGATTGATATCAATCGCGGCCGAGCTGTAAGCAGCTCGCGGTGACACGCTCAGCAGTATCGGGACCGGCGCGTCGACTATCCCTGGCAAGACCGATGAGACGTTCTTGGTCGCGACCATCGCAACCAAGTCGATTGCCGAATAACTCGGCAAAATGCGAATCGCATAACGAAACGTCGTGCTTTTGTTCGCGGAATGCTCGGGCTTGAACGTCGGGATGTTTTGACGCCCACGACCAGCGACCCAGTTTTGAACCGCCGCCGCGCGCTGCCAGTCGGTCGAGGCGACAGGTGCGCCAGCGACGATGGATGTGAACGAGATCTTTTCTCGGAACTGCGGCACGCGCGAAAGGGTCATAGGTCAGGGTCCGATGTATTCGGCGGCATGTAAGCCGCTGATGAGCGCCGATGTCGTGGAGCCAGAGCCGGTAGACCTCTGCGCCATCACCACGATCTTCGCCGCATCGTAGCTGACGCCTACCGCTGCGCCTCCGATCTCCCTGCGCGTGCTGCGCGTGACACCGGATATCGCTTCGCTGCCCGAGACCAGACTAATAGTCGACGTCGAGAGCGTGAGCCATGCGTGCGACGTCGAGCTCGAGCTCGCGGTGGTCGCGACGGGAGTGCCGGCTGTGATCGCATCGTAAGCGGCATCGACGCTTTGATTCCCTCCGATCACGCACACCGCGAAGTCGACCGTGCCGGCGACACCGGCAGCGGCCCGAAGCCGAATGCGGAGCTTGTATGCGCTGCCGTCGCCGTTGAATCGAATCGGCAGCGCCGCGCTTGTCCAGACCGCGTAGTAAGTCACGGCTTGCGTCAGGACGCGGCTCACAGACCGCGCATCGGCCACGCGCCAGTTGACCAGCACCTGGCCGCACGAATCGGCCGAGTGCATGACGTTGCTCATCACGGCGCGCGACTGCGCGGCATCGACCGGATCGTAGTCTCCCCACTGCGAATCTTGATACCGGACGAGTCCCTCGAAGAGTGATGTGCTCATGCCGCATACTCCCGCGCAGGATCAAACCCCCCGATGCCATCGTCGAGGCGTCGCGAGCCGTCTGCGTAGAATGCGAAGCGTTTTTGCGATGTCGTTAGCGTGCCGTCCGAGTAGTTGGCGAAACGCAGATATCGCGTGCCGCTCAGCGTCGGCGACAGATCGAAGGTCACACGGAGCTCAGACGCGCCGTCATTGACGGCGTCGATGACGCACGTTTGCGCAGTCTGCGTCGTCGCGTCCCAGATGAGCAGATACAGCTCGTCCCCGACCGAATAGAAGTCCGACAGCACGGCGGCCGGCGGCGCCATGCTCACGCCGCTCGGGTCATCGAAGGTCACGCTCAGGTCGTATTGATTGCCGCTCACGACGGCCGACGAATCGATGAATACGCTCGGCGCGTAGCCTGCTGTCTGCGCTTCCGAGACGATGAGCGTGAGCGTGCCGGTCTCGGTGGACAGATCCCAATCCCGACCGATCACAAGCCCCACCGCAGGCTGCTCAGAGCCCTGTCCTACGCCTCGTCGACCGGTGAAGACGTTAGGGATGCGCGGCGAGCGAAGGCCGAGCACAGAGCCGCACAGCGCCGTGGTGAGCCACTCGGAGGACACCGCCACTTTGACGATTGAGTATGGTCGCCCGAAGATCGCGAGCACGCGCCGCGCGACGTCGACTGCCGAGACGTAGTCCCAGGTGAAGTCGGCCGGGTCCAGAGACAGCGGAGCGATCTCGAGCTTGCGCGTCGCCTTGCGCGTCGACAACGCCGTCACGTCGCGAATGACAAAGGTGGTCCCTTCGTGGTCATCCTCGAGGATTGAATAGCCCGTTTTCATCTCGGCGACGTTGATGGATCCATCGGTCGCGTTGCGCTCCCACGTTGGCGGCTGGTCGCTCACGAGGATGTCGCCATCGTCGAGAGTGCCGGCGAGGATGGCGGTCGACGTGGGAAG
>Ga0070754_10000816_pt1 | contig 27018 bp, 30 predicted proteins | sample VirMetDEL_Sep_01_FD_75181 | JGI IMG/M metagenome (GOLD analysis project Ga0070754, IMG submission 75181) | Aqueous microbial communities from the Delaware River and Bay under freshwater to marine salinity gradient to study organic matter... | ecosystem: Environmental > Aquatic > Marine >...
GCTATCTATTCTGTGATCAATGAAACTGCACAAGAGATAGACGATGTTCAGGTTGAGCCTGCAAAGGACGAAAAACAAGAACAGATGAGAAAATCTTTTTACAGATGTCCTACATGCAAGAGTAAAGGGAAAAAACCTGAAAATTCCAGAGGTTAAAAAGATAAGAAATCATCTTTTTGGCCAAGATGGAACCGTCGATACCGTCATAGACGATGATCTTGCAGCTCTTGTCGGATCTCCAAAAAAGCCTTCAAAACCAGAAGTTGACGTGGAAAGCGGGCTTGACGATGTGGGACAAAATCCAGAAGATCCAAATCCTCATCTTCTCAAAACAGAAAAATGGGAAGATAAGTTTGTCAAGATGGGAAAGAAAAACATCATAATCAGGTCTTTTTTCGATGCCAGAAAGAAAGACGTTATCATAGGTATGATCCAGAAAGAACCAGAGAATAGTGATTATGAAAAAGATCTTGAAAAACCAGGTAAGTCAATACTTGAAAATGTAGGATTGAAATACAAGATTCCAGAAGAAGCTTCTAGAGAAACGCCTCCAAAAGCTCCAAAGAAAAAGGAAAAAGAAGAGTCTGATGATGACAATCAAGAAGATTCTGACAATGACGAAGAAGCAGAATTTCGTCGGATTGTAGAATCCGACGACTAAATATAGTCTGTTTATATCTGATATGATATAAACACGCAAAAGTTTAAGAGATCACTATATAAAATGTCTCAAAAACTTACTATTGAAGAGTCTCTTGCTATGCTAAAAGCTGACAGTGAACCATCTAGATCTCCTTTGCCGATAGGAAAAAACAAGAAAACATCAAGGTCAACAAAAAATACCGAGAAAAAAGAAGAACCAGACGATGATATTTTTGATCTTCTTCGTGATAACAACAAAAAGGAAGTGAGCGAACCGGAAGAATCTGATGAAGAGAAAGAATCTGATGAAGAGAAAGAATCTGATGAAGAGAAAGAATCTGATGAAGAGAAAGAATCTGATGAAGAGCAAGAATCTGATGAAGAGCAAGAATCTGATGAAGAGCAAGAATCTGATGAAGAGCAAGAATCTGATGAAGAGCAAGAATCTGATGAAGAGCAAGAACAAGAAAGAAAAGAGATTAGTATCTCGAATGGAACTAACAAGATTCTCCCGGTTACACCGAAAAGATTCACAGTCTCAACGCCAAGAACTCCTACCGAAAAAATAGAGAAAAATAAGAAAAAGAGAAAACCTGGTAATTTTCTACAAAAACTTGAAAATTACAGATACAGCATACTTCGTCTTGTATATGTTGATGGAATAGCAAAATATACTGTTTGTTATGATCCATATGGTCAGATTATTTTTGTGACATGCCCAGAAGATATACTAACTGAGATCAAGAAAAGAGAAAACATACAAAAAATAGACATTGTGAAACTGGGTTCTGTCCAAGAACAAATCGACAATCCTCTTGACGAGTCATTTGTGAACGGAGTAAAAGAAAAAGTAAACATGACTGTTTTTGGTCTGGTTTTCTATAACGGAAAAGATTATCAGATATGTGAAAGAAATAGAAAAGGTTTTTTTAAGGATAAGTATTGTAATTTGAAAGGAGATTTCAAAAAAGAAAAACTTTCTCTTCCACAGACATTCATAATAGTTCAGGAAAGTGATATCTTTGAGGATCCCAATGAAATTCTGGAGATTAACAAAGATAACTACGGTTATATACAGGCGCAGCAACTTTTGACTAGTAACCATACATTCAAAGAAATTGTCAGGTCAATGGAAGTGGCAAAGAATACTCTTTCCGAATTTAAAAACCGCTATCAATCTCACTCAAAAGGAATTATGTCCGATTGGAAAGTGATGGGAAAACATTCAAAAGAATACTATGAAAAATATACGGCCCAAGAACTAAATGAAGAAGAAAGCGAACAATATGATCTTGTTTCGATGAACATGTTCTTGAGGTTTCAGTTTTTTAATCAAAATGTTGAGATGATGGACAAACTTAACAGTATCAGAGACTATATGGATCAGGCAAGTTCTGTTTTAAATGATGCGATGGAAGAGATCTTAGAAAAGGATGAAAATGTAAAAAATAGAATAGTCGAGAGAGAAGATATTGATAGATACATATAAAAGAAAAAGTGATAAAATGTCTGATTTCTGGCTTTTAAGACCCATCAGTGCTCTGACAAATCCATCGGAAGTTTTTAACATTTCAACCTCTAGTTCTTTGATAAATATCATATCCTTGATCTATATTTTTTCTATAACTTTGTTCAAAAACCATCTTCCAAAAGGTAACTATTCTAATTTTCTGATCTATGCATTCATATTTTTTATCATCCTGTGTTCTCTTTTGAGAGAAGATTTCCTTTCTGGTCCCTCGAAATCAGAAGAAAAAATCAGAGAAAATCCCCTTGATTTTTCTACTGTCAAAAAAGAAAGTGAGATATTGACCCTAGGATAATTTTTCACCTACATAAAATGTTAGCTTTTTATGTATTTTTAGCGATTCTTATATCGATACTTTGTGTTAGTTCTTACGCTTATAAAAAAATAGACAATGTTACAATTGATTCCAAGGTTTCAGAAAAGCTTCTTCTTTCTACACTAGTGATTTCTTCTACTATACTATTTTTCTGTTTTTTCTTTGTGACTATCAAGTATATTGATCTTCAAAGATGTTCAAATCTTCTTTCTTTTGGAACATTAATAACCTCAGTTCTTCTGATGCTTTCATATGGTTATCTTGACAAAGAAAAGAAGTCTGGAAAAGAATATGAATATCTAGAAAATCAGTTAAAAGACAATGAAAACAATACAAACAAAGAACAAAGAAATATGTCGCTTATACTGGGAATAATAGGTTTGTCTATAGTGGGAGCATATTTGTTTATCATCATAGGCAAGGTATTTTACTCAACAGAAAGGGTTAACACAATAACTGTAAAAGAACCACTAATAATAAACTCTGTTGACGAAAAACCATTACCCTTGGATCAAGAACAGTTAAGAAAGAAGTTTTATTCTATAAAATGAATGATTTCAAAAAAGTTTTTCTTATATCATTCATACTCGAAAAGAGTAACATAGTCAGGAAAGATATTATACAGGATATCTATGACTGTAAAAAAGAAAAGTTTTTCACCATACTCATAGTTTTAAACTGTTTTACTTTCTTTGGTACAATATCTGATAATTTTAGAGAAAAACTTTTGTCATCTTCTTCTGCAAAAGAACTTATAGATGACTTTAGTCCGATAAGAGATTTAAAATTGACAAGGTTAAAAAATAAAAAAGATGTTAATTTTGTGTTAAAACTTCTTAATCAAGAAATCATATCTTTTGCTCTTTTTTTTGAAAATTATATGTTATTTGATCTTCCGGTCACATTAGAAAATATAGAATTCTTCAAGAGAGATAAAAATCCAAAAATATACAGATACAAGAATCGGATTAGTTTTAACGGAAAAATATATTCTCTCAAAAAAATACTAAACTCAAAAAAATCATATTTAGTAGAAAAAGAATACAGGATAGAAAAAGAAATACTTTTTGGTTGAATCTCTTTTCATAGAAAAAGAGATTATATCAGGAAAAAAGATACAAAAGAATATGTAGACAGGAAAGCAAATGAAATCTGGACAGGGTCATATTCAAAACCTCTGTCGATCTCGTTCTTGTCAAAGTGATATATCAGGACAATCATACTGACAAGTAGTAAAGAATACCCCAATCCAAGTAAAGGATAGATACTATTTCCAATAGATTTTACCGGAGACAGGTAAGAAAGTGAAAAAACCATCAGAAGTATCACGGATGAAAAAAGGGTGAGATACCACACGCTATTTCCTTCATCTGTTCTACTCAAGAAATTATAGTTTTTGAATACCAATGCATAGTACCAAAGTAAAAAAAGATAAAGGGCAACGATGCTGTAGAAAAAGAAATCTCTACTGAGTACGTAGTTTGACGGATCTCTGTTCTTGAGGAAAAATAATCTAGAATAAGGATGTTCTACCACCCTTAACGTCTGAGTAGTCATTTTATTAGTCTTGAAAAAATTCCTCGATATCTCGGTTAGCCTTCTTCAGAGCATTATCTGAAAGACCGTTGTTTTTTCCAAAATTCTTAAGCGGTATGCGGTTAGAATCACAGTATCTTTTGATTATAGCACATGCAACATGACTAGGATTAGACTGTATGAGTATCTTTTTCTGGTCAAGTATCTTTCTTGTAAGTTCTTTTATCTCTGGAGCGTATTCTTTTATTCCGTTTGCAGTACATCTTTCTTCGATAAGATTTGCTGGATGGATAAAGACTATTGAACAATAGTTTTCTCCATCATCGTGTATACTTGGTACAAGAGAAGTTCCTGAAAGAGATTTAAGACAACAGTTAACATCTTTTCTGCTTAATCCAAGTTTATCAGTTAACATAGATGGATCAAATCTAATACCTAGTTTTTGATAGGCAACATATAGTTCTTTGAATGTATTTTTCTTATCATCTCTGACCTTTTTAACGAAGTATTCCCCCTTTCTTATCATATTTGCCCTTGCTACAGTTTTTACTTCTTCAGGAACACCTTGTATTTTGTCGAGAACACTTGTTTTGGAACTCGAGCCAATAGCATATCCTCTACTGTGATCATATCCTTGCTCGAGTTGACTTTCTGCAATCAGGTCGCATTTCAAACAAACCGTTTTCCCTTGATGCTGTACAAACTCATGGTCACATTTAGAGATATCCATTTTTTCAGATGAAATATTTTTATACATTCATTTTTAAGGAAAGAAAAAACACAATGAAGGTACCGGAATATGGAATCAGTATTTTTTTATATCTCACTTATCTGGTAGTGTTCATAACTTCTGTGGTTTTTTATGCAGGTTTACCCCTGGAAACAAGAAGAAAATCAGGATATATAACTGGAATAACTCTTTCCGGAGCTTCTTTTATAGGTTTCAACATCTATTTTTTCCATAAACTGATAAAACATGTCCAGAGAAAAAAGATAGTAAGATATAATTAAAAGATGTCTGATTTGTTTGGTTCAACTCAGAATACTGACACCAATCAAAAACAGATAGAAAACTATGGAAATATAGTCAGGAATGTAATCAGAAATTCACATGAAAGAGCTTATAATTCTTTTTGGATAATGCTTGCACTATTATTACTATGTATCACTGTGAGTATGGGTCTGTTGGGAGGAGTATGGGGATCTGTACAAGACTTTTCCAGAAGCGATAGTTTTAAGGTATATAGCTATTCTATATGGGGTCTCTTAGGAGGATCAGTTTTAATATTATGTCTTCTTGGTTATTTTCATCATAGTAACATGGAAGACCTGAAAAATAAAACTGTAAAAGGAATAGATGCTGTGTTTGAAAAAAAATCTGATCCCTTTTCTTTCTAGTAAAAATTTTAACAAGACTAACTAAAAGATGTCAAATAATACTGTTTCTTTTAATGATGGAGTAAGGTCAACCTCAGATCTGGAAAAAGAAGACAGGAATGATAAAATTTTTAAAGATAAAGGTATATATCTTATATCTCTTATCATAGTAACCTTAGCCATTGCAGTAGCCGTGATAATATATTTTGGTTTTCTATACAACACTGTCTATAATACCGAAAAAATAGACAGTGAAACAGATCTTGAAAATTCTGGAGTATCAAAGGAGGTTGCCGGAGAAAAAACCAACCTTCAAAGTACAAACCTGAAAAATATTCTAAAAGATAAATTCAGAACATCAGGGATTGTCCTTGCGATTCTTTTTCTAGGAGGAAGTATTCTTTCGTCACTTTCTCTTTCTTACTGGAGATCAACCGCCGAAAAAGAACTACTCCGGCAAAATATTTTTACAAGAGATCTATCCGATGCAATGAGAGCAGGACAGGCTCTTGACAAAGTTTCAGGGTTACTTTCGTACCATGTTCATCCGGATGATGCATCTAGCAGAACCAAACTCTCAAAAAATCTTCAAAATTCTCTGAAAAATTCTCAGCTCGGCGATCTTGCCACTATCTCTAGGAGTCAAAGGCAAGCATACTACGGGATTGGACAAAGGTAATATTCCTTGATAAAAATAAATTATATTCCCCTATGATAAAATATGGGAAATACTCCAAGTATAGAAACATTAAAAAACAAATATGAGTTTAAACCATCGGCTTTCTATAACAATAAGCCTATGAGAATTGCCTCAAATATCATATTATGGATTTTGGTGATCACCATATGGATAACTCTGGTATCTTTGGTTATTCTTATGAGTTTTGGTGCATGGAAGGATGATTCTGACGTGTTTAATCCTAATGTCAGTAATTCTAACTACGATACATACAAAATATGTTTTCAAGTTTTTCTTGGCCTGTTGGGTCTTGTCATCATATTATTGACCATTTTTGTTGTTATGTATTTTGTCTATCTCCAAGAAGGATTCTTTTTCTCTCAGAATTTGTCCAATAATCTTTCTCTTGCAACGTCAGGTACAGACAAAATAGATAATGTATCATCTTTAATGGCTCAGATGGTTCATCCTGAAGAAGAAGACCAACGGGAAAAACTTGCTGAAAAACTTAGAGATGAACTGGGGAGATCATATACAGGTTATACAGGTATCTCTCCGATCTCTCAAGATACGCTAAGATTAGTCAGACGACCGACTCCAGCGCCAAGGCCACAAGCAGCTGTTCAAGCACCAGCTGTTGCGAATCAACAAGCACCAGATGTTGCGAATCAACAAGCACCAGCTGTTCAAGCACCAGATGTTGCGAATCAACAAGCACCAGCTGTTCAAGCACCAGCTGTTCAAGCACCAGATGTTGCGAATCAACAAGCACCAGATGTTGCGAATCAACAAGCACCAGATGTTGCGAATCAACAAGCGGCGGCGAATCAACAAGCGGCAGCGAATCAACAAGCGGCGGCGAATCAACAAGCGGCGGCGAATCAACAAGCGGCGGCGAATCAACAAGCGGCGGCGAATCAACAAGCGGCGGCAAATCAACAAGCGGCGGCAAATCAATAAGCGGCTAGTCTCGGTTATAATGCCTCTGGCTTTGTTGATACTATTGACCGATGAGGAAAATCAAGCGCCTAGCGAGGCAGCAGTACATCGATACAGTCTAAAAAATTACTACCTAAAATCAGTAATCTGAAAAAAAAAGATAGTTACAATATACTTTAATAATTCAATCACCATTCTTAGTCCAAATAAAAAGAAAAACTAAGTTTTTCTTTTTAAAAAGAACGATGGACAAAAAATCTCTTGTGAATATCTCATGGGCTTTGATTTTAGCATCGACGGCTACAGGTTTTCAATTGTATTCAGGTCAACAAAACCTAGAAGGTGAACAAAAAAACTATATCATTTCGGCCGCTGTTTTGAACGCTATATCTTTGGCATTATTATCGGCGATAACATTTAATATTGTATCCATTGATGGTAATTTTTTGGAAATCAATGCTCTACTTTTATCACTGTCTCTTACAGTTGCATCACTTGGTTTGTGGTGGTTTGTATACAATGACAGAATAGTAGATAGATATGACTCTCTTCTTCTCACAAGCACCATCACAACCACCATTGCGGTTGTTTTCTTAACAATTGCATATCTTGATGATAACCAAGAGACTGGAAAAAAAATACCATCAATCGAAAAAAATATGAAAGAAGAAACGCAGAGAAAAGAAACCAATTCAAAAAGATCCCCTCCGAGGAGGTCAGTTAAAAAAGGAACCAATTCAAAAAGATCCCCTCCGAGGAGGTCAGTTGAAAAAGCAATCCAAGAAAATAATGCTTTTTCATAAAAAATAGATCAATATAAAAGAATATGGAAATCTCATGGTTCGGTCTTCTACTTCTCCTTGTAGCTTGGGCAGCTACCGGTATTGCTACAGCTTTTGGGTTTTATCTTTACAGTAAAAATAAAGACTATACCATGGAAAAAAATGATAAAAACTATCTACTCACAAGTTCTGTGAATTCGGCAGTAGCTTTAGCATTCACAACAGTTGTTGTATTGATGGTTGTTTTTCTCGGAGGAGAAACAAACAGAAAACATTCTATAAGGATCAATGACCTTACAAACAGAAATCTTGAACTAGAGTCAAAGATAAATGATATGCAAAGTCAGAGTATGTCTTCGAGAAGATCCAATATATTGGAAGATCCTATTCCTGTAAGAAAAGGAAGAGGAGCTAGACCTCTGATAAGATAGGTATGGTTTTTACATTCCACTTTTGCGCAAGCGATTTTACATTGATGTCCGGGAAAAACTTAACTTTGTATTTCCCATCACCTCCCATTTTCCTTGTCTCATGAATATGACACAATGATATTTTGACAAATGATTTGAGATATTGCCAAAGATTTTCTCTTCTCTCTTCGTCAAAAATACTGATGGTTTCTCCATCGTCTTGGTATTTCCCAGTAATAACTTTTTTAAAATTTTCAACATGTCCTTTTGAAAGACTACCGATAATACCTCCTACCCCTTTTAGATCTTCGTCCTGTTTCATGTCTTCAAGATTGCCATTCTGAACCATTTGAAATAAATTTGTACATATTTCTTCTATCTTTTCATCGTCTTGGTCGTGGATATTATCCCAGAACTGATTTGTCCTTTTGATGAAAACATCCACTATCGATACTCCTTTGGTTTTTGATATTATTACCTTGGCGGGAATGAAAAGACTGAATCTTTCAACGATAATATTTTCCTCTTTTGCTTCATCAAACATTTCTTCAAAAAATTCTAAAAAAACAAGAAGATTGTTTTTAAATCTTTCTGACGGTGTCGGACTAGCATCATTACCAGACATGTTTTTTTCAATTTAGATTTTTCTTAAGATGAAAATGAAAGGCTTAAAATTTTCCCCTAGACAAAATGTATAGATTACCAAAAAACCTATCACATGATATTCATGAAAAGATAACTCCTGAAGTAGAAATAGAATGCCGTATTCAGTTTTCTAAAACTGATCAGGATACTCTAAAAACTCTGGAAAAATATTTTGATTCTCAGAAGGTCTGGAAAAAGAAAAATACAGAACATATTGATTTTTTTCAGAGAAGAAAGAGAATAACTTTTGACGGAAACAGATACTTTGATACAACTAAGGGAAAACCTTTAGTATTTGAGATATACAAAACAGAAGAATATACTCTTAAGTTTAATGTTTCAAAAGAGAATCTTGTAGAGACAAAACAGCCAAAAAGTTTTGTCTTTTCAAGGGCAAAAACCAGAACAAGTTTCGTAAAAGGAAATATTTCTGTTGACCTGACAAGGGTTGTTCAAAGTGATAAAAAAGATGCATTGCATGAAATCGAAGTAGAGATCATAAATCCAGAAAGATTTAACCATAAAGATTTTACCGATGTTATTTTTGAGATTGTAAACTACATTCAAAATCCAGGAAAACAAGTCATAAGTTTTTTCAATAAATCCATCGGGAGTAAAGAAAAAGAATATCTAGATTTTAATTTTATACCTCGACCAAGAGATCTTGGCTGGAAAGATCTTACAAATGATGGTATTCTTGAATCATATGCGGTTATGCCCAAAATAGACGGAGTATCTTGTTTTATAGTAATGTACAAAGACGGTATCTATATGTTAACACTGGAAAAAGGAACGGTAAAAATTTCTGAACCATATAAAGACAAAGGGAAATGTATTTTTCAAGGAGAACTTGTCAACGACAGATTTTATATTTTTGACTGTATTGTTTTTGATGACAACAACATGACAAGATATAGTTTTCTTGACAGATACAAAGCCTGTCAAAAAATGATTGGTAGTAGATTTGGAGGATACAATATTGTAAAAGTAGATATGTACTATTGCGGAAATAGTATGTATGATTTTTTCACATGTAACCGTAAAATATTTTCACTGACAGAAAAACTAGATACAAAAACTGACGGCGTTGTCTACAAACCTGTCTATGGAGGATACTATCCCCGGGGTCAGAAAGATTCTTATGAGGAAAAAATACTTTCAAACAATCCAGATATATGTAAGCATAAAAAGAAAGAAGATCAGACCATCGATTTCTTGGTAAAAGATGGAAAACTTTACACCACAAAAGATATTCTTTTTACCGGAACCGAGGAGTTTCCATTTACAAGTCAAAATTACTGTCTGGACGAGAGTATTGGACCGCTGGAAGGAAAGATAGTAGAATTCAAGCCTTTCTGGAATTCTAACAAGATAGTGTACAAACCCAGCAGGTTTAGAGACGATAAAAAAACACCTAACAATATAAGAGTTGCCATAAGTAACTGGTTACTTTTACATAATCCAATTCCCAGAAGAGTACTGATAGGAAAGGGTTCTGGACTTGTGTACAGATATCAGCAAAAAATACTTCATGATATCATCAAAGATCAAAAAGAATATGTGATAGATTTTTGTCTTACCAAAGAAAAAATTAGCAAACAGTATTCGGTTAACGAAAATATAATAACCATGGTCGCTGTAAAGACAAATGTTCCCGAATTTCCTTTTGATAAAAAGATAAACTTTACAGACTATGAAGACATCATCAAAAATAGTAAAAAGTTTTTCCCCTGTCATTTCTATGAACAAAATCTCAACATAAACATATTTTTTCCCCAGATAGCCCATGGTATCAATGAAAAAATTAAAGATATAGTACAAATGTATCAAGAGAGAGATGGAAAAGGTTCTCTTGTCCTGTCTTTCTACCATGTGTCAGGTAAAAAAATTAAAAAATTATTCACAGAAACTGGTGAACATTTTTTCAATAATATTAAAGTTTTCAGAACCGGAGAACAAAAATTTGAAATCAATAGTACAGAATATCCTATTCTGGATTTTGAGGATATCATGAAAGATTTACAGTATGATGTGTTGTCTGATACAGTTCCAGATGGTCAAAAACATAGTGACTATATACTTTCTGACGAAGAAATAAAATTTTCAAAACTTTTTAGATTGGTCAAAGTTAAAGTTAGTCAAGGAGAAAAACAAAAAGAATATTCCGCAAGACTTCCAGTTGATATATCAAATCCTGTCAGAATGCAAAATGGAATGACTGCAAAAGGCGATGATAGGCTAGAAAACATGGAACATATTTTTCCAGGTATCTACAGAATAGCAACTATAGATGATGATCTTTCTCTGACACATTCTGTGCTAAAACTTGTCAATGAAAACTACAGGAAAAGTAATATGGGAAAAAGAAAGACAATGGCAGATAAATCTTCTGTTATAGAAAATATGGATCTTGATCAACTTTCAGATTCTATTGGTCATAGTATTGTTGTGTATGACAAAGATAAGAGCAAGAAAATATATGGAAAAGGAAAAGAAAAAAATATACTTCTCTATATCAATGAAGATGAAACATACGAACCATTGGTCCATATCGACCCTGATAATCCAGGAAAGATGAGTACTATATTCTCCAAAGATTCTGTACTAGTTGGTTAAAAGTATCTCTTTTTAGATAAAAAGAGATGCAAAATCAAACAGTTTCCTATCCATTAGGAGATCTTGAAAAAAAACAACAGATACTGACAAATGACTGGTTACCAGAAGGTTATGAATTTGTTAGATTTGGTATCCAGAGTAAAAGATATATGTTCCTAAGATCTCTTGCATACAATACGGTGGAAGAATATAGAGAATCTGAAAACGATGAAAAAGATATTATAGTAAAGAGTGTTGCAAAACAAATAACTGACTACTTTAGCTCAGAATCAAAACTGTCACAAAAAGAGATTTCAAAAAACATTGTAGAATATATTCTTAATGATATTGGAAAGGAATCCGTTGAAAAAGAAAAGTTGAAGATACACATCCCAGAAAGTGGTAACATATTAGGCACAGTTTTTTCCTTAGGAAGTAATCATGCTTATCCTTTTTTCTATGGAGAACTGGCAGAAAATCTCAGAAAAAAATATACTCCTCGTTCAAAACTTTTTACAGTGAATGGTTATGAAAATATTAAAGATTATATGTATGCAAGAATTTTTTATCGTTCAGGGAAGAATGAACTGCAAAAAATAGAAGAGATGATTAGAGATGGAAAAACTACATGTGAATATGCTTTATCGAAGACAGAAGAGTTTAAAATTTTGAAAAGAAGGATGTTGAAATCATATCCCGATGAGATAGTTAAATTGATAAATGATGACTCTAATTTTGAATACGACGACGAAGAAATGCAGGTTATAACCGATGTCCTAAGGACAAATATATGTATTTTAAGAGCATGGTCGGATAATGTATCTGTTGAGAAATATTATATTAAAAATGAGACATACCCAACCCTCTTGTTCTTTTTGATAAAAGAAGGTTACTATGGACCAGATGGTTCATATACTTCCAACAGATATCTTCCTGGAAGTATTCTTGTAAATGGAAGATTAAAATACATACTTAAAAGCGGAAAAGATGATCTTATCATATATCAACTCATGAAGTATGATATCACAACTAATTCAAGTATACTTGAATCCAACTATTCAAGATATATCGAAAATCAAAGAAAAGGAATCGCCACAACAAAAACAACCGAGTTAGAAGAAATTGATATTCCAGAATATGGTAGACTCCAACAGTTAATCCAGGACGATGGAGATGTAGATGAAATATCAAAAATTATAGGAGAGCTTGATATATAATAATGTTTAATGATACCAGAACATAAAAAAAACATGTTCAAGTATGAAGAAAATATTAAAAAATGTTCAACCCTGGCAGAAATGCATCTTCCGGTAGAAGGAAAAGAGATTAGAAGTTTTCATCAGATTTCAAAACACAAAACGGGTTGGTATCTTTCCGCTTGGAAAAATATGAAAAAAGAAAATACACCCATTAATCCTGAACTTGTAAGATATAAAGCTGATACATATCCATATCATGGTTTATTTCAAACTTTACTTTCCACTGTAGTTCCATCTATCAAAGTTAAAAAAGAGTATATGGATACTCACAAAATACGTTTTTGTGATGATCTTTTTGTTAATATGATCAGTGAATTTTCTTTAAGTTTTAATGGAAAAGAAATTTTCAGAAGCAATATGACTTCATTGAAAATTTCAGAAAGAAATAAGAAAGAAGAAAAAGAAATTGGAAATCTATCCTGCTTAACAAATTGGACAGATAAGATAGATTCTTGTCCAATAAGTATCAGGCTTCCATGGCCTTATACTCATGATAAAAGCGACTATTTCCCCCTTCAACTATGCGGAGAAAAAGACATTCTAGAGCATACGGTTGATTTTAGACTTGACATCAAGAATTTTCTGTTGATGGAAAAAGAAGGAGAAATGATAGATCTTGACACTGAGGTTCTTGATATTCAGTCCAATATAGAATCTTTCCCTGTGCCAGAAATGGAAGGACTGTACACAAGTCTCACAGAAAACGAATGTCAACATGGGGCATGTGTAGGAGATCCAAGAAATCAAAAACCAGATATCTATATCAAAACAGAAAGTTATATAGAAAAACAGGATCAATGTCTTGGAAAAAAAGTATTTTTTAAGTTTGACCAAGAAGGAAAAGTTCCTGTGAACAGAATATACTGGGGTTCTGTTAATGAAAAAATGTCCAGAGAACAGAAGAATCTTATTTTTGTGAACAGAAATGGGAAAAGTACTGTTCGCAAAACTTCTCTCAAGGATAATGCGGGTATAATATATGACAAAAAAGAAAGTTACAAGACAGAAAAAACATATCATCTGGGAAAAAACTACAAAACTTTTGAAGGAATCAGTATATGGGAAAATAATATTCTTGAGACGGAAGACTCAAGAAAATTTTCTCCCTCTATCCTGATCGATGAAGGGAATATGACAATATATTTGTCAGAAGAAGAACACAAAGAAGATAGATACACCGTATTTGTAATTGTTAAAAAAATAGTCAGATATAGATTCACTAGTTACCCCCAAAACCAAGAAGAAAGACTAAAAAAAGGAGCTACTCTCACAATGTTGTAGTAGAAACAATCAGAATAATATTTTTTTTTCTAAAATGCAGAAAAAAAAATATCCCTATAAATTACATTCTATTCCTACGATCGGAGATGGTTCTTGCTTTCTTCACGCAGTGATCGGAGCTATTTCCCCTTGTTACAAGTTTTCTAGTCATGGAGAAAAAATCAGATTGGTAAGACAGATGAGAAAAGAACTTTCTTTGTTAATAGATGAAAAAAATAGAGATGGAAAAACTTATTATGAAATTCTCAGCAGAGGACAGTTAAAAAATCTTTCTGAACACCTAGACGAAGTTAAACTAGAAAACATGAAAAAATTCCTTGATTCTAATTCGTGGTTTAGCCATCTATATGTAGAATTCATATCAGAAGTTTTTGAAATTGATATATACATAGTAGATTATAACACAAAAAGACTTTATAATTTAGGGGACGATGAACTTTTTTACAAAGATAGGAATAGTATCATCATTGGCTACGACGGGTGTCATTTTGAAACTTTGTCGGTGCTCTGCTCCAAAGGAAAAAAGAGAACTTATTTTTCTGGTCGGTCTCCCGTAATTCTGAAATTGAAAAACTTATTATACATCAAATAGTAAAAACTAGGCACAAACAAGTATAAAGGAAAAGCTTTTACAAAAAAATGAACGTCTCACCGGTTGTACGAGCAAGTAAGCAAGACAAGCAGTTGACTCAGGCCGAGTTTAACTCAATGGTAGATCTTATGAGAGATTCTATCAAGGCCATCATAGCGCTTGACAACGAACGTACTAAGAGAGGGCCAAATCACAAACTTGATATTAAAGGTCACAAGATTGGAAAAAAAGATATCAATAATTTCTGGAAGGCTCTTCTGTATCAAATGAACAGTCTCAAGAAGTTTTATGCTAATCGTAAGAAGAACAAGTCCAATCGAGGACCCAACAACCAGCTAAAGACACTGCACTACGTCTCTGACCAATGGATTACTTTTATCGAAGGAGCCGATCTTGGTCTTGTGGATCCAAGTGATTCAGATAGTGCTCAACTTTCAGATGCCATCTCTCTTATCACAGAGAAGCATATGGCAAATGCTGGTATTCTTACATCTCTACTATCGAGATACATTCGTCACAATGAACTCAAGCGTCAAGTAGAAGGAGAAGCAAGTCGTTATGTCCCAGATAGTCGCATGAAGTCTGCTCTAAGCACAAGCGAACTTCGTTTCTTTGGAGAAAAGATTGCCGATCGTGGTTATCCAGAGACTCTTGATGAACAAAAGGTTTCCAAGATCGAAGAGTCTATCAAGTTTGGAAAGAAGTCTGCTTTTGCAAGAATTTCTGAACGTGTTAGTGGAAAGGACGAAGAGACAAGCGTTCCTGTCTATGACAAGAAAAAGGGTCTTCTGTTTACATCAATGATGATGTTCAACAGTCTTTACAGGATTCCTCCAGAGCTTAACACTCAAGAGGAACGCGATGCTCTTGTTGATGAAGAAAATGTTCAGATGGCTGCTGAGCTAAGCTCGATTCTGAAGAACATTACTCGTTACTATCATGACCAGGACAAGAAAAAGAAAAAGAATATTCTAGATGCTTAAATACATATGAATAAAATATTTTATTCATCTTAAAATGGCAAAAGAAACTCTCAGTAGAGATACTCTTAGCAGAAAAACTCATTCTATTGCAGGAACTAACATGGTCTATGTAAAAATATGGCATATCACTGTATTCATTTTCCTTTTTTCATTTCTAACACTTTTTACATTTTTCTACGTTTTTCAACCAACAACATTACTCGGAACAAGGGACTGGCTTTTTTACAGCGGTAGTGGAGGAGTCAGAAAAACCAATAACAATTCAGAAAATAACAGTGAACCCAAGTGGCTGAGTGACAGAGGAAGGGTTACAATTTTTGCATGGGCAATCGGTCTTGGAGCAGCCATTGCTTTATTTTTCCATTTTATAATGATATTTACCTAAAAACCAAAAAGTTGTTTTCCAGTTGTTACCAAAAGTATAACTATCACAAACAGTAATATCAAACTTGAAAACCATACTTCTTTTTTTTCTTCCATCTTTTAATTCTAGACACAGAATTAAAATTAGTACACTTTGTATACAAAATCTTCACGTTTAGGAATGTCTATTTTTTCTACGTCTATCTCTATAGAACCTTCTTCTCCACAATCTTCCATACAAACATTATCTCCTGACCATATTTTTTTTGCATCTTCTATGTCAATATATTCTTTTCCAAGTGTTTGATTCACATAATTATGCATGTTAACCGTCCAGATAAAAAGTTCTAGTTCATTTTCTCCTTTTATCACTATAGGATGATCGATTAAGTATTCCATTGCATGTTTTCTACATTTCATACAGGGAAAAGTATAGATATCGTTTTCAATTATTTCTTTGTTTCTTTTTTGATCTTTTGGTTTTGTATGGTTAAGGGTTCTGATATGCCACGAGGCCCAAAAACCCGGACCGATTTTTTTGGGATCAGACGCGTCTGACGACATTTTATATGGCATGATCCTTTATCAAAAGAGGAAAATCGGCTTCTTTTTCATCTTCTCTGTCAAAACTAATCATATCTTCGGTAACTTTTTGGGTCCATATATGGGAAATACTTATTTTTTCAGAAACATTAAACTCTAAAGTTTTCCCAAAGTCAATATTTTTTCCTTCAATTATTTTTCTCTCATTTGGTTTTATCATATTGTATATGGAAGATATATTATCAAGTTCGTCTATATAGAAAGAAAAAAGAGAAAAATTATTTTTTATCATTGTCATATTCTGAAAGTAAGATCTAGAATAAAATTCTTCTAGTTTTTCCATAACTGTATATTTTGTAAGATCAAAAACAGTGAGTGTATCATAGTCATATATAATATACATTTGTTCGCTTATCATTAGCAGTTCAGTGACCATGAGTAAAGTATTTTCTGTATTTCCATTATATCGATGATAGTATGATATTCCAGGGGGAAGTTTTTCCACATATTCCATTCTACTCACCAAAAATATATCTCCTTTCATATTTTTAATATCTTCATGTTCAAGTTCGTTATCGGTGATAACTATGTTTATATTTTTACAATCTTGTTGATTTTTAGCTTTGTGATACATTCTTAGAAATAATTCTGGAATAATATGTACTGGAGAATATTCTGGTGATAAGATGTTATCATATTCTTGTGTTACTATTAAAGAAGACTTGAATATATTTGAAAAAATATCCTTTTCTATTATTTTGTATACAGTTTCAAGGTCAAAACTAGTTGGAAGTTTTTGAAAAGTCAGATTTTCCAATCTGATTATTTTTTTGATACCTTTTCTGTTCTTTTTTGTATCTGGAAGTGTCAAAACTTCAGGTATGTTGATAATACCTTTTCTTTTTCCAAGCATCACAACACACATCAACATCAATATATAAGGATGTCTTTTAATTTTTATCTTAGTCTCGTGTACTTTATAGTTTTTTTGATCTTTACAATCCCCGGTTGGATCTACATATATACAAGATTCTTTTTCATTCTGATATGAAGAGAAAATATTGTATTCGCCCCGATCTGATAAACTACTAACAACTGTGTTCATATGAAAAGACACAAGTTGTTCTAAAGACATATCTTCTAATTTAGAAAAATCGGGTTTTGCCACTAAACCTTGATATATACCTTTGGTAAAATAGTGTTGAAGGGGTATATCTGTTTTATATTTTTTGGAATACCATTTTGTATCAATCATGTTTTCAAAATTCATATGTTTTTGAAGAACTTTTTCCCATTGACAATACATCACTTCCATATTTTGTCCGTTTCTGCATGTAGAAAATTTATGACCGACCACTCCTTTTCCAAAAATAGCTGAAAAACCTCCCAATTTTTTGATTTGTATGCAAAAATCTGCATCTTCTCCCCAGAAAGGAGAAAAATTTTCATCGATTGAAACTTTATCCAATAGTTTTTTTCTGAAACATTGACACCATCCAGCTACTTCATCTACCATATTATATTCATTTTTCTTTTCTCGAGGAAGTTGATTGACAACATATTCTATATATACAGATGGAAAATAAGGATGGTTACCCCCACTTCCTCCTAACATCCATAATCCTTTCTCTTTTCCTCCTTCCAATGGAAGAGGTTTTAGGTTTCTCTGAATAGCTTGTACCATATACCTGGAATCTAAAACCATAATATCAGAATCCAAAGATATTATAAATTCTCCCCGAGCCTCTCTAAAAAGTATTTTTCTCCCTCTAGCAACTCCGGTATTCACCGGAGAATATATAACAATAAGTTTAGAAAAATTTCTCTCTATCTGGGCTAAAAATTCTAGAAGAGGTTTTTGAGTAGAACCATTGTCCATTATTATTATTTCCAGTATTTCGTCCATGTAAAAAAAGTCAAACATACTATGAAAAGCTCTGAAAAACTTTTCATAGTTGTTGTATGTTAGCATTACTATAGACATAGACATATTGTTATTCTTTTTCGACTTTTTCTTCTTTAACAGGTCTGGGATAGTCATATAGATTTGATTTCATGAGTATATAACATGCTTCAGACTGACATATACTGTCTCCCATATCGTCTTTCTTTTTTGCTGACTCAATACATACTATATATTTTTCTTCTGCCTCTTCATCTCTTTCCTCTAGCAAAGATATAGCTTTTTTGTAACACCATTTTTTGTAGTCTGGTTTCTTCATTTTTGGAGGACACTTGAGAACTCTTGTCTTAGCGGTGGGTACCAACTCAAAAATGATTGGCCTTTTCCCTTTGTTTCTGACAAAAGTAGAGAAAAATGATATAAGATGCTGACCCATTCTGGTGTTGGGGATACTCATAACCATTTGTTTTTCTATCACTATATAGTGACTTCTGGAAAATATCTTGGTTTTTTCTTCTAGTTTTTCAAGTTTTTTGATAGAAGATATGTAGTGATTTTCATCTTGATTAAATTCCATTCTTGATAGAAAAATACTTCTCTTTGTATCATTCAGCATATTAATTTTTTGTACATATATACCGCAATTTTTAATACCCGGATCAATAGAGGTCATTATGATGGATTCTCCGTCATATACCGGAGATGGATCGTCATGAGGGTTAAAAATATTAAACGGAGATGCAAGAGAACCATCTATGGGATCTTTTCCCCCTCTTCTTCTATATTTTTTTAGAGGCATTTAATTATTCTTTTTTCCTTAATATAAAATGAAAGAGTATTTTGCCTTCTATGTTTTGTTTGTTATTTTGATAGTACTTTTGATATTCGTTCTATTATTATACAGTGACTATAAGACAGCGACCATTGTCCCTGGACTTGCAGATTCTTATTTTAAAGTGAAGTCTTTTGATGAAAATGACAACAGTTTGACCATACAAAATAACAGTGGTATAGCTGGATTTGACAGTTCTCTGAGTCTTGTAAACACAAATCAAGTAAACTATAAACCTCTTCAGGGAGATGAAAAAAGGAGACTGAGAGGGGTCTTTACTCTTGTTCTCTCAAGTAGTAATCCGGCCGGGGATAGCATATCTCTCCAGATAACAGATGTAGATTCTGACGTTACTGACTACTCTGATCATTTTATTCCATGGGGTATCGGCTGGGGACCGACAGTTGTAAGAATGGTTTTTGACGTTCGAGAATATCCTTATAATGATAGAACACATCTTATAGGTGTAAATATCAAAGCTCAAAATAAAAACACCACAATCGAAACACTGTTACTGAGAAGTGCACATATTTCATATTACTAGATAGTATATATCTATAGATATATTATCACTTGGCTGTGTCAACAAGATAGATACGATGTTCTCCAAAATCTCCAATCTTATGCCTGATCTGAAGATAACCATCTTCTTCAGATGTTATCTTCACAATACTATTAGTGGACATTCCACTAATTTTTTGAAGAGCTTTTATTGTACTTCCACTTACTTTTGTCTCAAAATACTGTTGATCGTCAATATCTGTCTGGGGTATTTTTCCAAAACCACCTTTCTTTGTCGTAGCTCCATTACTGGAATAGTTTTCCAGAAAAAGACCGTTTTTCAAAACTCTAAAAGAGGTATGACCAGAATCTTTCGTCATACCTTTAATGGATGTACAGAATTCTCCGGTATCTATTCTCACGTTTGGTTTTTCTGAAAAATCTTCAAAACCAGACAAATCATATTCTACAGTTTGATATTTTCCAGATTTTATCCCTGATCTGATAGTGGCGTTACCCTTAATGGTAACATGGACAATATCGCTTGCAGTTGTCTTGTGAAACATAATACTGCATGTTTTTGATATAGTTTTTAGAAATGTCTTCACGAGTTCAATATTGAATTGCTCAACATAACAAGATTCTGTCTCTTCATCTCCCTGAATATTCACAAGATCTGGATCTAGATAATAGTCTATTATATCATCCGTATATATATCCATAGTACTTATCAGGCGTCTTGAGTTTTTGGAACCCCCTGTTCCAGTGACAATAGATATATCTTTTTCTTTGAAATAGAAAGGAATTCCGTGTATGATTAGTTTTTCATAAAATTCTAGCACTTGCCTGACAACATATCCTGCAGTGAATTCTGCCTTGAAGATCAGTTTTTCAATGGGTCTTTCTATTTTTTCTTTTACGTCCTCTAATTCTATTGGTTCCATTTTTTCTTGATCTGTTTCTTAAAACCTTATGGAAAGAACTCAAAATCAGTATGTTCCCATAGTTCAAAACTACCGTCTCCGAGAACCCTTTTAACCTCATACCTAGGAAGTTTTCCAAGTTCAAATTCTCTCAGAGCAATCTCATCAGATCTTGTGATATTTTCTTTCTTGATAATATCTTCGATAGTAGATCTGTATCCTTCATTGAGTTGATCTACCCTTTTTTCAATGATTTTGCTTTTCTCAAAAGTGTACATTATGGGAGGGGTGATCTTTTTTTCGTTTGCCTGGGAAGTTACAATGCTAAGATCCATTTTTAGTCCTGGTTAATTATTAAGATATCATTTTTCAAAACAAATAATATCATGACTACGAACCATATATAACTCTATTTTTCCTTTCTTTTTTACCACTTTTACCATTTTTTGATTTTCCTTCAGTCCATTTGGTTCCCATCTCGACTATCAGATCTTTCAAACCTCCTTCCATTCCTCCCATACCTCCCATCATATTACCCAGAAGATCGTTATTTCCAGAGTCAATATTTTTTGCTTCTCCTGATTCAATGTTTTCTGTTGTGATATGACTGTCCATGAGTTGTTCAATAACCTGTCTACATACCTCTACCATATCATCCCCTCCAACCCAGTCTGCAATAACCTTTACGGCTAAAAATGTAACTATGTTCCATCCCATAGCTGAGAACATTCTCCATTCTATGGAAGATTGTTCTCCAGTTCCTGTAGGATAAAAACTTTCTCCAAGTTCTATCAACAGAGATCTGTACCTATACATTCTTTTCATTTCAGACTTAGTGTATCCACTCATAGGAAGATTAAAAACCTGTACAGCAATAAGTTCAACTGCGAGAATTCCAATGATATACCATGTTTCATATTGACCAATATTCATATTGACATAGACAGACTTGATCAGTTCATGATAGTATTTATGTATTTTATTGAGTGATTTGCTTTCTGGAAATTCTATGTCATATTCTGGATAATTGATTGTTAGAGTTTGAAATTTTGACTTAAAACATTCAAAACATACTTCTTGGATCTTTTCAGGTTCATCATCATAATCTTGTTGTCCCGGAAAACTTATCAATTTTCTAACATGTTCGTTAACATCGTCATCGTCTGTAAGATCTACCTTTGGAGATCTTACTGGAGAAAAAGGAACTGGTTCTGGAGCAAGAAATCTATTTTTCTCTTCAGAATCTTCTTCTGATATATTTTTTATATTCCTTATTTTTTCTCTTCTAACAGGTGTCATAAATTTGATCACTGGGGTTTTAGCAACTATCCCTTCGTCAGAAAGTAGTTGAGGGGGATCAAAATCATCTAGTTTTGACACTTGGGGTGTCTGTCTAACTGTACTAAAAAGATCTTCATTTTCTTCTGTTAAGATCAGCTCATCTGACATTATGATTTTCAGTTTTTTAACGGAAAATCTTTATACTTGTAAACATATATTAATTTTGTTCATCTGCTCCATCTTCATGCGACGAAACTGTTCGAGTTGGTTCTTCATCTGGAGCTGCCGCTGCCGTCGAAGGTCCCGGCGAAGGAGAAGCTTCCTGTAGTGGAAAACCCGGAAGACCAGGGATACCTCCAGGATGAGAAGCTGCCTCTGCACTCATTTCTTTGAACAATGAGTTTAGAGCATCCATTGGATTTTCACTCTTGAAAATATCAGTAACCTTACCATGAACTTTCTTAAACTCTTCTGACATTCGAGGATCGCTTCCTATTTTGTTGAACATTTCAGTTGCCTCTCCTGGATTAAATTTCTTAAGAGCATCCATCAAAAAATTACCAGAAGACGAAGATGGAAGAGGTCTGCTTATATCTTCGATCGCCTCGATCATGATGTTGATATTGTTGGATATAAGATCCAAGGTTTCTTTGGTTTCTCCGTCATTTTTAACAGTGTGGAACATCGTTGCATAAAAACCGAGCATTATCTTGGGAGGATGAACACTTCTATTTTTCTTAGCATATTCTGTGATATTTTTGTATATGGTTGATATCGGAAGACAAAATTTTCCAAAGTTAAAATTTAGATCGTCAAGCATAAAAGAATCATGTGGATTGTTATCGTCATCGATAGCTTTTGAAATAATGTCAGTGTAGTTATTTTCGTAAATATCTTTTAGAATCTTTTCTCTAAATTTTTCTACAGCCCCCTTTTCTCTTAAAATATTCTCAAAAAACTCAGAGAATTCTTCTGACTGTTCAACATATTTTGGTTTGTCAGAAAGTCTGACACCTTTGAGTAAGGTATTACATGACAAGACCAAAGACCTTATAAAAAAGGCCAGTGATTTTGGCAAATTACTGATTAATGTTCGATCAAACTCAACCATTTTCTGGTACTTTTTATTTAAACTCCAGAATAAGCAAAATGGCCGACCCTGTCGAAGAACAGATCGATAATCAAGAATTCTTTGAAACATTCGAACCAGCTATTACTCCAAAACTTTTGACCAGAACATATATAGACTATCCTTATCTATCAGAACTTAAAGATGAAAACTTTAACACAGAATCTTCAACAATGATCAATATGATTGACTACGGAGAAAAAGCTTATTTTGTACTTTTTATGGATCAGACCCCCGAGTCTCAGAGATACCTGAAAATGTGGTTAAAAATAGCAGAACAGATAAAAAACGAGTATTGTGAAATTGCTTTTTGCAACATTAGATTTGAGAAAAAAATTGATGACAGTTTTAGAAAATTGTCAAAGAGAAGATATATTTCCCATCCTTTTTTTTGGGCTAGATATCGGACAACTCCATTTGCACTGGTATATAGGGATGGATGGCCTCAAGGTTTCTATAATGGTGGATTTTTTTTCCAAGATATACTTAATTTTTGCGCTACAGAAATATCAGATGAGACAAAGCCTTTGGACAAATACCAAAAAATTAGACCTGGATATGCAAGATCAATAAGACAAAAAGAAACAGAATTATTGCAAGATCTTGAAAGGGATAGAAAAAAAGAAGAAAGTAGAAGGAAAATGGATCAACTAAAGAAAACAAACCCAAAAGACGAGGTTATATCTCACGCTGTTTCATTTGACTAGATTCTTTTTGGCTCTCTTAAAAAGACCATGTCTATCAGAAACTATAAACAAAAGATATACGAACCAAAAGATCTTGACGATAGACTATACAATCTTATTCTTCCAAAACAAGCACTGGGTCAATATGTAGATGAAGAAACTACCGAAGCAGGGATTGTTATCACTTTTTTGGTAGTTTCTTTTTTGATAATGGGAGTTCTCTCGACCATCATATTCACAGACGAAGAAAAAACAAAAAGTATCAAACAAGCCGACAAAAATCAAATGACGGCTATCATGGTGATAAGTTGGACGATTTTTATATCTTTTGTGTTTCTGATGTTTGGCGCTACAAGATTCTTCAATATTTTTTTACTTGTATCTCTCGTCGCGGTATCCGCCATAACATACGAACAAGATATCAAGAGCAATGATAAAAATATGATCATAGCCATACTATCCATTTCATCTATATGTCTGGTTATTCTTACATACTATACATTTTTGTCACGAACTGTAACAGATTCAATAGAGTACAGAGAAAAAGAAAGAATACAAAGACTTCAAAATAAATATATGAGCAGAATAGAAAGAATCAGAGAACAATATCAAAATGAAAAAGATGATCTTGAAAAAGAAAAAGAGTTACTGACAGTGGAACTTGAGACGACCACTCGCGAAAGAAATGAACTTTCTAGAATCAAAGATAAAACACTCGATTAAAATTTTTCTTTTCAACAAAAAGAAAAATGTCTTCTACTATTTTTTCCCCTGATCAAATGACGTCAGGAAGTGGCGCTGTCAACCGGATAAGAGGAAAAGTTTTTAGCGGAGGTCCCTATACTCTATTGACCTTTATAGTTTTTGTCTGTCCAGTCATTATACTAGGTGTCTGTCTTGAAGACTCAACACTTGAAAAATCTTCAAAAGATGCACTGACAACATCTATAGTATTTTATTCTGTATTTTTAGGACTTTTTCTCACGGACAATCTTACACTTAGATCAAAAAAATTTTTTAACATGTTCCTTATCTTTATTTCGATAGCCATCTGTTTTGGCCTTGCATTTGCAAGCAAAGATGAAAGATACAAAAATTCCTTTTATGTCGCTATAGGTTTTATTGTTTTAGTGTCTTTTGTTGTATTGTACGCTGGTTCTTCCATATCGGACACTGAATTTTTGATAAACGCACCCAATTTGGGTAACTATATTAAAAAACTAAACAATCTCTCGATCGCCGTATCTGATAATGATGATATAAGTGAGAGTCTTAAAAAATCTATAGCTTCCAGACAAGAAACACTGTTTGAACTTTATGGAAAAATGAATGAAAATCCCGCTGATTATGTTCCGGCGTCAGGAACAAAATACTCAGAAATTGAAGATGAGTACAAAAATATAGATAGAGAAATTTTTGGTCAGTACGATGAAATTGCTAAAGAAAATACATCTGTTAAAAAACTGGTAGGAGCAGTCACGGGGGCGACCGGCGGGGTAAGCCAGGGCAACTATGACGTGTTCAGAGAGAAATATGCTCCCGAATTGAGGATGGTTGAAGATCTATTAAAGAAAAAGGCAGCAATCAACGCAAAAAGAACAAAAAATGCGAAGAAAGCAGCGGCAGGAGCAGCGGCAGGAGCAGCGGCAGGAGCAGCGGCAGGAGCAGCGGCAGGAAGAGGTGGAAGAGGTGGAAGAGGTGGAAGAGGTGGAAGAGGTGGAAGAGGTGGAAAAGGTGGAAGATGTTTTCCGGCCGGTTCTATGGTCAGTACTCCTTCTGGACTGGTTGCTATCGAGAATATCAATGTTGGGGATACTGTCTACGGATATACTGACGAATCTTTGGTCAAGAGTAAGGTTACTGAAGTATTCGAGCACAAAGAAGAAGACTACGATGACCATATAATAAATATTGAACATTCGCATGGTTCTCTTTCTGTAACCTCGAATCACAGTATTCTAACAAAGAGTAAATACGTTCAAGCCGGGTCTCTTTCCATAGGAGATGTTGTTTTTACCAAAAACGGAGAGTCAAGTGTCATCACTAAAATTTCATCTTGTCCAGACATAGATATTGTGTATAATATTGATGTGGAAAATGTTCATAACTATATTGTGGAAAATGTCAGAGTTCATAGTAAAGATGCCTATAAATTGTGGGAAAAAATATCTCATTGAAGAACTCCATTTTTTTTCAAAGAGATATTATTTCAAAACATAATAATTGGTAAATCATACCTATTATTCAAAAATGAATTTTGAATAAAGAGTTTTTAACACAAAAAACAAACAAGTATTAGTCATGCCAGTTGCAAAAACAAAAGACTTTAAGGTGGAGAATCTCTCCTTCGACAGGACCGATTTCGGTGAAACAAATGATGGAAAAAAGTTTTCAAAACATTTTTTCCGATATCGACAAGATGGATCAAAGGGTCCGGTAAGATTCAAAGGAGATTTTTCACTGGTGTTCAAAAACGGTCTCTATTTTGAACAAGGTGACAGTAAGTATAGAAAACTTATCGGAAGAGCTACTCTGGATCTTTCGGATGAAAAGACAAAAAATTTTGCTGATTCCCCAGACAGAGGAGTTGAAACAGGTTGGGTAAAAGTAGAAGATGTTAAAATGAAAGGTTTTAACTCTTTTGAAGCAAAAGATAACATACCCTACTATTCTGAGTCTACCGGAAAAGATGATGACAAGAAAGGAGAAATTCCAAAGGGTACTATCCTTACCTCGGATCAACAAGATGATGAGTTTTTTCATGTTTCTTTCGGAGGAGGTAAGAGCGGTATGCTCTATCTCCTCCGAAAGGCTGTGGCAAAACAACTATACAAAAACAGAAAAGCCACTGGCCTTGGTAAGATATTCAAAAGTGAGAAAGAACTTGAAAAATCTATCAGGTTTCCTCTTTATTTCAACACAGATGATGAAGGAAATGTTTCAGATACTGCCAGTTGGTTCATCAAGATCTCCTACAGGGAAGGAAAAGATGGATTTATGGCCAAGTTTAACGTGCCTGGTGTTAGAGAACTGACCATCGATGAGATGCTCAACAATTCTATCACCGGGCGCCCATGTTTCTCAATGACGAATGTCTACCAGGGAGGTGGCAAATACAGCATGCAAATTTTTCTTTCTTCGCTTGTTGTCACTAACTTCGCCCCAATCGAGCGAGCCTCAGTGCAACAAGAAGACATCGACGAGCTCGCTGCTGATCCGGAATTTGTGGAAAGAATGAAATCCATGATTCCAGAAAAGCCTGTCTTGAGGAAAGAAAGAAAAGAAAGAAAAGA